>Ga0209978_10000418_pt1 | contig 15932 bp, 20 predicted proteins | sample BentaG_FD_182805 | JGI IMG/M metagenome (GOLD analysis project Ga0209978, IMG submission 182805) | Deep subsurface microbial communities from South Atlantic Ocean to uncover new lineages of life (NeLLi) - Benguela_00093 metaG (SPAdes)... | ecosystem: Environmental > Aquatic > Marine > Oceanic >... | reverse complement strand
AAAATAAAAATTTCACTTTTTCTCTTCATTTGATATTATTATTTTGGAGAGATGGCTGAGTGGCTAAAGCAGCGGTCTCGAAAACCGTTAAGGGTTAATAGCCCTTCGTGGGTTCGAATCCCACTCTCTCCGCCAATTCAAAAATAATATTTTATACTAGCAACCATTTACCAATTTTAACTTTAATTTGGAATTTCTTAACTAATACACTAATGTTTTATTTTATGAAATATTTAAATAACCAAAAATCCACGTGGTATTATATAATCTGATACTATAATAAATGTATTAAATATTTCATAATTTAACATTGGAGTTAATTATGGATAAAAAGAGAAAGGGATCAGAGATGTTAATTCCAACAATAATAATGGGAATTATTGCATTTATCCTTCTTCTTATAGCTTACTATAGAGGACAGGGGCAACACATCGCCGGTATTAGGAGAGCTTTAAACATAATGGTTGAGATAATACCACTATTAATTCTGTCTTTTATCGTTGCTGGCATGGTTGAGGTTCTTATCCCAAAAGAAATCATATCAAAGTGGATAGGTGAAGGATCTGGTATAAGAGGTATATTAATTGGTACAGTAGCTGGTAGTTTAACTCCTGGAGGTCCTTATGTCAGTTTACCAGTTGCTACTGGACTTCTGCGTTCTGGTGCCAGTGTAGGCACAATAGTTGCATTTTTAACAGGATGGTCATTATGGGCAGTCAGTAGATTACCGATGGAAGTTGGAATATTAGGCTGGAGACTTACACTCATTCGCATTGCAAGTACATTCTTCTTTCCACCCATTGCAGGATTTATAGCTCTAATGTTCTCTAGAGGTCTTAAATAGATTCGAGCAAAAATTGCTAATAGAAGAAGGATATTGAAAAATTCGTTATTTTTAAACAGGATAAATTTGTTATGGAGGAGAAATATAAACTAAAGTGACAGTCTCGAAAACCGTTAAGGGTTAATAGCCCTTCGTGGGTTCGAATCCCACTCTCTCCGCCAGTTGGGAAATGTCTTTGTTGGCTCGCCCTCTGTGAGGGCTCGCCATCCGATTTTAAGCGCAAATTGGAATTTTTTATCTTTGCCCCGCTACTGCGAGGCTGGCCAAAAGCGGGCTTCCCTCATTATTAATTGAACTACTTTCATTTTATTTGTTATCATATTTATGAAGGGCGAGATAAGCACACATACTAATACTATCATACTTAGGAAACTATGAAAATTCAAAACAATAACGAATCAATTGGGGATAAAATAAAACAGCTTAGGAATAAGCAAGGATTAACGCAGGACGAATTGGCGAGAAAATCCGATCTTGCCTACACAACACTGACCAAAATTGAAACAAATGTCATCACCAAGCTCTCTATTCAAACGGTGGCAAAAATTGCGAAAGGCTTAAGAATTACTATAGATGAGCTAATAGGGTAAAATTACTACCATGAAATTATCTAAAAATAATTTTGATAAGGTAACGAAATTTATTTACGAAAATGCTCGTGAATTAGATAAAAAACTGTACCCCTTTTATTTCCAAGATGGTTCTCCGGGTGATGTAATAGAAATCATTAAAAAATATCAAAACAGTGACGGTGGTTTTGGTCACGGACTCGAGCCAGATTTTAGAACCCCTTCATCGTCGGCAATTGCAACCAGTCTCGCCATTCAATATATGGAAAAAATAGGAACTTCTAAGGAAAATAGTGTTTTGAAAAACGCGATGGACTATTTCTCTTCAAGTTTTTCAGAAGAGCAAGGAAAATGGAGACCTGTCCCGAGTGATGTTAATAGTTTTCCGCACGCCCCGTGGTGGCACCTTGATGAAAAAACTGGTTTGTGTGTGATAGATCAAAGTTGGGAAAATCCCACCGTCGAAATACTTGGATATTTACTTCAATATCCAAACAATTTTTCTACATCTCGACTTAAAGAATTAATGCTGAAAACAATAAATATGCTTCTAGGTTATGAGAAAAAAATGGATTCAGAACATAGCTTGTATTGTTATTTGTCGTTTTACTCTCATGCTTCAGAAGAAACTAAGATAAAGATAAAATCAAAACTATCCGATTTGATTTTGGGAACGGTGAATACCAATCCAAGCGATTGGGGGACAAAATATGTTCCTAAACCGCTTCAGTTTGTTGACAATCCCGATTCCCCTTTTTATCATTTATTGGCTGGTCCGATTGATCAAAACATAGATCTTCTTATCAAGGCTATTGATTTTAATGAAGCATGGTTCCCTACATGGAAGTGGGTAGGTTATGAGGATGAATGGCAAAAAGCCAGAGTCGAATGGGCAGGAAAAATCGCAGTAGAAAACCTTGCAATCTTAAAAAGGTTTTCAAAGATTGAATATTAAAAATTAAAAAGAATTTGCCGCCAAACCGAGCGAAGCTCGGAGTTTCGCTAAAAGTGGACGAAAAACTTGAAATCGTCCAATCCGAAAAGGTCGCTTCCGCAGGCGGGCGGAAGGGGGGTCTGGGGGGAATTCCGCTTGCCCTACAAATTTTGGGCGAAATCTGTTCGAATTTTTTCGAACGCACACCGCTAATTGAAAAACAGCACGCCATAAGTATAAAGATAGCTTTCAACTGTTTAAGGACTATAGTTGTGAAGCTTTAGTTCTTTTTCTGTCTGATTTAATTGCTTTTGTATGATTGGAAAAACTTGCTATAATTGGACTAACCTTGTATTAATGTTGGTTTAACAGATTTTTATATAATATATTATTAATATTAAATTAAACGAAGACAATTTTCATAAAAATGAGTTATCTGCAATATTTGCTTTGCTTGAGTAAGTAAAATTAATAAATTATTCGCTTTTAAAATTAATTATGAAAAAAAGAAAAAATATTGAAACATCAAGATTGATATTAAGACCATTTGAACTATCCGACACTCAAAATATTCAAAAAATGGCAGGTGATTATGCAATTGCTGATACAACTTTAAATGTTCCTTATCCTTATAAAAATGGAATGGCTGAAGAATGGATTTCCACGCACCAATCAAAATTTGAAGCAGGTGAACAAATAATTTATGCAATAACATTAAAATCTAATCATAATTTAATTGGCGCTATAGGATTAACAGTAAATAAAAGATTTAATCGAGCAGAATTAGGATACTGGATTGGGAAAAAGTACTGGAACAATGGATATTGTACAGAAGCGTCTAAAGCGATTATAGAATTTGCTTTTATTAATTTTAACTATCATAAAATTGAAGCTACACATATTAAAAGAAATCCTGCTTCTGGTAAAGTTATGAATAAAATTGGAATGACATTAGAAGGAACATTTAAAGAACATGTTATTAAGTGGGATAAGTATGAAGATGTAAAAAGTTATGGAATTTTAAAAAGCGAGTGGGAAAAAATAAAAAATGTCTAAAAGCACTGCAAAATAAATATAGTATATAAAAGCGGATAAAAGGGAAATAAAAGATTTTTCCAAGTTGCCTATCGCTGGACTTCTTTTATCCGCAAAGCGTTAGGTGAAAGCTCAAACTTAGATAAAGGTTAATTTTATATGAAGCAATACAAAGTTATAAAGGACAGAAAAACTCCATTTAAAAAACCTCTCATCCTTAAAAAGTATGATACTGTCATCCTTGGTAATGAATATACAGATAACCCAAACTGGCCAGGTTGGATTTGTTGTAAAACAGAAAATAACGCAGGATGGATTCCCAAACAAATAGTCAAACGTAATGGAAATAAAGCGATAATAATAGATGACTACGATGCTACAGAGTTTAATATAAAAATCGGTGAGATTATAGTCATGGAGAAATGCTTAAATGGATGGATTTGGGGCTATAAAAAAAATAATCCCCATAAAAAGGCTTGGGCTCCACTGGACTTCTTGGAGGAAGTTTGAGCCTTCATCTAAAAGCTGATATGCGGTTCGCCTTTGGAGTACCAAAATATGCACATTACGCTAACTTCGCCTGATTATCTGATATAAAAAATTTTTTTCAAAATTTATTTTTATTGATTCATTTGATATTATTATTTTGGAGAGATGGCTGAGTGGTAAAGTGGCAATCTCGAAAACTATTAAGGATTAATAACCCTTCGTGGGTTCAAATTCCACTCTCTCCACCAATTTAAAAGTAGTTTATGTCTTTTTAATCACTGCTTTTTAGTGGATATTTAATACCATTTTATTAATAGGAGGAAGAATGGAAGACTGGAAAAAGGATAAAAAAATGCTTTTTGAAATGACAATCCTTACTATTTTTATAATTGCGCAAATTGTCTTATTTATTAAATTTTTTAATTATGGCAAAGTCTTGGCCTTAAAATATATTGGTTATTTCTGTTGGACATTATCTGTAATTTTTGGTTGGCTTCCAATTTATGAATTAAAGAAAAAAGGCAATGTTCCAAAAGGAAGGAGCTATATTTCCACTACAGAATTGGTTACTTCAGGTGTTTATAGTATTGTAAGACATCCTCAGTTTCTGGCAGGAATATTATTAAGTATTGCATTTATTTTAATATCTCAACATTGGTTGGTGCTAATCATAGGTATTCCAGTTATAATTATTCTCTATAAAGATATGTTTTATGCTGATAAATCTGGTATTAAGAAATTTGGAGAGTCCTATAAAACTTATATGAAAAAAGTACCTAGAATGAATTTCATTTTGGGTATAATTAAAATTCTAAAAAATAAACATTAACGAGTGATCTCTCTTAAAGAATATCAATGAACTTTCCTATATATCTTATATAATGTCCTAATAAATTATATTTTTAACATTATAAAAGGAGAGACTATGCCAACGCGAAAAAAGCAGTATATATCTGCTGATGATTTATATAGATTTAAATTGATTACTGACTGCCAAATCTCTCCATCTGGTAAACATGTAGTTTTTTGTGTCCAGAGAGTAGATAGAAAGAGTAAAAAGAAATATTCAAATCTATGGATTGTTCCTACTGAAAGGGGAAGAGCCTGGCAATTTACATATGGAAATCAAGTAGATAGTCAACCAAAATGGTCACCAGATGGAAAATATATTGCTTTCATTTCAAATAGAGATGATGAAAAACAATCACAGATTTACATAATACCTTTTCATGGTGGTGAAGCAAGAAAGCTAACAAATCTAAAGGGAACTATAAGTATATTTGAATGGTCACCTGATGGTAAAAGGCTTGTTTGCCAGTTTCGTAAAAAGGATAAGGATGAAATAGAGAGGGAAAAGGATGAGCAAAAGAAAAAACTTGGTATTGTATCCCGCCACATTAAGCGTATTTTCTATAAATTAGATGCAATAGGACCTTTACCCAAAGGAAGATGGCATATATGGATAATAGATATTTCTACGGGTAAAGCTAAACAATTGACCGAAAGTGATATATATGATGATTTAGAACCCCATTGGTCTCATGATGGTAAGGAAATAGTCTTCTGTTCCAATCACAGTAAAGATCCTGACCTTGATCCAGATGCTATAGATTTATTTATGATTTCAGCAGATGGAGGAGAACTCAGTAAAATAAAAACACCTATAGGACCAAAAGCTAAACCAACTTTTTCTCCAGATGGGAAATGGATTGCTTACTTTGGACAAGAAGGTAAAGGGAAGTGGTGGAAAAACACTTACTTATGGATTGTACCAGTGGATAATAGTAAGAAAGCAAAGAACCTAACAGAGAAGTTTGATTTTGATGTATCAAGCACTACTATAAATGATATGCCAGGACTTCTTCCTTTAATGCCACCAATATGGTCTTATAATGGAAATAAAATATATTTTCAAGTTTCACAACATGGTAACACTACTCTCAAATCAATTGCATTAAGTGGAAGAAAGCAAAGTTTGCAAACAGTGGCTGGAGGTAAGGGAGTTGTCGGTTTTTATAGCTTTGACAATGAACAGTTGAAACTGGCCTATTTTAATGCAAATATGACTGAATTGGGACAGGTTTGGATTAAAGATTTAAATACCAAACATTCCAAAAAATTAACCCATATTAATGAAAACTTATTGCGATATAGAGATCTTGGCGAAATGGAGGAAGTCTGGTTTAAAGGTGCTGCAAATAATGATCTACAAGGTTGGATTCTCAAACCACCAAATTTTGATGAATCAAAAAAATACTCATCAATTTTAGAGATTCATGGGAGACCCAGAGTCCAGTATGGTAACTTCTTTATGCATGAGTTCTACTTTTTAGCTGCACAAGGATATGTTATTTATTTTTGCAACCCCAGAGGAAGCCAAGGATATGGTGAAGAACATTCGAAAGCAATCTGGAATAACTGGGGAACAGCGGATTATGATGATTTAATAAAATGGGTTGATTTTGTTGAAAAGAAGCCATATATAGATGCCAAAAGAATGGGTGTGACAGGTGGTAGTTACGGTGGATACATGACTAACTGGATTATTGGACATACAGATCGCTTTAAAGCTGCTGTTACACAAAGAAGTGTAAGTAATCTTATAAGTATGTATGGGTCTAGTGACTATAATTGGGCATTTCAATACGAGCTTGGTAATGAACCACCTTGGGAGAATATGGAAAATTATTGGCGTCAATCACCTATGAAATACATAGGTAATGTTAAAACACCTACATTAATAATACATAGCGAGCAGGATCTGCGTTGTGTAATTGAACAAGGTGAACAAATATTTGTTGCCTTAAAAAAATTAGGGGTAGATACTGAAATGGTAAGTTTTCCTGAAGAACCTCATGGGCTTTCACGTAGCGGTAGAACTGACAAGCGTATCGAAAGATTAAAACATATTTTGGATTGGTTTAATAGATATTTAAAAGAGAATAATAAATAAAGACTAAAAAAGAAATTATAGATAAATCTCAATAAATTTCATCCCTCCGAAAGGAATAAAGTAAAGGAACTATATCCTAAAGCACATGTGCATACATTCAAAAGCAGTGGTCATCTAACCATGATTGTCAAAAGAGAAGAATACATTTCTGTTGTTAGAAAATTTCTAAAAGGAAAATGAGCTTTTAGTTTTATCACATATCTATTTCATCTCTATATTAAATAACAAACTTTACTTGATATTATATTACTTTTATATTATCCTAATAAATAATATGTAATATATCATTAACCTATTTAATTAATAAAATGTGTACATATATTAAAAAGTAAGGAACCTATATTAATGAAAGAAAGTGACATCATTTTCGGATTAATGGCAACTTCAGATAAGGAAGAATTTTCAATTAATGATTTAAAGTATTTAGTAAAACCTTTTAAGATAACAGAATCTTGTTTGAGAACAAATTTATCAAGAATGAGAAGAAAAGATTTATTAAAATCCAGACGTGATGGAAAAAGAGTTTATTATAGCTTTGGTAAGAGGGGAAAAACAATAAAATCAAATGTGGCATTGAGCTTTAAATCACTTGATCGGAGTAGATGGAATAATAGCTGGTGGGGTATGCTATTTTCTGTTCCTGATATTAAAAAGTCTAAAAGGTATTATATAAGAAAAAAACTCTTAGCTTATAGATTCGTATCTCTTTATCCAGGATTTTGGATTAGACCATTTAATGAAAAAGAGAATATCAAGGACAGTCTTAAAAATCTCATTGGGAATAAATTTTGTAGAATAATAAAGTTTTATTACTTTTATAATATATCAAACGAAGAGGTTAAAAAACTTTGGAAATTAGATGAAGTCAATAGAAGTTTTAAATATGGTCTTAGAATCATTAAAAAGAGCCGAGAAAAACTAAAAACTCTTTCCCCTGATAAAGGTTTAATAGAGGAAATAATAGTTGGTGGTAAGATAGTTAAGATACTTTTCAAGGATCCCCTACTTCCAAAAAAATTCCTATCAATAGATTGGCAAGGAGAAGAATTAAAAGAGAAATTTTCTATATGGATTAAAGAGATAAAGAAAATTTCTAAGCCTTATTGGGAAAAAATATTTAAATAATCATTCAGGAAAAATCAAGAATAAAAAAGTTATGAAGTGTAAATATCTGGAGGTTAACAAATGAAAATAATAGACTTTAAAAATGAGTATAAGCAATTGTATTTTATATGTCTTGAAGATTGGTCTGAATAGATGAAAGAGGCAGGAAATCATAAAGAGGTCTGGTATAACAAGATGAAGAATAAAGGACTTGGTGTGAAACTTGCACTTGATGACAGCAGAGTAGTTGGAGGTATGATCCAGTATATTCCCATAGAATACACAGCTGTTCAAGGAAATGACTTATATTTTATAAATTGTATATGGGTTCATGGGTATAAAAAGGGAAGAGGAAATTTTCAGAAGAAAGGAATGGGAAAGGCTTTGCTTAAGGCTGCAGAGGATGATGTGAGATCAAAAGGTGCAAAAGGCATGGTTGCCTGGGGAGTTCCCTTACCATTCTGGATGAAGGCATCATGGTTTAAAAATCAAGGATACGCAAAAGTAGATAAACAAGGATTTCTTGGATCAGTTCTCTTGTGGAAACCCTTTACTGAGGATGTAATACCTCCAAAATGGATAAAACAAAAGAAAAAACCGCAAATAACCCATGGCAAGGTAACTGTTACAGCATTCCTAAACGGATGGTGCCCTGCTCAGAATATAGTTTTTGAAAGAGCAAAGAGAGCTGCATTAGAGTTTGGAGATAAGGTGGTGTTTCAAGAGATTGACACATTCGATAGAGAGGTCTTTTTAAAGTGGGGCATTACAGACACATTGTTCATAGACAAAAAACAGGTGAGAACTGGACCACCACCATCCTATGAGAAAATAAAAAATCTCATAGCAAAAAGAGTTAAGAAATTAAGAGAGCAATTCTAATAATAGTCCAGTTAATAAATATTTTAATAGGTGTAGTGATAGTCTGGATTATATTAACCATAATTTTTAAAGAATTTAAATTACAGAAAAAGAAGGTATTACAAATGAATGAAGAAACTAAAGGTTTAATAGCATACTGCGGTCTTTACTGTGGAGACTGCATCGGATACAGACAAAAAGCCGCTGATTTAGCAAGAGATTTAAGAAAAGAATTAAGAAAGACAAAATTTGAGAAGACAGCAGAATATCTATCCGCTATTCCATTCTTTGCAGTATATAAGAACTACAAACAGTGTTACGAGGTACTAGGAGCATTGGTAAAAATGCGATGCAAAAAAGGATGTAAGGGTGATGGAGGACCACCTTTTTGTAAAATAAGGAAATGCTGCCAGAAAAAAGGATTTGAAGGCTGTTGTGAATGTGATGAATTTGAAACCTGTAAAAAAATTGACTTCTTAAAACCAAATCATGGAGATGCTCACATAAAGAATTTAAGAATAATTAAGAGAAAAGGAACTGACGAGTTCATTAAGGGAAAGAAATACTGGTATTCTAAAATAAAACAAAGCAATTTATAGGAAGGAGTTAGATGAAGGAAAAATTAATCGTTGAAGATTTTAAGTATTTTGGAGAGAAGCAGGTCTTGTACCAAAATGGCCCAAACAATTCAAAGGTTTAAATTTATTTGGATGTATACTTAATATCTTCATCTATATTGAGGTTAGTGGTACAGGTGGAGGTGGTTTCAGACCTATGTACGCTAAGTTCCTTAAAGAGTCAAGTTCCATATTAAATGAACCAGGATTAAATGATGTAGCGGAATTATTTGAGAAATCTGGAAAATTATGGTCTGAGATTGCTGTAGCTGCTCTCCCCGACTCATGGCTTACGCTTAAGAAAACAAGAGAACTGTCATTTGAGAAGAATAGGATTTTTAGAGAACAGAAACCCGGAGCTTTAGAAAATATGAGGAAAATTAATCTAAAATTAGAGGATTTAATGAAAATAGCAGTAGATGAGCTGCAAAAAAAGAATCTTACTTTATTATTAACTAACTTACAACAAAAGATTTTGGACTGTTATGAACTGGAAGTAAAAGCATTTCAAAAGTTAAATGACCTTATTAAATAAAAAATATCTAATGGTTCCAATAATAAGTATATCAATCGGATATACGGCTGGTAAGATTCAAAACAAGTAAAGATTTACTTAAAAGATTTTAATAGGTTTAAAGTTTATAAAGGAAGAGAAAAAATGAGTAACAAATCTAAATTACACAAAACTTGGCGAGAAAAATTAGAAGGTAAGCATCCAAGCCATGGAAAGATAGTTAAAATACTCATACCCAAACCACTTGATGTTGATGCCATAATGCAAAATATCCCAAAGGGAAAACTTATAATTCTTAGACAAATTATGGATAAATTAGCAAGAGATTATAATGCTGATAAAACATGTGCAAAGGTGACTGGAATTTTTATGCGTATTGCTAGTGAAGCAGCAGAAGAGGATTTGAGAGAAGGAAGAAAAGGAAAAGATGAAATAACACCATATTGGCGAACAATTAAGAACGATGGCAGTTTAAATCCCAAATTTCCTGGTGGTGTTGAAGCACAAGCAAAGGAGTTAAGAAAAGAAGGCTTTAGCATAGAGAAATCTAGTAAATTACCAAAGGTGAAGGATTTTGAGAAATACTTAGTAAGGTTATAATATTGAAAGGAAAAAATGAAAAATAAGTATAAATTTACATTTAAAAAGTTGATTATCCCTATCATTATTATGGTTGCTTTTTGGATTCTAGCAATTTTCATGTGGCGGACTTCAGGATATATAGAAGCCCTGTTATTCTTTGGTTATATCGGTACATCTTTAGGAGTAGGTTTAGGACTATATGTAGTACTCCCAAAAAAGAAAAAACCAATTGGGCGAAAGTTAGCATTACTTCTTGTTGGTCTATTTTTACTTTACTTTGCAGGCTTTCTGGGAAGGGAAAATATTCAGATAGAAGGAGTTTTTTTCTCCTTATTAACTGGTTTCTTTGGAGCAGCTTTAACGCACTATTTAATTGCCAAAATCTTCGGACCGTTTCTATTTGGAAGACTCTGGTGTGGTTGGGCGTGCTGGACAGCTATGATTCTTGATTTACTCCCTTTTAGCAGGAGCAAAGGTAGAGTTACTAAAAAATGGGGATTATTGCGTTATGTTCACTTTGTATTAAGTCTTGGTTTAGTAATACTATTATGGCTTGGATTTAATTACAATATTAAAGTCAATAGCATTACAGGATTATACTGGTTAATAAGCGGTAACCTATTTTATTATGCTATTGGTATATTATTAGCATTTATATTAAAGGATAATCGAGCTTTCTGTAAATATGTCTGTCCTATTATCGTTTTCCTAAAGGCCACATCTAGATTTTCACTTCTGAAGATTAAAGGTGATAGTCAGAAATGTAATTATTGTAAAGTATGTATTAAATCATGCCCTATGGACATTAGAATTACTGATTATATTAAAAATGGACAACGTGTTTTATCAACAGAATGCATTCTTTGTCAAACGTGTATCAGCACATGTCCTAAAGATGCAGTAAAATTATCCTTTGGCTTTGACCTGGGAGGTAAGGAGTTATTAAGAGAAAGAATAGATTAAACATTTCAAAAGAGAATGTGGAAACAGCATTGAAAAAACTCCAATAATATTTCTGTATTTAAAAGAAATTAAAAAATCCAAAAAGTCAATTCTTCTAAGATAAAAGTAGTAAAAAGAAAAAATATCATTAAAATTAAGAAATGGTGGTTAAAAATGGGAACAGTAGTCATTTATAAAAGTTTTTTAGGCGCAACAGGAAAATATGTCAAATGGTTAAGTGAAGAAATTAATGCAGATGTATTTAAATTTGGTCAAATTAAAAAAGATCAATTTGATAATTATGATATCATAATTATTTCCTCAGGAACTTATATTGGTTGGATGCCTTTAGCAGGATATATAAAAAAGATTTGGCAATATATAAAAGATAAGAAAGTAGTTGTTATGGCAGTTGGAATGGCACCGGAGGATGATGAATGGAGTAAAAAATCATATAAAAAAATACCAATTGATATCAGGTCAAAAATCAAATATTTTAAAATTCCAGGAAAGTTAGGTAAACAAACCACTAAAGATTTTAAAAGGGAGAATTTAGAGCTAATTATCAAATATATTAGAAGTCTATAAAATGAATAAATGGCTGAATAATCTAAAATTTAATCCTATTCCCACTCTGATTTCATCTAACAATGAAGCATTAATATTTTTTACAAAAAATGATTTGTTAGGTGAGAAGAAAAGAGATATAGAAAATCTTTGGCAATTAACTGAGCCTTTAAAATTAATAAGGAAGCAAAAAGAAGATGGCTCTTGGAAATATCCTGGTGGTAAAAAAGAGATTCGTTCACAGGAAAATTATAATCAACTTGAAACATATAGAAAATTAGGTATTATTGTAGAAAAATATGGATTTTATAAAAAACACCCATCCATAAAAAAAGCTGCTAAGTTTTTGTTTAAATTCCAAACAAATGAAGGGGATTTTCGAGGGATATACGGAAACCAGTACACTCCAAATTATTCAGCAGCAATTATGGAATTATTAATAAAAGCAGGTTATAAAAACGACATACGAATAGAGAAGGGTTTTAAATGGCTTTTATCAATAAGGCAAGATGATGGTGGTTGGGCTATTCCTTTTAGAACTATTGGAAAGAGACTATCAGTTGCTTTCTATAAAAAAGATAAATATCAAACAATAAAACCTGAAAAATCAAAACCCTCATCTCATTTAATTACTGGAATTGTTCTACGAGCTTTTGCTGCTCACAGTAAGTATAGAAAATCAATAGAAGCAATAAAAGTTGGAGAGTTCTTAAAAAGTCAATTTTTTAAAAAGGATAAATATCCTGATAGATCTTCAATAAGTTATTGGACTAAATTTAGCTATCCTTTCTGGTGGACAGATATTTTAACCTCATTAGATTCACTTTCACTTATTGGTTTTAACAAAGATGATAATGACATAAAAAAAGCACTTGATTGGTTTATAAAAAACCAGTATGAAAATGGTTTATGGAATACAGGTTATAAACACAAAAAGGATAAAGATATTAATATCTGGGCTACTTTAGCTGTTTGTCGTGTATTTAAAAATTTTTATAGAATATAATTGCTAACTATTTAGTGATAAAAAGTTAGATTTTACATTTTTAAGTAGAAAATGAGAGAAATTATGGTAGGAATGGAATTAGTTCCAGCACTTAAAATAGGATGGCTTAATGGATGGATTTTCTTAGTATTACTTTATTTAGTTGAAGGTAGTTTGGTTCTATCTTTTCCTAAAGATAAAAGAGGATGGCTGTTTGAATATGATCATTCCAAATGGAACAAAAAACATCTCACCTTATTTATAATTGGAAAGTCCTTTTCTGTGATATATTTAATTCTGATGATTTTTACTCCTATAAAAATCAGATCTGCTTTTTTCATCCCTGGGATTCTGCTCTATACTGTTGGTCTAGTAGGTTTTGCTATTGCAATTATAAATTTTAAGAATAAGCCAATAGACCAACCTGTCACTATAGGACTTTATCGAATATCACGCAACCCACAAGTACTAATGTTATTTATTCTCGCATTAGGGATTTGTCTAACAATTGGTTCTGGGATTACCCTAGTTATCCTAATTTTCTCTACAATATTCAATCGAGTAAGAATATTGGAGGAGGAAAAAGCCTGCTTAAAACGATATGGTGCTCTTTACTGGAACTACATGAAAAAAGTCCCCCGATATATACTAATTAAAACAAAAATAAAGGAATAAGTATAAAATGTAGAAAAAATTAAAAATATAATTGATCTATAAGGGCAAGGTTTTAGTTTTGCTTAATAATTGTCATTCTGTAAAATGACTGATTTACTTCATTTAGATTATTCTCACCTAAAATTTAAATTTCATGATTATAGATTTAAATCCACAATAAAAAATATTTGTAAGAATTTACAATTTTTCACTTGACAAATATTTCATTATATGCATAATTCTATTAATGAATAATTTATTATATAAAATATTTTATATTTGAAATTATAATATTTTATAAATCTAATACAAAAATAAAATAATCTTAAATATAAGATTAAAATTGAAAAATTGTAATAAAAATAAAATGGAGGTCAAAAGAATGGTTACTGAAGAAAATATAAATCGTTTTTTAGAGGTATTGGAAAGTGTTACTAAGATATTTGCCTCTATAGAATATTGTCGTGAAGATCCAAGTTTGACAAAATATGATCTTTTTGCACTGGATGTTATATACAATCAAAAAGGGATCATTATGAGTCAGCTTGCTAAGAAGTTAATCGTGGGAATGAGTACGGCAACAGGTATTATTGATAAGCTTGTTAATAAAAATTTAGTTGAACGCAGAAGAAATCATGATGACAGACGATTGGTAAAGCTAATGTTGAATACAAGGGGTAATGAAATTGCAATATCCCATCAAAATAGAAAGGCGGAGATAGTTAGACAAACATTGAAATTGCTATCTTTAAAAGATCAGGAAAGTCTCATTTCAATCTTAGAAAAACTCTCAAGGAAAATAAGACAAAAGTAGAAGTAATTAAAAGTATAAAAAATATCTCATATTAATATCATATTTAAAACGATTAAAACAAAAAAATGGGAAAGACTAACTATATTCTAAGAAGGGAAAAAGACTTTAAATGAAACAGAACAATAAAGAAAAATTTAATATTTTATGTAAGAAATGGATATACTAACTGCAATTAAAAAGCGTATAAGTATCCGTAGTTATAGTGAAAATATTGTAGATTCAGCCAAAATTGAGCAACTAATTAATTTTGCAAAAAAAACCAAACATTTAACAATTGTACCTCCGCGAATTGAACTGGTAAGTAGTGTTGATAAGACAAATCACATTTTAACTTCAATAATTGGTTCATATGGTCTGGTGAGAAATCCACCTCACTTACTAATTGGAATAACACCTGAAGAAAGTGACATTGCCAGAATTGATCTTGGATATGTGTTAGAACATGTGGTGTTAGAAGCTACAAAGTTAGGGTTAAGTACTTGTTGGATAAGTGGTTCTTATAATCCAAAAATTGCTGAAGATGAAGTGAAGACAAAATCTGGAGAAGCAGTAGAAGCAGTATGTGCTCTTGGTTATCCAGCTGAGGAAATGTTAGAACGTGTTCACAGCAAAATTGTGCGTAGGATAGCTAGTGGTCATCACCGTAAGCCATTAAAGGAAATAATTTTTTATGAGCATTGGGCTAAACCCTGGTCACAAAGTGAGGAAGACCCAGTGGTAGTGACAATACTTGAACATGCTCGTTTAGCTCCATCAGGTGCAAATCGACAGCCATGGCGTTTCATTATTAGACCAGAGAACATAGTTCTTGCACTTGTATTAACAAAACCCTTAGAGACTGGTATTGTAAATAGACTATCTCCAATTGTTGGTGTTGTGAAAAGAAATGTACTTGTAAAAGCACAATACATTGATGCCGGAATTGTAATGTCACACTTTACATTAGTATCTGAAGCAATTGGACGAACAGGTCAGTGGAAATTAAGGTTGGGAGATAAAACCTTAGCTCGAGAATGCCAATTACCTAAAGGTATTATCCCAGTGGCAATTTTCAATTAAAAATCTTAATGAAATTTATATGGTTTATATTATGGGAGGATAAAAGAATGAAAATTCGCTGGCTTGGTCATTCATGTATTGAAATAATTGGGAAGAACCATATTTTAATAGATCCAGATTATTTTACAGAACCAATGCCATATATTGATTATATCTGCATAACTCGTGGTCATAGGGATCATTTTAGTAAAACATTGAAATTAGAACCAGGAAAAATTATTGCATCAAGTGATGTGTGTGAGATTGCAAGAAAAGAAGGAGTAAACGAGAAAATACTCATTGAGGCTAAGCCAGAAGATAAAATTGATAACATCAAAATTCTGAAGGGATACAGCCCAACAGGATTTTACCAGAATTCATTGGTAAATTAATTGGTGCAGGAAGTGACCTGCCTGGAGGAACACCTTTA
>Ga0209978_10000417_pt1 | contig 15947 bp, 13 predicted proteins | sample BentaG_FD_182805 | JGI IMG/M metagenome (GOLD analysis project Ga0209978, IMG submission 182805) | Deep subsurface microbial communities from South Atlantic Ocean to uncover new lineages of life (NeLLi) - Benguela_00093 metaG (SPAdes)... | ecosystem: Environmental > Aquatic > Marine > Oceanic >... | reverse complement strand
GAAAGCCTACTAGAAGAACTCTATGTTGGGCCCTCGTCGGCTGGGGTGGAGAAGATAGATCTGGAGTGGAGCCAGCCCAGCGGCGAATTCTCTTCCTTCGAGGTGCGATACCGGTGAGAAGAGATCCGCAGAAAGTCGCCTGGGCGATCCTCTTGGCTTCCTTCTTCGCCTTCTGCACTTTGGCGGCGAGCATCCCTCTCACTATCCGCTGGTGGATCATCACCGCTACCACTTCTCACGATGCTACCTTGGAAGTGATCAGCGGAACCGTACTGGTGAGGGTCAGAGGGATGCCCCCTGACGTAGGGGTGACCAGCCAGCGGGAAATCCCCGAGGGGAGCGTCATCCGCACCGATGCCAACTCCAAGGCGCTCTTGACCTTCTTCGACGATAGTAGGGTCACCATCTTCCCGGGCAGCGAGGTCCGCCTCATCAAGGTGCGTTCTCCCTCCTTCGCTTTGAGCCCCCGGTCCAACGAGATCGCCCTGGAGCAAAACGCAGGACGGATCAGGGTGGGCCCCGCCCTCCCTACTAGCCGCCTCACAGATTGGCGAGTGAGTACCCCCCATAGCCAAATCTCCCTGAGCGAGGGGAGTTATTCGGTGATGGTGAGCAACGAGGCTTCCGAGATCGCGGTGCGAAGGGGTGAGGCTACCGTGGAAGCAGAAGGCCAGACGACCATCCTGCCGCCTGGCAAGAGGGTGGTGGTGGCCCTCGGGGAGGGACCTTCCGATCTCTTGCCCGCGGCGCACAACCTGATCATCAATGGCGATTTCAGCCGTGGTCTATCCGGGTGGCGCACTTACCCCACCCAGGGCCAGGAGGGAGTGGAAGGAGGGGAGGCTGAACTAACTACCCTGGAGGGAAGAGAGGTTCTGAGGCTCTACCGCCGGGGGGAGGAAGGCGTTCATACCGAGACGGGCATCATCCAAGAGGTCGATCAAGATGTCTCCGACTACCTCTCCCTTCAACTCCGCTTAGATGTGAGGGTGAACTCCCACAGCCTAGGAGGTGGTGGCTATCTCAGTAGTGAATATCCGGTTATCGTGCGGATCGACTATGAGGATGAATACGGTAGCGCCGCCCACTGGTATCACGGCTTCTATTGCCAGAACGCCCAGAATAACCCCACCTTGAACGGGGAAGGGATACGATGTGGGGTCTGGTACCCCTACGAGGAGAGTAATCTCCTGGAGATCCTCGAGCCTTCGCCCTTCTACATCAGATCCGTTCAGATCTACGCCTCCGGCTGGAACTACGAGAGCCTGGTGGCCGAAATAGGCGTCTTGGTGGAATAAGAAGTGGGGAAAAGGGTAAGCGGTATCCTCCCCCTTGGCCTCGCGCTGCTCCTTTTCTTCACCCTCTCCCTATACCAGTTGCATCTGCCAGGCCTCCATTACGATGAGGCCCAAGAGGTGCTCCCGGCGATGCGACTCCTCCTGGGACAACCCACGGAACCCTTCCGTGGGGCGGCCATCCAGATCGCCGGTCGAGCCTTCCCCTTGATGATTTACGACTATCTGGGGACCGTGAACACCTATCTGGTCATCCCCTTCTTGGCCCTCCTGGGGATCGATGTCATCTCTTTGCGGCTCATGGCTGTGCTCATAGGCGCTCTCACCATTGTCCTGGCTTATGGCGTAGCCCAAGAGATGTTCGATGAGAAGGTAGCCGCCCTGTCAGCCCTCCTCTTATCCGTCCACCCCTCTTTCATCTTCTGGAGCCGTCTAGGGGTTTACCTCACCTCGGTGATCAGCGCTCTCAGCATGGGCAGCCTCTTGGCCTTCCTGCACTGGTATCGCCAAAAGAAGGCTCGCTACCTCTATGTCGGCTCGCTGCTTTTGGGCCTGGGCCTCTTCGCCAAGTTCTCCTTCCTCTGGTTCCTGGTGGGTCTCCTCCTGGCTGGGCTTCTGATAGCGGCGTGGAAGAGGGCCCTCCCCCGCTTTCTCACCCCTGCCCAAGGAACGCTCGCTCTCCTCTTTTTGGCTTTGGGTTCTCTCCCCCTTATCCTCTTCAACCTCCAAACCAGGGGCACGGTGGAGATAATCCAGAAGTATCTATTCACCTCCTACTTGGGGGTGAACAACCTGGCTTTTGGGGCTAACTTCCTCACCCGCCTCGATCAGTTCATAGTCCTTCTCCAGGGTGGCCAGTTCTGGTATCTGGGAGAGGTATGGGCCAACAGTTTGTATCCGCCCCTATTCCTCCTGGCTCTTCTCGGTATCATCCCTCTCTTATTCAAAGAGCGAGAATGGGGGACAAAGATCGCTTTCTTGGGCACGATATTAGTCACTATGTTGCCCCTCAGCGCCTTCACCCCCACCGGCCTGAAACTGGCCCATTACGTGATCTTTTTACCCCTGCCCCAGATCCTTCTGGCCGCCTCTCTGGGCCTCTGGATGCGCCAGGAGCCGAGGCGTCTCTTCCTCCCGGCAGCCCTTCTCGTGGCTATCGTTCTCATCTTTTTCGACCTGCGGGTGGATATCGGCTATCACCGCGCTCTAACTCGCACCGGAGGGTTCGATGGCTACACCGAGGAGATATACCAGTTGGCCCCCTACTTGGAGGAAAAGGGAGCACCCGCGGTGGCCATGGACTGGGGGATCAGAAACAACGTCTTATTCCTCACCCAGGGAAGGGTCGATCCCCAGGAGGTCTTTGGGTTCGAGAGCCTGGAAGAGCCAGATATAGGCTTCCGGGAACGGCTGCTTCCCCATCTAGCCGCCCCTCGGACTATATACATCTTTCACAGCCCGGAGGAGACCATCTTCGAGCGGTGGGGGCCTTTCGAAGCCCTTGTGGCCGAGAGGGGCAAAGGGATACGAGTGGAGAAAGTGATCCCAGATCGAAGCGGGAAGCAGATATTTGTAGTGGTGAGGGTAGAACCCTGACCCCCTCCTTGGGCGGTGAGAGGGGTCAGCATGAAGGCCCTGACAAGGAACCGCCTCTTCTCCCTTAGGCTACGTGGTTCCTTTCAGTTGCTCCCTGTAGAGGGCACGGATTTCGTTGAAGATGGCGATATATTCCGGGGTGGCGTAATCGGGGTAGGTCCACTCCCAGGCTCGGAAACTTTTGCCCCGAAAATGCAAGGTCACCTCGGCGAAGATGCCTTGCCCGATGTATATGCGGTGGTCGCGATTCTTCGTGGTGGCCAAGACCAGTTTTGCGCTATCCAGGTAGCCGGGATCGAGGTTGATGCGGCGCGCTCCCCGCTCGGAGAAGTTGCCCTCTAGTCGGTTGGTGAAGGACTTAATCTCGGCTAGCCTCTCCGGATCGATGAGCCTCTCGAAACTGAGGAATTTCCTCCCTAGGTTCTCCCCCAGTTCCCTAGAGTAGTAATCGGTGAACTCCCAAGGCATAAGAGCGCTCTCGTAGTCCAGGGGGCCGAATTGAGTCATCAGTTCACGCTGGGCAGCATCGAAAAGGGGCTTGCGCCCCGAAATCATCCCCACCACCAACTTCACCAGAGGGTGTTTTTTGGCCTCTCCCACCTTTCAAACCTCTTCTCTCGCCCTGATGATCCTGTCACACAGTTCGCTCCCCAAGACAGATAGGAGATCCACGGGCAGGTAATGACCCGCCGAGGCGTCAAAAAGAACCTGGGCCGTAGGGGAGAACTCCTCGTCGCCTTGCCAGTAGACCACAACCAGAGGCACTCGGGGTAGGGTCAGAAAGGAGTAGGCCGCATCGCCCAACTCCCGCCGCTCGCCGCTGGCCCTCTCCGCCGCCCGCCGGAAGGCCTCTACGTCGTTTCCGAAACGCTTGGCTAGCCTATCGCCGGAGTAGCCTTGAGAAGCGCGATGATAGAACTCTCCTCCCTCGATCTCCCGCAGGGAGACCCAGCGGTGGGCTAGAGGTCTGCCATCGGCGGTCCGCAGGTAGTGAAGGAACAACCCCTGTCTCCGGGAGGAACAGATCTCCCCGCTCTCCTCTTCATAGGCTATGAAGTCGGGGTAGATGACCACATAACCTTGGCCCCAGAGAGTGAGCCGCAACTCTCCCCTTTCCTTATCCAACCGTTTATGCTGTGCTCCGCTTCGGGCAGCCAAAACCACGGGGTCGGCTTCCTTTAACTGGGCACGCGCTTGCTTTATGAAGGGAAGAAGGGTGTCCGGTTTCGAGTGAGTCACCTCCGTACCCCCAAAGTAGTTCCCGAGATCTAACCCCGGTTCTAAGTCTACCAATGGGTATTATACTTCCCCAAAATAGTCATAGCAAGCCGCCCACGACAGTAGTACTATTGTCTCGTTGACAGCGACCTCCCAGGTTGCTAGAATGGAAACTAGAGTGGACAAAGGGTCCGGTTGCCATAAGGGGTATGGGAAATGGCTGCTCTGCAATTGGAGGAGATGCCCGTCGAACTTTTCACCGCCCACTGTCGCATCACGGGAAAACACCCCACCAGACATGTCTATATCCGCGATGCCCTCAATGAGGCGAAAGAGAGTTACCTGGACCTGCAAGCCGCGAGCATCGACTATCTGGAAGATGCTCAACGACCGTCGGTCTCTAGCATCGAGGCTCGCCTAGATAAGGGGGCTATTATCTTGGCTATTCCTCATCGGGTTAAGGGCCATACCGAGGTCATCAAACGGAGAGCCCTTCTGGCTCAGGCGGGCAAGTTGGAGGACCGACTTCTTATCTCCGCGCCGCCTTTTCAGATCAGCGGGAACCTCAAACTGCCTCGAGGCTATAACGTGAAGGATGCCCTCAACCGGATGGAGGAGACCTTCATCACTCTCAGTGAGGTGGCGGTGCGGTATCTACCTCTTGCCTCCGTCTCCTTCACTGTGCAAGAGATAGCGGTCAACCGCGACTATATCCAGATGGTATGCGCTGGCTTCCATGAGGACCTCGAGGAACTCAAAAGACTGCCTCATCTGCCCAGCGGTTAATAGACCCTCGAGAGATGCTCTCCAGGTATGCCTCACTGTATCCCCCCGTACCCTTTAGAGGGCTAATGTTCCTTGAGGATGGAGAGCTTTCACCGCGCTCTGCGCACCGAATAGGTCCCCGTAGGGGAAAGAGTGTCTTGGCTGGTGGAAGTATAAGCTCAGTGAGATGGAAGAACTACAAAAGGAGGTCCGAGAATACCTATGAGTACTATCACTATGAGCGGCCCCATCTGGGCCTCCATTTGCGAACCCCTCCGCCACCTACTTGTCGCATTTGACATGAGAGATGGCGAGGGGTTGATTTTCTATCTGAAATATGGTATATTGGGTTTTGAGTAAGGCAACCGGTCGGACGGAGTAAGGGCTTAGCGGATCGTTGTAAGGTTTGTCTTTGGTCTCTTGATTCGCCGATACGGAAGTGTCGGCCTTTTCTTTGCGGTCTAAACGTCCCGGGCAGGTGAGGTTGACCTGCCTCTCTTCTGCTCGAAGATCGACCGAGGTGAAAACCATAGCATGCATGAAGTGGTGAAAGAGAGACTCCTAGAAAAAGGAGAGGAACAAGGCTATCTCGCCTTGGAAGATATCCTCCAGGAGTATCCCGACGCTGAGTCTCATATCGAGGAGATAGGCGATCTCTATTCCCTCCTAGAAAGGGAGGGCATACCGATCATCGGTGCTGAGGAGGCAGTGAAGGAGCCTCGACCCTCCGATGGAGAGATGGAGGCGGTTATTGGCCTGGAGGAGCTAGATCTGGAGAACACCCTCGCTCTCTACCTCAGAGAGGCGGCTCACCACTCCATCCTGGACGCAGAGGAGGAGATCGCTCTGGTGAAGAAGATAGAGGCTGGGAAGAGGGCCCAAATGCGTTTGGACCAAGGAGTCCCCCCGGAAAAGCGCCGCATCCTGGAGCGCCAGGTAGAAGAGGGAGAGGTGGCACGCCAGCGCCTCATCCGCTCCAACCTCCGCCTGGTGATAAGTATCGCTAAACGGTATCGAGGACAAGGCCTCACCTTCCTGGACCTGATCCAAGAGGGGAACGTAGGGCTCATGCGAGCAGTGGATAAGTTCGACTACCGCCAGGGAAACAGGTTAAGCACCTATGCCACTTGGTGGATCCGTCAGGCTATCACCAGAGCCCTTTCCTACCAGAGTCGCACTATCCGGCTGCCGGTACATATGGGAGAGCGGTTGCGTCGAGTGAGGCAAGTCTCGGGGCAATTGGAGCGGGAACTGGGTAGGAAACCCGAACCCGAGGAGATAGCCCAACACCTCGATCTTAGTATGGAACAGATGGAGAGGGTGCTTAGGGCTCCCACCCACACCATCTCCTTGGAGAAGCCGGTGGGCGAGGATGGGGAGAACCAACTGGGCGAGTTCATAGAGGATGAGGAGATCCCTCCGCCTGTGGATTTGATCCTAGACGAGGAGTTACATGAGCAACTGCAAGAGGTTCTCTGGAAACTCCCTTCCCGGGAGCGGCGGATAATAGATCTCCGCTTCGGCCTCAGCGACGGGGATCCTCGTACCCTACAGGAGATTGCCCAGGAGTTCGACTTGAGCCGCGAACGGATCCGTCAGATCGAAGGGGAGGTCCTAAGAAAACTTCGTCACCCCCACTTCAGCAGGAAATTGAGGGCTTACCTCAACTGAAAAGTTACATCTTTGACCAAATTGAGGAGGTATCAGAGTGGAAGAGAGGATAAAGGGTCTAGTGAAATGGTTCAACCCGGCGAAAGGGTACGGCTTCATCCAGCGCTCCAACGGCGAGGATGTCTTCGTGCACTTCTCGGAGATCCGGATGGAGGGGTTCAAAACCCTCAATGAGGGGGAAGAGGTGGAGTTCATCCTTCAAGATGCCGACAAAGGCCCCCAGGCCGTGGATGTAGTTAGGCTGCACGCCTACCCCGCCATCACCACGGGGAGTGAGACCTAAAAATACCCTTGCCCTTGACCACGAAAGAAGCCCCGAGGCTAACTCGGGGCTTCTTCCTTTCTGGCAATATTGACTTTCGCCCTGGGCAAAGGTATGATGCAGCGGTAATGGGCGGAAGAGCACGTCGAGAGATCTTGCCTGGGCTGACGGCCGCTGTGGGCCTCATACTCCTAGCCGGAGCGTTGGTCTTTTTCACCTCCCAGCCCCAAGCCTCACCTCCTTCAGAGGTGAAGGAGGAGCCCACCCTTACTCATAACCCCTCCCCTACGCCCCTCTCGCCCAAGGTGGGGATAGTCTCCGGTCACTGGAAATATGACGGCGGAGCGATGTGCCCCGATGGCGTCCGAGAGGTGGATATCGCCCACCAGATCGCCACCAAAGTGGTGGCTCTTTTGGAAGAGGAGGGGTATACAGGCGACCTCCTGGCCGAGTTCGACCCTGCCTTGCAAGGCTACGAAGCGGACGTACTGGTGGCCCTCCACATCGACTCCTGCATCCCTGGTGCTTCCGGTTTCAAAGTGGCCCGAGCCTGGAACAGTTTCATACCTGAGGTAGAGGACGAACTCGTGGATTGTCTCTATGAAGAGTATGAGAGAATCACAGGCCTGAAACCCCACCTGGAGAGCATCACCCTGGATATGAGAGGTTATCACGCCTTCGGAGAGGTGGCTCCAGAGACGCCAGCGGCCATCCTAGAGATGGGGTTCATGGCCGATGACGCGGAATTATTACGCCATCGTCAAGACATAGTGGCCCAGGGGATAGTGGCTGGGATAGAGTGCTTTCTCGAGAGGTCGAAAACCCCGTAACTTCCAAGAAAGACTTTCTGTGGCGCTCAGCGATTCACATCCACCAAAACGTAGGGAGAGAACGTCGCCCTGTCCTGGCTGATGTGGGCCAGGGCCTAAAGGGCGACGCTACACCTCTTCCCCCATAGATACGCTCCCACCCCCAAAATCGCAGCCTCTCCCAAGGTCAAACCTACCCAGGTTATCGCCGCATCGAACCAGAAGGGGAGGGGGAAGAGTTGAATGAGGGTGTCCGAGTGGCTGAAAAGCCACGAGTCGCCCGCAAAAAAAGTGCGGTGAAAGCCCACGAAGAAGGTATCAAAGCCCGCAGCGGCGAAGACCCCCGCTAGGCCGAAGAGAAGAAAAGTCCAGAGGCTCCCCTGGAGGAGAGAGTCAGGGAGAGCCTTCCTCCCCTCCGGGTAGAAGAGCAGGATAACTACCACCCCCACGATTAGAAAGCCCAAAACCCCGTGGAGGAGAAGGGCGCGTCGAGCCAAGACCTTCACATCCACAAGATGGACTAACTCCCGCTGATTGAAGAGAGGCCCATCCTCATCGGCCAGTTCCCCCAAGTAGGAGATCTCTTCCGGCGAGCGGAGGTAGTAGAGCACCGCTTTGGCTACCTCTCTTCTCTCATGGTCATCGTATCTGGGAGGCAAAGGCCAACTCCCCTTCGAATACTCGTAGTCGATGTACGAAAGTATCCCTGCGGGAAAGGAGGGAGAAAGGAAAAGATACAGGTTACTCAAGAGAAGGAAGAAGGGGATAGAGATGACCAGAACCCATCTAAGAGCAGGGATTGCTTTCTTCACTCTCCCTCCAGCATGAAGTATAGAGCGATGAGGTTTATAAGGTGTTCCACCGGCGCTCGGTCATCGGTGAAGACCGGGCCTCGGCCTTCGTACCGCCGCACCCCCCCCTCCGCCAGGGCCGCCACTTGGCGGAGATGGGGGTCGGTGAAGCGAGCCACATTCTCGTAGAACCCCTCCAACTCCGTATCCTGATTGGTGCCCACTACTATCGAGTTGGGCACATGGGCGTCGATGATGTAGACATCAGGGAAGACGGCGGCCATGGTGCTGGCCAGGACATCGACAAGCCGGAAGTCGCTCTCCGTCCGCGCCACATTGATGGCTACTACCCCTCGGGGGGTGAGGTGCTTCCGAGCCAAGGCAAAGAACTCATAGGTGGTAAGGTAAAAGGGTATGTAGGGCTGGCGGTAGGCGTCGATGGCGATAACGTCGTACTTCTTTTCCGTGCGAGAGAGGAAATACCGTCCATCTTGAGCGATGGCTTTCAGGTTCGGCTCATTCATCGCGAAAAACCGCCGCCCCACTTCGATTATCGAGGGGTCGATCTCCACCCCCTCCATGAGGATAGGACCGTATATCTGGGAGTACTCCTTGGTCACCGTTCCCCCCGCCAGGCCGATGAGGAGCAGACTCTTCACCTCCTGAGGGGAATAATCAGCGTTGAAATAGGGGACCAGAAGGAAGTAATCCCAAACGCCGTAACTGAGAACCCGATGAGGGTTGTAAAAGGAGTGAAACGCCTGTCCCTCGTTCAAAGTGAGGAGGACATCGTCGCCTTCCTTTAACACCTGGATGTAGTTGTAGACCGATTCCTCCTCGTAGATCATCCCTTCCGTGGCCTTGATGGGCCCCCTGGGCAGGAGACTCAGGGCCAGGATGATGAGAGGTAAGGGGATGTACCACCAGGCGCGTCGAGCGGCGACGAGAAAGAGCCCCACCAAGGAAAGGGAAAGCAGAGCCAGGGAGAAGATGAGAAAACTGTTTCTGGTGCCGAAGAAGGGGATGAAGACCAAGACCGGCAGAAAAGTGCCCAAGATGCTCCCCAGGGTGGAGAGGGCGTAGATCCCCCCCGCCGTATGGCCGGTAGAGACCACCGAGGCGGTCTGGAGACGGATGGCGAAGGGAGAGACACAACCGAGGAGGACCACGGGGATCAAGAAGAGGGCCAAGAGCCCTACCAAGGACCCGATGAAGATATCCACCGAATAATCGATATAGCCTCGCAGAGAGAAGCGAAGGATAGGATGGGCCAGGAAGGGGATGAGCCCGATAGCGAACCCGGCCCAGGCGGTGATCTGGTAGAGGACCCTACGGTGAGGGAACCTATCGGCCAGCCGTCCCCCCAGGTAGTAGCCGGCAGCCAAATAGACCATCATCAGCCCGATGAGGTTGGCCCAGATGACCAGCGAGGTGCCGAAATAGGGGGCCAAAAGCCGAGAGGCGGACATCTCCACAGCCAAAGTGGTCATGCCGCTAGTAAAAACGAGAAGAAGAAGGAATCTGTCCCTTTTCCTTACAGGATCCCGTGGGAGAGGCATGTCTCTACACCTACTTGGAGATTATAGCCCATTACCTCGCTGGCAGCAAAGCGGTCGCCTCATAAACCGCCCCTGGCAAGGTTTGACCGGTTGAAAAGTTCGCAAACTCACGTTACAATCTAATATATTTGAGGAGGCAAAAGATGAACCTTTGGCGAGACCTTTCTCCCGGCCCCGATCCACCCCGGGTGATAAACGTCATCATCGAGGTACCTAAAGGCTCCCGGAACAAATATGAATATGACACAAAGATGGGCTGCATTCAACTCAACCGGGTTCTCTACTCTCCCATTCATTACCCCGGCGACTATGGCCTCATCCCCCAAACCCTCTCTGAGGACGGCGACCCCCTCGATGTCCTGGTCATGGTTGGAGAGCCCAGTTTTCCGGGCTGCATCATCCAAGCCCGCCCCATCGGGATCTTCAGGATGCTGGATGGTGAGGAGCCGGACGACAAGGTTCTCGCTGTTCCCGCCTCCGACCCCCTCTACCGAGACTACTTGGAGATCGCCGATATCCCACAACACTTCTTGGCCGAAGTGGCCCACTTCTTCACCGTATATAAGGATCTGGAAGGGGTGCGGGTTAAACCCTTGGGATGGGAACAGAGCAAGTCGGCACGAGAGTGCATCAGCCAAGCAATGACTTTGTACCAACAACAAGGGAAGGGCGTCAAAGGGCAAAGAACTTAATTCCCTCGCAAACTATTATCGCCCCCTTAGTGCGCTATCCACCTTGCCACTCGATTACTTCGAGCCCTTGACGAACTAAGTACTTTGGTACTATACTAATTACAGGTTTCTCTCAAAGGCGAGGTGCTAATGGCCCAGGAGAAGGCTACAGAAAGGGAAGAGATCATCCCTCCTTTCCCCGAGATCGCTGCGGTCACCACCCTAGAGGAACTTTTGGGGTGCTTGCTAGAGACGATCATCCTAGCCACCGATGCCAGCGAGGGCTCGTTGATGCTCCTCCACGCTGGCAGGGAACTTCTCACCGTCAACTCGGCTCGTGGGCCCCGAGAGCAGGTGGTGCGCAGCGCCAAGCGGCATCTAGGGGAGGGGATCTCGGGCTGGGTGGCTAAGCATAAGGAACCCCTACTCCTCGTCGGCCCCGTGGACGATCCCCGCTTCTCGGGGGTAGAGCCGGGGATTAAGGATGCTATGTGCATACCTCTGGTGGAAGACGGTCGAGTCATCGGGGTTCTATCGGTGAGCAACAAAAGGGGTGAGGAGACCTTTTCCGAGACCGATCTTGAGCGGTTCCTGACTATGGCTGGGCCTAGCGCTAAGATGATAGCCCTCACCCTCGCTCAGCGAGAACTGGACGCCGAGAGCAGCGCCTGGGCCAGGAGGAAACTAGCGCAAGAGATCCACGACGGACTCCTCCAAAGTCTCAGCACCCTGATCCTCCATCTACAACTATATGAGGAACTGAAGGGCCAGGACCCTCAAAAGGCTGGGGTACAACTAGAAGAATCCAGGAAACAAGCCTTGGATTGCTTACAGGAACTAAGACATCTGGTCTTCGATCTGAGGCTGGCTGACTTGGAGCGGCTGAGCCTGGCAGAAGAGTTGAGAAAATATGTGGCTGAGTTTGGAAGGAGAAGTAACATCGAGGCTCATTTCGGTTTTTCGGGAAAGAGAAAAGAGCCACCCCTCAACGTGAAGAAGAACCTCTACCGGATCGCCCAAGAGGCGCTCACCAACGTGCGCCGCCACGCCCAGGCCAGCCGTGTCGATGTGCGGTTAAGATACGCTCCCCACGAGATGGAACTAACGGTCACAGATGATGGACAAGGTTTTCAAAGAGAGGAGGTGCTGGGCCGGGCTCAGGAGGAGAAGAGGTTTGGCCTCTTAGGCATGCAGGAACGGACCTACCTTTTGGGAGGCAAACTGGAGATCAAGAGCACACCCGGCCAGGGGACAACTGTCCGCGCAGTCGTGCCCTTCTAACGATTATTGACAGACAACCTGGTCCGTCCTATCTATGATACAAGGATAGCCTCTTAAACTCAGCAGACTACCGCTAGAAAGGTGGGTGATAGCTCCGCAGACTGAACTCTCACACAGGGAATGATTGGACCGGAGATAAAGAGAGGGGGGGGCGGGGTGAAAGTTCGTCCAAGGATATGGAAAGGGGATCTTCTTGGTGGTGGTACCGATCGAAACCCTGAAGAAGTGGTCACGATGTCTTGGCTCACCTACACCGCCTGTTTGACGAATTAGAATATATGTGGTATAATTATTATTTGTCATGCTGTTTTCGACGGGCCGTGAGGGCCCGTCTTCGGTGCTAAGAAATGGGAAAGGGGGAGTTGATGGCTAGGTCGGTGAAGGCCACGGCCGTGGGGGCCAGGGCAGGGGAACGACCGGCGTCCGATGTCCAGGCCACGCTCTTTGATCTCGACGCCCTGAAGATACCCTCCCTCCTCCGTCCCTCCAACAGACGGAAGTCCTATGCCCGTATAACTGACGTTCATCCCATCCCTTCTCTCATCGAGGTTCAACTTCGCTCCTTCAAATGGTTCCGGGAGGAGGGACTACGGGAGCTCTTTGACGAGATCTTCCCCATCGAGAGTTTCAATAAGAAGATGTGCCTCGAACTTATCGACTACTGGTTTGAGGAGCCGAAGTACAGCGAAGATACCTGTCGGTCTATGGATATGACCTACGCGGCGCCGCTTTATATCCGTGCCCGTCTGGATAACAAGGAGACAGGGGAGAAATTGGAACAGGATGTCTATTTGGGTGACTTTCCTCTCATGACCGACAATGGAACCTTCGTGGTCAATGGGGCAGAGAGGGTGGTGGTCAGCCAATTGATCCGTTCTTCGGGTGTCTTCTTTGATGTGGAGGAGGATCGGACCACCGGCCGGCAACTCTGCGTGGCCAAGTTGATACCTAACCGGGGAGCCTGGCTGGAGTTTGAGACCAGCAAGAAGGATCTCATCTCCGTCAAGGTGGATCGTAAGCGCAAGATTCCAGTGACTGTGCTTTTGAGAGCCCTGGGCGCCGTGGAGGTAGAGGAGGATCCCCATCCAGATCTTTTGGGTGAGGGTAGCGATGAGGAACTCCTTCGTCTCTTTGAGCGGAGTGACAGCATGCCCGACCATTGCTATATCGAGGCTACCTTGGAGCGGGATCCGAGTCGAAATTCAGAGGAGGGTCTTCTGGAGTTCTTCCGCAAGATACGCCCTGGCGACCCTGCCACTCTAGAGAATGCTCAGGGCTATCTTGCCTCCTTACTCTTTAACCCTCGCCGGTACGACTTGGCGAAGGTAGGGCGGTATAAACTTAACGCTAGGCTGGGCCTTTCCCTTCCTCTCGACTACCGCATCCTCAGCAAGATGGATCTGGTGAGGGTGGTGGAGCATATGATCCTGGTGAACAACGGGGTGGAGGATCCCGATGACATAGATGATCTGGGCAACCGGCGGGTGAAGACGGTAGGGGAACTCATCCAAAACCAGTTGCGGATCGGGCTCCTACGGATGGAGCGGGTGGTGCGCGAGCGGATGAGCACCCGTGATCCTTCCCAGATCAACCCCCTTGCTCTCATCAACATCCGTCCCATAGTGGCGGCTACCAGGGAGTTCTTCGGGGGTAGCCAACTCTCTCAGTTCATGGACCAGACCAACCCTCTGGCCGAGCTGACCCATAAGCGGAGGCTTTCGGCCCTCGGCCCCGGGGGGCTGCGTCGTGAGCGGGCTGGCTTCGATGTACGAGATGTGCACAGTACTCATTATGGCCGTATCTGTCCCATCGAGACTCCCGAGGGACCGAATATCGGCCTCATAGGTTCTTTAGCCACCTACGCTCAGGTGAACGATTACGGTTTCCTTGAGACCCCTTACCGGCGGGTGATAAAGAGTCTGCCCAATGAGCCCTCTCTGCTCGTGGAGAAGCGCCTGCGATCCGACGTAGTCGACCCCTCCTCTGGCCAGGTAGTGGCCAAGGCGGACGCCAGGATCTCTCCCGAGTTGGCCAAGAAGATAGCGGCTTTACCATTAGAAGAGGTGAAGATCCGTGCGTTGGCCACGGAGGAGGTAGTTTACCTCTCCGCCTTTGAGGAGAAAGAGTCCACCATCGCCCAGGCCAACGCTCTCCTAGATGAAGAAGGGCAGTTCATCGAACATCGGGTGTCGGCGCGGCGGGGAGAGGAGTTCCTCTTGGCTGCTGTTGATGAAGTGGACCTCATGGATGTCTCGCCCAAGCAGATCGTCAGTGTCTCCGCGGCCCTCATCCCCTTTCTAGAGCATGACGACGCAAACCGAGCGTTGATGGGCTCCAATATGCAGCGCCAGGCGGTGCCCCTTTTGCGCCCTGAGGCTCCCCTGGTGGGCACAGGGATAGAGTACCAGGCGGCTCTCGATTCCGGTCAGGTGCTGGTGGCCGAAGAAGATGGGGAGGTAATAAGCGTCACCTCAGAGCGAATCGTGGTGAAAGGGGCCGATGGGGAGAAGGTCTACCCCCTCAAGCGTTTCCACCGTTCTAACCAGGGAACCTGCATCGACCAGCGTCCCATCGTGGAGAAGGGAGATGGAGTGCGAGCAGAGCAGGTGATCGCTGATTCCTCCTCCACCGATAGGGGAGAGTTGGCCCTGGGTCAAAATGTGATAGTGGCTTTCCTCTCTTGGGAGGGAGGCAACTACGAGGACGCTGTCCTCATCAGCGAGAGTCTGGTCCGGGAGGATAAATACTCCTCCATCCATATCGAGAAGCACGAGATACAGGCCCGGGATACCAAACTAGGGCCGGAGGAGATCACTCGTGATATCCCTAACGTGGGCGAGGAGGCTCTAAAGGATCTCGACGAGAGAGGGATAATCCGTATCGGTGCCGAGGTAGCACCTGGAGATATCCTGGCAGGAAAGATCACGCCCAAGGGTGAGACAGACCTCACTCCGGAGGAGAAACTCCTCCGCGCCATCTTCGGGGAGAAGGCTCGGGAAGTGAAGGACTCGTCCCTCCGGTTGCCTCACGGCGAGAAAGGGAAGGTAGTGGATATAAAGGAGTTCACCAGGGAGGAGAACCACGACCTCCCAGCCGGGGTAGAGCGAATGGTGCGGGTTTCCATCGCTCAACGCAGGAAGATCACCGCAGGGGATAAGATGGCGGGCCGCCACGGTAATAAGGGTGTCATCTCTAAGGTGGTACCTATAGAAGATATGCCGTTTTTGGCCGACGGCACATCGGTGGAACTGATTCTAAACCCCCTTGGGGTTCCGGGGCGGATGAATATAGGACAGGTCTTCGAGACCCATGTAGGTTGGGCCGCGGACCATCTTGGCTTCAGGGTCATCTCACCGGTCTTCGACGGGGCCGATGAGGGGGAGATAACCGCTGAGTTGGCGCGGGCTTGGCTGATGGAACTAGCCTGGAAGGAGGTAACCGAGAGGGCTTGGGCATGGCTGCGAGAGCAGGAGTATGACCTGGAGGAACTGGAGGACGACGAGGAGGCGCGCCGGTTATATATCGCCCATTGGCTAGAGGGGGGAGAGTACGACCAGGAAGCGCTGGCTACCGACCATATCTACGCCCGACGTAGCGTGCTCCGCGAGTGGTTGAAGGAAGATGGCCATAACCCCGAGGAGATCTTGGTCTTTGAGAACGATCCCCGTCCCTTGAAGGCCCGGCAGACGGCCGATAGGCTCGCTCGTGAGGTTTGCCTCGAGTTCTGGCTGGGGCATCGTGGCTACCCCGCCGATGAGTTGGAGGGCCAGGAACTGGAGAGGCGAGCAGAGGAGGTGAGCGAAGAGACCGGTTGGCCGTTGCCCACCTCGGGAAAGATGATCCTTTACAATGGTCGCACCGGTGAGCCCTTCGACCATCCGGTGACGGTAGGGGTGATCAATATGATGAAACTGGCCCATCTGGTGGAGGATAAGGTCCATGCTCGTTCCACAGGCCCCTATTCCCTGGTAACTCAGCAGCCCCTGGGTGGCAAGGCTCAGTTCGGAGGACAGCGGTTCGGTGAGATGG
>Ga0209978_10000415_pt1 | contig 15956 bp, 16 predicted proteins | sample BentaG_FD_182805 | JGI IMG/M metagenome (GOLD analysis project Ga0209978, IMG submission 182805) | Deep subsurface microbial communities from South Atlantic Ocean to uncover new lineages of life (NeLLi) - Benguela_00093 metaG (SPAdes)... | ecosystem: Environmental > Aquatic > Marine > Oceanic >... | reverse complement strand
CCTCAATGGCCTCTGGAGCGGTAGGGTCGCAGATCAATACCTTCATTTCACCTCCCTATAAGCCCAGGATCTCTTCGATTTGACCCGTGACCCATTTCAGGTCGTCGAGGGTCAAGTCGCCCATGTGGGCGATGCGGAAGCAATGTTCCTTGAGGGGGCCGTAGCCGTTGGAGATCATAGCCCCTCGCTTTCCTAACTCCTCGTTGAGGCCGGCCACGCTGATGCCTCGGGTGTTCTTGACGTTGGTGACCGTGTTCGAAAGATAGCGCTCATCGGAGTAGAGGGCGAAATATTGGCGAGCCCAATCTTGAACGAACTTGGCCATCTCCGCATGCCGCTGGAAACGGTTCTCCAGCCCCTCTGCCAAGATGTCGTCCAGTTGTTTGTTGAGGGCCATAATCTGAGGAATGGCCGGCGTGGTCGGCGTCTGGCCTCGCTCATAGTACTTGAGGAAGACGTGGAAGTCGAAGTAGTACCCCTTATCTTTCACCTCCGCGGAGCGAGCCATAGCTCTCTGGCTCACCGAAGCCACGGCCAATCCGGGAGGCAAGGCGAAGCATTTTTGTACCCCGGCCAAACAGACGTCGATGCCTAACTTGTCCACCTCGATCTTGATCCCGACCATGGAACTGACGGCGTCCACCAAGAGGCAGACATCGGGGTAGTTCTTCATCACCTCGGCGATCTCGTAGAGGGGGTTGGTGACCCCCGTGGAGGTCTCGTTATGCACCAGGGTGAGGGCGTCGTACTGGCCGGTTTTGAGTCTCTCGTCGATCATCTCTGGGGTGATCGCCTGCCCCATCTCTACCTCCAGAGGATCGGCGGCCTTGCCGTTGGCCAGCGTGATCTCATGCCACCTCTTGGAGAAGGCTCCACAGATGGTATTGAGCACCTTCTTCTGGGAGCAGTTCCGTATGGCAGCCTCCATAAGCCCCGTGGAGGAGGAGGTGGAGAGGAAACAGAGGTTCTCGGTGTAGAGCACCTGCTGGAGTTTGGGGATCACCTCTCGCTGAAGGTCCGCATAATCCTGGGAGCGGTGGCCGATCATAGGGGTGGCCATCACTTGCAAGATCTCGTCCCGAACCTGGGTTGGCCCCGGGATGAAGAGTTTTTTGTACATCCTTATCTCCTCCTTTAGTAGTCATAAGATTGTGCCCCTTTGCACAAAAGCAGTATATCATATATTTCTGGGGCTTGCAACCCTAGATAGTTCGGTTGCCTTCGTCCTGGCCTTCTCCAACGAGATGGAGTTATGGGCTTTGGTCGGGGGCGGGTCCTCTTGTGAGCCGCTCCTGCACCCTCCAGGCCTCCCCTCTGTCTACCTCTAGAGCCATAAAAGGGATCCTCCCGTAGGCCGGGTGAAGGGGCGCAAGGTGGTTCGAGGGCGGAGAGGAAGAGGCAACTGATCTAACCGATGGGGAAGGATGATATAGGCCACGTCTACCCTTTCCCGAGGGGGGATGTACCGCTCTGGGTCGAGAACATCTACCTCTTGGACATTTACCCCCTTGCCTCCCAGGGCGAGGAGGAAGAGCGGGGCTGCAATGCCATGAAGGGGGAGTGAAGGGGTCGAAGACAGTAGGGTTCTGCACCAGTGGTCAAGGGCTAAGGGAAAGGTGAACAAGAGAGGCCTTATTAGTAGTTGGCGCGGTGATAGCCCGGCCCTTTGCCTCTCCAGGACAAGGGGCAGGAGAAAGAGGGAGAATAGCGTCAAGAGTGCTCCTACCTCCAAGGAAGGTCGAGGCGTGAGTTGGCCTTGAGCCAGGATCCCTAAGCCCAAGCGCCCAAGACGAGCGAAGGCTTTCCCACAACCCCTTGTAAGAAAGCCTTCGATTTTAAGAGAGAAGAGATGGAGAGGGCGAAGAAGTGCTGCCCCTCTAGGCGTGTCATCTACTCTTCTGCGCCTTGGGCATGGTAGAGTTCGGGTTTCAGAACGCCGATAAAAGGCAAGTTGCGGTAGATCTGGCCGTAATCGAGGCCGTAGCCAACGACGAACTTATCGGGCACCTCGAAACCTACGTAGTCGAGGGGGATATCTATCACTCGTCGGACCCGCTTATCCAAGAGGGTACAGATTTTGAGGCTGGCTGGGTGCCGGGTGCGAAGGTTCTCAGTTATGTAGTGGAGGGTGCGCCCGGTGTCTATGATATCCTCCACGATGAGGAGGTTGCGCCCCTCGATGGGAGTGGCTAGGTCCATGAGGATCCGCACCACACCGGTCGATTCGGTGGCATCGCCGTAACTGGAGATAGCCATGAAGTCGATATCCAGGGGGATCTCGATCTCCCGCATCAGGTCCGCCAAAAACATCATCCCCCCCTTGAGGATGCAGACCAAGAGCAGATCCTTTCCTCGGTAGTCTTGGATGATCCTCTGGGCCAGTTCTTTGGTTTTGGCTTTGATCTCCTCCTCGGTGATGAGCACCTCGGCGATATCCTGCATCATATCACCCATTTTCCCCATCTCTCTCTTCCCATCCCACAGGCACCGTCCCCGGTATCTGGGGAGATCCTGTAAGGACTGGGATACTTTATGTACGCTTTTGGAACCAGATCTTTAGGACCCTCTCTGTCCTCTCAGTGACCCGGGCCCGCTCATCGATGCGGTAGCCAGCCACCCAGACGATATTTTGAGGCGAGACGACCAGGGGCGCCTTATCCCTTATATGGTGTGGGATTTTAGCATCGATCATGAACTCCCGCAAGGGCTTGCTGCGACCCCCCATCCCCAGGGGCTGGAAGCGATCGCCAGGCTTGCGCCCTCGCAAGATGAGATCTTGCCCCACCTGATCGAGATCGAGATAGGCCTGCCAAGGGTCTTCGTTGTTGAGGGCCTCTTCTTTTCCTCGTTCTCCCGCCAAGACCTCGGTTATCAATTCCCAGTCGGGCAGAGGGATCTTCCCCGGCACGGCTATTTTTGTCTCCTCCTCGATGAGGGGGATCTCTGGTAGGGGGATCATGTCCCCGATAACGAAGGTGTCGTAAGATCTGAAGAGGCTCAAGCCCCGAGGCAGGGTGACCTCCGTCCCGGCGGGCTTCTCGCCAAGGGCACGCCTCGCCCCTTCGATATGGACCCAGTCGATATTCCGGAGGTCGGAGCGGAGGTTACGGATAGCGCGTCTCAACAGTTGCCGCTGGAGACTGGGGTGGAGTTTCTCCCAGGCTTTGAGGTCGAAGACCAGGGCGCCCTCCATCTCTCTGACAGCCTTCTCCCAAGCCCTTTGGCCTTGGCTGGCCAGGTAGTCGTGGTCATCGGCTATGATGAGAGCCGCGCGCCGGATCACCTCCCGGATGTTAGGGTTGTACTCCTCAAGGAGCGGCAGGAGTTCATGGCGGATCCGGTTGCGGTAGTAGGTGGTATCCAGGTTGGAGTGGTCGAAGCGAGGTCTCAAACGGTGTTCCTGGCAGTAGGCTTCGATCTCCTCCCTTGGGATCTCCAGCAAGGGGCGCACCAGTCTGAGGTCGATGCCTGGAAGGGGCCACCGTTGAAGGGGGCGCATGCCTCGCAGGCCCGCTGTCCCCGCGCCCCGCAGCCAGTGCATGATGATCGTCTCCACCTGGTCATCGGCGTTATGGCCCACGGCCACGGAAGAAGCGCCCACCCCCTTTGCCACCTCCGCTAGGAAGGTGTATCGCACTTGGCGGGCCGCCTGCTCGATAGCCAGTTTCTCTCTCTCGGCGTAGGCGGGGACGTCCCGCTTCTCCACGGTGGAGGGAAGCCCCCAACTGGTAGCCAGCCTCTCCACGAATCTGGCGTCCTCGTCGGCCTCTTCCCCTCGAAGGGCATGATGTAGATGAGCCACGTGGAGGGCGATGCCCAGTTCTTCCTGCAAGCAGTTGAGAAGATGCAAGAGGCAAAGCGAATCTGGGCCGCCGGAAACGCCCACTACCACTTTGTCGCCGGAGTTGAAGATCTCATATTTGGCGATGGGTTGTCGCACTTGGCTAAGGATGTCCATACTTTGCAGTTAGCCCCTCTCTTCAAAGTCATTATATCACACCTTGTTTCTCTTACCACATGTCGGTGGAAACGTCGCCCTCAAGGGCGACGCTACAAAGGCTGGTGCACTTAGGAAGAGAATATGGAAACGGTTATCGCATACCTTGATTGTCGGGTGGGGGCTGATGACCGATAGCAGGTCAGTTCTGGGTCAGTAGTCTGACCCCCTAATCAAGATCTCCTCGCTTGACTAACGGGTTAAACTACAATAGAATATCCCTGTCGCTCATAGGGGGCGGTTTTTAGTGTTGAAGGTGGAGCCGGTATGTTCGAGAGTCTGACCGAGAGACTACAAGGGGTCTTCAAGAAGTTAGCCCGGAAGGGCAAATTGACAGAGAAGGATGTGGATGCGGCCCTGCGGGAGGTGAGGCTGGCGCTTCTGGAGGCCGACGTTAACTATCAGGTGGTCAAGGGTTTCGTAGGTCGGGTGCGGGAGCGAGCGGTGGGGGTGGAGGTGATGAAGAGCCTCACCCCGGCTCAGCAGGTGGTGAAGATAGTGCATGAGGAACTGACCACTATGCTGGGACAGCCGGGGAGGATCGATCTCTCGGGCCCTTCGCCCCATATCATCATGTTGGTGGGCCTTCATGGTTCGGGGAAGACCACCACGGCGGCCAAACTAGCCCTCCACCTGCGCCAAGAGGGACAGAGGCCGCTCCTGGTAGCCACGGATACCCGCAGGCCAGCGGCCATCGACCAGTTAGAGGTTCTAGGACGGGAACTGGAGATCCCTGTCTATGGTGAGAAGGGGGGCTCGCCGGTGGCCATATGCGCCCAGGCTCTGGAGAGGGCCCAGAAAGGCGCTTATAGCGTGGCCATCCTGGATACCCAGGGGCGTCTCCATATCGACCAGGAACTGATGAGTGAGTTGGTGGAGATGAAGGATCGGGTCTCGCCGGATGAGGTGCTGTTGGTAGCCGACGCCATGACCGGACAGGACGCCATCCGCCTGGCCCAGGAGTTCCATCAGCAGGTGGGCCTCACAGGGTTGATTCTCACCAAAATCGACGGGGACGCCCGGGGAGGAGCCGCCCTTTCCATCCGAGCCGTGAGCGGCGTGCCCATCAAATTCCTGGGCACCGGGGAGAAGCCTTCTGCCCTGGAGCTCTTTCATCCCGATCGCTTAGCCTCCCGTATCCTGGGGATGGGGGATATTCTGACCCTCATCGAGAGGGCCGAGGCTTCCTTTGGAGAGGAAGAGGCGCGCCGGGTAGAAGAGAAGTTGCGCACCGCCACCTTTGACCTGGAGGATTTCCGACAACAGTTGCAACAGGTGAAGCGGATGGGGCCTTTGAGTCAAGTGATGGAGATGATCCCCGGCTTTGCCAGCCTGAGCCGCCAACTCCCCCAGGAGGCCACCGATCAACAGACGAAAAAGATCGAGGCTATCATCAACTCCATGACCCCGGAGGAAAGGCGGAACCCTCGTATCATCGGCGGGAGCCGAAAGCGACGGATCGCTAGAGGTTCGGGGACCACCGTCCAAGAGGTGAACCAACTCTTGGGTCAGTTCCGCCAGATGCAGAAACTGATGAAGCAATTATCATTTGGTCGAGTGGATATCTCCTCTATATTTGGTACGTAAAGTATCCCTGTCCTTACGGGATCTCCCCAGATACCGGGGACGGTGCCTGTGGGATGGGAAAAGAAGGAGGTGGGAGATTGGTAAAGATACGTTTGCGTCGTATGGGGGCCAAGAAGCAGCCCCATTACCGGGTGGTGGTGGCCGATTCTCGGTCGCCCCGGGATGGGAGGTTCATCGAGACCATCGGCTACTATAACCCTCGCACCGAACCGCCCACGGTACGCATAGATGAGGTACGAGCCGTATATTGGTTGGAGCGGGGCGCTCAACCCACCGAGGCTGTGGCTAGACTTCTAACCAAATTGGGCATCTCAGGTAAATGGGCTCGGGTGAAGGCGGGAGAGCCGCTAGAGGAGGTTGTAGTCGCTGAGGCGCCAATGCCCGAGGCGGTCAAGGCAGAAGCGCCAGCAGATCTAGGCGTAGATGAACTCGGCTTACCGACCCGGGTGACGAATATCCTGACCTCGGCGGGGATAACCAAAGTGAGCAAATTGAGAGAGGGGTTGCAGAAAGGCGAGCTGTCCAACGTCTCCGGGCTAGGTCCCAAATCGTTGGAGAGGATAAAGAAGGCCCTGGAGGAAGGAAGTCTGTGAGGAGAGGCCTATGAAGGAGCTCGTGGAGTATATGGTCAAGTCCCTGGTCGAAAACCCGGATCAGGTAGAGGTGAGGGAGATAGACGGCACTCGCTCCGTCATCTTCGAGGTGAGGGTGGCTGAGGAGGATATGGGGCGGGTGATAGGAAAGGCAGGGCGAGTGGCTAACGCTATGCGTACCCTCCTTCGAGTGGCGGCTATTCGACAAGGGAAGCGGGCCATCCTGGAGATCGTCTAAAGATGGCCAGCGACGCCGCTGAGGAGAGGAGTCACCTCTCACGCCCTAGGAGGTCAGGGGAGCGCCCGGTTCGCAAGGTGCCTCGTTATCTGGTGGTGGGCAAGGTGGTGGCTCCCTGGGGCACGAGGGGTGAATTGAAGGTGGCGATCCTCACCGACTTCCCGGACCGTTTTCGGGAGTTGAAGAGGGTTTATTTGGGCGATGAGCCCTGGATGGTGGAAGGGCATAGGCGACATGGAAAGTGGGTCATCCTCAAGTTGGAGGGGTGCGCCGATCGCAATAGCGCGGAAAAACTACGAGGAGCGTTGGTGCGGGTTCCCCTGGAGGAAGCGGTCCCCCTCTCAGAGGATGAGTACTATATCTACCAGATAGTAGGTTTGGAGGTCTGGACGAGCGAGGGGGAGCATCTAGGAAGGGTCTCGGAGGTCCTTTTCACCGGGGCCAACGAGGTCTATGTGGTGGAGAGAGAGCGAGGCCAGATACTCGTTCCGGCCATAGAGGATGTGATAAAGGAGGTCGATCTGGAGGGGGGAAGGCTCATCGTTGAACCCCTGGAAGGGATCTTCTGACTCGTTTTGACAAAGAGCCAGCCGTAATGGTATGCTAAAGCATATATAAGACGTTTGTGGGTGGCAATGTGCAAGATCTGAAGTACTGGATAGGCTTCAATTTGGTTCCGGGCATCGGGCCAGCACGTTTGAGGTCGCTTTTGGAGCATTTCGGCGATCTCAAGAGCGCTTGGCAAGCCGAACCCCGAGAGTTGAAGGAAGCAGGACTAGATAGACGCTCTTTGGAGAGCCTTATGGCCGCTCGCAAGGAGATCTCCCTCGAGGAGGAGGAGGCCAAGGTGGCCCAGGCTGGAGCCAAGGCCATCACTTGGGAGGATGAAAACTACCCCCCGCGGGTACGTCATATCTACAACCCGCCACCCCTTCTCTAGGTGAGGGGCGAGATCCTCCCCCGAGATGAGTGGGCGGTAGCGGTAGTGGGGACTCGGAACCCCAGCCACTACGGTAAACAGGTGGTGGACCAAATAGCCGGGGATCTGGCCGGGAATGGGATCACAGTGATAAGCGGTCTAGCTCGAGGGATCGATTCTTTGGCCCATTGCGCCGCCTTGGAGGCGGGGGGCCGGACCATGGCCGTCCTGGGGTGCGGTATAGACATCATCTACCCCCCCGAACATACTAAACTGGCCCAGGCTATCATAGAAGAGGGGGCCGTGGTCACCGAGTACCCTCTAGGCACCCCTCCCGAGGGGGGAAATTTCCCGCCTCGCAACCGGATCATAAGCGGTCTAGCGTTGGGCAGGGTGATCGTGGAGGCTGGCGAGCGGAGCGGGGCTCTCATCACCGCTGACTACACCCTGGAGCAGGGCCGGGAACTCTTCGCCGTGCCCGGGAAGATCGTGGCCAGAAAAAGCCGGGGCACGAACAGGCTCATCCAAGAAGGGGGGGCGAAACTGATCCTCTCGGTGGAGGATATATTATGGAGGAGTTGAACTTAACTATGATCGAAGAGCACCGAGAGGTGCAAGAGATCCTCCCCGAGAATGAGACCGAATCTATGATCCTTAGCCTCATCTCCCAGGAGCCGGTGCATGTGGATGAGATAGGTCGCGAGAGCGGTTTGCCCATCGCTCAGGTGACGAGCACTCTAGCCCTGATGGAACTGAAGGGGTTAGTGCGCCAGGTGGGGGGGATGAACTACGTCCTGGCCCGGGAAGCAAAAGTTAGATATCTTGTCGATTGAGGCGAAGATGTACGCCGTGATTCTGGCTGGAGGGGCGGGGACCCGTCTCTGGCCTCGCAGCCGAAAGGATAGCCCCAAACAACTCTTGGACTTGGTCTCGGGGAGGACGATGTTGCAGGCCACCTATGATCGCATCTTGCCTCTCGTCCCCCCTCAGAACGTCCTGATAGTCACCGGTGGTTCTTATCTCCCCCTGGTTCGGGAGCAGCTTCCTGACCTGCCAGAGAGAAACGTCATCGCCGAGCCAGTAGGCCGGGGTTCGGCACCAGCCGTGGGGCTGGCCGCCATCCACCTGGCCCGCTCCCACCCCAAGGAGGTGATGATCTGTCTCCCCGCCGATCACGTCATCACTCAAGAGGATAAGTTCCGCCGTGTCCTTCGGGCCGCGACCAAGGTGGCGGAGGGGGGTTATCTGGTCACCTTGGGTATCCAGCCTCGCGGCCCGGAGACGGGGTACGGCTATATCCAGACCGACGAATATCTGGAGTCCATCTCCGGTCACGAGGTCTATAAGGTGAAACGGTTTACCGAGAAGCCAGCCCGGGGCACAGCCGAGGCCTTCCTGCGATCCGGCGATTACTTCTGGAATTCTGGCATCTTCATCTGGAGGGTGGATACCATTTTGGGCGAGATAGAGAGGCTCATGCCCAAACTATGTGCTCAGTTGTTGAAGATAAAAGAGGCTCTGGGGAGTGCCGAAGAGTCTCGAGTTCTGGAGAGCCTCTGGGAGTCGGTGGAACCAGAGACGATAGATTATGGCATCATGGAGAAGGCGGTCAAGGTAGCGGTCCTCCCTAGCAGTTTCGGCTGGAGCGATGTGGGGAGTTGGGGCAGCCTCATCGAACTCCTCCCCGCTGATAGCGAGGGTAATGTGGTCGTGGGAGATCATGTGGGGCTCGATACCAAGCGCACCCTAGTTGTCAGCCCCAAGCGGTTGGTGGCCACCATAGGGGTGGAAGATCTAGTCATCGTTGATACCGAGGACGCCATCTTGATCTGCTCTCGGGATCGTACCGAGGATGTGAAAGCCTTGGTAGCCGAACTTCAAAGGAAGCGGAGGGAAGGACTCCTATAGTGGAAGCCTACTGCGTCAAGTGTAGGGCTAAGCGAGAGATGAAAGATCCCCAGCCTGTCTACACCAAGAGGGGACAGCCGGGGACCAGGGGGATCTGTCCCATCTGCGGAACCAAGATGTTCAGGATGGGTAGAACCCCGGCTCATGCCTCGCTCTCTAAACCTAAGAGCACTGCCAAGCCCAAAGGGAGGAAGAAACGGGTCTCCAAAGGTGATGGCAAACTGGTGATAGTTGAATCGCCGGCTAAGGCGCGGACCATGAGGAGGTTCCTGGGCCAGGGTTTCGAAGTCAAGGCTTCGGTGGGGCATGTGAGGGATCTCCTCAAGTCGAGGCTTAGCGTGGATGTGGAGAACGATTTCGCTCCCACCTATCGTGTCCCTGGCGAGAAGCGCCAAATAGTCAAGGAGTTGCAGGAGGCCGCCCAAGGGGCGGCTGAAGTCTATTTAGCCACCGATCCCGACCGGGAGGGGGAAGCCATCGCCTGGCACCTCACCGAGGCGGCCAGGATAGAGGTCCCCGTGCATCGCGTGGCTTTCCACGAGATCACCAAACGGGCGGTAGCCGAGGCCTTTTCCCACCCACGAGGGATAGACATGCGGTTGGTCGAGGCCCAGCAGGCGAGGCGGATTCTGGACCGCTTGGTGGGGTATAAGATCGGCCCTCTCCTTTGGCGAAAGGTGAAAGGGGGGCTCTCTGCGGGCCGGGTGCAATCAGTCGCTTTGCGCCTCGTCGTGGAGCGGGAACGGGAGATCGAAGCCTTCGTCCCTCAAGAGTTTTGGAGCATAGAGGCCGAATTAGCCAAGGAGGAGACGCGGGGGCAGGAGACCCGAGACTCATTTAGAGTCAAACTTGAACGGGTGCGGGGGGAGAAGGTCAGGCTTGAAAGCCAAGACGAAGTTCAACTCATCCTAAAGGAGTTGGAGGGGGCCCCGTATATCGTAGAGCGGGTGAAGAGACGGGAGAAGCAGCGGAGACCGTTTCCTCCCTTTATCACCAGCACCTTACAACAGGATGCGTTCCGCCGTCTCCGCTTCTCAGCCAGGCGCACCATGCGGGTGGCCCAGCAACTATACGAGGGGGTGAGCCTGGGCGGTCGAGGCTCGGTAGGGCTCATCACCTATATGCGCACCGACTCGGTGAGAGTGGCCGCGGCGGCCCAAGGAGCGGCTAGGAGTTATATAAGGGAGAGGTTCGGGCCAGCTTTGGTTCCCCCCTATATGCCCCGCTACAAGACGAGGGCCAAGAGGGCCCAAGAGGCCCATGAGGCCATCCGGCCCACCTCAGTGCGCCGGGAGCCAGGGGCTATCAAGGGGTTCTTGACCCGCGACCAATATAGCTTGTATGATCTGATATGGAGGCGCTTCCTGGCCAGCCAGATGGTGCCTGCGCTTTTCGAGGTGACCACCGTAGATGTGAGAGCCGGGGAGAGTTATCTCTTCCGGGCCTCCAGGTCGGTGCTCAAGTTCCCGGGTTTTCTAACGGTCTACGAGATCCGGAGAGAGGAAGAGGAGTCTTTGCCGGAATTGACTGAGGGAGAGCCTCTAGACTGCCTCCGCCTCATCCCAGAGCAGCATTTCACCAAGCCGCCGCCATGGTATAATGAAGCCACCTTGGTGAAGGCGCTGGAGGAGTATGGGATCGGCCGGCCCAGCACCTACGCCCCTATCATCTCTACCATCCAGGCCCGGGGATATGTGGAGAGGGTGGATAGACGGTTGCAGCCCACAGAATTGGGCACCTTGGTCTGCGATCTCTTGATAAAGCATTTCCCGGACATCATGGATGTGGGCTTCACCGCCCAGATGGAAGAGGAGCTCGATCTCATAGCCTCCGGAGAGAAGGAGAGGGTTCCCGTTCTTCGGGAGTTCTATCAACCCTTTGAAAAAGCGTTGGAGCGGGCCGAAGAAGAGATGGAAAAGGTGGAGATCGCTGATGAGCCCACAGGCGAACTCTGCGAGGAATGCGGCAGCGCTATGGTCTTCAAGTTCGGCCGGTACGGGAAATTCATAGCCTGCAGTAACTACCCCGAATGCAAGAACACGAAATCATACCTGGTAAAGATCGGGGTCTTGTGCCCTCGCTGTGGTGGAGAGCTGGTGGAGAGGCGGTCTAGGAAGGGGCGACGTTTCTACGGCTGTGCCAACTACCCAGAGTGCGATTTCGCCGTGGGACGGAGACCTCTTCCTCAGCCCTGTCCTCAGTGCGGTGGTCTCTTGACCATCGCCTCGCGGAAGTTCGCCCGGTGCATCGAGTGCGAGACCCAACTGCCCAGGAAAGAACTGAAAGCCTCTCAAATTGAAGCCGTAACGAGGGGTAGGGAGTGAGGAGAAAAGGGGGAGGCTATCGCATCCCCAAGAGCAGACGGAGGTCCAGATCGAAGCCCTGGAACCAACGGGGCCGCAGATCCCCTCGTAGGCGAAGGGGTCGCAGGTAGGGACGGTGGAAGAGTACCTAGATCGATTCATCACCTATCTTGTGGTCGAGCGGAACGCTTCTCCCTACACGGCTCGGAACTACCGCCGGGAGGTGGGCGAGTTTCTCCGCTTCCTAAAGGGGGAGGGGGTTTCTTCCCCTCAAGAGGTAGATCGCCAACATCTGACCCGCTACCTCCTCTGGCTCAGGGCCAAGGAGTACGCCAAGGCCAGCATAAGGCGGCGGATATCGGAGTTACGCTCTTTCTTCAAGTATTTGGTGGGCCAAAAAGTTCTAGAATCGAACCCCATCGAAGCCATCTCCGCTCCCAAGGTGCCCCAACGTCTCCCCCGCTACCTGAAGCCAGAGGAGATAGGGGCTATCATGGGGGCCCCGGATACCTCTCAGCCTCTGGGGCAGAGGGATCGGGCCATTCTGGAGATCCTCTACGCCACCGGCATGAGGATCAGCGAATTGGTGGGGCTAGATATGGGTACCGTGGAGATCGCCAGGGGCCAAATGATGGTTCGAGGAAAGGGGGGCAAGGATCGGATTGTGCTTCTAGGGCAGCCGGCGCGAGATGCTTTGGACCTCTATCTCAAAAAGGGGCGTCCGAAATTGTTGAAGGGAAGGCGAACAAGTGCTCTCTTTCTCAATCGCTCTGGAGAGCGCCTATCGGTGCGCGGTGTGCAGTTGATGCTGGATCGCTGCGCTAGGAAAGCGGGCTTGAAGTGGGTGACGCCCCACCTCTTCCGCCACACCTTCGCTACCCATATGTTGGGCGGGGGGGCGGACTTAAGGGTGGTGCAGGAACTCTTGGGCCATGCGAGCCTATCGAGCACCCAGGTCTATACCCATGTGAGCCAGAGGAGGGCGCGGGAGGTCTATATGAACTCCCACCCTTTGGCTCGTGAAGGCGAAGTGGAGGGGGGATGAATAGAAAAGCCAGGGTAGAGGAATTGCGCCGGATGCTGAATGAGCAAGGTCTGGACGGCATCCTCATAACCCAGCCTCAGAATAGCCTCTATTTGAGCGGCTTCGGACCATCGGTGCAGCCCGATGAGATAGAGGGGGCACTCTTCATAACAGAAGATGATTCTATCTTGATGACCGATTTCAGATATCTGGAGCAGGCGGAGAGAGAAGCCCCTGCATTTCGGCTCTTCAAGGTGGAGAGGGCCGATGAAGGGATGGTCAAGGCGCTCCCAGGCCTCCTGGAGGGGGTGGGAGCGAAGCGGGTGGGGTTCGAGGCCGAGCATCTGACCTTCGCTCGATACCAAAAGTGGGCCAGCGCCTTGGAGGGGTCTGAGTGGGTGCCCACCAGCGGCTTGCTAGAGGAGATACGGGCTATCAAGGACCAGGACGAGATCGAGGCGATAAGAAAGGCTGTGGCTCTGGCCGATGAGACCTATGCCTACCTCCGTGAATATATCCGACCAGGTCTCACCGAGCGAGAGGTGGCTTGGGAGGCGGAGGTCTACATGCGGCAGGGGGGGGCGGAGAAGATAGCCTTCGACCTCATAATAGCCGGTGGGCCCAACGGAGCCCTGCCTCATGCTACGACCACGGAGCGGGCCCTTAGGGAAGGCGAGCCGGTAGTGATAGACATCGGCGCCCGGGTGGAAAGTTACCATTCTGATCTGACGCGCACTCTCTATCTCGGTGAGCCAGACGCCAGGTTTCAAGAGGTCTACGCTCTGGTGAGAAGGGCCCAAGAGAGCGCTCTAGAGGGTATCCGAGGAGGGATGAAGGGTAAGGAGGCCGATGGTTTGGCTCGGCAGGTGATCGAGGAGGCGGGCTATGGAGAAGATTTCGGCCACGGTCTGGGTCACGGCGTGGGCCTGGCCGTCCATGAGAAACCTAGAGCGACCAAAAGATCGGAGGAGGAACTCCAACCGGGCATGACGCTCACGGTGGAACCGGGCATCTATATCACCGGTTGGGGAGGGGTCCGCATCGAGGATATGGTGGTTATTCGAGAGGAGGGGGTAGAGGTGCTCAGCAGGGCCTCCAAGGAACCGACGCTCCTCTCCCCCGGGATCCTGTAGGCATACTCATCGCTAGAGGAGGAGGGCGGAGAGATGGAGTATATCGATCGCATCGGAAGGGCGAACCTCATCAAGGGAGTGGTTATCTTCCTCGTTGGGTTGGCTATCGGTTGGTTAGCCATCGGTTGGGGCCTCTGGCCGGTGCAATATTACGACACGGATCCCCAAGACCTGCGTCGTAGCCATAAGGAGGCTTGGATCTTGATGGTCGCCGATTCCTATAGTCTCAATCAAGATGACAAGGCGGCTCAAGAACGCCTGCAAGGCTTCGAGGAGAGCGAGGTGGGGGAGATCATCTCTTCCTTCATCGATAGCAAGGAAGAAGAGGGTGATCTCCCCGCGGCACAAAGGCTGCGAGAGCTGGCTGGGGCAACGGGGGTAACCCTGCCCGGGGCTCTGCCGGAGGCTACTCCCACACCCGCGGCCGTGGCCCGTGGCCCTTCTATTATCCGCTCCTTAGGCCTAGTCTTAGTCATCTTCCTCCTTGTGGCCCTGGTGGTAGTCGGTGGAGGAGTGGCGCTGGCCCGTTGGAGGGAACGGCGAGAGAGGGCTCCTCTGCGCCCCGTGCCTAAAGAAGAGGAGTTGATAAGTTGGGAGGTGCCAGAGGAAGCCCCTCTAGGGCAGTTCGTGACCACCTATACCTTGGGCGATGACGGCTACGATACCTCTTTCAACATCGAGACCCCTGCTGGCGAGTTCTATGGAGCCTGTGGGGTGGGCTTCTCGGAGGTGATAGGCGAGGGGGCTCCAGATAAGATGGCCGCTTTCGAAGTTTGGCTCTTCGACAAGACCGACCCCGACAACGTGCAAACGGTCACCAAGGTGCTGATGAGCGAGCACGCCTATGGCGATGAGGCGCTGCGAGAGAAGATGAAGGATCGAGGAGGGGCGGTCTTGGTGGAGAGAGGGAAGACCATCACCATCGAGGCCGTGGGTCTGCAACTGAGAGCCCAGATAGTGGACTTCGCCTACGGGGTGAGCTCCGATTTGCCTGCTAATAGTTTCTTCGAGAGGCTGACCACGGAACTGACGCCTCTAGTCAAGACGGAGACCTAGATGTGCATCTCGGTTCTTGTCGATATCTAGGAGGATAGTAACCTCATCGCCCGCGAGACCACCAAAGAGCGCTTGGCCAAAGAGACTACCTTGAGCCTGAACCTGATGGCTTCACCAGGGCGGGTGAGAGATCATTGATCGAACGAACCGTTGAGGCTCTGGGAGAGGAGATACGGGTAGGGGTCATCGAAGGCGACCTAGCCACTAGCCTAGATGCTGATATGAAAGGTCGCAGGATCTACCCTAGAGCCTTCCTGTCGAAATCAGTGAAGAGGGCCCTCTGAGGGCGCTGTGTGCCTTTCAAAGGAGTGTTCCGGCTGCTATTAGTACCAAAGTCAGGCTTGACTCGATGAGTTGCCTGTGGTAATCTGCGAAGCGCAGGAGATGGGAGGCAGATTTGTTTGCCGCTTCTGCATGAGGAGCCGAGCCACTCGAGGGATTCGGCTCCTCGTCTCTTAGGCGCCAAGGATGTTCATGGCCACGAGAGTTTGGAGAGTTGCTGATGGGGGATTGAGCCGCATGGCAATCGATGCTGGGCTTTATCTCCTTGAGTGCTTTTCTGGTTTCCTCTGCGCTCGCAGGTAGGAGTTTTACCTTCCCTGGCCCCCGGCCTGGCACGTGGCAGTCCAGGGGACAGGCGACTTGGGCTGGGGGGTAGGCTGATAACCAGGGAAAATATCGACCAGACTGAGACGAGATTCGGTTAAAGGCGCAGATCGGGCCTCTTATGAGTGAGCGTGGGACGGGCTTTCCCATCTACTTTCAATCATTGACTGAACCCCGCGAGAGGGGTACAATAGAAATGGGGAATGTTTCGTCCTAGGAGCCCACATGACCTCAAGGATTAAGCAAGTAGTCAAGCGAACGGGCGCTATTGTCCCTTTCAAGCGCGAGCGCATCACCAACGCTATCTATCGGGCGGCGGTAGCAGTGGGCGGCCGCGACCGGTTGATCACAGAAGGCCTGACTGACCAGGTTATCGCTATTCTCGAAGAAAACACGCCGCCAGGACATATCCCCGCCGTAGAGGAGATCCAAGATATCGTCGAGAAGGTGCTGATCGAGAACGGGCACGCGAAAGTCGCCAAGGCCTACATTTTGTATCGCTACGAGCAGAGTCGCCGACGGCGAATGAAGATCGCCAAGTCGCATCGTGATTCCGGGAACATCCCCTACCGCAAGATCTGGGAAGTCCTTT
>Ga0209978_10000414_pt1 | contig 15958 bp, 18 predicted proteins | sample BentaG_FD_182805 | JGI IMG/M metagenome (GOLD analysis project Ga0209978, IMG submission 182805) | Deep subsurface microbial communities from South Atlantic Ocean to uncover new lineages of life (NeLLi) - Benguela_00093 metaG (SPAdes)... | ecosystem: Environmental > Aquatic > Marine > Oceanic >... | reverse complement strand
TTAGATGCGGAAAAAGAGTTTCGACCAAAAACAAGGAAGAGTAAAGAGAATCCAGATTGTGTTTGTGGAGAGGTGCTGAGGGGAGTAAAGAGGCCAACACAGTGCAAATTATATAGGAGAATCTGTAATCCTGAGCATCCCTACGGACCGTGCATGGTATCTTCCGAAGGGACATGTGCAGCCTATTACAAATATGGTGAGGGGTAGTTTAGTGTCGGAAGATATGCTCAGGATTTGGTTGGTTCGCTGACAATTTTTTGCTTTTCGAGCACCGCCCGTCATTGCCAGCGACTGAATTCCCTCGCTTTATGGGAATATGTCGTCCTCGTTTATTGGTTAAAATTTCAGAAGCTCTTCACAAATTGCACAAATTGAATTTGTGCCTACAAGGGGATAGACTGAATTTTTGTAGGGACGATTTCAAATCGTGCAGATTTTAGCGGCAGAGCGAAGCTTTGCTTCCTAAAAGTTTGCATAGATTGATGTGGTGAAGCTAAAATGATAAAATTTGAAGGTAATGCTAAGAAGATTTTATTGGCACATGGAAGTGGAGGAAAGCTTGCGCATCAACTAATTAAGAGCTTTGTGAAGAAATTCGCAAATGTGCCTCTGGCCAAGCTGGACGATAGTGCTGTATTGAAGTTCAAGGGCAAACTGGCATTTACTACAGATTCCTATGTGGTTGACCCCATATATTTTCCGGGTGGAGATATAGGGAAATTGGCAGTCAATGGCACTGTTAATGACCTCGCTATGGTAGGGGCAAGGCCTCTATATTTAACTGCATCGGCAATTATTGAAGAGGGATTTTCCCTCGTTGAGTTGGAAAGGATTGTCGATTCAATGAATAGGGCTGCCAGAGCGGCTGGAGTAGAAATAGTGGCTGGTGATACTAAAGTTGTGGAAAAGGGTGGGGTTGATAAGATATTTATAAACACTTCAGGAATAGGGTTGATAGATTCAGGGGTTGACATTTCTTCAAAAAATGCACAGGTTGGTGACGGGATAATCTTGAGCGGCACAATTGGCGACCATGGAATTGCTATTTTGAGTGCAAGGGAAAAGTTCGATTTCCGGACGAAGGTTAAGAGCGACTGTCAGCCCTTGAACGGGGTTGTCTCGGAAATTCTGGAAGTAAGCAAGAAGGTTCACACTCTACGCGATCCCACGAGGGGTGGATTGGCAACCGTCCTTAACGAGATAGCCGAACAGTCCAGAGTGGGAATAGAGATTGAAGAGGAGAATATTCCTGTGAAGGAGGGGGTTAAGGGTGTCTGTGAAATGTTAGGCTTCGACCCTCTATATATTGCCAATGAAGGGAAACTGGTGGCTTTCGTTCCTGAAAGGGATTCCCCGAAGGTTCTAAATGCTATGAGAAAGAATAGATATGGGAGAGATGCTCAGATAATTGGAACCGTAGTTAACAGACACAGAAGTAGGGTTGTGGTAAAGACGAGCGTGGGAGGAGAAAGGGTCGTGGATATGCTTACAGGTGAGCAGCTTCCACGAATCTGCTAAAATTTTTTCATTGAGTTTGAGGTGAAATGGATGGTGTTTATGTTCTCTTAATTTGGGTTAAAAGAAAGAGGAGGATTCGAATAGGTAAATTGGGGCCTCTTGAATTCGCAAGAGGCCTCTATTTTTACGTGGGCAGAGCATTGAATGGACTTGAGGCTAGAATTGAGAGGCATCTCAGGAAAGGGAAGAGACATTTCTGGCATATCGATTATTTACTTGAATACTCAGAGATTTTGGGTATAATATACGTGTGGACATCCCATGGAAAGAGCGAATGTAAGATTGCTTCCAATCTGGGAAAAAGGTTTGAATTAATTGAAAATTTCGGCTCAAGTGATTGTAGGTGCAGGAGCCATCTGTTTTTTAAACCGATGCAGATCAAGAAGCCTTTGTGGAAAGGAGCGACGACCGAACGGAGTGAGGGAAAGACGCGGGCGCGAGATGGTGAGCGCCCCGGGTTGAGGTTTCCCCTATTGAGCACAGGCAGATTCACTTAGATAATAACCTTGTGCGGAAGGGGTGACAGAGAGCGAAGCGAACGCAATCAGGGGAAACGAAGAGTTTCCCCTATTGAGCACAGGCAGATTCACATAAGGAGGGTCGCTGTTCCGACGAATAAGGAGGAACGTGTTAGCGACGCCTGCGAGTCGGTGAGCAGGCAGGTTACCGACTGGAGCGAAGCGTAAGGAGGTAAATAAATGGAACTGGTAATTCCCGTTATGACTCTGCAGGACGCCCGGGCGGCAGTTGAGGGTGGTGCCAGAATGGTCAGTGTAAAAAATCTTCATGAGGGTTCTATGGGTGCCAATCTCCCTTATACAATAAGGACTATCAGGAAAAAGATTTCCAGGAGAATTCGCCTGGGCGCCACAGTGGGAAATTTTCCTGGCTATATGACCTGTACAGCAGCACAGGCAGCTCTGGGGGCGGTTGTATCGGGGGCAAGAGACCATATTACCGTGGGACTGTACAAAGTGCCTTCCTACAGGGAAGCAGCGAAGATGGTCAAGGCAGTCAGTGAAACGATAAAAAGGTTTGATAAGAGAATTGGTGTAGGAGTATGCAGTTTCGCCGATTATAAAGAGATTGGCTCCATCTCTCCAAAAGAGACTCTGGATATTCTCGTCGATTCTCAAGCGGATATAGCAGTTATGGATGTTGCTGTCAAAAATGGTAAGACCCTTTTCGATTATATGTCAATTGAAGAACTCCAGAGTTTTGTGGAGGGGGCACATAGTCACGGGCTATGGACGCTCTTTCTTGGCTCCCTGGGAAAACACGATGCTCAAGCAATGCTTAAGACCGGGGTGGACATAATGGGAGCTCGTAGTACTGTATGTCGTGAAGGTAAATGGTATTACGAGGTCGAGAAGGAAAAAGTCAAGGAACTGGTGAAGACAATTGAAGAAGCAGAAGGAAAAAGCTGGATACAACGCTGGTGGGACAGGAGGCAGAAGAGGAAGAGAAGGCTGAGGGGAAAGACCTGTGGTCCCCAACACATGGTTTAGAGTTTGTAGTTGATAATTCATAATTCATAATTCATAATTAAAATGTCCCTGCCATTATTCTTGTTCAGTGTAATACTGATTAGTCTCTCTGGAATTATGATGCCTGGCCCCGTGTTTGCAGCGACCTTGTCCAAGGGTTACGAATCTCCAGTTGCAGGAATCGGGGTGGCTTTGGGGCATGGAATAGTTGAACTTCCTTTAGTAGCTATTATTTACTTTGGTTTTGCCAGATTTTTCCAGTTGGAATTGGTTAGGACGATCGTAGGCCTTGCTGGAGGGTCGATTCTTATTTATATGGGTTCTGGTATGTTCAGAAGCCGTCATGAAATAAGTGAAGAAGCCCACAGCCTTTCTCAAGGCTCGATTACCGCCGGCTTCCTCACAACCCTGTCTAATCCCTACTTTTTTCTCTGGTGGGCAACAATTGGCGCAGCCCTTATGACTAAGGCGATAACATTCGGATTGATAGGAATTCTTCTTTTCGTTTTGGTCCACTGGCTATCCGATTTAACCTGGTGTTCCTTGATATCTTTAATAGTTTACAGGAGCAAGCACTTGTGGAGCAAGAGGTTACATGGGATTCTATTCGGTTTATGTGGTGGGATGCTTATCGGCTTCGGTGGTTGGTTCATATTTTCTGTGGTTATATAAGAGCTGTGCTCAAAATGTGGGAGGGTAAAATGAAAGTTATCGGTATAGTGGGATATAAGGGAAGTGGTAAGACACATCTGGGAATCAATCTCTCAGAAGAATTGAGAAGGAGAGGCTGCACAGTAGCTATTGTTAAGCATGCACAAGGCTCACTCGACCTTCCCGATAAGGATACAAGTCTATATAGAGGACATTGTGATAAGTTAGTAGCCGTCTCTAAGGAAGGAAGAACGGAATTCTTTGAGGGTAAAACTAATTTTGAAGAAGCACTTAGCTCTCTAGATGTCGATTTCATAATTGCGGAAGGGTTCAAGGAGAAAAAGAGCTTTCCCAAAATTGTGTGTATAAAAGAGAAGAGCGAGGAGAAGGAACTTTCTGATGGACTGGAGATTGCACTGGTGCGTGAAGAGAATTTCGATTCTGATAGGGATATTTCAGCCATAGCCGATCTGGTGGTAGAGAAGACATTCAAGTTGCCAAACCTTGACTGTGGAGATTGTGGATTTGATAGTTGCTACGAGCTGGCAAAAGAGATCCTGAAAGATAAAAGGAAAGTGACTGACTGTACTCATCTGGGTCGAGATGTAGAAGTGCTGGTGGCTGGTGAGCCGATGGATCTCAATCCCTTTGTATCCGACATTTTGCGCAAGACAATAAAGGGATTTCTCTCTGGCTTGAGAGGTTTCAGGAAAGGGAAAATTAGAATTAAAATTGGGGACGGAGAAGACCAATGAGGGCGAAAGAAGTTACCGGCTATATATACGGTCCAGTTCCCTCCTGGCGATTGGGGAGGTCGTTGGGCATTGATATTATACCTTTTAAGATTTGTAGTTTCAATTGTATCTATTGTGAGACAGGGAGGACAACTAACCTTACTGTAGAGAGAAAGGAGTATGTCTCTAAGGATTTGGTTATTGAAGAATTGAAAGCTTTTTTATTAAAAAGGAAGAATATGGACTATATTACTTTCTCTGGTTCAGGTGAGCCCACCTTAAATTCTAAGATTGGTGAAATGGTCAATGAAGTAAAAAAGCTCACAGATACCCCTGTTGCTGTATTGACTAACAGCTCTCTTCTTAATAGAGAAGAAGTGCGTCGGGAATTGAGGAAGGCAGATGTCATTCTTCCTTCTCTGGACGTGGTAAGCCAATCTCTCTTTGAATCACTCAATCGACCAGATCCGTCTTTAAAGATAGAGGAAATCATTGACGGATTAATCAAGTTTCGAAAAGAATTCAAAAATAAGATCTGGTTAGAAGTATTGCTGGTTAAAGGGATTAACGATGGTCCGGAAGACATTCATAAATTGGCAAAAGTTATAGAAAAGATGGAACCGGACAAGGTGCAACTGAATACTGTGGTTCGTCCTCCAGCGGAAGAAGAGGTTTTTGCCCTAAGCCAACAAGAGCTCTGCTCCATCCAGAGGAAACTCCCAGGGAAAGTGGAGGTGGTTAGAAAATTCAGGAAAGTTTTAAAGGGAGAACATATAGAGAAACTGGAGAGCGATATTAAAAATCTCCTTAAGAGAAGACCCTGCACGCTTAGCGATATTTCGTATGCTTTGAGGGTTAATCCCAAAGAGGTGATGAAAAACCTGACCATTCTGGAAAGGCATGCGGAGATAAAGGCGGAGCTGCATAATAAAAAGAGATACTATATTTCCATTCGATAGAGCGAGCGTGGTGAGGGAATGCATCATAGAAAATTGACATAGTGACAAAGGTAACAGGTGACGCTGTTAACAGTACCCAGCAGGGTAGAAAAGTGTATCCAGTACTTTTTAAGTTGGGGCCCTTCGCTATTTATACATATGGATTAATGGTGGCAATTGGGTGTCTTGTCGGCTTCTTTTATATTCGGGGAGAGGCAAGGAGAAGAGCCCTCCATCGCGACAAGATAATGAGCCTATTTCTTTGGGTCTTAATCTCTGGTTTTGTAGGAGCAAGGATATTCTATATTTTTGTAGAATGGGAACGTTTTCTCAACGAACCTTTGAGAACGATTTTGGCCCGAGGAGGGTTCGTTTTCTACGGTGGACTTATTTTGGCTTTCGGAGTTGGCATTTGGCAGACCAGAAGGAAGGGTTTAAATATCTGGAAGACTGCGGATATCTTTGCTCCGGGAGTTGCTATAGCCCATGCCATAAGTAGAATAGGCTGCTTTCTAAATGGTTGCTGTTATGGTCGTCCTACCGATTCCTGGCTGGGGGTCTCCTTTCCCCCAGAGAGTCCGGCAGGTTCTGTGGGGGAACCTCTAATTCCGATACAATTATTCTCCTCGTTGAATCTATTTATTATCTTCGCCGTTCTAGTCTCCTTAAGGCCATACAAAAAATTTGATGGTCAATTATTCTGGCTATATGTTCTTCTCTATGGAGTGACTCGTTCTATAATTGAAATCTTTCGGGGCGATCCCAGAGGGTATATTTGGGTGCTCTCTACTTCCCAGTTCATGGGTATAATTTTTGCCATTTTATCACTCATACTGCTCGGGAGGTTGGGAAAAGAGAAAAAACAGAGTTATTAGCTTGTAAATAAGGAACCTTGTGCGGAAGGGGTGACAGAGAGCGAAGCGAACGCAATCAGGGGCGCCGGTCGCGACGAATAAGGAGCGACGACCGAACGGAGTGAGGGAAAGGCGCGGGCGCGAGTTGGTGAGCGCCCCGGGTTGAGTTTTCCCCTATTGAGCACAGGCAGATTCACATAAGGAGGTATTGTGCCTCAACAAGTTTCACTGGTTATGGCCTTTTTTGCCGGGCTTTTGACATTTCTTTCTCCCTGCATCTTACCGCTGATACCTGCTTACATCTCTTTTATTACTGGGGTGTCCATCGATGATTTAGTGAGTGGTGGAGGAGAGAAGAGTAAGATGACCGGCAGAATTTTTTTGGAAATAGCGCTATTCATTTCTGGTTTCTCTTTAGTTTTCGTCTTGCTGGGAGCTTCGGCTTCCTACTTTGGCAGATTTGTGATCTCACACCTGAATATTTTAAGAATTGTCGGTGGAATTTTAGTTATCCTGTTTGGCTTGTATATTGCTGGGATATTTAACATAAGTTTTTTCGGGTATGAGAGAAAAATTCATTTAAAGATGAAACCCACAAATATTTTAGGTTCTTTTATTGTGGGAATGGTTTTTGCTCTGGGCTGGACTGCCTGCGCCGGTCCTATTTTAGCATCAATACTTACCTACGCTGGCACTCAAGAGACTGTCAGGAAGGGAATCTTGCTTTTAGGTTCCTATTCTCTTGGACTGGGTGTTCCCTTTCTGGTTTCGGGTCTGGCTGTTAATCTCTTTTTAAGGGGATTCCGTAGAATAAAGAGATACTCAAGGCTGATATCAATAGTAACTGGAGGGTTACTTATTGGATTTGGAATTCTAATTTTGACTGGCAAATTCCAATTCATAATGTAGTGGAAGCAGGAGAATAACATCTAAAATTCATACAAGGAGCGAACATGGAAGTGGTCTTGAACGATGAAAATTTTGAGGAGGAAGTACTGAATTCAAAAGAGCCTATCCTGGTAGATTTCTGGGCTGAATGGTGCAAACCGTGTTTAACGGTTGCCCCAGCCGTCGAAGAGATTTCCCGGAAATACGCAGACCGTTTGAAAGTGGGAAAACTTAACGTAGACGAAAACCCTCTCACGAGTGCAAAATATGGAATTCAGAGCATTCCCACTTTCTTAATCTTCAAGGATGGAAAAGTACTCGACCAGACTGCAGGCGCTATGTCTATGGCGGCTTTAGAAGCCAAAATTGGAGAAATTCTGAATGAGTGAGTATGATATTCTTATTATTGGTGGCGGACCGGCAGGTTTAACTGCTGGTCTCTACACAGCTCGTTCCAGGCTTAAAACTTTGCTTCTGGAAAAGATGGCTCCTGGAGGCCAGGCAGCACTTGCCTGGACAATAGAGAACTATCCAGGATTTCCTGAAGGGATTGGGGGACCTGAATTGATGGAGAGGACCAGGAAGCAGGCTGAGAAGTATGGACTGGAGATTAGAAGTGGAGAAGTTGTAAAGGTTAGCGTCTCTTCAGAAGACGAGCGTCCAGGATGTGGGCTGGAGAAAGTAGTTAACACAGAAAAGAAGGAGTACAAAACTATAGCTTTAATTGTGGCTACAGGGACAAGACCGAGGAAATTGGCAGTCCCGGGGGAAGAGAGACTGATTGGTAGAGGAGTATCCTATTGCGCCACCTGTGATGGACCCCTGTTTAAGGAGCGGAAAGTTGTTGTAGTTGGTGGTGGAGATACCGCAGTAGAAGAAGCACTATTTCTATCTAAGTTTGCAGAGAAGACTACTTTAATTCATCGTCGGGACGAACTCAGGGCAACTAAAATTATCGAGGAGAGGGCGGTTTCCAATCCAAAATTGGAATTTCTCTGGAAGTCAGTAGTGACTGAAATTTTTGGAGAAACTGAAGTGGAGGGTGTTAAGGTAAGAAATCTGGAAACGGGAAAAGATTTAACATTAGAAGCAAAGGGCGTATTTGTGTACATAGGTACCCTCCCTAATACCGGGTTCCTGAAGGGTATTGTGGAGATGGACGAGGAAGGATTTATTATTACAGACGGAAATATGGAGACTTCGGTTAGTGGGACATATGCTTGCGGAGACGTGAGGAAAAAATTATTGAGGCAGGTAGTAACTGCTTGCGGCGAGGGGGCAACTGCCGGGGTGGCCGCTGGGCAATATGTTCGGAAGTGGAAATACAAAAAGGAAATGTAGAGTAAAAGATAGTTTATTCATCGCTTGAAGAAAATATGCTCGGGATTTGGTTCGCTCGCTGACAATTTTTTGGTCTTTGACCACCGCCAAAAATCTCAGGAGTTTATCCCGTCTTGCGGGACTAAACTCTAATCTTCGATTTTTGGCTAAAAATTCTAATGCTCGTTACACCAAATCCCCTCGCATCAGGGAACGTGTCGTCCTGGCTTTTTGGCTAAAATTCCCGGAGCTTTTCACAAACTATCTTTCAAAGCTGAGGGGTTTGGTTATTAAATGGAGGAGATATGAAAAAAGCATTGCATAAAGGCGCGGTATTTTTGGTTCTTTTGCTCATCTGGGGTTCAGGCTGTGAGGTCAAGACAGAGAGAGAGGAGATAGGGAAACTCGAAGAGGCGATAAAAGCCGAGAAGGAGTGGGGAGATGCCCCGGATTTCACTCTTCCGGAGCTTGCTGGAAATAGTTTAACTCTTTCGGACTTTAAGGGAAAAGTGATTATTCTCAATTTTTGGGCCACCTGGTGTCCTCCCTGTCGAATGGAAATTCCAGATTTTGTAGAGCTTTACGAGAAATATAAAGATGAAGGCTTACTTATCATCGGGGTCAATCTGGACGGAGGAGATAGCCGTTCAGTTAAACAATTTTCGGAAGAGTATAAAATTAATTACCCTATAGTCCTTGGCAATGTTAAGGTCACCGAAGATTACGGAGGAATTAGAGCAATTCCCACTACTTTTGTTATTGATAGAAACGGCAATGTCAGGGAGAAGTACGTCGGTTACCGACCCAGAGCCATTTTCGAAGACCAGGCTAAAAAATTATTGGAAGTTCCCTGATAGGCGTTCAAACAAGAGCAGTGTAATTGTGATGAAAATTTTGATAAAGGGAATGATTGAAACTTCGCTACTCGATTGGGATGGAAAGATCGTTTCCACTCTATATACGCCGTATTGTAATTTTAGATGTCCCTACTGTCAAAACTCAGGGCTGGTCCTGAATCCTGACCAATATGAGACAATTCCCTTGGAAATAATTTCAAATTTTCTGATAAGCCATCGAAATTGGATTGATGGAATATGTCTTACCGGCGGAGAACCCTGTTTCTTTGAGGATTTACCAGAATTTCTGAAAAAAATTCGCAATTTAGGAATGGAGATAAAGCTTGACACTAATGGCACTTTCCCAGAAATGTTGAAGAGAGTGATAGATATGGGACTAGTCAATTATGTGGCTATGGACATTAAAGCACCATTAACTTTTGACGCCTACAAGAAGTCAGCAAGGATAAACAGTAAGAAATTATTTGATAAGGTTAGAGAAAGCGTTAACTTAATGATCCATTCTGGAGTCGATTACGAGTTCAGGACCACGGTGGTTCCCGGTCTCCACAGCAAGGAGGACATCTTGGAAATCGCACGGGAAATAGAGGGAACAAAGAAGTATGCCTTGCAGAATTTTTCCAACCAAGAAACAATGGACCCAAAGTTCCAAAAGATAGTCCCTTACAAGATTGAGGAACTGGAAGAGATTCGCAAGCTCAGCCTTCAGTATGTTCAATGTTGTGTCGTTCGGGGAAAGTAGAGATCAAATGAAAAGAATTAAGATCGTTTCAATAAACAGAAGTGATAGGAAGGGCACTGTTAAAAAGCCTGTAAGAGAAGCGATCCTCAGGAGAAATTGGGGATTGGTGAGAGATGCTCATGGCGGTTTGTCACATCGTCAGGTGAGCCTTTTAGGAATAGAAAATATTAGAAAGTTCGTTACTCGATTAGCAAAGCTCGAGCGCTCTAGAAATGTGAAGTTCAAGATTGGTCCAGGAGATTTTGCAGAGAATATTACCACTGAGGGCTTTGACCTTAATGGCTTGCGTATTGGAACAAAGTTGAGGTTGGCAGATCGGGCTGTAATCGAGATTACTCAGCGGGGCAAAAAGTGCCACACTAAATGTGAAATAAGGAGATTAATAGGGAATTGCATTATGCCCAAAGAAGGTCTATTTGCGAAGGTAATCTGTGGAGGAAAAATAAAGGTGGGAGACCCCATAGAAATTGAGGGGGAAGGATTATGAACACTTTACCGATTAAAGAGAAACTCAAAGGGGGAGGATTTGTCGTCGGCCCTTTTATGAAGTCCCGTGATCCAGCAATGGTTGAAATAGTAGGCCTTGCTGGATTCGATTTTGCCATTTTGGATATGGAGCACAGTGCACTCTCTATTGAGAGCATGGAAGATTTGATAAGAATGGCAGGAATGAGAGGCATTGATTCAATAGTTAGGGTTCCCGAAATATCGGAATCTGCGATTTCGGGACCACTGGATGCAGGAGCAAGCGGGGTTTTAGTTCCGCATGTCGACACAAAGGAGCAGGCAGAAGAAGTGGTATTTCTATCGAAATTTTCTCCTTTAGGAGAAAGGGGAATGGATGTATTTGCTCGTGCTGCTGACTATTCTCACCTGCCCAAGGAGATTTACCTTGAGGAGGCGAATAGGAGAACTCTTTTGATTCTCCAGATTGAGGGGAAGAAAGGAGTGGAAAACCTCGATGATATATTGCTGGTTAAGGGTCTGGATACCATATTTGTTGGACCTTATGATCTCTCTCAGTCCCTGGGAGTTCCTGGTGAGATAGACCATCCGAAGGTTACAGAAAAGATTAAGGAGGTGGTGGGAAAGGTAAGAAAGGCGGGTCTCTCGCTTGGAATATATGTGGATGATGTTGAGACGGCAAAGAGATGGATTAATTTGGGTGTTCAGTTTATTGCCCTTCTTGTGGATGTCGTGATATTTTTCCAGGCCTGCCGTTCACTCGTTGCCCCTCTAAAAAAAGAGGAGTAGCGGAGCAAAGCTCCGCGTGAATGGAGGTAGTGTAGGGTTTTATGCCCGTGATGATTTTTGGTAGTGTAGGGGTTTATCCCCGTAAAAACTACGCCCATAAAGGGCTACACTACCCGCAAATTTTTGCAGAAGTGATTGATTGGAAAGTAAATTATGGCTGAAGTTTTGTTAGGAATAGACATAGGGACCACTTCCTGTAAGGTGGGTCTATACGATTTAAAAGGCAATATGGTTGCCCAAACTTCCAAAAGTTATCCCACTTACCAGCCGGCTCCCCATGAAATAGAGCAGAATCCCGAGGACTGGTGGGAAGCAGTAGAGATGGCAATTGGACAGATCAGGCGGAGACCGAAGGTAAAAATGTCTTCGATTATAGGTATAGGCTTGAGCGGTCAGACTCCGACTCAGGTCTTTGTGGATAGAAAGGGCAAAATTTTGAGACGCGCAATTATCTGGAGAGATACAAGGAGTGTGGAGGAGGCTCGGTGGATCCGGAGGGTGATAGGAAAGAGGAGAATGGAGAAGTTTCTGGGGATGGACCTACCCATACAGCCTAATTGGCCTCCCGCTAGACTTTTGTGGCTGAAGAAACATGAGCCCCAGATTTTGAACAGGACGTTCAAGATTCTTCAGGCCAAGGATTTTATTGGATACAAACTTACAGGTTGTTTCTTCTCAGATAGGTGGTGTTCTAAGGGAATGGTCAATTTAAAGACTGGTAGAGTTTCCAGTGAATTTTTTGGAGTTCTGGGAATTTCAGAGGAGATAGTTCCTGAGATCTATAAACCATATGAGGTAGTTGGGAGAGTAAGAAAGGAGATAGGAAATCGCATCGGGATTCCCAAGGGCATTCCTGTAGTTGCAGGATGGAGCGATGCTCTATGTGGAATGCTTGCCACGGGTTCGCTCTCTGTTTCGGGTAGGGCTTTCAACATCACCGGCACTTCGGAGATAGTGGGGCTCACAACTCTTTCTATTCCAAAATTGACTTACGGTCTTATGTCAATTCCCTCAGCCATAACTAATACTGTTTCTGTTTTATACGGGCCAACTCAATCTGGTGGCGATTCGCTGAAGTGGGCAGGGGAAACGCTTCTCGACGTGGATGAAAAAACTGGCACCCAGGGTCTCTCTCTTACAGGATTGGATTCACTCTTAAGCCAGGCGGAGTCCATAGTTCCTGGAAGCAAAGGTATGATTTTTCTCCCCTATCTTGAAGGGGAGAGAGCACCGATTTGGGATGCGAATGCTAAGGGACTTTTAATTGGTATAACGAGAACGCATCGAAGAGCTCACTTTATTAGGTCCATTCTTGAGGGAGTGGCTTATAGCGTGAGGCATTTGCTCGAAATTGCTGAGAAATCCGTGGGAAGAAAGGTTGAGAAAATCAGAATAGCGGGTGGAGGAGCGAAGATCGATCTCTGGAATCAAATTAGAGCAGATGTCACAGGCAGGTGCATAGAGAAGTTGCAGGTGTTAGAGACTGGAACATTGGGTGCAGCCATGCTGGCAAGCTCGGGCATTGGCGTATATAAGAGCTTAAATGAGGTTAGTAAACAGATGGTTCACGTAGCCAGTTTAGTAGAGCCAGTTAGAGAACACCGTAAACAATATGATAAATTGTTTAGAATTTATAAAAGACTCTATCCTCTCTTGAAGCCGGTTTTCCACGAACTTTAATGTAGACGCGCGGGTTCGATGAATCGAACCCCTAAAATGATTGTAAGTGGGATTTATCGGATCCGCTATCGATAGGAGGCATCATTTGGAAGTAAAAAGATTAAAACAGTTAGCAAGAAATAGCCAGAAAGGTTTGGTTGATTTCTTGAGAGATATGGTGAGAATTCCCAGCCTCTCTGGTCGAGAGGGGAAGATTGCTCATCGGGTAAAAGAAGAGATGGAGAGGGCTGGATTTGACGAAGTGTTCATTGATGGCATTGGAAATGTGGTAGGACGAATCGGTTCGGGGAGAGTCAGGATACTATACGATGCACATATGGATACTGTGGATATTGGCGATAGAAAAAGCTGGAAGCACGATCCTTTTGGAGCGGAATATAGAGATGGGATCATTTATGGGAGGGGAGCGTGTGATGATAAAGCAGGGGTCGCCTCAGCTATATATGGTGGTAAACTAATTGTAACTCTTGGTCTAAGAGGAGATTATACACTGTACATTGCTGCCAGCGTGGAAGAGGAGTCAGCTGGGGGTAAAGGAATTGAATATCTGATAAGGGAAGATAGACTGAAACCACATTTTGTTCTTCTCGCAGAACCGAGCAGTCTCAATATTATTCGTGGACACAAAGGAAGGGCTGGCCTGAAAATTTCTCTCAGAGGCAAGTCGGCACATGCCGGCACGCCCTGGAAAGGAATAAATGCCATCTACAGAATGGCTCCGTTAATTCAGAAGGTAGAAAAATTGAACAATAGACTTCCCTCTACTCCTCCTCTGGGGAAAGGAACAGTAACCGTTACCAGGATTGATTGCGAGAGGGCTTCCTTAAATGCCATCCCTGACAATTGTACCATCTACCTCGATAGGAGGACGAATACTCGGGAGACTGAACAGAGGGTAAAACGTGAATTGAGAAGTCTTATGGGAAAGGGTGGAAAATTAGAAATTTTGCAAAAGTTCTTTCCTGCCTGGGAATTACCGGGGGAACACCCCTTGGTTCTCTCTTGCCTAAAGACTTATAGGGCTCTTTTTAAGAGGAGGCCTAAAGTTCTCCTCTGGCCATTTTGCAGCAATGGAAGTTATACTATGGGCGAGAAACACATACCTACGATAGTTTTTGGGCCAGGGGAAGAGAGAGTTGCCCACTCAGCTGATGAACAAGTCAAGGTCGAACATCTTATTAAGGGAGCAATGTTTTATGCAATGCTACCTGTAATGATATCGGAAAGAGATGAGCAGGCTTTAAGATTTCATCTTTAGGGCTCGAGTCCGGAGAGCGTGGGCAATATTTCTGTTCAAGTAATTTTTTACTTGACAAAAAAGCATTGATTTTAGTATCATTAAAAATTACCTAAAAAAGTATAAGCAATTCTCACTTCGTCTCACAACTCCTGGTAATAATCCACCGCTTCTAAGTTTACCATCCTTAAGCCAGTAATTAATTTCTCTAACCGGGGTTTTATTGTGCAATTTAATCAACAACTCTCACCTTTATGTATACTGGCAAGAATTCAAAGTCAACTGCAAACAAATCCTATATTTTTATAAGATTCAGGAGGTGGTGCCTGTAAAGTGATGGGGTAAAAATGTTAAAATTTTGCACAGATTGAATCTGTGCCTACAATAAGAGGGAATTAACGAGGAAATTTGTAGGCACAATTTGAAATTGTGCAGGAGAGATTCGGAGGCACGGTTTTAGCCGTGGAGAAAAGAAGAGGGTCGCTGTTCCGACGAATAAGGAGGAACAGGTTAGCGACGCCTGCGAGTCGGTGAGCAGGCAGGTCACCGACTGAAGCGAAGCGAAAGGGTCGCCGTCGCGACGAGTAAGGAGCGACAAGTCTGGCGACGGGTTCGAGATGGTGAGAACCCCGGTCGGATTGAGCGAAGCGAAAGGAGATGAAAAAAATGAAAATAGTCGATATTCATTTGCATTTGGGACCATGCAAAGTGTTTGATTTAGATACTTCTGAAGAGGCGTTGATGGGCGCGATAGAAAAGAATAAAGTTGATGCTGCATTTGTTGAACCTTATCCAGGCCCACCTGATGTCGAGAAAACACACAATGATATAGCTAAACTTATGAAGAAGTATCCTAACAAGATTTTTGGAGTTATAAATCTCAATCCCCATCAGGAAGAAAAAGAATATAATGCGGAAGTTGATAGACTCATAAGGGATGAAGGCTTCGTTGGTATAAAACTGCACACTATTGGTCATGCGATAAGTCCTCTGGCTACCGATGCAAAGAAGGTCTTTGAAGCAGCGAAAAGGCATAAAGTTCCCTTAATGATTCATACTGGAGCGGGAATTCCATTTGCTCTGCCTTCACTTGTTATACCCATGGCACAGGCTTATCCGGATCTCCCAATAATCCTTTTCCATTCTGGTATGGCACATATATATTCAACCGAAGCTTACATTGCTGCAAAACTTTGCAAGAATATCTATTTAGAAGGTTCTTGGATTTCTATTAATGAAAAGATCTGGTTTGTAGGCGACCTCGGCTCGGAGAGAATACTTTTGGGAACCGACTTGCCAGAAAATCAAGCAGTGGAAATCTTCCAGTATAAATCTATGAATCTTAGCGAGAAAGACCTGGCAAATGTTTTGGGTGAGAATGCTATAAGGCTCTTCAAACTTAAGATTTAATTATAGAGGAGCTCTGCCTCTTAAAAAGCACACTTTTCACAGTTCTCCTCCCGAGGAAGGGATTCTTACCAGGAGGCGGAGGAAAGGAAGGGGGAATAGGAAGGGAAGCAAAAGAAAGATTTAATTTTTTGTCTAAAGGGGGGATGATTGATGATAGGAATGAGTTTTTCGGCTTTCTTGACGCTTCTGATTATTGCCATTGTAATCTCGGTAATTTTGTTTTTGCTGAAAGTTCGAGTTACTGGTGGGTTTATCGTTATCGTAATTGCTGGTTGGTTTGGTGCATGGTTGGGTTCTCCTGTTTTTGGATACTGGTGGGAGGCTTTGAGCGTCGAGGGAGTGTATATCGTACCAGCTGTTCTGGGTTCGTTAGTAGCCATCAGTTTAT
>Ga0209978_10000412_pt1 | contig 15999 bp, 17 predicted proteins | sample BentaG_FD_182805 | JGI IMG/M metagenome (GOLD analysis project Ga0209978, IMG submission 182805) | Deep subsurface microbial communities from South Atlantic Ocean to uncover new lineages of life (NeLLi) - Benguela_00093 metaG (SPAdes)... | ecosystem: Environmental > Aquatic > Marine > Oceanic >... | reverse complement strand
TCCATAGTTGTGAAGGTATTTCTCATAAATTTCTCCTATCTTATATTCAGCATCGTCGGCATATTCACTCCCCGTAAACTCCTTGAGGAATTTTTTGAATGTTTTCAGCGCTTTTTTATAATCCCCTACCTCGATATAGCAATATCCAATCCAGAAATGGGCATCGTCTAAAAATTCAACTGTCTTTGCAGTAACTTCTTTCTTTGCAGGAGCTTTTGCTCTGGCTTCTTTACGATACGCTTTTTCAGGATGTGGCTTTTCTTCATGATATGGCTCTGGAGAAATTAATTTTTCATACAGTGTAATCGCTTCAGTCCATCTACCTTCGTGACATAGTGTCGTTGCGTCAAGATAAATTTGATATGGATTTTTAACGGTGTTTGATTGTGAAGTTGCTAAACACAATAACAGTATAATTTTTATCATACTACCTCCTTGATTTAGAGTCCTTCGTTTCTATCAATCTGCTGAGTACCCCCGAGCTCAAGATTTCTTTTTGCACCAATTTCATGTGAGAGGGCTCAGCATTTACTATTTTTATAAAAATCATTTCTAAACTCCTTGCCCTTTCTCCTAGGTCAGGACTATCCTTATAGGTTGTAACCCTATTCAACAATCCGCTCGACACCAGTTCATTTCGAAGAAAATTCATCTCATCAACGTTCTCTCGAATATTGAGTGCTTTGATTAAAATGACTTCCGAGCTGACCATATCACGCATGATAGTCTCGTCCTCCACCTTTGCTTTTAAAAGAATTTCTTCCCTTCCGTGTTTTAACCCAAGGCGATAGACACCAATCAATAGAATCAAAACCACACCAGCTGCTGCTGTAGCTACTCTAAACTCTGTTCTCATCAGAATAGAAAGCCACCAGTCTCTCAGGGAAAACCCAGCTTTGCGTTCGACTTTGGGCGCTACCCTTCTGAGCAATCTACTTGAATACTCTTCCCAGTATTCTTCAGGTGGTTTTTCGGGTATCAGTGATGTAGTCAACCTATCTACTGATTGAAACGATGCGAATTCAAGAGCACAATCTGAACAGACTTTCAAATGCTCCTCCACTAACTGTCTTTTATTCATAGAAAGTTCATCGTCAAGGTAAGCACTCAAAAGTTTTTTGACCTCTTTACACTTCATTCTATCACCTCCGCGGTGATATATTCTTTAAGCAGCTCTTTCAAATTCGTCCTTGCTCGATTCAATCGAGACATAACGGTTCCAAGCGAGCATCCTAATGTCTTTGATATCTCTTTGTAAGAGAGTCCCTCATAGACACGGAGCACAAAAACCGCTTTATTCTTTGGTGAAAGGGCAGAGATCGCTTCTTCGATTTTAGTATTCAGTTCCTTCATCTCGGCTAATTTTGCGGGATTCCCACTCTGAGAAGGCACTCTCCTTAAGAGTTCGTTATGGAGTGAACAGAAGCGAGAATCCCTTTTCAGATAATTTATGCACAGATTCACAATTATCCGATACAGCCATGGGTAAAATTTATAATTTTTATTGAAAGAATTTATGGATTTATACACTTTTATGAAAGCCTCTTGCGAAAGATCATCAGCCACCTCATGGATGCGGCACATTCTGTAAGCGATATAGTAAACACGCTTTTTATACTTATTAACCAGTTCATTGAAACCATCAATATCGCCTCCTTTGAACCTTCTTACCCAGATTCTATCCTCATCCTCCATAACTATAACCTTTCTCTATTATATTATACAAAGCTATTTGCAAAATATTCCATAAAATAAAGGAATTGTCAAGACTTGACAAGTTTTTTATCAAAGATATAATTTAGGAATGAAATGGAGCGAACTGAAGTTGAAGTTAATCGCTTTTTGGGGGAAACTATTCATACTCGCTTTAGGACATACTTGGAAAATTAAGATAATAGACCGTTCAAATCTGGGTAAACAAAATGCACTCTATGCTTTCTGGCATGGAAGACTTCTCATACCCACTTACACCCATAGAAACAAAGATTTCTACTGTCTCATCTCCCAACATAGAGATGGTGAGTATATCTCCAAAGTTGTTGAGGGGCTTGGGATTAATCCCATACGGGGTTCCACAACGCGTGGAGGAACGAAGGCGATACTTCAATTGATTAAAAAGGGGATTGGGGGAGTTAATCTTGTAATCATACCCGATGGCCCACGGGGACCGAAACACTCCTTGAAACCAGGCATACTCTACATCGCCTTTAAAACAGGCTTGCCAATCGTTCCTATGGGGACGGGTGCATCTAAATATATTCGGTTCAAGTCATGGGATAATTTCCTGCTTCCACTCCCCTTGAGTAAATGTGTAGTATTGTTTGATACCCCGATATATATAAAGAGTTTGAAAAATATTGAGAAGAAGAGAGAAAAAATCGAAGATAGATTAAAAAGGCTCCAGTTTGAGTGTGATAGATATGTGGCTTTTGTATAATATCTTACTGAATATAATTTATCTATTTGGATTCCCATATTTCATAGTGAAATCAAAAAGAGATAGTGTATGGAAAGAAAGGTTGGGTGACTTCCCCAAAATCAAGGGGAAGAGTCTCTGGTTTCACGCTTCTTCTGTAGGGGAGGTGAGTGCCATCCTGGCTCTGATAAAAGAGTTCAAAAACAATTTTCCAGAGCATAGTATCGTAGTGTCCACATTTACAACAGCGGGTAGAAGGAGGGCAGAGCAGTTGTATCAGGAGAGGGTAGTATATCTCCCTTTAGATTTCAATTTTGCTGTGAGGAAGGCAATTGAGAGAATACATCCTGATGCATTAATAATAGTGGAGACAGAACTCTGGCCCAATCTGCTTCGGTATGCAAAAAAGTTCGGTTGTAAAATTTTTCTCGTCAATGGAAGAATCTCTCAGAAAAGTTATATCAGATATACAGGGGTTAAAAGATTTATAGAGAGTATATTAAGAAGGTTTGACCTGTGCATTATGCAGAGTCGAGAAGACGCAGAGAGGCTGGAGAGACTCGGGGCAGAATCTTGCAGGATAAAAGTCGCTGGTAATTTGAAATTTGATAATTTGAACACGAACATTCCAGAGGAAAACCTTAGAGAAATGCTCGGGGTATCTAACAGAAAGGTCTTCGTAGCCGGAAGTACCAGAGAGGGTGAAGAAAAAATTATATTTGAGGCATTCAACCAGATCAAGGTTGTCGAGCCAAACCTCGTCTTGATTCTAGCTCCAAGACATATCGAAAGGATTGAGAGAATCAAGGTGATGGCAGAGTCTTTTGGACTGAAGGTAAGAAGAAAATCTGAAATCCTCCTCAAACATTCTGATGTAGTATTAGTTGATACAATAGGTGACCTACCATTCATTTACGGCATAGCTGACATCGCCTTTGTTGGTGGAAGCCTTCTCCCTTACGGTGGTCATAATCCGATAGAACCTGCATCTTATGGGATTCCTGTTCTCTTTGGTCCCTATATGGAAGTCCCTGATGCTAAAGATCTATTGAAAGCAGGAAGTGGAATAGTGGTCAAAGATGCGTTAGGTATAATCGATGTTGTTGTGAATTTGTTGAAAAATGATGCAGAGAGAAATAGGATTGGAGAGTTGTCAAAATATACGATTCAAAAGAAAAGAGGAGCATCCAGAAAGACTCTTCAATTGATTAAAAATGCACTCTCTTAATTTCATTAACTTAATCGAACACTCTGCTGTAAGAAATTTATTCTCTTTTCTCTATCCATTTTCTCTTCTTTATTCTATCTTCGTAAGAGTCTGGCTTCTGTTGCATAAGCAAAATATTTTTAAAAAAGAGAGATTGCCAAGATATGTAGTCAGCGTTGGTAATCTTACACTTGGAGGAACAGGAAAGACTTCCTTCTGTATCTACATAGTAGACGCGCTGAAGAGAATGGGACTGAAGGGTGTGATTCTTTCTCGTGGTTACAGGGCAAAAAGAAAAACGCATCTAGTCCTTCCAGACGACAATCCGAGAGATTACGGTGACGAACCTGTGCTTTTAGCTCGCAAGACGAAGGTCCCAATAATAATTGGCAAAAACAGAGTAAAGACAGGAAATGAAGCACTCGATAGATTCAATCCTGACGTATTGCTTCTTGACGATGGATTTCAATATCTGAAATTGGACAGGGATTTAGATATTTTACTCATAGATATGACCTCTCCTTTTGGCTACAGCAAATTTCCACCTTCCGGCCTATTGAGAGAGCCGCTCTCGAGTATCGCACGTGCAGATGTGGTTGTCCTCACAAGAGCGGATGATATTACAAATAATCGCTATCTCTTTGAGAAAATAAAAAAACTGAATCCCAATGGGCTGATTATCAAATCAATCCATTCCCCCACAACACTCTACAATTTGAGATTAAAAAAGAATTTCCAACTTTCTTACATAAGAGGGAAAAAAGTTCTAGCATTTTCAAGTATTGGGAATCCAACTTCTTTTATACGAACACTCTCTCATCTCGGTGCAGATGTCGTAAGAGAACTACCATTTCCAGACCATTACCTTTACAAAGAAACCGATTTTAAGAAGATTGAACGGATTGCGAGTCAGTACAAAGCTGATATGATTGTTACTACAGAAAAGGATAGTGTAAAAATTTCCAGAATTCCTTTCCAAGTTTTTGTTCTTAAAGTGGAAACAAAAATCATCGATGGAGAGGAGAGTTTTTTCAATCTCTTTTTCCGAAAATTAAGGTCCCAATCCTCACTATATTTGAACCCTCCTCTATCGCCACTTCAAAATCAGAACTCATTCCCATAGATAGATATTCGAGTTCGATTCCTGCTTCCTCAGTATCTCTTTTCAGATTTCTCAAGGTTTTGAAGCAAGGTCTTACTTTTTCAGGATCTTGCGTAAAGAGCCCAATAGTCATGAGACCTTTAACCCTTATATTATCAAAACTGCGTATCCTTTTTAAGAATTTAACCGTTTCTTCAACTTTTAGACCGTATTTCGTCTCTTCTTGTGAAGTATTTACCTCCGCCAGTATATCCATTACCTTCCCCGCATTCGATGCCCTTTTTTGAATCTCTTCTGCTAGCCTCATACTATCCACCGACTGAATCATCTCAAAGAATTCAATTGCCTTCTTTACTTTATTCGTTTGAAGATGACCAATCATATGCCATCTGATACTCTCTTTGATGGATTCGTATTTACTCAGCGCCTCCTGGACCCTATTTTCGCCAATGATTTTAATCCCGCATTTCACCGCCTCCTTGATTCTATCTGGAGGAACATTTTTCGTTGCGGCTATAAGAGTGATCTCTGCTGGCTCTTTACCAACTTTTTCACAGGAGTTTTTTATTCTTTCCCTTACCTCTTTCAAATTTTCTTCGATTGTGTTATCCATATCGCCACCGTAATTTAAAAGATATAAAAATTATTTGACAGGATTAACAGGATTTTTATTCAAAAAACATTTTAATAGGACGCAGATTTCCGCAGATAGCCGCAGATTTATTTCACGTTTAGTACCAAGATAATTTTTTCTGATATATTCTTTTAGATCCTGAAAATCTGCGTTCATCTGCGTCCCTATTTCTAAAATGACTTGTATATTATAAATGGAGGCGGCGGTATTGAAACCGCGTCCAGAGATGAAGATATAGAAGTTACTACATGTTTAGCCCTATTCTATTCTCATCCCTCCGTTTCTATAGAGCAAGAAACGGAGAGACCAGCTTTATTAAATTCTCGCTCCATCCTCTAAAGCGAAGGATGGAAGCCAGTCTGACTAACCTGTCCACTCTTTGCCCATCAGACGAGGCAAAGGGGACTTGGCCGCTCATCCTTAGGCAGCCAGAGCATAGTTGTTGGCAGTTATTTTGCTTTCCGTTTTTTAACGAGCGAACGGATGCTCGACATGCAACTTCTATCCCTTCCATCCCTGTCGAAACCTGTCGCCCCCATACATAATATAACAAAAAACAAAGAATTGTCAAGGAAAAAAACAACCTGGAGTTTGTTTTTTCTTGACTTTGGGATTCTCTTTAGTATAGTCTACATCAGGAGGAAATATGAAACAGAAATCGAAAGCGAGAAAGTGGGCTGAAGATATACTATGGGGTGTATGTATAGCAATGCTTGCCCGGTATTTTCTTGTACAGGCGTTTAAAATACCTTCGGGCTCAATGAAAGATACCCTGCTTGTTGGAGACCTTCTTTTCGCAAATAAATTCATATATGGATTGAAGGTTCCGTATACGAATAGATACATTGTCAAGTTTAAAGAACCTGCGAGGGGAGATATAGTAGTGTTCAGATATCCTCTTCAAAGAAAGGATTTCGTTAAAAGATGCATCGCTACTGAGGGTGATATTGTTGAGATAAAAAATAAGCAGGTTTATGTGAACGGAGAACCCATCGAAGAATCATATAAGAAACATATAGACCGAAGAATTCTCCCTGGTCTTAATCCTCATTCAGATTTTCAGGGAAACTGGGAGATGAGGAGATTTTTGAGAAATCCATATGTGAGAGATAATTTCGGCCCTGTAAAGATTCCAGAAGGACATATCCTTGCGTTGGGAGATAACAGGGATAATTCATCAGATTCCAGATTCTGGGGTCCACTGGATAAGAAACTGATAAAAGGCAAGGCACTTATCATCTATTTTTCATGGGACCCTCAGCCCCCCCTCTACACAATATGGAAAAAGATTAGATGGAAAAGGATTGGAAGGTTGATAAGATAATGAGATTAAAGATGTATAAACTTTGTATCTCATTGCTTTCAATATCGGTCCTCGGATGTGCTTACTACAATACTTTTTATAATGCAAAGAAATTTTATGCAGAGGCTATGAAATTGAAAAAAGACAAAGAAACAACTCCACAGGCAGCAAAAGATTTGCTGGATAAATCTATCGAGAAATGTTCAAAGGTTATAGAATATTATAAAAATAAAAATCGTGATAGGGCTAGATGGTTGGATGATGCAGTCTTTTTGATGGGCAAATGTTTTTATGAGAAAGGAGAATACCAGCAGGCGATGAGGAAATTTGACGAGTTAATAACCTACCTTCCCAATAGCCCGTTTTATAAAGAGAGCCATCTCTATCTCGGAAAGTCACATCTAAAAAATGGCGACTATATTGAGGCGATTGCAATCTTTGAAAAGATTTCTGACGACCCCAGGGCGTCTTTTTTGATATGCGAAGCTCTGTTTGAATCCCAAAAGTATACTAAGGCGAAGGAAAAGTATGAGGAATTTATCGAAGAAAATCCAAAAAACGATTTTAAAAAAAAGGCAATTCTGCGTATGGCAGAAATCTATACCATCCTTTTAGATTATAATAATGCCATCACTTCATATAAAGATTTTCTCAAGACCCGACCGCCAAGAGATACGAGGTTTGAAGTAGAACTAAAGATCGGGAAATGTTATCTGGAACTCCAGGGAGTCGAACTCGCGTTGAAGACTTTTACAGATTTGAAGAAAAAGACAGTAGATAAAAAAAAGTTGGCAAGGGTAAATTTGGGGATTTCTGAGTGTTATCGCAGATTTGGAAATTATGAGGAATCACTTACCATACTAACATCCATTATAGAAGATTGTCCAAGAACAGAAGAATCTGCGCGTGCGTACTACAAAAAAGGGATGATATACGAAGAGAATCTCGCAAATTTAGATAGTGCCAGGATTGCATTCAATAAAGTGAAAGAAGAACATCAGTCGATTGGTATCTCAAAGGATGCGCTCGAGAGGGCGGTCTCTTTAGAAAGATTCGTTGCTTTAAAGGAAAGTTTGACTGCAGGAGAAACAGAAAAAATTGCGAGAAATCAATTTCTATTAGCAGAACTCTATTTTTTTGACCTGCAAAAGTTGGACCAGGCTATAGAAGAGTATGAGAAAGTAGCAAGAGATTTCCCTGATACCGATTATGGTCCAAAAGCGGTCTATGCCGTAGCATGGCTTTATGAGAATGAAAAAGGGGATAGTTCGAAGGCAGCGATTTATTATAAAAAGTTGATCGATGAGTTCCCAAATACAGAGTATGCACACAAAGCGAAACAGAGTTTATCTCAAATACTTCGTGAAAACACCGAATGACACCAAAATACCAGAGAATTACAAAAACTATGATTCAGACAGTAGACACAGATTTACACCAGAAAATAGAAATTAGGAAATTGGAAATTAAGAAATTTATTCATTCAGTTTCACAATTTCCATTTTCTTATTTTCCCTCTAGTATCTTGTGATAATCAGTGTCTGAATTGTAATGATGACTAAAATATCGATACTTGTTACATTTTTAGTTCTTGTGCTCCTTCCCGCAGTAGTATCTGGAGACATTGGCAAGGAGATCGCCTCCTTTATGGATAAGCATGGAATACCTGAAGAAATGGTAGTTTTGTGCATATCAGCCCTGCCGATAGTCGAACTTAGAGGGGCGATTCCTATTGCTATTTTTACTTTTGACTTTCCATGGCCGAAAAGTTACATAATTTCAGTACTCGGAAACCTTATCCCTGTCGTGCCCATACTTCTTCTTTTAGAATCTGTGGCAAAATTTTCGAGAAAATACAGGGTTTTTGACAAATTTTTTGAATGGCTCTTTTTGAGGACGGGAAAAAAGGGAAAGATAGTAGAGGAATATGAAACTATTGGATTAATGTTATTCGTTTCAATACCACTTCCAATTACTGGGGCATGGACAGGTTGCGTAGCTGCGGTTCTCTTCGCTTTAAAAAAGAGATATTCCCTGATTGCTATAACATTAGGTGTTCTGATCGCTGGATGCATCGTTACTACCTTCTGTTTACTCGGCAAAGTGGGTGGGGTGTTAGCAGGGATTGCGCTTCTCGCCCTCGCTACATCTGCTGTAATAGGTTCATTTAAGCGGGGGAAATGAACTGGAGTGGAATACAGTTATACCCATCACCATCAGGGCTGCATATATTTTCAAAAATTTTCATATGGATGGCGGATGCAGATTCTATCTGCTTGAACAGGAACCGCGGACGAAACACGACGTTATTCTATCATCTGAAAATACAAAAAATTTCTGGACTGAGAAGGATAAAAAATTTGGAATCGTCATTGGAGGTGCAGCCTATCATTTCATAGAAAAAGAATAACCACAGAGATTATGGAGAAAAAACGAATTTAATATGTTTATTGAAGATGGACAAAGAGAACGCTGAAAAGCCTTTTTTAATTCAATTATAGACTGAAATGTGGGTGGGTTTTGCACAGACTTGGCAGAAAAGACTTGACAAGTTTAGAAATATATCTAAATAAAGGATGGGAATTAATTGCATAAGGGGGTGCAATGAAAAAAATATGTCTGGTTCTTCTTATCGCAATCACATCGACTGTGTGCGGTGATGAGGAGAAAGGCGAAACGAGATTACCACTTGAAGGAAAAAATTGCCTTTTTGTCATTGCCCATAGAGACTTCCGAGATGAGGAACTCTTGATACCAAAAAACATGCTCGAGGAAGCAGGTGCGACTATAACTATTGCATCGACCGATACGACATCTGCAAAAGGGATGCTTGGTGCAACGATAAAGCCGGATATTTTCCTAAAAGATGCCAAAATTGAGAACTATGTTGCTATAATACTCATCGGGGGTATCGGTTCCAAAGACTACTGGGAAAGCAAAGTTGCCCATAAACTCTTGAAAGATGCTGATGAAAAGGATAAGGTTATTGGTGCAATATGTCTTGCACCCGTCACCCTTGCAAACGCTGGCTTGTTGAAGGGCAAAAATGCTACCTGTTACGAAACGAAGGATACAAAAAAGATATTCGAAAAATCGGGTGTAAAATATACCAAAAATTCAGTTGAGGTAGATGGAAGGGTTATAACTGCAAATGGACCGAAAGCAGCAAAGGAATTCGCTAAAAAAATAATGGGACTGCTCTTAAGTGAAGATAGTCCTTCAGAGAGTTAAATCTGCGAAGGTCTCTGTAGCGGGTAAGAGCGTTGCAGAAATCAAAAAGGGAATTTTGCTCCTCGTTGGGGTAAAAAGAGAAGAAAGGGAAGAGGGTATAAGGTATTTAGCTGAAAAATGTGTGAACCTGCGAATTTTTGAAGACGAATCTTCGAAGATGAATCTTTCCCTTTCTGAAGTGGATGGAGAGGCACTAGTCGTATCGCAATTTACCCTGTATGGAGATATTAAAAAAGGTAGAAGACCCAGTTTCGACAAAGCTGCTCCTCCAGTTTATGCTAAACAAGTTTATAATACTTTTGTAAACTACCTTAAAAATAGAGGAATACGGGTAAAAACTGGAGCTTTTGGCGAAAAGATGCTGGTAGAAATAGAAAATGATGGACCGGTGACTTTCATATTGGAATCTTGATGTTAAAAAGTATGACAGGTTACGGCAGGGATGAGAGAAGATGCGGTTCTCCAGGTTATACTCTAATCTGTGAGATTAGATCCGTCAATGGAAGGTTTCTCAATATATCAACTAAACTGCCTCGTATCCTACAGGATGAGGAAGAAGAAGTAAAGAAAATTGTAAGGAATAGAATTTCAAGGGGGAAAATAAATGTTCATCTATTCTGTAATGGAATGGAAAATTTCCCCCCTTCTTTCACGGTGGATACCGATTTAATCTCACACTACCTCAACTTGTTCAAAGAGTTGAAAACAAAATTCAATTTGAAAGATGAAATAAGTGTGAATTTTCTGGCTTCTCTGCCAGGTGTATTTAAGGAAGAGGCAAAAGAATTCGATAAAGCTATCGCGTTGAAAGTTATGTCCGATGTAATTAACGCAGCTCTTGGCAAGGTTATGGAGATGAAGCTAAGCGAAGGAAGATTCTTACTCAATGATATAAAAAACAGAATCAAGAAGATAGAAGGATGCTTGAAAGAGATAGAAGATGCAAACGAAAAACAACTTGAGCAAAGGAGGTCCAAACTCCGACAAAAGGTCAAAGGCCTACTTCCCAAAACTTTTCCTATGGATATTGAGGAAAGGCTCGAACTGGAGATTCTATTTTGGGCAGAGAGGCTCGATATTACAGAAGAGATAGTCAGATTAAAAAGTCATCTCATCCACTTCAATGATACCCTCGAATCTGAATGTATTATTGGGAGCAAACTAACATACATCACTCAGGAGATATCGAGGGAAACGAATACTATCGCATCTAAATCGATGGATGCGAGTATATCGAGAAATGTTATCTTAATAAAGGAAGAGTGTGAAAGAATACGGGAACAGTTGCAAAATGTTGAATAAAAACAGAAGAATAACCTTTCCGGTTATCGTCTCCGCACCATCTGGAACTGGGAAAACGAGTATCTGCCGCTTTTGCGCAAAAAAGTTGAAAGGACTGAAATATTCTGTCTCGGTTACTACCAGACCGAAGAGGAAGGGCGAAGCTAATCGTAGAGACTATTATTTTGTAACCGAAGACGAGTTCAAACTCTGGATAGAACAGAAGAAATTCATCGAATGGACATCCTTTCACGGTTTCTATTATGGAACTCTAAAAGAGAAATTCGAGAGTATGCTTGAAAACGGATATGATGTAGTTGCAGATTTAGATATCAACGGTGGGAAGAATATGATGAAGAGATATCCAGAAGGGGTATTTATCTATCTTCTACCCCCTTCTATGGGAGAGTTAAAAAGGCGCCTTTTAAAACGAGGTACCGATCCGCTCTCCGTCATCTCCCAGCGATTATCAAAAGTTTTTGAAGAAGTTAGATACGCCAAAGGATATACTTATATTGTAGTGAACAAAACTTTTCAGACAACGGTAGAAAGCATCATATTAATAATTGAAGCGGAAAGATTGAAAACCTCTCGCTTTGAGACCTATTTAAACCATTTAAAGGAAGAAGAATGGAGAGAGTGAGTGTCGAAGATATTTTAAAAGTAGTAGATAATAAATACGAAGCAATCATAATAGTAGCCAAAGAGGCGAGAAGATTGAGCAAATTAGAAAAGGAAACTGAAGAAAAGGGTGAGCACAAACCCCCTATAGTTGCCCTCGAGAATTTAGTAAAAGGTAAGATAAAAATCAAAAAAAAATGATATTCACTCAGGATGAACTCCGCAATCTCTTCAAGAGTTCAAAAGGTTTTGTCAATTTCGCTAAACAGGGCATCAACAATCTGTTCTTCTTTTACCTTTTTGATTGGTTTGCCTTTTTTAAATAAAAGCCCTACTCTCTTTCCACCCGCTATACCAATGTCTGCTTCTTTTGCTTCACCAGGACCATTCACAACGCATCCCATAATTGCAATCTTAATGGGTAGTCTATAGTTATCTATCCTCTTTTCTACTCGTTTGACAATCTTTGTTAGGTCTATTTCACATCTTCCACAGGTAGGGCAGGAGATAATGGTGGGAGCATTATTTCTCAAGCCCAGTGATTTGAGGAGTTCTGTTCCAACCATCACCTCCTCCTCCATGCTACCAGTTAGAGACACCCTTATCGTATCACCTATACCATCTGCAAGCAGACTTCCTATCCCGACACTCGATCTGATACTTCCATAAAATGGCGTGCCTGCTTCTGTTATTCCTATGTGCAAGGGGGAATCTACTAATTTTGAAATCTTCCTATATGCTTCTATCGTTGTTAAAACATCCGATGCTTTCAAAGAGAGCACGATATTTTGAAAATTTTTGCTCTCGAAAAAATCAACGAAGGAAAGCACACTCGAAACGAGCGACTTCGCATCTGACCTTTTGTATCTTTTCTCCAATGACCCTGCATTCACTCCAATCCTTATTGGTATGTTATATGAAGAAGCGCATTGTATAACTTCGTTCACCTTCCATTTTGCTCCAATGTTACCTGGATTAATTCTCAGTTTGTCTGCGCCGTTTTTTGCCGCTAAAATTGCGAGTTTGTAATTGAAATGGATGTCTGCAACCAATGGTATCGAAATTGTCTTTTTGAGTTCTTTTATCGCTTCTGCTGCCCTTTTATTCGGTACTGCAACCCTTATTATATCACATCCAACCCTTGCAACTTTTCTTATATCCTTAATTACAGATTTGATGGCTTCTGTATTCCTTTTGACCATTGACTGGACGGTAATTGGAGATTTTCCGCCTATATAAATATCTCCGCATTGAATTTTTTTCGTTGGTCTCCTCGTAATCACTCTGCTACCCTTTCTATCTTTGCCCCTAAATTTCCGAGTTTCTTTTCCAGTGATTCATATCCCCTGTCGAGGTGGTAAATTCGTGATACAGAGGTTTCTCCGTTTGCAATCAACCCTGCGATGACTAAAGCAGCAGAGGCACGAAGGTCGGATGCCATAACAGGTGCTCCCTCGAGTCTTTTTTTCCCCTTGATTATAGCGCTATTTCCTTCTATACTTATATCAGCACCGAGTCTTATAAGTTCGGGCACCTGCATAAATCTATTTTCGAAGATGGTTTCTGTTACAATACTGATTCCTTTAACTTTCGTCAGCATCGCCATCGCCTGTGCCTGGAGGTCTGTTGGAAAACCAGGATACGGGGCGACAGATATATTTATGGGTGTTTTGGCTCTACCACTGCTTACCCGTATTCCACCAGGTATCCTTTTTATCTTCACTCCAGCTTCCTTTAATTTATCAAGCACCGATTGAAGATGTTCAACCCTGCCACCTTTGATTTTAACATCTCCATTTGTGGCAGCAGCAGCAAAGGCGAATGTTCCTGCTTCAATTCTATCAGGAATGATTCTGTAAGAACATCCTTTCAGTCGTTTCACCCCCTTTATCTTTATAAGTGGAGACCCTGCGTCGTCAATCTTGGCACCCATACACTTCAAAAAATTTGCACAATCTACAACCTCTGGTTCACATGCTGCCCCCTCAATCACGGTTGTGTCAGAAGAGAGTGTTGCCGCAGACATCACATTTATGGTGGCGCCAACACTCGAACCTTTTGGACCTGCGAGATAGATATGTTTTCCACGAAGTTTCTGACAGGACGCCTCTATATATCCATGAACTATATCAATATTACACCCGAGTTCTTGCAACCCTTTAAGATGTAAATCGACAGGTCTTGTACCAATCGCACACCCCCCAGGGAGAGAGACCCTTGCTTTTTTAAACTTTGCTATCAAAGGTCCAAGAACATAATAAGATGCTCTCATCTTCTTTACGAATTCATAAGGTGCCTCAAAATGGGGTCTTTTGGGTGGTGATATTTCTACTCTGTCTTTTTCAAAACTAATCTTTGCTCCAAGAAACTCCAAAATTCTTGCCATGGTTTTTACATCTGTAACATCAGGAACACCCTGTATGATGCATTTCCCATCTGTCAATAGTGAAGCCGCCATAATGGGTAGGGAAGCATTCTTTGCACCGCTTAATTGAACCTCTCCTTCAAGTGGCACACCCCCCTTTATGACGAATTTGTCCATCTATCAAAAATCTTACAAGCATTCTATCAGAAGTCAAGAAAAAACATTGGGGTCAATCCTTGGAATTATAAATCTTGAAATTATAAGATTGCCACACTCCCTATCTCTGCGGGTCATATGATTCGCCATGACAAAAGGGAATTCTCTCTTTTTCCTTGACATAGTGGTTTCGCTTTTTAAAATATTTGAGAATGAGATATAAACTTGTAAAAGGAACAAAGGATATTTTTCTCAACGATATAAATAAATGGCAGTATATAGAATCTACTTCAAAGAAAATTCTTGAAGATTTTGGCTACAGCGAGATAAGAACCCCTATCTTCGAGTCGACAGACCTCTTTTCAAGGTCAATTGGTGTCTCAACAGATATTGTAGAGAAAGAGATGTATTCTTTTAAGGATAAAAAGGGGAGGGATTTGACTTTGAGACCTGAAGGGACAGCTTCCATCGTCAGAGCGTATGTTGAGCACAGTTTGGTTCCACCTGTGAAATTTTACCATATTGGAACTATGTATCGCTATGAAAAACCACAGAGCGGAAGATACAGGGAGTTTTATCAGATAGGTATTGAGGCCATAGGTTCAATCTCGCCATTCATCGACTGTGAAGTGATAGATTTAGCACTATTTCTATTGAGTAAACTCGGGCTTACAAATCTTAAAATAAGGCTAAATTCTATAGGTTGCAGAAAATGCAGAGAGGTCTATAAAAAAATTCTGCTCGAATATTTAAAAAAGAAAGAGTTATGCAAAGATTGCATTCGTCGAATGAATTTGAATCCATTCAGGGTATTGGATTGTAAAAACGAGCAATGTATTCGGGTGACATCCACTCCGCCGTCAATTCTTAATAGTCTCTGCGAAGACTGCAAAAAACATTTTGCAGAGGTAAAAGAAATTTTAGCAGAGTATAAAATATCCTATTTTGAAGACCCCAGACTCTTTAGAGGGCTCGATTATTACACCAAGACGACATTTGAGATAGTTACAGATGAACTTGGTGCAAAAAATTCTGTTCTGGGTGGTGGAAGATATGACTATCTCGTTGAGGAGTTGGGTGGGGACTCCACACCTGCAATAGGTTGGGCATTTGGTGTTGATAGATTGATCTTGGCACTCGAGTCAGCAAAATTTAGATTTCCTGACGAGAGTAAAAAATTGATATTCATTGCATGGACGACTGAAACTGCAAAGAAACAGGCATTCAAAATCGCAAGGCGGTTGAGAACGGAGGGGTTTCGATGTGAAATGAATTATGAGAAGAGTTTAAAAGCACAGTTAAAACTGGCTGATAGATTGGAGGCAAAACTTACCGTAATCGTTGGAGCTAATGAATTAAAAGAAGGGAAGGTCATTTTAAGAAATATGGAAGACGGCTCCCAGAGGAAAATAGATATCGAAAAGATAGAATCGGAGTTGAAGCAAATAATGTGTTAATAAACCACAAGATTACACAGATAAGAATACCAGATTACCAGGTTATCAGATGGAGAAGCCAGATTATCAGAAGGACATATATCTGGTAGTCTGATACTCTGATGTTCTGATACTCTATTTTTAACATCTGTGTTTATCTGTGGTTAATGTATGAGATAGAATTATGAAAGCGTGTTTTTTTGATTTTGGCGGAACATTGATGGACGACAAGAGTGACAAACTTGCT
>Ga0209978_10000411_pt1 | contig 15999 bp, 12 predicted proteins | sample BentaG_FD_182805 | JGI IMG/M metagenome (GOLD analysis project Ga0209978, IMG submission 182805) | Deep subsurface microbial communities from South Atlantic Ocean to uncover new lineages of life (NeLLi) - Benguela_00093 metaG (SPAdes)... | ecosystem: Environmental > Aquatic > Marine > Oceanic >... | reverse complement strand
AGTTGATTTTTCTACAAAAATAGCCCGAGTTCCTGGTGAATTAGTGGAAAATTGGCTCAAAGAAACATCAAATCGGGTAAAGCTTTGTGGGAGAGATAAAGGGAATGATATTGACCTTGGTGATGGAACTTTATATGCCAGAACTACTGGTGGCCCTCCCTATATAATAGATCTCGATACCCAGAAACAGCGCAAAGCTACTAAAGAGGATGTAGCTCGAAGTGTTAGAGTAGCGGATGCCTTACCTAACATCCATGGAGTATCCATGGTTCAAGTTGTTCCTCTGGATGTGCCCCCAAGACTAATTGATCTCTACGCTGCTGAAGCATCATTTAATAATACCGAAAAACATCTATTCTATGTGTGCCATAATGAGGAGCTTATAGAACCTGTTCTTGAGATGGCAGCTCTGGTTGCCGGAGGGGATGAGGAGTTAAAGCAGCGCCCGCTGCTCAGTGCTTTCTGTGAGGTTACCTCACCTTTACAACTTGAACATAGACAGATAGAGGTACTTACAAATTATGCCAAAAGGGGGTTGCCTCTGTATACGCATTCCCATCCTATAGCTGGTCTCACCTCACCGGTAACTCTTGCTGGTGAGATAGCCCTGATGAATGCCGAGACTTTAATGATTGTCGTGATAGCACAGTTTATTAATCCGGGGACGCCGGTTATTTATGGAACATCTGCATCGGTTCCTAATATGAGAAGAGGCTCGAATTTGGCGGGAACTGTGGAAGTTGGTCTCCTTGGATGTGCTCTGGCTCAGATGGCAAGAAAATATCATCTACCTTGTGATATGACCTCGGGGATTGATTCTAAAGTTGCCGATGCACAAGCATCTATGGAAAGAATCTTGACGGCTTTACCTCCTATCCTTGCAGGGATTGATCTAATTGACCTCTCTACAACTGATACCAAGCTTACCTTTTCTTTTGAACAGCTTATCATAGATAATGAACTAATGAGCTGGGTTGCTCGGCTTTTGAGGGGAGTAAAGGTAGACGAAGAACATCTGGGCATTGAACTGATTAAAAAAGTTGGCCCTAAAGGGAGTTTTCTTGAGGAAGAGCACACTTTGAAGCATTTTAGAGAAGAACTACTGGATTCGGACTTGATAAGCAGGGAATCATGGGGTGAATGGGAAAGAGGGGGTTGTAAAACCCTTCGACAAAGAGCTCAAGAGGGGGTTAAAAGGATTTTGGAAGAACATAAGCCCAGGCCTTTGAGTGAGGATATGCAGCAAAGCATGGCTGAGATTATAAAATCGGCCAAATTTTATGTTAACAAAGATAGTGTGAAAGTGTTCGCATAATGCTATCGCGGCAAAAAAGTCAAAAGGATAGTTGTTTGGAATTTTGGTGGGTTGAATTAGGTCAAAAACACAAGGAGAGGAGTTCTTGAACTACCTCAGAGATAGAAATAAAGGCCGAAAAGGAGGTGATGAAGGGTAGGTAGGCCGATCTATCTTGGGAAAAAGGAAGTTTTCTAAAAAGAGAGAAACTGTTGGAAAATTAATTTCTCTTTTTAGGAGTTCCACAGAAGAATGAACCATGTCCTTGATATAAGGGAGGTTGATAGAATGAAGAGAACGTTTACAACTGCGGTTGTTTCAGTACTTATTTTGCTCTTTGTAGGTTCAGTTGTAGCCCAGGAGTTCAGTCGTGGAGGCACAGTAGTAGTGGGTCTATCCGACCGCATGATGTCTCTTGACCCGGCTGACCATCGCCACCGCGAGACGGAGACCGTCATTCGCAACATGTTCGATGGCCTGGTCACCCGTACCATCAAAAACGAGGTCGTTCCGGAACTCGCCAAGTCAGCCACGCTGATCGACCCCACGACCTGGGAGTTTGTGCTCAAGAAGGGTGTCACCTTTCACAACGGTGAGCCGCTCACAGCCGAAGACGTGAAATTCACCTTCGATCGCATCATCACTGAGGGGGCCATCGAGTACCCCGAGCCACATACGTCTCAGCGCAAGGGTCTAACCGGGCCTTTGGAGAGCGTGGAGATTGTCGATGACTATACCGTACGGTTCCACCTGTCGGCCCCTTGGCCGCCTGCTCTGCAGATGCTTGTGCACCAGCAGATCGTGCCCAAGGACTACTTGGAAGAAGTCGGCACCAAAGGGTTCATAGAACATCCCATTGGCTCCGGTCCGTTCAAGTTCGTCGAGGGCAAACTGGATGAGATGATCGTGATGGAGCGCTTCGAGGACTACTATGGCGGCGCGGATGACCTGGCACCGGTGGGCCCGGCTTTTTTGGATCGATTGATCTTCAAGATCGTTCCCGAAGACTCGACCCGGATGGCTGCCCTACGGACAGGGGAGCTGGATATCATCCAAAAGGTAGCCGTGCACATGATACCTATTCTGGAGGATGACCCCAACATTGTGGTCAAAACCTCTGCCGGCACACGGCCCTGCTGGATGGAGATGAATCCCAACAAACCGCCCTTCAATGACGTGCGGGTGCGTCGCGCCCTAAATTACGCCGTTAATGTGGACCTGTTGATCAAAAAGCTGTTAGGAGGCCGTGGTGTAGTCTTACCTGGATCTCTCTCGCCCTTCAATAACTTTGCTGACCGAACTCTTCAGCCCTACGGCTATAATCCAGATAGGGCTAAGGTACTTCTGGCCGAGGCTGGTTGGACAGACACCGATGGTGATGGTATCCTCGACAAAGATGGACAGCCGTTCACCTTCGTCATTGACACGATCGGCCGGCACAAAGACAAGGCTGAAGCGGTAATGGGCCAGATACGAGATATCGGCATCGACGCTATCGTCCGGGTCTGGGACTATGCCGTGGCGAAGCCGTTGATACTGGCCGGTGAGAGGATGGCCTGGGTAGGTGACTGGGGCGACTCAGCTTTCGACCCCGTGGGCCACTTCGAGGCGAAATGGCACACTCACGTAAAGGGTTCTCCCTATGGTAGGGGCAACTTCTCCTCGTACAGCAACCCCAGGGTAGACGAGTTGATCGAGATGGGCGAGGTAGAGCCGGACGTGGCCAAGCGTCACAAGATTTACGACGAAGCCCAGCGTATCATCTACGAAGAGGCTCCGGCTGTCTTCCTCTTCCTACCTGAGGAAGTCGAGGCCTGCTCTGTTAGTGTGCAGAACTGGGAGCCCAGCCCTGATAGCCGTATCAACTTGCACGATGTGTGGTTGTCAAAGTAGAAGTAAGAGATAAAGGGTTGACCCTGTTAGATGGTAAACATCTAACAGGGTTGGCCCTGCTTTTGAGCGGGAGTTGCCGGTATTATGAGCGCTGTTAAAATCCTGGAACGTATCCTAGCAACTATTCCCATCATGTTTGGCGTGGCTATTGTTGTCTTCCTTTTCATGCGTCTGACTCCTGGGGATCCTGTGGATATCATGCTGGGTGAGTCGGGCTATGTCTCCGAGGGCGAGATCGAGAACTTGAGAAAGGAGTTCCACCTAGATGAGCCCATCTGGAAGCAACTCCTGCTCTTCTTGGGCAGCGCGGTGCGTGGGGATATGGGCAATTCTTACACCCAACATGCACCTGTCAGTTCTCTGATCGCTGAGCGGCTACCAGCCACAATCGAATTGGCTGTGGGTGCGCTCATTTTCGGCCTTGTAGTAGCTATCCCGGTGGGCATCATCTCAGCCGTCAAGCAGCACTCTGTCATTGACCGTGCTAGCATGGCTGGCGCATTCTTGGGTATCTCCATGCCTGCCTTCTGGCTGGGCATTGTCCTCATTCTGATCCTCTCGGTGCACCTGCGCCTACTGCCCGTGTTCGGGCGCATCGACTACGAGGCGGGCTTGAAGGAAATCACCGGCTTCTACGTGCTGGACAGCATCATCACTGGCAACAAGGTGGCCCTTGTGAGCACTATTCGCCACCTCATTTTGCCCTCCTTGTCTCTAGGTGCAGCTATGGCGGCTATCGTCGCCCGCGTGCTACGTTCCAGCCTGCTGGAGATTTTACGCCAGGACTATATCACCTTAGCTAGGGCTAAGGGACAAATCGAGTTCTTAGTGGTGATGAAGCACGCCCTGCGCAATGCGTTGATTCCTACTGTGACCGTGGTAGGCCTTCAAGTCGGTGTGCTTTTGGGTGGTAACATGATTGTGGAGACAGTTTTTGGCTGGCCAGGCTTAGGCCGCTTAGTAGTATCGGCTATCTACGCCAGGGATTTCCCCTTGGTCCAATGGGTAGTTATGATCTATGCCTTCACTTTCGTCATGGCCAATTTGATAGTGGATATTCTCTATACCTGTTTGAATCCGAAAATAACTCTTTAGGGTCAAGCTGGAGAAGATTATGATTCAAGGAGCCTTAATTCAAGAATGCTATCATTTATGCTAGCTATGCCTGTAAATCTTGAATACATTTACTTAGAGAAAGGATATTATTGGTATGGCGCGTTCAGAAACTACCTCGCTTATGATACATCTCTGGTATCCACTTAGCATCAGGCTTCGGCTCCTACGCCATAATTTCCTTAACTCCCTGCGTGAACTGTGGTGCCATCCCAGCGCCGTGCTGGGCGGGGTGCTGATCTTGGTCTATATTTTGGCTGCTCTGCTCGCTCCCTACATCAGTCCCTACGACCCCACTAAAAGCGACCTGCAGTTGAGCTTGATCCCCCCAGCTTGGCAAGAAGGAGGCCAAGCTGGCTACCTTTTGGGAACTGACTTCCAAGGCCGAGACCTTTTTTCGAGGATCGTTTACGGCGCCAGGATATCTCTATGGGTTGGCTTCTTGGCCGTGGGCATCTCTGTCCTGGTGGGCACAGCTTTAGGTACCTTAACCGGTTATTACCGTGGGAGGGTGGATGATATTATCTCTCGGCTAGCCGACCTGCTACTAGCATTCCCCTTCCTCATCTTCGCCATCGGAGTGATGGCCTTCCTAGGCCCTGGTTTCCTCAACCTAATCATGGCACTCACCTTTAAGGGCTGGGTGGAGTTCTTTCGCTTGGTGCGAGGAGAGATGCTGGCAGAGAAGACAAAGGAATACGTAGAGGCAGCGAAGGTGACAGGGCAAAGTAATTTCGCCATAATTGTCTCTGAAATTCTACCAAATATTATCCATTCTATCATCGTTTTAGGAACCTTAAGGATGGGCTACATGATCATAATGGAAGCGAGCTTGAGCTTCTTGGGCTTGGGCATTCAGCCGCCTACACCTGCTTGGGGCTGGATGGTGGCTGAGGGACGGAACTTCATAATGAGCCACTGGTGGATCTCCACTTTGCCAGGCGTAGCCATCCTGATCTTGGTACTTTCCATAAACTTATTCGGCGAAGGGTTACGCGATATCCTTGATCCGCGGCTGAAAATTGACTAAGCGCCGGACAAGCAGAGAGGGGCGTTATGGAGCAACGAAGACAACCTTTGTTGGAGCTGAAGAATTTAACCACCGTCTTCCCTACGAGGCGCGGCGTGGTGAAAGCAGTTGACGGCATAGATCTCGTTTTGAGAGAGGGTGAGATTATCGGCTTAGTGGGTGAATCCGGCTGTGGCAAGAGCGTGAGCATGCTCTCTATACTCAGGCTAGTTCCTTATCCTGGCAAGATAATCGATGGTCAAGTTGTCTTTAATGGAAAAGATTTATTGAAGAAGCCCTTGGCTAAGGTGAGAAGTATTAGGGGGAAGGAGATCGCCATGATTTTCCAAGATCCAATGACTACTTTGAACCCAGTGTTCAAGGTAGGCGAGCAAGTTCGCGAGTCTCTTCGTATCCATGGGATGATCAACAAGGGCAAAGGGATAACATCGTGGCTTGGTAACAAGGCACGAAAGAAGGCTGAACACCACCGAGTGGTGGAGCTAATACAGGAAGTAGGCCTGCCCTCCCCTGAGCGGCAGTATCATCAATACCCCCACGAGCTGAGCGGTGGTATGCAGCAACGGGCACTAATTGCTACCGCCTTGGCCTGTCAGCCAAAAGTACTCTTGGCTGACGAACCGACAACCGCCTTGGATGTGACCATTCAGGCCCAGATACTTGAGTTACTTCTGAGAATCAACCAAGAGCGTAAGACTAGCATGATCTTGGTCACCCATGATTTGGGGGTAGCTGCTGAGTTCTGCCACCAGATTGCAGTCATGTACGCAGGGAGAATAGTGGAGCAAGGGCCAACAGATGATGTAATCGAGCAACCCAAACATCCCTACACGTGTGGATTGCTGAGGTCGATACCACGTATCACCAAAATAAAGGTTAAGATCAATCCCATACCTGGTAATGTCCCAGATCTCGTTAATATCCCTCATAAGTGCGCATTTTATCCTAGATGTGATGAAGCATCACCTAAGTGTGAGGAGCAGGAAATAGAGCTGAAAGAAGTTGAAGAAGCTCGGCTAGTTCGCTGCGTGCTCTATGGCTGAGGGGAGGAAGAAGTAGTTGTGACCTCAAAGGTGGCGACAACGGTTCCTTTGGTTGAAGTCAAAGGTGTCAAGAAGTACTTTATCATGAAATCGAGCTTATTAGCTAAGGCATTGACCAGGCAAAAAGATATAGTCCTCAAGGCCGTAGATGACGTGAACTTGGAGGTAAATGAAGGGGAGACACTAGGGCTCGTAGGCGAAAGCGGCTGCGGTAAGACCACCTTAGGAAGATTAAATCTCAGGCTTCATAAACCCACAGCAGGCCAGATACTATTTGAAGGACAAGAAATCAACCGGTACGATGGCAGAGCTCTAACAAAATTTCGCCGAAGAGCACAGATTATATTCCAAAATCCCTATGCATCGTTAAATCCGCGTAAGACAGTCAGGGAGATAATCTCCGTACCCTTAAAGAATCGAGGGGTAAGAGACCCACGCGAAAGGGAAGAAGAGAGCATCACCCTTTTGACAAGGGTTGGGTTGAGCGAGCGGCATATCAATAACTATCCTCATCAGTTTAGCGGTGGTCAGAGGCAGAGGATCAGCATTGCCCGTGCACTAGCTATGCAGCCGAAATTCGTCGTCGCTGATGAGCCTGTCTCTTCGCTCGATGTGTCCATACAAGCACAGATCATCAACCTGCTGAAAGAGCTGCAAGAAGAATATAAGCTTACTTATCTCTTCATAGCACACGACCTTTCTGTGATCTTTTACGTAAGCGATCGGGTAGCGGTCATGTATCTGGGCAAGCTCGTAGAAATAGCAGATACTTTTGAGCTGTTTGAAAGGCCCTTACATCCTTATACCAAGGCGCTGCTATCAGCTGTTCCCACAGCAGGCAAGAGAGAGGGAAAGAAAAGGATCATATTGAAGGGTACAGTACCTACACCTATCGATCCGCCCAAGGGCTGTCGGTTTCATACCAGGTGTTTCGCCAAAGTAGGGAAGATATGCGAGGCAGAGGAGCCAAGCTGGGTCTCTGTAGCTGATGACCATCGCCTCTGCTGCCATCTTTTTACCTAAACCAGGTGTTATAGGAGGTTTTTGAGCGAAACTACGCCAAAATGTAGTGGGGACAGCTTGCTATCTTCGGGCACTCAGACTACCGAAGGCTGTAGCACCTGGGCAGCATCTAAAATATGAAGTTATTAAAGGAAAAAGGGGGCGAATTGCAATGTTTCCTCTGGCAGGAATTACCTGTTTTTGTAATTTAGGTAAAAAAAATACGAACGAAGTCCCCTATTATCGGCTAAATAAGGATTATGTGGAGTCTATTGAAAAATGCGGAGGGATGCCTTTCATTATTCCCTTGTTTTCTGATAAAGACTTATTTGAAGAAGCTCTAGATATTATTGATGGGTTAATTGTAACTGGAGGTAAGGGCGATAGCGTGATAGGGGACCGTGGCGAAGCAAAAGGGAATCCAAGACTCTTGCGAGAAAGGGATGAAAAGCGATATGTTTTTGAGCGATATCTTATCGAGGGTGCTCTAAAAAGAGATATGCCCTTATTGGGGATTTGCCGCGGAATGCAAATGCTCTGTGAAGTGACCGGGGGGAAGATAAGCCCTGAATTTTTGAATGAGATAGATACTGGTGGTATTTTACACAAACAAAAGGAGGCTGAAGATGTTCCTACTCATATGATTAATTTACAGAAAGATAGTAAATTGCAAAACATATTAGGAGTTTCAGAGATAAAGGTAAATAGTTTCCATATTCAATTTTGCGTCGAAACGGGAAAAGACTTAAAAATTTCCGCCTGGGCGAGGAAAGAAATAACCGAAGCTATTGAAAGTCCTGTTCATCGTTTTGCCTTAGGGCTTCAATTTCACCCGGAAAGAATGTTTAAGAAATATCCTACATTTCTTAAAATATTCAAGGCCTTTTTAGATAAATGTCAGGAATACCACAATTCCAAAAATCAGAATAAAGATTAGACCCGGATTCGTCAAATTTGAATAAGTTTTCTGTAGTAGCTGAGCCTGCTAACTTGCTAACCGTCCGGACATAAATTATGAACAGAAAGTATTAAAATTAATCTCCGGGCAGGGACGAGTTTACTCGCCCAAAAACGGAAGCCTAAAGTCTCTCTTACACAAAACAGATTAAGTGGCAGCTTGACAAAAAATTGAGGCGTATTATGCCATTAATTGGTATTACCGATTAGATGATGTTGGACAAAAGGGGGATTTCCAAATGCTTATTAAGAAGATAAAGCCAACGGAAACAGCGACGAAAAAAAGTATTTATGTAGCGGAGCAGATTATGGAGGCCATCAATAGAGGTGACTACAAGGTTAATGAGAGGTTATCTTCTGAGAGAAAGATTGCCGAAGAAATGGGTGTGAGTAGGGTTCCTGTGCGTGAAGCTCTCAGTGCTCTTCAAGTTGTGGGTATAGTTGAGAGTGTTCCTGGGGCAGGAAGTTATGTGCGAAAATTGGGGGAGAGTTCCCTAATCAGATCACAAGCTATATCAGTATTAGAAGAGAGTGAAAGTCCATTCGAAGCTTATGGGGCCCGTAGAATGTTTGAAGCTAGTATTATGGGACTGGTTATAAATGAAGCAAATCCTATGGATTTAGTAAAGATTGAGAAAGTTTTCGAACGTATGAGTAAAGCTGTGGAGGCCAAAAACTTTGATGAATACTTTAAGTCAAATCGAGATTTCCATCTGGCGATTGCCCATGCTACACATAATTCCCTTATAGAAAGAGTCATCAGTTATCTGTTAAACGTTATGGGTCAGCCGCTGTGGAAAGAAGCAGTACAAAAGTACTTGTCTGATTATGAGCACATCAAGAAGTACTTACATAGACATCGTAGGATATTCACCGCAATTAAGAATAAAGACAGAGGGTTTGCTGAGAAGGAGATGAAGAAGCATTTCGATGAGACCGTAGAAGAAATAAGAAGATACTTATGAAAAGTCAATCAATTGGCAAAGTTAAACTAGGAGGAAGACCAAATATACTGCTAAGATAGATCTCTTAGTGCGAGAGGCTAACAGGTCAGGGATGTGCTGGTGCAGGATTGATAGATGGGATTAGCGGCTATGTGGGAGAGAGTGTAGATAGTTTACCCAAAAGAATTCATATGGCTATTGTGGATCTGCTGACTGAGATGATTAAAAAAGGTTTAGAGATGGTAGACCGGGTGGGTAGAAACGATGGTTAATTTTGTGAAGAATAATAACTACAGTAAGGACTGGAAGAGGATAACCATATGCGGAGGAGGCAATGGAGCGCATGCACTTATGGCTCTCCTGGCAGAGAATTCTAACTGCCAGTTGACTTTGTACTTACCTCTGGAGCAAGAATTCCAGCACTTTGAGGCAGTTAAGAATAGAAGAATTCCTTTCAGGCTTATCTTCAAGGATAAAGAGTTTTCGGTCACTATGAACAGATTACACATTACCTCAAATCCAAAGGAAGCAGCAGCAGACTTAATAATTTTAGTGGTACCCGCCTTTACTCATGAAGATATACTAAATACTTTGGCTCCCTACCTTCGGTCTGGAACTGTCCTGGCCGCCTTGCCAGCCCGAGGTGGTTTTGAGTTTCAGGCAGTTGAGATCCTCCGCCAACACAAAAAAGAAGAAGTTGTGATTGCAGGTTTCCAGACTTTGCCCTGGGCTTGCCGAATAAAAGAATATGCAAAATGCGTAGAGATATACGGGCAGAAACAGAGGGTGGGAGTAGCTTCTCTTCCTTGCCATCACGTTGATAGTATCTCAATGGCTTTTAATAAATTCCTAAAACTGGAATTTTTACCCTATAACAATATGTTAGAACTTACTTTGAGCAATCAGGGTCAGATCATTCATCCGGGAATTATGTATGGTGCTTTCTCAGATAAATTAAGTCGGTTCTATTGTAGAGATGAAGTTCCCCTTTTTTACCGGAGTGTTGATGAGAAAACAGCTAATCTTTTGGAGACTATGAGCCAGGAGATCTTAAAGGTAAAGAGAACTATTGAGGATAATTTTAGCCTTAAGCTTGAAGGGGTTATCTCCACCTCCCAATGGATAGTAGAATCTTATGCAGAGGATATAAAGGATAAGTCAACTTTATCCAAAATGTTTCGCACCAACCTCAGCTACCAAACCTTGAGAGTGCCGGTAAAACCCGTTGATGGGTTGTATCAGATTGACGTAAAATCACGATACTTAACCGAAGATATTCCTTATGGACTCCTGGTAAGCAAAGCTATTGCTGAGTTGGCAGATGTACCTACGCCCACAATAGATGAGGTAATAGAGAGAGCCAGCAAATGGGTGGGTGTACAATACCTGATAAACGGAAAACTAAAGGGCAAAGATTTAGTAAAGACCAGGATTCCCCAGAATTTCGGGCTGAAGAGCCTGAAGGCAATCACAGAGATGGTTACCAAAGATCATCCATATCAAAATAACACATGAGGAGGAAATAAAGTTGGGGGAAGAGAAGAAGTTTAAAAAGAGAAGAGTACTTAGCGGCTCTATCGAGCCTTGCGTTCATACTTTAGGAACGGAGAGGTTTGCAGAATGGCTGGAGGATTTGGGGTTAGAATATGTGGCTGTAAAATTGGGTCCGGCAGTTACTGTAGACGAGCTGATTAACAAGGTTCGGGAATCAAATCCTGAGGTGGTAGCCATCTCTTACCGACTGGGAGACCTCCATGTGAATGAGCTTATCTCAGAGATAATAGAGAAAGCATATAAATATGGTCTGGAGCCCAAATCGAGTGGGATTCGTTGGTCTTTTGGAGCTACTCGTCCAGCAGCTAATCTGGTGCGGGCTATGACGGGCAAGCCTCTCTTGATGGATAAATTTTCCCCACCCGAAGGCCGCCATTTTGATTTAGAGAAGATAGCTGAGGAATGTAAAGGTAAAGAAAAATTTCATAATTTCTTTGAGATAATAGTGGACGACTATGTTACCATGGAAGAGCTGGAGCAGTTTGCCCAAAAGAAACCCTGGATAAAAAAACTAGAGGAGACTAAATGGTCAGATGAACTTTTGCAACGGATAAAGCAGGTAAGAGAAATAGAGGACCGTCCTATCATTCGTGCCCATATTGGAGTTGCTTCTGATAGTATCAAGCCAACGGTTGAAGGTGTTAAAAAGTTAAGTGAAGAGGGAGCTCTTGAAATTGTCTCTTTAGCTCCTGACCAGGCCTCTCAGGCTTTTTTAGCTAAATTTGTTCGGGGAGAAGAAGACCCTGAGAAGTATTCTCGAGGACAGGGAGGGGTACCTATTAGCAGTAAGGAAGACCTCATTGAATTAAAGAAAGCCACCAAGCGTGGCAATTACCCTATGTCCAGGGTTTATTCCGGTACCGATGAGCTCAATGAACTGGCTAAGATTTTTGAAGAAACTCTCCATATGGCTTTTCCCGCAGTGCCCATCTTCTTTTATAATCGACTGGATGGTCGGGGACCACTTTCTATCTTAGATGGTTTTGAGGAACATTTCAAAGTGATGAGATGGTGGGCTTCCATCGGTAAACCTTTAGAGATTAACGACCCTCATCAGTGGCAACTTCGTCGCTGCTCAGATGATATGTATGTTACAGATCATGTTCTCTGCGGAGTAATTGCTCTTAAAATGGGTATTAAACATTATATCATGCAACTAATGTTTGATCTACCTCCGGAAATTTATCCCCTCTATGATCTGGCGAAGATGCAGGCAGCTTACGAGCTTATCGCACCTCTTACAGAACAGTTTGATTTCAATGTTATCAAGGAAACTCGAGGAGGTCTCTCCAGTTATCCTCCAAACCTCAATAAGGCCAAGGGACATCATGCTATGACTACCTATTGGCAGATGTTTATGGAGCCAGATATAGTTCATGCGGTCAGCTTCTCTGAGGCGCACCACGAGGCAAAAACTGAGGATATTATCGAGACTACTGAAATTACAAAGCAGGTATTTCAGGAGTATCAACGCGGCCCAAGACCTGATATCTGGAATGACCCCAGAGTTATTGCTCGCAAGGATGAACTGAAAAGAGGAGCAATGTATAACATTCTTCATCTTGCTCTTATTGGTGGTTATGAAGGGCAGGTAACTTGGGATAATTTCTTTGAGTACGCTGTTTCTAAAGAAGAAGCGGTTAAACGTGAAAATGTGCAAGATCGTAACAAAAACTATGTAACAATGCTTCTCGATTTCATAGATGAGAAAAATTATCCTATTGCTGAATGTGGAATGATTAGCCCTGATACTCTGGATTTAGCTTTGCAAATTGGTCTCTTTCAAGCTCCCCAGGTTACAGTTATTGATAAACGATATGAGATGGCTGGTAAATGCAAGACAGAGATAGTGAATGGCACCTGCCGTATTAATATGTTCGACGGAAAGAAAGTGAAGGATGAATTCCAAAGAGTAGACCGCATCGTCCAAAAATATCCGTGGTATTTTCATAAAGAGGTAAGCTTTGCTGACGAGAAATCCTACATTTCTGAAGTTGAAGAGAAGATTGATGATGCGAAGGTTGAGGCTTTCCGCCAAGAAGTTGGAATTAGAGACTTAGATAATTCGAATGTACTGGTAGTCGATTTTGGAAGCACATTCACAAAAGTAGTCACTTTCAATACAAAATCAGAAGAGATTGAGCTAAGATTTGTTCCCACCACTGTTGAAGACATCCGTATCAGCCTGGCTAATGGTTTGGGAGTGCTTAAGAAAGTGGAGGAGTCAGGAAGTTGGAAGCCTTTGGAAGAAGCTGTGGCTAAGTATGATGTAAAGTTGCCTTGCTCCAGTGCAAAAGGTGGTTTGAAGATGGTGACGATAGCTTTGACAAAAGAAGATAGCGGCTTTGCCGCAGAAACAGCTGCTCTGACTGCAGGCGCAAAACTGATCAATAGCTATTGCGGTATGTTAACCTACCAGCAAGGAAAGAAGATTTATGAGGAAGATGAACCTGAGATTATTCTTCTTGCTGGAGGAACTGATGAGGGCGGAGATATGAAAACCCAGATTCATAATGCCAGGATATTAGCTGAAACTGCTAAATATGTGAAGCATACCAAGTATGGTGTCCCTGTTATCTATGCAGGCAACCAAGATATTGCTGATGATATCGTTAGTATCTTCAAAGGTCAGGGAGTTGATATACGCATTGTTGGGAATATTATGCCTGAAGTCAATACCTTTGAAATTGAGACCATAAACGAAACGATCAGAGAGTTATTCCAGACAGTAATCATTCGGGGCAAAGGATTCGATGTGGCAGAAGAGTATATGAGCGCTAAATTTATTCCCACTCCTCGGGCTGCTTTCTTAGGAGTTAATCTTTTGGCACGAGGATATGGTAAGGAAAAAGGTGTAGGTTCCATCGTTGCTCTTGATGTAGGAGGAGCGACTACCGATTTTTACTCCAATGTGCCTGGTAACCCTCTCTATACCTATCCCTGGGATGATTTCCAAAAGAGACAAAAACGGACCATTTTGAAAACCCCCAATGTACCCCTGGCTTACCGTAGAGTAGAAGGAAAGTATGGTCTCGCTTATAATGCTGAGAACTTGAAGGAATTAAAAAGATACAAGAATGGGTCAATCCAGCAGGAGTTAAACGAGTTGTTCAATCAAAATTTTCCTGACTGCTGCATTTCAGCAAATGACCCCTTTAGTCAATTTTTGATCAAACAGGATACTCAATGGAAGATAGACTTAGATGATTATCTCAAATGGGTACATAGTAATCCTCACCGCTTACCATTAACCAGAGAAGAGAGCTGGGTTTGTGCCTTCCTAACTAAGGAAGTGATGAGGGTTACTACTTTGAACAATGTGGGTTATGTGAGAGAAACCGATGTATATTTCTTACAATATGGAGTAAACTTCTTAGACCAAAATACAAGCTTGCTTTTAATTGGGGGAGCTATATATGGCAGAGTTAGGGATAACAAACCATGGCAATTTGAAGACCTGCGTCTGATTGCGAACGGAGCCCTCTTTAATTCTGAGGAGTACACTAATATGCGTCCCAGTGGAAAACTTTTCCTAGATGCTCACTATATTGTTTCTACAGTAGGAGGCCTTTATGGCAGGCTCGATCCCGAGAGAGCTGTGAGGATGCTGAAAAAGCATCTCATGCCGTTAGAAGTCGAAGTACCTGCCTGACAGAGATTTCCAACAAATAGCAAGAGCTTTTCCAGAGATTTGACCTGAGCATTCCTCTACCCACTCAATATACCATCTCACCTACTTGACTTACGCTTGTTCTAGAAGACGAATTGTGATATGATTGAGCTTGCACATATTCTTTGCTGAATGTATAGACAGAGGGGTGAGGCAGCGAAGGAGCCGGGGGCAAAGACGGGGATGATGCCTCAAATAACCTGCCGGAGGCGGCGAACTTGCCTCTTGAAGAAATGGGCTTGGAGAATCCTAGAGTGGAAGCGACAGAAGATATGAAACTGGAGATGAAAATATGAGTAAAGAAGATCCCGCCATCGGGGGGCAGGCAGTTATCGAAGGGGTAATGATGCGCTCTCCAAAGTTTCTTGCCATTGCTCTGAGAAAACCAGATGGGGGTATTCTGGTGAGAAAGGACCCCTATGTTGCTGTCAGCAAAAGAATAAGGTGGTTAGATATTCCTATTATTAGGGGGGCTATAGCTCTGGTGGAATCTTTGTATCTCGGCATAAAAGCCTTAACCTTTTCCGCAGATCAGGCCATGGAGGAGAAGGTGATAGAAGCCACGGGTAAGGCTGATCATGAAATAGAATCTGGGGGCAAGGCTTTTGGTACTCTCTGGGTTACCCTGATGGTGGTTCTTGGTCTCGGTCTTGGCATAGGCCTCTTTTTCTATCTTCCCCTGGTTATCACCGATTTTATCGGTGTAAAGGGGGGGATACCCTTCAATCTGGTGGATGGGATGGTGAGGGTGGGCATCTTTCTGGTTTATATTTGGGCCATTGGTCTGTGGAAAGAGACCAGAAGAATATTTGAGTATCATGGGGCGGAACACAAAAGTATCGTTACCTTTGAGGTAGGGGAAGAGCTCACCATAGACAACGCCAAAAAGCACACTACGGTTCATACCAGATGCGGTACCAGTTTCCTTATTGTGGTGATGATGGTGAGTATGGTTGTTTTCATCTTCCTGGGAAGGCCCACCTCCATATCCGAGCGCTTAATGAGATTTCTCTTTATTCCACTTATTGGCGGCGTCTCTTACGAAATAATAAAACTCTCCTCTCGCTCTAACATCCGATTCATCCAGCTTCTGGTTAAGCCTGGTCTTTGGCTGCAGAAAATGACCACACGTGAGCCCAGCACCGACCAACTGGAAGTAGCTATAGTGGCCCTGAAAGAAGCGCTGGATGAGTCGGAGGCTCAATCTGAAAGTTCCCGGTAGTATTTGACCTTCAAGGGGTATTCTCCCCTATCCACCACGACTTTTATCTTTTTCTGGGCAGTCACCTCTTCACTTTTCACCACCTCCCCCAGCGAAACGATGGTGAAAGAGTTTGATCGTACGCTGATGAGGTTAGAAAGACCTCTAAAGATAGCCTCGCTCTCATCGTCCTCATCTATATAGCCATCCTTATCGTCATCTACGCCGTTGAATCCCCATTTTTCCATGAGGGGAACCTCCATTATCTCTCCAATTTCATTGAGGGGACCCTTCTTGC
>Ga0209978_10000410_pt1 | contig 16020 bp, 12 predicted proteins | sample BentaG_FD_182805 | JGI IMG/M metagenome (GOLD analysis project Ga0209978, IMG submission 182805) | Deep subsurface microbial communities from South Atlantic Ocean to uncover new lineages of life (NeLLi) - Benguela_00093 metaG (SPAdes)... | ecosystem: Environmental > Aquatic > Marine > Oceanic >... | reverse complement strand
CTGTTAGAGCAGGTTAAGTTGCTGGAAAGTCGCAGTTTCCAGTATGACAATGTTGAGGCATCCTTCGAGCTACTGGTACATCGGGCTAAGCCAGACTACCAACCGCCCTTCGAGCTGGTCGATTTCATGGTAGTGGTGGAAAAGAGACGGCGCCCACCTATCCAAGAAAATCTGGAGGGGCTGCTGTCTGAGGCGATGCTGAAGGTGAAAGTAGGCACTGAGATAATGCATACTGCGGCTGAGGGTAACGGCCCGGTTAATGCCCTTGACCAGGCATTACGTAAAGCCCTACTGCAGTTCTACCCGAGCCTAGCTGTAGTCAAGCTGATTGACTATAAGGTTCGCATCCTTGAGGAAAGTGTTGGCACCGAATCTCAGGTTCGCGTCCTTATTGAATCCAGCGATGGGGTTGAGGAGTGGCGAACTGTCGGCAGCTCAACCAACATTATTGAGGCTAGCTGGCTGGCCCTAGCCGATAGTTTAGAATACTGGCTGATAAAACAAAAGGCCTTGGGTAAGCCTTCAACAAAATAACAGTGTTAATTTTCAAGCCGGCCTACCTGAGATTATTTAACAACCTATCCCCCTAGCCACATTCCCTTACAAGGGAAGGGGGAGTTACAGATAAGAGAGGGAGCTTCGCCCCCTCTCTAAAAACTCTTCCCCCTCTCCTTCAAAGGAGAGGGATGCACGAGGCTATCTATAAGAAGCTTAAAGTAGTTCATAATTACTGGTCGTCACACCAGCTGGCATGATATATAGGTGGAGGAATCAAGAAACTAAGGTTTTTCTGCGTGGAGACATTGAAAATTTTTGCTATCCTGTGGAAAAACTATTGACATTACAGGCTTAATAGTTTATCGTTCATATAGCCTTATCTTTCATAATCAAGAAAGGAGGTATATATTATGCAAGCATACTGTGTGAAATGTCGCTCTAAAAGGGAAATGAGGGACGCCAAGAGGATAACCATGAAGAATGGTAAGCCGGCGACTCAAGGCGTGTGTCCAGTATGCGGAACTAAAATGTTCAGAATCGGCAAAAGTTGAAGCTTATACCGTTTGGTATTCTATGTAAGGCTGGATATTTCTGCAGGATGCAAATCCAGCCTTTTTGTTTAAGATTACCCCCTCTTTCAGCCTCTGTGCACAAGACCGACAAAAAGTGATAATATAGCCTTAGTAAAGCGCAATCTGGCTAAGGATATTATTCATGGCTGACTTCGCCATAATTATGGGTGCGGCTCTGGTTGGCGGACTGGTTGCCTACCGTTTTAGGCTGCCGGTGCTTCTCGGTTACCTTGCTGCCGGAATCCTCATTGGTCCCTACTCCTTCGGTTTAATAAAGAACGTGGACCTGATTGAGACCATGGCTACCATCGGCGTAGTCCTCCTTCTGTTCACCCTCGGCATGGAATTTTCTATCGGCGATTTGAAAAGAGTGGGTAAGATTGGTCTAGGGGGTGGTGCTGCTCAAATACTGGTAACAGCACTACTTGGCTTTGCGGTAAGTAAAGCCTTATTCAATTGGTCCATCTCAGATGCTATCTTCTTCGGCTTCCTCATAGCCCTCAGCAGCACCATGATTGTACTCAAAATTCTAGTCGAACGGGGAGAAACTAATACTCCTCACGGTAGAATTATGATTGCCATTCTCTTGGTGCAGGACCTAGCCGTATTGCCACTTATGGTGATTCTGCCAGCTCTGGGAGAGCCGGCGACCAGCTTAATTTACTCCCTAGGGATAACCCTGGGGAAAGTCGTGCTCTTCCTAGGAGCGATGACAGTAATCGGCTTCTGGGTAGTCCCCGCCTTCCTCGGGCATGCGGCTGGGACACGCTCACGAGAGCTGTTTCTGATTACCATACTGGCCATATGCCTGGGGGCTGCTTTTGGCACTTCGTACTTTGGAGTCTCAGCCGCCTTTGGTGCCTTCGCTGCCGGTATGCTCGTCAGCCGCTCCCACTTCGCCCATCAGGCACTGGCAGACATTACTCCCCTACGAAATGTCTTTGCCGCTCTCTTCTTTGTATCGCTGGGCATGCTAGCCAGCCCTCGCTTTATCGTGGACAACTGGAGCATGGTCACACTGGTGGCTTTAATCATAGTCCTCGGTAAATTTATTACCTGCTTCCTCATCGCTAGATTCTTCGGTTACAGCTTCAAGACTGCCCTTTTCGTCGGCGCCGGTCTAACCCAGATTGGTGAGTTCAGCTTCGTACTAGGCCAGGCAGGTCTGGAAACGGGAGTAATATCCGGAAACTTATATTCTCTGATTCTATCTAGCGCCATTCTCACCATTCTGTTCACGCCGGTCGCTTTTAAACTGGCTGAGTTAACCTATAGCTGGCTCTCCAGCTCAAGGCGTCTGGCACCCCTGATGCGAATTGGTAGTGATAAGGCACTGATAGATGTTAAAAAGAGACTTTCCAACCATGTGGTCATCTGTGGGCATGGGCGCACCGGTAGTAATCTAGCCAGCATCCTGCAGAGATACCACATCCCTTATATAGTGGTGGACCTAAACCCACAAATTATCTCAGAGCTACGGGCTCAAGGAGTGCCATGCATTTATGGTGACGCCGGAAATGCTCAAATTCTGTCGATGGCTCACGTAAGCAAGGCCCGGGTGCTGGCGCTCACCTGCCCTGACCCGCTGGCAGAGATAACCGCCACCACCTACGCTAGAGAAGTCAACCCCGATATTGATGTCATAGCCAGATTACCCGAGGAATCAGTGGCCGAGCGGCTGCAGAAATTAGGGGTCTCGGAGATAGTAGATCCTGCCTTTGAAGCCAGCCTAGAATTTGTCAGGCATACCCTAGGGTACTACCGCGTAGATATTCCAGAGATTGAGGGCATAGTTTGTCCCTTCCTGAAGAAACTCGAGGGCGAGATTCCTCAAGATAAGGATTAAGTTCCAATCTCGCCACTTGAGCAAAGTGTGATAAAAATTGAAAGGTCTTTTTATGTTAGGCATCTGGATTGTTATTATTATCGCCAGCGTCTATATCATCTTTGCCGGCTTCCTCTTCATTTTCCAGTCACACTATGTTTACTATCCGGTACGCCCTCTATCAGCCGACCCGGCTAGCATCGGGCTTAACTTTGAGAGCATCTCGTTTGAGACTGCGGACAGAGTCAAGCTCTCCGGCTGGTTTATTCCCGGCGAGAACGCCAGGGGTGTGGTTCTATTTTGTCATGGTAACGCCGGCAACATATCGCACCGGTTGGAGTCCATTCAAATATTTCATCAACTTGGGCTAGACATTTTCATCTTCGACTACCGGGGTTTTGGCCAAAGCGAGGGAAAGCCCACCGAGCAGGGCACATATCAAGATGCCGAGGCGGCATGGCGGTATCTAACTGAGGAACGGCAAGTAAACCCAAACAAGGTCATCGTTTTCGGCCGGTCGCTCGGGGGTGCAGTTGCCTCATGGCTGGCTCAGCGCCACACGCCAGGGGCACTTATTATTGAGTCAACATTCACGTCCCTTCCCGATATTGCGGCCAGACTGTATCCATACTTTCCGGTTAGGCTGTTATCACGTTTTAAATACAATACGGCGGAGTACCTGAATAGAATAAATTGCCCGGTTCTGATTGTTCACAGTCGTGATGATGAAATAATGCCCTTTAGTCACGGGCAGCGATTATTTGAAATGGCGAAGGAACCCAAAAGATTTCTCGAAATCAGCGGCACCCACAATGAGGGATTCATCATATCCGGCAAACGCTATGAAGAAGGCTTGAATACATTCGTCTCGGAGTATATGGACTAGCTTTTCTATTCAGCAGTGAGTTCCGCCAGCTGGTCCAGCACCGCCTTCAGAGCCTCCAGCTCTTCTCCATAGCCAGTCCAATCCCCTGCCTGGAGATACTGCTGAGCCTTATCATAGTGCTGTTGAGCCTTCTCAATGAGGTCAGTTATATCAGCGGCTACCGGTTCCTCCGGTTCAGCCGGAGCTGGCGGTTTGACCACTGGTTCAGGCAGTGGTGCCTCAGCACCAAAGATAGCCGCAAGGCCTTCCTTTAATGTGGGTTCCATAGCTATCTGCTCGCCGGCAACCATAATAACCCGCTTCAGTTCGGGAAGTCCACCAGCCTCAGCCTGGAGAAAGACCGGCTCCACATACAGGATGGACTTACCTAAAGGAATCAGCAGCAGGTTACCGCGGATAACTCGAGAGCCACCACGACCCCACAGGGCAAGCTGTTCAGTGATAACGGTATCCTGACCGATTCGATTTTCAATCTGGCTGGGACCTAACACCACCCGCTCCTTGGGGAAAAAATAGACAAGCAGCTTTCCGTAGTTTTCACCATCACAGCGGGCAGCCAGCCAGCCAATGGTATTATTCTTGTTCGCCGGGGTGAAGGGTAACATCAGCAGGAACTCCTCTTTCTCCTCATCAGGCAGGCGCATGATGATATAGTAGGGCTCCATAGGCTGCTCACTGCCGAAATAGACCTCTCTGGGTACAGACCACAGGTCTTCCTTGTTGTAGAATACCCGGGCATCACGCATGTGGTAACTCTGGTATACCAAGGCCTGGATATTGAACATGCCCTCAGGATATCTCCAGTGGACTCTCAAGGACTCAGGCATCTGCCCTGCAGGGACAAAGAGGTTGGGGAAGATAGCCTGGTAGGTCTGTATCAAAGCATCCTCAGGGTCAGCGACATAGAAGGTCACACTACCATCATAGGCATCAATAACTGCTTTCACGCTGTTGCGAATGTAGTTTAGCCCACCCGCAAGAGGCGTGGAATATGGATAGTGGTCAGTAGTGGTATAAGCATCCTGTATCCAGAACAACCTCCCATCCATCACCACCAGATAGGGGTCACTGTCCAGCTTCAAAAATGGTGCCAGATGGCTTACCCTCTCCCTGATGTTCCGATAGTAGAGCACCCGGCTCTCAGAGGTCAGCTCACCACTGATAAGTATGTTAAAATCACCCAATTGCCAGGCATAGGCTACTCGGCGGATAAAACTGTCCAGGCCAACCCCACCCCTACCCTGGTACTGGCCGTAAACATTCTCATCACCCATCGGATAGTCAAACTCCTGGGTCTTTGTTTTCACAATCACGTAATCATTCGTCTTTTCCCCAAAGTATATCCCGGGCTGCTCTATATTGAAGTCACCGACCGGGGGTATATCCTTTACCAGCAATACCGGTAGGCCCTGAGTACCGACCTCATTAACCGGGCTAAGTGTAAGACCGTAGCCGTGAGTATATAACAGCCGACGATTGATCCAGGTCTGCGCCTCTGCGGCCAATTTCTCCGCAGATAATTCTCGGGCCGATAGCATGACCTGCCGGTACTCGCCATCAATAGTATAACGGTCGACATCAACGTCATTGAAGTCATAGTATGGTCGAAGGGACTGGATTTGGTTATAGGTGTCCTTTAGCGGACGATTGTCCCAGAGCCTGATGTTGTTGATGGTGGCATCGTTTTGGGCTATATCCCGGGGGCTTGGTGTCTCCTCGGCAGGAAATGGTTGTTCCTCAACCCGATTCAGAGCGAAGGCTTCCCTGGTAAATTGGATATTATACTCAATGTAGGGTCCCTCCCGAACCAGCTCGTTGGGCTCCACCTGAAAGCGCTGCACCAGACTGGGGAAGGCTCCCCCGATGATGATGGAGACCACTATCCATCCCCCGATGCCGTAGAGGGGCCAGCGAGAGTTGCGCCGCAATACGGAAACCAGAATGATAACCATAAAGATGAGCACTACTGACAAAAGAATCCACTGTGCCGGAAGCTGGGCATGCATATCAGCATAGCTGGCGCCGAAGACCACCCCCCGTTCGGAGAAAACCAGTTCCCAGATGCCAAGCCAGTAACCCCAGGCGAAAAGACCCAGAATGGCTATGACCAGCCCACCGAGATGGGCTAATACCGGCCGGGCAAGGTCAAACCTGAGCCGCTGCACTGTATAGCTCAGAAAATAGACCCCAATACTGCCAAGAAGGGTGATTATCAGCGCGCCCAGGAGCCAGCCTCGCAGTAGTTGAAAGAAAGGTAGTGAGAAGACATAGAAGCCAATCTCCCTATGGAAAACCGGGTCGACGATGCCAAAGGGCTGCCCATTGAAGAAGCGAAGTACAATCTGCCAGCCACCCTGAGCCACCAGACCAAATATCAGACTGAGCAGCGCTGTTCCCAGGATAACATTCACCCTCAGTATTGACTGTAGTTGACGCACTATGGCCCAAGGCCAAAAATGTGCTTCAGCTTTGGGTGTCAGGCGTGTGGCCAGCACCAAGTTCCCCAAAAACAAGATGCAAAAGATGATGGCTGCCGAGAAGAAGATTAGCACCTTGGTCTTAAGGATGGTGAGATAGACATCGCCATAACCCAAGCTATTGAACCAGAGCCACTCAGTATAGAACCCCTTGGACATATTTAGGAGAATAAACAGGGTCAAAGCCCCCGCCAGAATTAAGATTGTCCTGGCACCCGTCCACCCACGCTTGGCAGGAGGCGACGGCTTCTCGCCTCCACTTTCAGGAAACCAGCGCTGCCATTGTTTTTCAAATGAATCCAATCTACTCACCTCAATTTTCTAAACCATGGCTGGCATTGAGCGAACTTGGAGCCGGTATAAGTAAGAGGATAGCACACACAGCGGTATCGGTCAACGTCATGCTTAATTAAAAAGACAGGTTACAGTGTATGTAACCTGTCCAACCCATAAGGTGATGACTCTCAAAAATTTTGGTGGAGCTGGGGGGATTCGAACCCCCTACCTTTTGACTGCCAGTCAAACGTTCTCCCGATTGAACTACAGCCCCACAAACCCTTCTCGCACCATCCAATTTAGCAAAAGATAAAAGAAAATACAAGTCTAAGGCTGTTTATCAGCCTAACTCTGATGAATCCAGAAACCATAAAGGGGAAAAATAGAGGCAGGCCAATCATACGGCTAAATGGGCATGCCTAACATTCTGAGCAGTCCTCGCAGTCCCCAGTAGCCAACATAAGCCACGGTGAAACCTTTAATCGTCTTACCAGCAAAGCAGATGAGAAAATATTTTCTTACACCGAATCGCGTCGCCCCAGCCGCCAGAGCTGCCGGGTAGAAAAATGGGTTAAGTACTGCCGCAAGGAGAAACAGGGTTAAGGAGCCCCTCTGCTCCATCAACTTCATAATTCGCAAGTAGGCTCCCTGAAGTTTACCATTTGTACTGAAAAGAGCTGTCCCAGCACCATGACCGGTCATATAGATAATCAAAGCACCTATAGACTCACCCAGACCTGCAGCCACGCCAACCCAATAGGGCGTCAATACCCCGCCCAGGGCAAAGACAACCGCCAACATGGGCACCGGAACAATAATGGTAGCCCCACCCAAAATACTAATTAAAAAGGCACCCAGATAGCCATAACCTTCAAGAGCCCGGACAAATTCCCAAAAATAGACGACAGCTACCGCCATGAACAGGGTAACTGCCACGCCTACGATGCCCAGGATATAGGCTGCCTTTGGTGAACCTATTTTTACCTCTTGCTGCAAATAATCAGTTTCCTCAACACATAAAACTACCACTTAGGTAGAAATAGCCAAGCTTAAATGACACTAAACTGATAACAGCTTAGCACTCAACCTACGATTTTGCAATTACCTTTGCCGTAAAGGTTAAAGTATCGCCTTTAAGGTCGACTTTAATCGTATCGCCCTCTTTAAATTCTCCCCTAAGTACCTTGGTTGACAGTGGATTCTCCACATAGCGCTCTATGGCTCGCCTCAGCGGTCGTGCCCCATATAGTGGGTCGTAGCCTTTCTTAGCCAGCCATGATTTAGCCCCATCAGTTAATTCCACCCCCAGCTTACGCTCAGCCAGACGCTCCTGAAGATCCTTTACCATTAAGTCAACAACACTTCTGAGTTGCTCCTCAGTTAGCTCATGGAAGACTATAATATCATCCAGCCGGTTGAGGAATTCGGGGCGGAAGGTCTTCTTTACCTCAGCCATTACCTTCCCCTTCATATCCTCATAGCTCTGCTTCCGAGCTTTAGCTACATCCCTTTTGGTAGCAAAACCAAGGCTCGCTTCGCGCTTGATAAGTTCGACGCCGACATTACTGGTCATAATAACCACCGTATTCTTAAAATCTACTGTCCGCCCGTGACCATCAGTCAACCGCCCATCATCAAGGACTTGAAGCAGGCTATTAAAGACCTCGGGGTGCGCCTTTTCAATTTCATCGAGCAGGATTACCCGATAGGGGCGCCGCCTCACTGCCTCAGTAAGTTGTCCCCCCTCCTCATAGCCAATATAGCCGGGTGGGGCACCGATAAGGCGTGATACCGTGTGCTTCTCCTGATACTCCGACATGTCCAGGCGCACCATTGCATTCTCGTCATCAAACAGGAAACGGGCTAAGGTACGAGCCAGTTCGGTCTTGCCAACACCGGTTGGCCCCAAGAACATAAAGCTGCCAATGGGGCGCCTTGGGTCCTTAAGACCGGCCCGGCTCCTCCTGATGGCTTCAGAGATGACATAAACCGCCTCCTCCTGATTTATCAATCTCTCATGGATGCGCTCCTCCATATGAAGCAGCTTCTCAGCCTCGCCCTCCAGCATCTGGAACACAGGAATACCCGTCCACTTGGAGATTAGCTCGGCAATATCCTCCTCATCAACTGTGCTATCAATCTTTCCCTGCTTAAGCCAATTATCCTTGGCCTGGTTATACTCTGCTTCCAGGCGTAACCTCTCGCTCTTGAGCTGAGCGGTGCGCTCATAATCCTGTCGTTGTGAGGCCGCCTCTTCTTCATTGGTCAATTGCTTGAGGCGCTGCTCCAGCGATTTAACCTCAGGGGGTGCGCTCTCGGTATCAATGCGCAACTTGCTGGCGGCTTCATCGATAAGGTCGATAGCCTTATCCGGCAAATACCTGTCTGAAATATAGCGCTGGCTCAACCGGGCCGCTGCCACCAGAGCTTCATCACTGACTTTAATCTTGTGGTGGGCTTCATAACGGGGACGAAGCCCGCGAAGCATCTCAATAGTAGCCTCAATACTAGGTTCACCGATAAATACCGGCTGGAGGCGCCGCTCCAGAGCTCTATCCTTCTCAACAAATTTGTGGTATTCATCCAGAGTGGTTGCCCCGACACACTGCAATTCACCGTGAGCCAGTGCCGGCTTGAGCATATTACTGGCATCAATAGACCCCTCGGCGGCTCCAGCCCCAACCACGGTATGAATCTCGTCAATAAACAATATAACTTCACCCTGGGCTTGACGAACCTCATCCATAACCGCCTTAAGCCGCTCCTCAAACTCACCACGGAACTTGCTTCCAGCGACCAGAGCTCCCATATCCAGAGCCACTATCCGGCGCCCTTTAAGTGAATCGGGAACATCGTCAGCCACAATCTTCTGAGCCAGTCCTTCAGCAATAGCAGTCTTGCCCACCCCGGCCTCGCCAACAATCACCGGGTTATTCTTGGTGCGACGGCTCAGTATCTGCATGACCCGCTTAATCTCACCATCTCGACCGATAACCGGGTCGAGCTTCCCCCGGCGAGCAAGCTCGGTGAAATCACGGCCATACTTCTCCAGAGAGCGATACTTACTCTCTGCCCTGGCATCGGTAACCCGGTGCCCACCACGAAGCTTCTGCAGAGCAGTGTACACCTTCTCTTTATCAATGCCAAAGTGATGAAGAATAGTCGCCGCCTCACCCTTCTCCTCCCCAGCTATAGCAATCAGCAGATGCTCGGTACCGATAAACTCGTCCTTAAGCCTTCTTGACTCTGCATCGGCTGCCATAAAAAGTCCATTAATACGCGGTGTAGCATAAATCTGCGCTGTCTCATAAGCAACTTTAGGCGTTTTCTCCAGCGCGGCTTCCACCTCCCCTTTCACCTCCTCCATCTCAACACCAAGCTCCTGCAATATGCCACTAACTAAGCCTTTTTCCTGCTGGAGCAAAGCCAACAGGATATGCTCCACATCCCACTGACTATAACCATATCTACGGATTATTTCGTGAGAAAGAGCCAACGCCTCCTGCGCCTGCTCGGTAAATCTTTCCTGCCTCACAAGTTACTCCTTTTCCTTAGCTTCTGTAGCTCCGATTCCAGCTCCTTTACATGGCCTTGCAATTCAGCCATACGTTGAGACATACGCAAAATAACCTCTACCCCAGCCAAATTAACCCCCAGGTCATCCATCAGGGTCTTTATGCGACGAAGCAGGGCTACATCTCTCTCCGAATATAGACGGATATTGCCCTGCGACCGAGATGGTTCTATTATGCCAATCCTCTCATAATAACGCAAAGTGTGAACCTGCACACCAATCATCCTGGCGGCTATACTTATCACGTAACGGGGGTCGCCACTGCCAACATCCATAATAACCTCCAATTTTAGCTACTAGGCCGAAGCTGACCAAGCCGCTCAAATAGCTTCTTCTCCTCCTCGGAGAGCTTGGTCGGCAGTACCACGCTCACTTTAGCCAGCAGGTCGCCATGGGAGGAATTACCCAGATGGGGCATACCCCGGCCAGCAAGGCGGAAGGCGCGCCCATTCTGGGTCTCTGGCGGAACCTTTAGTGCTAGCTCACCCTTGAGACTGGGTACAAAAACCTCGCCACCCAGCACTGCCACCGTTAGCGGCACCGCCACTTCTACATACAAATCATCACCTTTTCGCTCAAACAGGCGATGCGGTTTAACTGACACCACCAGATAAAGGTCACCACTGGCTCCTCCAGCGTAGCCTGGTTCTCCCTTGCCGGCGACGCGCACGCGAGACCCATTCTTGACTCCAGATGGAATCTTGACCTCGAGGCGCTTCACACCAGATACCACCCCCAAACCCCGACATACTGAACAGGGCAAGTTTTGCATCAGCCCTGTCCCCTTACAGTCAGGGCAGGGCTGCTCAGTCTGGAGGGTGATAGTCCGCTTGGTTCCGTGGTAGGCTTCCTCCAGGGTTACCTCAATGGGGTGCCTTATATCTTTTCCCCGCCTGGGCCTGACCTGCCGACGCCTAATCCCGCCACCGAAGAGTCCATCAAACAGGCTGCCTAAATCGGCTTCCTCAAAGCGGAAGCTCTGACCACCAGCCTGGTTAAAGTCCCAGACAGGCGTCTGCTGCCGCCGTGCCTGAGCAAACTGGTCAGCATACTGCCACTGGTCACCAAACTGGTCATACTTCCACCGCTTTTCCTTGTCAGACAGAACCTCGTAAGCCTCATTTATCTGCTTAAACTTGGCTTCGGCTGACTTGTCGCCAGAATTGACATCGGGGTGATACTGGCGAGCCAGCTTGCGGTAAGCCTGCTTTATCTCACGCTCACTAGCATTCCGGCTAATCCCTAAAATACTGTAATAGTCCTTGCCTGCCATCTCTGCTCCAGGTGGTTTATTCTTTATCTATTATAAATTACTTCATAATATATGTCAATATTTTTTCAAGAAACTTAATAAATTTTTATAAGGAATTCTGCTAAAACGCTTAAACTATTTGGTAGCGAGAGAGCCAATCAGCTAAATAAAAGGGATAACAGGGGGCAAGGTTACCGAAAACTTGACAATTAAACATTTGCCTGCTTATAATAAAAAAAACTCCCTCTCCGCTCTGAGCAAGATAAACCGATACAATAAAGAGCGAAAAGAGTTTTTCCCCAGAGCTAGCATGTTTCTTCCTTTAGTAGGTTCCCAGAAAAATTGAAGGTTTTTCAGTATGTCTAAGTATATATTTGTGACCGGGGGTGTAGTTAGTTCAGTCGGCAAGGGTATCACCGTTGCCTCTATCGGCACCCTCCTGAAGAGTCGCCAAATCACCGTATCTGTTCAGAAGTTAGACCCTTATCTCAATGTTGACCCGGGAACAATGTCACCCTATCAGCATGGTGAGGTATTTGTTACCCGGGATGGTGCCGAGACTGACCTCGATTTAGGTAATTACGAGCGCTTCATTGATGCCGAATTTACCGCCGATTCTAACGTTACCTCGGGGCAGATATACAGCGCTATTATTGCCAAGGAAAGGCGGGGTGACTTTCTGGGTGGCACTATCCAGATTGTGCCTCATCTTACCACCGAGATAAAGGAGCGGTTTAAGCGGTTAGCCGAGAAATCCCAGGCTGACGTGGTTCTTATTGAGATAGGCGGCACCGTGGGTGATATTGAGGGACAACCCTTCCTTGAAGCCGCCAGACAGATGAGAAAGGATGTGGGGCGGGATAATGTGCTCTATATTCACGTTACCTTCCTCCCTTATCTCACCGCTACCCAGGAGCTGAAGACCAAGCCTACTCAGCATAGTGTCAACGAGCTGCGCCGAATTGGTATTCAGCCTGACATTATCATATGCCGCGGTGACCACCCTATCTCGGAAGGGATAAGGGATAAAATATCCCTGTTCTGTGATGTAGAGCGGGAAGCTGTCATCCCCCTGCCCACGGTATCCACTATCTATGAGGTACCGCTGGTCTTGGAGGAAGCCGGACTGGGGCAGCTGGTTATCGATAGGCTCAGCCTTAAAGCAAAGCGGACCGACTTAAAGCAGTGGCAGGAACTGGCCTCGCGCCTCAACGCCTCCCTTGAGCCGGTTAATATCGCCTTGGTCGGCAAATATGTAGAATTACAGGACGCCTACTTCTCCGTTCGTGAAGCGCTATGCCACGCCGCCGTCTACCATAATAGAAATATTAATCTGCTCTGGATTCAGTCTGAGGACTTAGAAAAAGATGGTGGCGATGCTCCACTGCGCTCAGCCCAGGGCATAATAGTCCCTGGTGGCTTTGGCGTTAGAGGGATAGAAGGCATGATAAAGGCAGCCACCTATGCCCGAACCAATGAAATTCCCTACCTGGGACTGTGCCTGGGGTTGCAAGTTATGGTAATTGAGTTTGCCCGCTATACCCTAGACTCAACTAAGGCAAACTCCGCCGAGTTTGACCCCACTACTCCCTACCCAGTTATTGACCTCCTTCCTGAACAGAAGAGAGTAAAAGATAAGGGAGGCACCATGCGTCTGGGTAACTACCCCTGCCAGCTGGTGCCGGGCAGCCGTGCCGCCAAAGCCTATGGACAGAGCCTGGTTTACGAGCGCCATAGACACCGCTTTGAATTTAATAATGAATTTCGAAGCCAACTGCAAGAAGCAGGGATGATTTATAGCGGACTATCCCCCGATGGCAGTTTGGTCGAGGTCTGTGAGCTAGCCAACCACCCTTGGATGGTGAGTTGCCAGTTCCACCCTGAATTTGGCTCTCGCCCCAGCCGTCCCCACCCCCTGTTCCGCGATCTTATTGGTGTAGCCAAGGATGTACTACGCGAAGGGGCTCAACCGCCACTACCCTTTTCGCCGTAGTTTATGATAAAATACCGCCCACGAGTGAGGTGAACATGCGTATCTTTCTGGATACAGCCAATATAGACCAAATCAAGCAAGCTGCCAAGCTGGGCATTATTAGTGGTGTTACCACCAATCCCACCCTGGTGTCCAAGGAAAAAACGGCTGACTATCAAGCCACCATCAAAGAAATTTGCTCTATTCTACCTGAAGGAGAGATTTCAGTTGAGGTGCTCGTTGAAGGAGTGGAGCCAATGATTGAGCAGGCGCAACAAATCTCCACCTGGGCACCCAATATCGTAATTAAAATCCCGGCAACTATTGAAGGTCTGGAGGTAACATCAGCCCTAGCCAAAAAGGGGATAAAGGTGAACTTTACCCTGTGTTTCTCGCTGAATCAGGCCCTACTGGGAGCACTGGCTGGCGCTGCCTGTGTCAGCCCCTTCGTCGGCAGACTGGATGATATCGGACACGATGGCATGCAGTTAGTCAAAGAGATTGTTGATGTTTTCAAAAACTATCCTGAAATAAACACCGAGGTGATTGCTGCCAGCATTCGGCACCCTGAGCACTGTGTACGCGCCGCTAAAGCAGGGGCTCACATTGCCACCGTTCCCTACAATGTACTGATGCAGATGATACAACACCCGCTTACCGATATAGGCGTCACCCGCTTCCTTGCCGACTGGCGACGCGTTTCACAGGGATAGTTTGGTGAGGAAAGTTAAATGGAGGGCCACCAAATAAAAACCACAGGGATGAGGTTATATTATGGAGATTAGTCAACTAGAAAAAAAGAGCAAAGAGGAGCTGATTGAGCTAGCTAAGGAGATGGGTATCACCGACTATGCTAACCTCAAGAAGCAGGACATCATCATGCGCTTGCTTCAGGCGCATGCTGAGCAACAGGGCTACATTTTCTGTAGCGGTATTCTGGAGATAATGGGTGACGGCTATGGTTTTCTGAGGCAAGACACCTTGCTACCTAGTCCAAACGATGTCTATGTCTCCCAGTCCCAAATCCGCCGCTTTAATCTGCACACCGGTGATATGGTTGCCGGTCAGGGCAGAACACCCAAAAGTGGCGAGAAGTATTACAGCTTGCTCCGGATAGAGGCAATCAACGACATTAATCCCGAGCTGACTAAAAGCCGTCCATCCTTCGGGGCACTCACCCCCGTCTTCCCCGACAAACGAATTAATCTAGAGACCTCACCCGATAACCTGTCTACCCGCATGCTCGACCTCATTGCCCCTATTGGACGAGGACAACGAGGCTTAATCGTATCACCACCCAAGGCAGGTAAGACGGTGCTGCTCAAATCCATAGCCAATGCCGCCTCCACTAACTATAATGATATCCACATAATGGTGTGCCTTATTGGCGAGCGGCCGGAAGAGGTCACTGATATGAAGCGCTCAGTCAAGGGTGAAGTGATAAGCGCTACTTTTGACGAGCCGGTAGAGAATCAGACCCGTGTCGCCGAGCTGGCACTGGATAGAGCCAAGCGAATAGTAGAGAGTGGCAAGGATGTATTCATCCTTCTTGACGGCATTACTCGCCTTACCCGGGCGTATAACCTGGCTATGCCCTCCAGCGGTCGGACCCTATCCGGTGGTATTGACCCGAGTGCTCTTCATCCGGCCAAGCGCTTCTTCGGCGCTGCCCGCAATACCACTGAGGGTGGTAGCCTGACCATCATTGCTACCTGCCTAATTGATACCGGCAGCCGAATGGATGACCTCATCTATGAAGAGTTTAAGGGAACCGGCAATATGGAGGTTCACCTCGACCGCCGATTATCCGAGCGCCGAATCTTTCCTGCTATGAACATTGAGCTCAGTAGCACCAGGCGGGAAGAGCTACTACTGGATGAAGATACCGTAAAAAAGGTATGGCTCCTGCGGCGCATGGCATCTATGATTGCCTCTGACTCAGTCAACTTCGCTGAAGCCACCGAGCGAGTCATCGAACGCCTAAGCAAGACAAAAACCAATGCCGAGTTCCTGGCCGGCCTGAACCGAGAAACATAACCTAATTTTACTGGTGGGATAGTGCCGGTAGTAAAAATCTTTGAATACATTGAAGAAGTTTAACCAAAAATCTCACGTTTAGAGATTGTTTTCCAGCTTTACCAACCCCTCACCCCCCTGTTTTTAGTAACCCTATCCCCTTTATCCCCTATCCCCTTCCCCATGGCAAGAGGAAGGGGAATTGGTTTAGAAGAGGGACTAGCGCCCCTCTCAGACTCCCTCAATACTTCAGAGAGATAAGGAAAGTTTAAGAGAGGCTGCGCCCTCTCTTAAATAGAAAAGTCCCCCTCTCCTTGAAAGGAGAGGGGGATAAAGGGGGTGAGGTTGATAAATGCCCTTCCTATTGACTTACCGCCATAGTAAGAGTAAAATTTGCCAACAGGCAAAAAACTATTGCTGAGGGTGCTATGGGAAGGGGATGCTGCATAGCTCTGGGCTTTCTGCTGCTAGTGGGCTGGCTGGGCTTAACCACCCTCACCTCCCCCACCCTCACCACCACCCACAGTTGAGTCACCGCTACCGCTGTCACCACCGCCACCACCCCAGCCAATCGTTCCCCACTGGGTAGTATATCTAGTTGGTGGTCTGCTTCTGACCATAATACTGCTGTTAATTACAACGCTGGTGCTGGTAACGGGATCAAGGCGGCTC
>Ga0209978_10000409_pt1 | contig 16024 bp, 14 predicted proteins | sample BentaG_FD_182805 | JGI IMG/M metagenome (GOLD analysis project Ga0209978, IMG submission 182805) | Deep subsurface microbial communities from South Atlantic Ocean to uncover new lineages of life (NeLLi) - Benguela_00093 metaG (SPAdes)... | ecosystem: Environmental > Aquatic > Marine > Oceanic >... | reverse complement strand
AGTTCGCCATGTAGTAGTGGGGTTTCATCGTCCACTCCCATTTCATCACTTTTAGCCAATCAACTGAGTCCCCGTAGATTTTGTCTCGTGCCGCCACCCATAACTTGGCTATGGTTTCTCCATCTAGTAACTCACCTCGTTCTATGGCATCATACATGCTTTGCTCAAAGAATAGTCGTCCCGAAACTTGAAAAGCTGCCATGCCAAACTCGTCGAGTATGTGGGCAAGAATCACCTGTTTCTCCTCTTTTGACTTTGCTTTGGAGAGTAACCTTTCAGTTAAGAGCAGTTCACCGAATGTGCTTCCAGTTTCCGCAATGCAACTACCTATCTCGTAGTTACTTGGCTTCTGAGCTCTTGAACCGAGATATGCGTGGATAGCATGACCAAGTTCGTGTGCCAACGTGTAGACGTCGCCCATTTTTCCGTTGAAACTTTGGAGAATGTAGGCACTCTTTCCAGCGAGCCAAGAAGCACAGAAGGCTCCCGATTCTTTGCCTTTCCGTATTTTTCCGTCAATGTGCCTTTTCTGGAACATCTCATCAACCCAAACTCCAATCTCCTCATCAAACCCCATATAGGCGTCTACTATTTCCTGTCGGGATTCCTTCCAGCTGTAGTCCGTTTCTAAGGCTTTAGGTAGAGGAGCAACTAGATCGTAGTTAGCTATTTTTTCCAGATCCATGAGCCTAGCCTTTAGCCGAAGATATCTTCTGTATAATTCTATGTTCTTTTCAATGGTTCTCATTAGGCTATCAATAGTTAGTTGGTCAACATCGTTGTCAATCAAGCTTCGAGTCATAGGGGCAGCATATTTCCTCAGTTTACACATTTGCATGTGATCTTCACATACCGCGGAGATAGCGCTAGCCCAAATAATATCATCCGTCCCAAGATTTTCGTAAACTATCTGGTTTGCTCTCTTTCGAAGGTCACGATTCTGACTCTCGTACAAGCCTATAATTTCGCCATATGGAAGTGTCTTCTTCTTCCCTTCGATTTCTATGTCGAAGGTTCTAGTAGAAAGCCAATCAATTTGAAGTTTCTCCCAAGAATTAATCCCGTTCCTGTCTTTGACAATTATCAAACGCTCCTCAGTCTCTGAGAGCAAATGAGGCACCATTCTCAGGGTTCTTTCAAGATAATGTTCATACTCTGCCAATACGGGGCTCTCCACTAATGATGTCTTCTTGGCAAGGAGCTTGCCCAATTCAATCTCTATGAACGCCAATGCCTGACCAACTTTCGTGGATGCTTTAAGTACCGCATCGTTGAGCGGTTTGGCCACGCTGTCAGTAGTGTCAGCAGAATACATTAGACGACAATACTGTGCCACTCCTTCGAATCTCAGGGTGTATGCGTCCTTCATTTCCAAAAATTTCAGGAGCCCCTGTGCATCAAGATTCTCGATTCTACTACGATATTCCTTTCTCATTTCTTCAGCTTCAGCAACCATGGACTCAAGTTCTTCTCGAATTGAAGCTGTGTCAATGTTCTTAACAAGTTGTGAGAGATCCCAGATCATCTCAACTTCAGCCATTTCCAAGTCACTTCGTTTACTCCCAATATCTCTAGTAAGCTTTTAAAGTCTCTGGGATTCGCCCACGTTTAGTTTTGAGTCAAAAATTCAAGTTCAGGTACATAGAATACTTAGGCAACCGTACCATAGATATGCAATGAACAATGCGCGCGCGCGCAAATGAAGGCGCTGGCAGAAGAACTGTTGCCCACTGAACAGCTGAGTTGGAATATTAAAGCACGTACTATAGAACCCTTATGCAATGTGTTCGTTACGCCAGACGAAGTAATTATCACTGCTGACCTGCTTTCCTCAGATCCCGATTCGATAGAAATTGAGCTGATTGACGAAAGAACTTTGGAGATAAGTGCAAAAATGAAACGAAGAATATGCTGCGAAGATTTAGGCATAACCCATCAGAAAGGCGAATTCTCCACTTTCAATTGTCAAACGCACATCCCGGTGCCTGTGGACATGGAGAAGCAAGAGGCAAAATTCAAGAAGGGAATACTAGAGGTTCGATTGCCTAGAAAGAAAGGTTACGAAATAAAAATTGAATAAGAACAGTTGAAGAGTATATTTAGGTCAAGCGTCTCCGATTCTTTCGATGCAGCCTACGGAAAACTTCAACAATCGATACGTTTTAGATACGATGGTTAGGAGACTTGTTCAGGGTGACAATAAAAACCGTTATCTACTTTTTCGTTTTTGTCTTCATACACGTAGGAGTCTTCGGAATTACTGCATGGGCTACTCTTAGCCAAGTCGATGCACCGCTAAGTTTTAGCCGTGACAGCGTTTCTGTGGGGTATAACACTCGCCATATTGTACGTCGCCTTTGAAAAAGCAGGTTGGGATTGGTGGGAAAGCTAGAACTCTTCCAAAGCAGCCGCAACAATAAGCGGAAAAGCGATTGTGGCATCACAGATAACGGTAACGGTATTCTCTTCAGATTTGACTTTGCTCCAGCTAATGGCCTCCTCCAAAGATGCACCGCTCAAGCCGCCTGGCTCAGGCCTATCCATAGTAATCTGAACTGCCGCATCTACTCCCTCACGGAAAGTATTGGCAAATAAAGCAAAATGCTTTGGCAATCCACCGCCTAGAATTATGACGCCTGATTTTTTAGCCTCATAAACCTCATCCACAAGCTTAGACACGTCGCCAAGAGGATCGAGAACTAGTTTCTTGTCCTGCCCGTAGATCCAAAGCTGGAATCCCACTATCGAATCTGGTAGGCCTGGGCAAATTACTGGCACGTTTTTTCTTGCAGCCGTCGCTAAAATAGAGTTTTGGTCGGCTATCCGTTTCCCAATTTCGAAAAGCAGATCGGAAGGAGAAATCCGCAGACGTCTCTGCTCTGGTATTTCTTCAAGAAGCTGATAAAGCCATTTCTCCAAGTCTTTAAAGGCTCTGTGTTCTATGTAAATGTCGCCTATTCTACCAATATCTTCTCTCTTTAGTTGTTCATCTTCAGCTCTGAACGTGCCTACCTTGTGCCTGTAGCCTAAAGCTTCAACCATGTCATGAACCATGTTAGCACCAGTGGTCACAACCACGTTTACATGGCCGCCCTCGATGAGTTGAGCAATTATGTTTCTCAAGCCGCCAGGAACAAGTGCCCCGGCTAAGGTTAAAAAGACGGTATAGTCTGGGTTCTTGAACATTCCTGTGACAAGCCTTGCTGCCTTCCCTAGTTTTCCAGCACCTAAAACTCCACAGTTATCCATGGCTCTAATCAATTGGGCGACGGTTATTCCACGCTTAAGTCGTATCTGAGTTACGTTTTTCAACGGTTTCAACTTCTTTAGAAAAAGCTATTGAAGAAGTAATAGATGCAGCTATCCCTTAGTTCGCATTATTTTAGTTCTTCCTAAGATGCGCCAGTACTCGACTTCGATGCCAGACACTAACTTCTGTTTTAGTTCTTCCTCGCCAGGGTACGCTGCCTCAAAAACTTCGTAGTCTTCCAGGTCCATTATCTGAATGGCAGCTGGCAACAGAGCGAGAATTTGGCCACTCCTCTTCTCAATCAAGGGCATCTCCATTTGCGCGCTTATGGGCTTAACGAAAGTTCTTTTGGTGCCGTCGAAAACTCCTATAGCAACAACTCTCGCCTTAGCAGCGCCGTGCTTGCCAGGTTTGGACTTTGTAAGGCTTACAACACGGCACGGCTCGTTATCAACAATCACATATCTACCGACGCGAAGAGTCCCAACATCAACAGGTTTGCTCATCTATATCAGCAACCAATATACAGCAATGTTTAACAACTAAAATAAATAGATTAAGGTTACTGCAAAGGCTTTAGATGCGATTGCAATGGCGTTCAAAAGTGTGGGCTTGACGGCGCGAAACGACAAGAAAAAAGCATTAGACCTAGCCATAAAACTGCTGAATCATCTAGAAGAGAAAGGGCTAGACATCGTTGTGGATCCTGAAATCGCTGAGCAAATCAATAAAACGGACATAGCTACGCCCCTCAAAGAATGGAAACCAGATTTCATCATCACTATAGGCGGTGACGGAACCATACTAAGAACCTGCATTCACATCCCGAAGCCTGAACCTCCAATCCTCGCCATCAGCATGGGTGAGCGAGGCTTCCTGGCTGAAGTATCCCCCGAAGATGCAGTATCCGCAGTGGAAAAGATCTTTGAAGAAAAGTTTACTCTTGAACGCTGCAAGAAGTTGGCAGCTTCTGTCGAAGGTGAAGTACTGCCAGATGCGCTAAACGAAGTTTTTATTTCTGCAGACGCACCTGTCAAGTTGTTGTATGCAAATCTCTGGAAAGACGGCGACAGGATTTTGGATTGTCAAGCAGATGGCATTCTGGTTGCATCACCGACTGGTTCAACAGGCTATTCAATAGCAGCAGGGGGACCAGTTTTAGACCCCGAGACCAACGTCTTTGTCCTTACGCCAGTATGTCCATTAGTACCGTTCCCGCCAATCGTTTTCTCCGAAAACAGCACACTTACAATAGAAATAGAGAGGCCACATGCAGTATTAGTTGTGGTTGATGGACACTATCGGAAACTCGTTGAGAAACGAAACCCTCATTTAACGATTACGAAGTCGGATAATGTAACTTCGTTTATTCGCTTCAAAGAGGAATTCTATCGGCGGCTAAAGAATCGGCTGTTATATCCGAAGGGAGGACGATGCTGACAAAAATTGACAAACAAAAAACAATCGTCTTAGACACTTCGGCCTTCATAGCTGGATTCGAACCACTCTCCATCCAAGACATTCAATATTCAGTGCCAGAAGTTGAACACGAACTTATTACTAACTCGCTACCCTGGACCCGATTTATTGCTGCCCTTGAAAACGGAAAGCTGAAAGTCAAAACACCCCGAGCAGACTATGTTAAAAGGATTAAGGCGTCATCAAAAGCCGTTGGCGACCTGCTCTTCCTCTCAGACGCAGATCAACAAGTCTTAGCATTGGCATTAGAACTGAAAGACATGGGCTACAACCCTCAAATCGTCACAGATGACTACTCCATACAAAACGTGGCCAACCAAGTAGGCATTAAATTCACGCCGTTAATGACCTTTGGAATACGCTACCGCTTCCGCTGGACGCTTTACTGCCCCGCATGCCACCACAAATACCCAGCAGATTATCAGCATAAACGTTGCGAAATTTGCGGAACTGAGTTGAAACGGAAACCTGTCGGAAAAACGCCGCTATGAAGCGGCACTAAACGTTGAACTTAGAAGATTTATTGTCATCTCTTTTTTCAGCTTGGTGGTGGGCGTCTTCCAAGCACCAAAGGAATAATTATTTCAGAACCGCCTCTTTCCACCGTTATTTTGGTTGTTTGGCCTGGCGACGTATGTTCTTCAAGGTAGCTGGAAATTTCGTCGCCGTTTATTATTTGTGTGTCGTTCATGGCGAGGATTATGTCATCAGCTTTTAACTCATATTTTGCGGCTGGACTGTGAGATATCACATCTAGTATTAACCATCCATAAGTGGTTGAGGTGTCCATCTCCTGAGCAAACTCATAGGTCATATCCATTCCCATCACTCCTATCCAAGAATGTGGATAACTGGTACCATTCACAAGCCAAGCAATCTCGCGGAGGATTGCATTAGAGGGTATGGCAAAGCCTACTCCTGTCGAGTTTTCGATTATGGCAAATGTAACGCCCACCACTTGACCTTTAGAGTTCAACAGTGGACCGCCGGAGTTACCTGGATTGATAGGAGCACTAATTTGTATGACATTAGCAATAGAATACCCGCCTGCAAGCTCTTCAGGAATTGCTCTTCCAAGCTGGCTAACGATGCCAGTTGTCATGGAGCCGATTAGCTCATAGGGATTACCTATGGCTATTACGAAATCGCCCACTCTGACCAGCGAGGAGCTGACTATAGGAAGAGGTTTGAATTCTTCTGGAGGAGCACCGCCAACGGAGAGAACAGCAAGGTCAACATAAACATCTGAGCCAAGAACACTGGCAGAATATGCATGGCCATTTGTGAAAGTGACGGAGCGGCTCGTTGTACCTTGAACTACATGGTAGTTCGTGATCACAATTGGACCTGAAAACAAATCACTTGAATAATTATAGACAAACCCTGAGCCTGCCACCTCCCCGTGAGTTGTTTGCCCACGAATCAAAACTACAGAGTCTTTGATGCCATCGTAGAGCTCGGAAAGCGATATGTTCCCTACGCTGGTTTGGTTATAGCTTCCTAGAGCCTCTGTCAAGGCGGAGATTTGGGTTTGAAGGGTTGCAACTTTATTTTCTAACTCTCTAACTCTACTTGAGCATAGTTGGTATGTGTAGATGCTTCCAACAATACCGGCGACTACTATGAGGGCAATCACTGCCACTGTTATAAGTGAAAGGCGGTTTGATCGAGGTTCATATTCGTTGAACACGTCTTGCGGTACTCCAAAACCTTATCATCAAATGCTGGCCCTTGATTCTTATAAGCGTTCCTTAAAGGTAAAGAGCTTTCTAGACTCTCTTTTAATAACATAGGCAACCGTATTCCAATATGGCACGTATGAAGGAAACAATTGAATTGAAGGAGCATACGAGTTTGCAGCCATTACCGTTTTTGTTTCTAGTCTGTGTCTTATCATTTCCACGTTAGGTTACACTGCACCCCTGCAGCTTGAAATGCTAACATGATGGTTTGCAAATTCCAAAAAAACAGCGATAAAAAACATGAAATACTACAAGGGCGTACCAGAAGGTTTCTGAAAGATGAAGAAAGCCAGAAGCGCCCTCATATTTCACAAAGTGAGAAACACTGTGACGGTCACCCAGAGATTGTGAAAAGAAAAGAGGAACCCCAGAAAAAGTGCAATCCATGTTCAAATTCATCCTTTAAAGGTAAATACGGCCAACCCATCAACAATAGGACATGCATCAGGCCATTTGCAACATAGAATATCAATGGGCGCTTTTGATATAACAAGAAAAATAGGCCCAATGCACCTACGATTGTAAAAAGAGTCATCAACCATATTGGAACCTTGTGCTGAAGGAAAGAATCCACGCCCTACCACTTAATTTCGCTCGTATCAGCGGCTATCTGTCCCTTATTCCCTTTTGAAAGTTGTAGATATCCAGTCACTAGCACTGACGTTTGAATTTTTGGCGCCGGGGAGAGGATTTGAACCCCTGAGGGTCAAAGACCCACCGGCTAATTAGCCCACTTCTAAACACTATGGATCTCGAGGCCGGCGCATTACCGCTCTGCCACCCCGGCACCAACAAGGTCAAAAAGACTGCAACATATCTAAAAGCGTTTTGCTTCATGTCTCTACTCATATTTTAAACCTGATGGAGGCCTGTCTGAGCCCAAACAGAATCTATAGAGATCTGAGAAGCGCATACACAGTTCTCAATCCTTTAAAGATAAAAGCAACCAACACCAAACAGACAGAAAGGAAACCCGCGTTATGAAACTAACAAACAAACTACTTCAAATCAACCCAGCAACTACGCAACAGAAAATCACACGCTTCATCAAGGATTACATAAATAAAACCAAAACAAAAGGGATAGTCCTAGGCATCTCAGGAGGAATAGACAGCGCCACCACAGCCGCCCTAGCCACAAAAGCCATAGGCCCTAACAAAGTCTTGGGCTTATACATGCCAGAAAAAGAAACCTACAACAAAACCGACCACAAACACGTAAAGCTCCTCGCTGAAAAATTCAAATTCAAACTGAAAACCATCGATCTCACCCAAACTCTAAACATTCTATACAAAACCATCCCAGACTACAACCCAAAAGACAAACTTAGCCGAGGCAACCTCAAGGCTCGAACCCGCATGCTTGTCTGGTACTACTATGCCAACCACCAAAACCGCATCGTTGCAGGCAGCAGCGACAAAAGCGAAACAATGATAGGCTACTACACCAAATGGGGAGACGCAGCTGCAGACATCTCCCCCATCATGGATCTATACAAAACCCAAGTCGGGCAACTCGCCCTTCACCTAAGCATACCACCAGCAATAGCAAAAAAGCCTTCAACCCCGGGCCTCTGGCCAAACCAAACCGCAGAAGAAGAAATCGGCTTAAAATATGAAATCCTCGATCTAATCCTCTACGGCCTAGAACACTTCATGCCCACCGAATCAATAGCAAAACAACTACATCTACCCGCCAAAACAATCGCAACCGTTAAAAAAAGATGGCTACAAACAGAACATAAAAGACAAATGCCCCTAACAACCAAACTCCAATATCGAACTATAAACGCCGACTTCAGACTCACCCGCGTAACAGAGGCAGTATAACATGAAGGAAGAATTCAAAGTAGCCCTCGCACAATTCCCATGCAAAATCGGAAACAAACAACACAACATCAACAAAATGGCAAAATATGCCCAACAAGCCAGAAAGCAAAAAGCCGCTATCATCATTTTCCCTGAAATGTCCCTGACAGGCTACACCACTCGAGACCTAACATATGAACTCGCCGAAGAAATCCCAGGACCCACCACCGAAAAAATCGAGAAAATAGCCAAAAAAGAAAACCTCTACACAATCTACGGAATGTCGGAGTTCAGCGAAAAGGGAAAAGCAATACTCTACAATACAGCCGTACTGATAGGTCCAGAAGGCTACGTCGGCAAATATAGAAAAATGCACCTACCAACCCACAGTGTCTTCGAAGAAAAAAGATACTTCAGACTAGGATATCAAACACCAGTCTTCGAAACAAGCATTGGAAAACTCGGCATAATCATATGCTACGACATATTCTTCCCAGAAGTAACACGTGCACTGCGGCTGCAAGGAGCAAAATTCATAATCTGCATCTCAGCCTCCCCTGCTATAAGGAAAAAGTTCTTCGAAACTCTCACAGCCGCTAGAGCAATAGAAAACACATGCTTCTTGGCATATGTAAACCTCGTTGGCATAGAAAATGGTCTTCAATTTTGGGGAGGAAGCCGTCTTATAAGTCCAAGTGGCACCATAATTACCCAATCAAAATATAATGATGAAGACATCTCATTTGGACGCGTAAACTATGAAGACCTAAAGCCAATAGAAGCCTTTGTTCCCACCCTTCGCGATTTAAGACCAGAATTATACGCTTCATTGAAGGAACTTTCGGAAAACCTGTGATGTCACAAGAATCACACATATGTGATGTCTACGTGATACAAATAAGCATATAGAACACGATGTCAAAAAGCGTCAAAAGCTGCTTATCTACACCTAGCTTACGAAATTACGTGGTCTTAGCATTCCCAACAGCTTTCTCTATCCTATCCAGCGCCTCATTGATTTTCTCATATGCCGTAGCAAATGAAAACCGCAAATAGTTTTCGCCATATTTGCCAAACGAAGAGCCAGGTGTCACAGCCACTTTTGCCTTTTTCAATAGGAACTCAGAAAAATCAGCAGATGTTGTTTTGAACGATTTAATATTCGGAAACGCGTAGAAAGCACCTTTTGGAAGGAAACAGTTGAATCCTTCAATTTCACCTAATCGTCTATAGACAAGTCTGCGTCGTTTATCAAATTTAGAAACCATTTCCGACACAAACTTTTGTGGGCCTTCCAAAGCCGCCGTAGCAGCATATTGAGCTGGCCCATCGACACATGCCACTGTAAATTGATGAGTTAGCAACATAGGTGAGATTAAATCCTCGTGTCCTAACGCGCATCCAACACGAAAACCTGTCATGGCATATGTTTTAGAAAAAGAATTTACAACTATCGTCCGCTCACGCATATCAGGAAACGTTGCCAAGCAATAGTGTTTCGCATTATCATAAATAATTTTTTCATAAACCTCATCAGAAATAATAATTAGATCTTTTTCGACCGCAAGCTTCGACAACTCAGCTAACTCATCATAGGTCAAAATAGATCCCGTAGGGTTATTGGGGAAATTGAGAATAATCACACGTGACTTCTCCGTGATAAGTGACGTCACAGTCTCTATATCCGGCTTGAAACCGTCATCCTCAAGCATCGGCATTGAGACAGGAGTTCCTCCCGCAATCAACACTGCTGGTTCATAACACACAAAGCCAGGGTCCGGTATCAACACCTCATCGCCTAGATTTATGAAAGCTAACAAGGCAAGAAAAACTGCTTCTGTTGCACCAACAGTAACTAAGATTTCGTTTTCTGGATTATAAAAAAGGCCATATTCTCGAGTGAACTTCTTCGCCAAAGCTTCCCGCAATTCTGGAATTCCGCTTGAAGGCGTGTAATGCGTTTTTCCTTCAATTATTGCTTGCTTAGCAGCCTCCAAGACGTGCATTGGTGGTGTAAAGTCCGGCTCTCCCAAACCAAGGCTTATGAGGTCAGGCATATTCTGAGTTAGCGCAAAAAGACGGCGAATCCCAGATGGTTTAATATTCTCTAGTCTCTCAGCCCTTTTTCCACGCATTTGCAAGAGTTTTCCCCTCACTTTCTTTAATTCTCTCAGCATAAAATGTTTACCTTTGTCAATTCAAAAGCGCATGTTTGCACTCTAACTTCACCACAAAAACTATATTCGTCCTGTATACAAAATTGTATCCAATCAACATGTAAGTCTAGGGTAGAGATGCTGTCCTTCAGAAAAAACGTTCAAAACTGGCTGAAACGCTCATTGGAAGACCCGCTTGCTAAAATACTTGCAAAAAACAGTAATTTAACTAGAACACAGCTAGAAACGCTGCTTATAGACGTTTTAGCCGAAAATATAGCCTCCAAATCGTTGAAATACGAAGAAAAAGCCAAATTAAGGCAAACAAAGGCAGCAATAAGCCGCGGTGCCTTCAATAGAACGCTAAAGCAAGCGAAAAAAAACATCATACAATCAATATACACGATACTTCTTCTTGGCTACTTTGGCATCCTCGAAGACGCAAGCCTAACGCCCTATCTCGAAGTTGCAAACAAATTAAAAGCATATACAAAAGCATACAGGGATCTCCATGGTAACCATCAAGAAGCAAAAGAACAACTGCAAATGATACATATATTGCGCGAAGAACTTGAAACAATGCTTAACCAACTATCAAAAACGTGGACTTCACCCAGTTCGTGATGTCACATGTCACACAATTTATGGAGATTACTAAAACTCAAGAGAAGTCGATTTTCACTCTCAAAATGAGCATTAATCTTGAATTAGCCAACGAAAACGACGATTTTCTGATTTTCTAATAACATATCTTGCACGAAAGAAACGCTTCATAGTGATGTGATTTGTGACGTCACATCAACGTCATTCCTACCATAAACCTTAAGTTTTCCTTCAACAATACTGTGATTTCAGGTGTGACGTCATACGGGTCACAGCTAATCACGTTGAAGTCACAGGTTAGTGTCAGAAAATGTTAGACCCCTTTATTCTTGTAAGCGTCTTGTCAGTATTCACTTTGATAGTTGCAGTTCTGTATAGCAAACGCATCCGTGAAGCTCATGAAAAGTATGTAGAAGCCAAAAGCATTATTGGCGATGTTATTTTCAGTTTTAACAGGCAGGTGCAAAGACAGGGGGACCAGCTTGAGATTTCAGCTCGCAAGATCGATGTTCTTTCTAGTCATAACGGGCTTTTTGCTGAAAAACTGGCAAAGCAGGAAAAAGAGGCCCAGGCGCTTGCGAAAAAGGTGAAATCCCTTCCTACTTTGGAAAAGGCGCTAACTAGAATTGACGCTTTGGAAGATAAATTCGTTGAAGTTTCGTCGATGAGAGATACCTTGCTACAGAAAGTTGATGAGATGGAGAAACGAAGGTTTCATCAGATAGAGTCGGAAACAAAAATTGAATCAGCCATTCCAATAAAGCGAGAAAAAGCGTTGGCGCCGTTGACTACAACTGAACTTTCAGTTCTTGAGTTTCTTGCTATTGAAGGAGAAAAGACAGCACCGGAAATAAAGGAGCGAATAAAACTTAGCAGAGAACACACGGCGCGTTTGATGAAGAAACTTTATGAAGATGGTTATTTAGAGCGTAGCGCCAGCAAAATTCCTTTTAAGTACCATCTGAAAGAAGAGATGCGGAAAATTCTCAGTAGACCTGAGCAGAAAGGCTAGCTGGTGCCGAGGTTCCTAGCTGCGTTTTGTAGTCGTTTCAGGTTTTTCTCCATAGCCTCAAGGGGTTTAGATGGAGGCAGGTTGTAGTCAACTTTCTCTTTAGTTTCCAAGTATTCTGGGTAGTGCGTCACTTTCACCGGGACTGCAAATCGAATCTTTGGCTCAGAAATTAATAATGCTTCGCCTATATCAAGCATCTTTACTTCTGTGTCACTGTACTCTAGGTACGGCGTATTTCTAGTAAGATAGTCTCTATCAGTCTTCAACTCGGTTTTCATAATAACTTTGGTCCAAAGCTCTGCAAACACATCGGGATTAATCCTAGAAGGTCGTGGCGTCACTGCGTTTAATCCTACACGATATTTTCGATATGTCAATGCGATAGCAGAGAAAATTGTCCCTTCTTTGCTTGGATCTAGAAATTCATGAGCCTCCTCAAGCGTTATTAATAACGTAGGCAGTTTCTGCCATTCTTCGAATTTTGCTTCCCACATGCGCTTGTAATGGTTTGCCACACCTGACGCCGTTAAACAAACGACACGATGCTGCTCCTCAGTTGTGATTCCTGAAATGTCAACGAGGCATGTGATTCCTTGGCTTATGTTTTCAATAACATCATCAATAAAGCTGTATCTAGAGGGAGGGAAAAGCCTTGAATCTAAGGAGAGTAGTTTTCTCATTAAAGCAGCGATCGTCTCTCTGTGTGCGCTTGTTATTTTGGCGATACCTGTTCGCCCGTTCCGTTCATATTCTTCTCTTGACTTTTCAATCCACCCCTCTCCAAGTTGCTGATATAGCTTCTCAGCAAGTCGATTTTGAGGAGGGGTAATATCGGGATACAGATTACGCAACTTCCAAGGACGAAGTGTTCGAAGACCAACACGCAGTTTTTCCTCTTTTGTACTATAGAATCGTACTCTACTATGAAAGAACGGGTGATTGCATAAGCCTTTATTATTCAACTCCTTCCCCTCCAATAATTGCCCAGCGAAGTCAAAAATCAAGCCTGCAGTTCTTGGACTGTGGTCGACTAACTGTGCATTTATTATTAGTTCAGTGTTGGTTTTTCCAGAGCCTGTCATGCCAAAAATGCCCATCATTCGCGGTATTGCATCGACATTTATCCCTACAATCCCGAGAGTTTGTTCTCCGGAACGCAGATACCCTATTTTCAACTCTCCTGCAAGTTTCAATACGTCTGAATCTTCTGCAGTTGTCGGATAGACTTTGTCCATATAGTTAGGGTTGAAAGTCGGAGACCGAACCTTCCCAGCTTTTCTTTCAAGAAAAAGAATAGCCTCAATATTCTTGTAACACGAGTAAGGGCCAAAAGCTTCCTTTCCCTCTGCTTCGCGAAGTTGCTCACCAGTATCAAGAGTAGACTTGCTTTGGGCATTCACAACTCTAGCATAAAACCTACTGTTACCGGAATCTACGCGAACTATTTGCCCAAAGGAAAGATTTGTGCCCTTGTTCAAGAAAAAGGAGATCTTGTCACCTTTTACTTCGCATATGGAACCAAAATGGTTAGACACGCTCAATCCACTCCCAATTGAAAGCATGTTTTGCCCCATGAAGCTCGTCTGCAAAATTGCAGGCAAGTTCTTCTTGGCGAAGTACATCGAGAAGCCCGGCGCCGGCTAACTCTTCTTCGACTTGGACGTGATATTGAAGTAGCTTGGTCTCAGAGACACCCGAAAAATCGTGCGCCAGCCACAGTACCACTGGATAGCCTAGACAACGAGGGTCCTCGGAGATCACGGAAAGAGGTGACAGCAGTGATTGTATGTCGTGGTTAGTTAAATAGCGCATTATGTCACAGCGGAAGGCTCGCGGACTGTCTTCACACAGCTTAATGATAGATATGTCGCCGTAAAGGTGCTCATGAATGTTGGCTTTCTTAACCGGGTAATAAACCCAGCGTCCCTGAGGGGCAAGCATGTACGTCGCAGCAATAAGATCTCGACCCTTCTCGTCATGAAGTTTTGGAGATTGTTTACTTATAGCTAGTAGTTTTATTCCTCTTTTTTCACATTTCTCATAAAGCATGGCATTAAATTTTCTTTCACCGCCAAAGTAGCTGGCTCCATCGAGAAGAACATAGTCATTTTTATCTGCTTTATGGAGTAACCTTAAGGCCATTTCGCTCTCTAATTGAAGTCTCGTTTCTTGTAGAATTTTGCGACGTACATATGAATCTCCTTTCAACGTTTTGATTCTCTCTTTAAAATTCCAGTCTACTTCTCGTTTTTTAACAGTAGCGTATGAAACTCGGAAGAGGTATATGCCCCAATTGTTTGCTCTCTTTAAGGTTCTAGTCGAACAATCTACCGCAAAGAAATGTACGTCGCAAGTTTTCGCTTTCTTTAGTGGAGCAATATTTGCTAATGCTGGTTTTAAGTTTATTGAAGGCTCATCTTTTATATCTCTAAAACCTACTGACTGCCCCTTCTCAATGTAACTTCTCAGTATTTCCTTCATTTCGTTAAAATCTGTTTTAACTTCTCTATCCATTCGCTAGACTCCTGAACCCTTCAGAATGACAAAGTAGCCAATTAACGTAAATCTTTTTGCAACATTTTTGCTTATTTATTTTTCATAATCCTCAGGCTGTTTTGCGCCAATCTTGTTATCATTTGATACTTCATGTTATAGGTCAACCCTCTTCTCGCAAGGACCCCGCGGTCAACCATTCTTGCTAAATATGTAGAAACTGTACTAAGAGAAATCGCTTCATCGAATTCTTGTTCGTACGCTGCGAGAATTTCCTTAGAAGAAAACCATGCAAAAGGAAAATGTTTTTCAGCAACAGTTTTGGTTTTGTCGAATTTGGAACCACTAGCGATGCTATTCTTTAATTCTTGCTTGTCATGCATGCCGCTGAGTAACTCCACAATATCAAGTAAGCATAAAGCCTTTTCTCTAGTCACTTTACCTTCAAAAGTTATATTGTAACGGTTACCATCCTCATCATATACTTCCACTCGCATTTTCTTGGCAGGCATAGTACGCACCAGAAGATAATATCAGTCACTTTACACTTCACAAGATATAATTGTTATGAAAAAAGTATCATAGTAAAAAACCTGAAAATGGCGGCGTACAAACAAAAGGAGGGAATTTTGCAATTATTTGGAGTTAACAGTATTCACAAACTATTTGTTTGAACAAATGGAAAAAAACTGTAATCATCTTTAAATTTCCAAAGGAAACCAAGGGGTCTCTTATTCACACTAGAGTAGACAAAAATAACCAAAAAATGGCAGATCAGCCTATAGAAAATCTCATATTAGGCTAAACTTTACTAATGCTTCACAAAATGTGACTATTAATATTTTCACCAACCCCTATATTTCCATTGCAAAACTTAGTGTGTGAATTAATATTGTTAGTTTATGTTAGAAATATGGATTTGTTAAGTTAAAGAGTGTATTTGCTAAAAAATATTTGATCATTAATATTAAAAAGATTTGGTTGTACTAACCAATCAGAGTATATTTCTTTCAATAAGAAATCATGTTAACATTTTTTTCAAAAGAGTTTCCATAAGAAAGAAAGGGGTGTGTGTGCAAGTACCTTTTAACCATTAAGCTTTTTTTTACTTTATATTTACAACAACTTTCTTCATCTTACACTTTGCTTTTTAGTTCTATAGTATACCTCCATTTTTTTGTATGAGAGTGTTTATCTTTTTCAGTTGAAAGCAAGGTTTTACAATTGCATTTGCTGAAGGGAGAAAACTATCGTTATGAAAAAAGAAGCAGATATGCTTGATTCTGTCTTTGAACGTTTTATGAAAAATAACCACTTTTTTAGGGATAGAGATGTACTCCGCCATGACTACATTCCAAAAAAACTACCTCACCGTGAAGATCAGATAAGGCACTTAGGCATGATTGTTGCTCCTCTGTTAAAAGCAGAAAGATGTTCTAACATATTTATTTATGGAAAGACTGGTACTGGAAAAACTGCTG
>Ga0209978_10000408_pt1 | contig 16028 bp, 14 predicted proteins | sample BentaG_FD_182805 | JGI IMG/M metagenome (GOLD analysis project Ga0209978, IMG submission 182805) | Deep subsurface microbial communities from South Atlantic Ocean to uncover new lineages of life (NeLLi) - Benguela_00093 metaG (SPAdes)... | ecosystem: Environmental > Aquatic > Marine > Oceanic >... | reverse complement strand
TCCATTCTTTATTTTCATGGAAACGGTGAAACGGTAGCTACCCATGACTGGATTGCACCCTTTTACAATCAAAGAGGGATAAATCTTTTTGTAGCTGATTATCGAGGGTATGGCTCAAGCAATGGAGAGCCAACCATTTCTAATATGATTGGCGATGCCCACACTATTTTTAAGGGTTTCAGGGAGATAATCAGGAAGGAAGGCTTTAAGCAGAGCCTTTTTCTGATGGGTCGTTCCCTGGGTAGTATGCCTGCCATCGAGCTTGCCTTTAATTATCAAGGTGAGATTTGCGGGTTAATCGTTGAGAGTGGTGCGGCTAACAATTTCCGCCGCCTGTGGAGCTATCTGGGAATTACTGAAAAGGAAGCCATTCTGGGTGAAGAAAGCCTGTTCCTGAACAAGGTAAAGATTAGACAAGTTCATAAGCCAACGCTTATCATTCATGGTGAATACGACCAGATTATATCGGTTAAGGAGGGGGAGGAACTTTACCAGGATTCAGGAGCCCGGGACAAAGAAATTCTTATTATTCCCGGAGCTGACCATAATGATGTCATGGTGGTGAAGCAAAGCCTGTATTTCGACACCATTGAGAAGTTTATTAAAGCCCATAGTTGAATAAGTAAATAACTAAGGGGGATGAAAGTTATGGAACAACCAATTGCAAGAGCAGCCAGGGATTTAGTCGAATCAAAATATGCTGTTGCCCTAACTGGCGCCGGGATGTCCACCGAGTCAGGGATTCCTGATTTTCGGGGACCTTCAGGAATCTGGACCAAAAACCCTGAAGCCGAAAGAAGAGCCTATCAGAGCTACCAGGAGTTCCTGGAAGACCCCAAGAAGTGGTGGGAAGAAAGACTAGCCGGTCCGAGTTTATTAGGCGACCTGGCAAAAGCCATGCCCAATCCCGGTCATCACGCTTTGACTGAACTTGAAGAGTTGGGTATCTTAAACTGTGTAATCACCCAAAATATTGATGCGCTTCATGAAAAGGCCGGGACTAAGAACCTCCTGGAATATCACGGCAGTGCTGTGAAGTTAAGGTGCATGTCTTGCGGCTTAAGATTTAGGCGAGATGAATTTGATCTGGAAAAGTTGATACGGGAAAACCAGCTGCCTCCCCGTTGCCCTACATGTCAAGGAGTAATAAAATCCGACACCGTTGGCTTTGGAGAGCCAATTCCCAGTGACGTTGCTCACCAGAGCTTAGAAGAAGCCTGGAAATGCGATTTGATGCTCATCTGTGGGACCTCGGCTGTGGTTTATCCCTTCGCTAACCTGCCAAGAATAGCCAAGCAGAGAGGAGCGGCAATAATAATTGAGGTGAATGCTGAGCCAACACCTTTAACCGAGGAAAGAATTTCTGATTACCTAATCCAGGGGAAAACCGGCGAAATTTTACCGAGCCTGGTTGAGGAAGTAAAAAGGATAAGAAAATAGATGCTTGAAGCCTCAGAGTTGGCGAAGAATAGTTATGGAGGAGAGCGAAACCATGGAGAAGCAGGCCACGGAAATACGCATTAACCAAACCAAACTATCCATAATCCAGGGAGACATTACCAGGCAGGCTACGGAGGCCATAGTTAATGCCGCCAACCCAAGCCTGATGGGGGGTGGTGGTGTAGATGGTGCCATCCACCGTGCCGGAGGTCTGGCCATCTTGGAGGAGTGCCGGCAAATCGTATCCAGGCAAGGGTATTTGCCAACCGGTAAGGCGGTGATTACCACCGGAGGAAATCTCAAAGCCAGGTTTGTCATTCATACTGTTGGACCTGTCTGGCATGGGGGTAACAAAGGAGAGCCCGAGCTACTGGCCAGCGCCTATCAAGAGAGCCTCAAAGTGGCCTCAGAGAACAATTTAAGCAGTATTTCTTTTCCGTCAATAAGCACCGGTGCCTACGGTTATCCAGTAGCTGAAGCAGCCAAGGTGGCTATAAGGACGGTGGCTTCATTTCTCAAGGAACAGAGCACCCCAATCAAAGAAGTAGTTTTCGTGCTCTTTGATTCTACCACTTTTGAAAACTACTCATCGGTAATCGGGGAGATGGCGAGGGAGTGAGGAAATAGAACCAGACCAATCTTGTAAGAAGGAGGTATCAAAAATGGATATCTATGAAGTGGCTACCAGCCGGCGTTCAATCAGGCGCTTCAAGGACATACCTGTCCCTCATCAAATTCTAGAGCGGTGCGTCAATGCGGCTAGATTGGCACCGTCAGCACTCAACCTCCAGTCACTGGAGTATGTCATTGTAGACGATGAGCAACTGTTGCCTGAGGTGTTTCACACCTTAAAATGGGCAGCATACATCAGTCCGAAAGGCGACCCACCCGAGGGCAAGAGACCCAAAGCCTATATTGTCATACTCAACAACAGCGACATTGGCATATCATTATCTGCGTATGATATTGGAGCAGCCATGGAGAATATAATACTAGTGGCTTTGGCAGAGGGCGTTGGTTCCTGTGCCTTTGCCAGTGTGGATAGGGATAAGATGAGGGGAATATTGAGTATCCCTGATGATTACGAAATTCCACTGGCCCTGGCCCTGGGTTATCCTGATGAAAGCCCGGTTGAGGAGCCATTTGATGGCTCTGTGAAGTATTGGAAAGATGAACAGGGTGTGCTACACGTTCCCAAGAAAAAGCTGGAGAGTGTCCTGCACTGGAATACTTTCTAGCCGTATCTATGGCTGGTAGCTGGGGCCGACACTGGGGCCGAGCTGTGTCTTCAACACCCCCTGCGCCAACTCGATGAAATCGCACAGTATTGGGCGGGTATCCCGCGGGTCAATGATATCTTCGATATTGAACGCCTCAGCGGTGCGGAAGGGTGAAGCAATTGCCTTCAGGCGCTGTTCAATCTCCTCACGTTTGGCCTCAGGATCCGGTGCTGCTTCAATTTCACGACGATAGGCTGCCATAGCACCACCTTCGATGTGCATTGAGCCCCAGTTCCCCGATAGCCAGGCGACACGCTTGAACATGCCACGCATTGCCCGGTCGTGACACTGACCGGCGACACCATAGAGCTGGCGAATAACGAAGGTAATCCAGGGCATTCTGCTTTGTTGGGTAGCACAGATCATCTTGGCGCCAGCACGCACGATGCCCTGCTTCTGAGCCTCAAGGCCGACCATGAATCCCGGCTCATCGGCGAAGGAGACCATGGGCAGGTGGAAGGTATCACACAACTGGACGAAGCGGATAACCTTGGTGCCGGCGGCCACATCCATCGAGCCACCGAGGAACATAGGGTTGTTGATCATGACACCCACGGGGTAACCATTGACCCGCGCCAGGGCGGTTACGCGTGACTTACCGTAGTGGGGGGTAATCTCGAAGATGGAATCGCAGTCGAAAACATGCTTTAGAATAGCATAAGGATTGTAGCTCTTTTTTCTCTCCCTGGGAACAGCGGACAACAGCTCCTCATCACGGCGGTTGGGGTTATCAGTTGGCTCTGCCCGTGGTGGTAGCTCCCAGACATTCTGCGGCATGTAGCTGAGGAATCTTCTGACCATGTCAAAAGCCTCTTCTTCGGTCTCGGCCAGGTTATCAACCACACCGCCTTGGTATACCTGAGTACGCTCGTCTCCCAGCTCTTCTTTGGTGATATCATAGCCGAGAGCAGCCTTGACCACCGGTGGACCGCCGGGAAAGATATGGCTGATGCCCTTGACCATGACACTGAAGTGAGAGAGGCAAACCTCTACGGCAGGGAGGCCGGCCACAGAACCTAACGCTAGCGAGACCACTGGGGCGGTGCATAGCAATTCCTCGATGGTGTATGTCGCCGGATTGATGGGGATATAGGTGCGGCCTATCTGTTCAAAGGTCCTGACACTGCCTCCGGTAGCGTCAAGGAGACGAATGTAGGGTAACCGCCACTGCAGGGGCAGATGGTTGGCAAAACCGTGTTTGTTGCCGACGGCAGCATCAGCGGCTCCGCCGCGTATCGTGAAGTCGCCACCTGCGAGGACCACTTTGCGACCGTCAATAGTACAGATGCCTATGACCATGTTTGCCGGTGTAAATGCCACCAGCTTATTGTCCTCGTAGGTAGCGCTGCCGGCGAGTCCGCCTATCTCCTGGAACGAGCCTGGGTCAGCTAATGCCGAGATACGCTCGCGGACGGTCAGCTTACCTCGTTTGCGCTGCCGGGCGATGCCTTCCTTGCCCCCCATCTGTTCGGCAAGATGGCGCCGATGCTTAAGCTCGTCAAGCTCCGGTTGCCATACCATAGACGACCTCCCTCTGGCTGCCAACGGTGCACCCCTGCCAGGCCAACCGCTTACTTCTCTTTGCAGTGGATTATACGCCGTTCAGATTTTAGAGTCAAGAAAATCGGGCATACTTGCTGGATTAAACAATGGTTCTTCTATTAGCGCCATAGAGGCATAGTCAGGGAAAAAGAGAACAGGCAAAAGCACAGGGGCGTAATTTGAACACTTAAACCCCTGTGCTTGATTTGCCTAAGATAGTCTTTCAGCCTGGGTGGCTCTACCTAAATTTTTCTGGCAACCTCATTAGCACTCCAGATTGCCTCTTTAATGTCTCTAACCTGTAAGCAGTCTCCAATCTTGTAAACCTCAGCTACCTTCCCCTGCAATTCATCAAAGAGGGAATCGTTACTCTTCCTTTCCCCAAATCTTCTGGAGAGAATAAGGGTATCATAAGGAAGAACCCTCTTCTCCCCGTCCTCGCCTCTTATCCTGATTCCCTCGGTAGTAATATCCTCTACCTCCATATTATATAAGATTTCCGGATTGTTTAGCCTCACTGCCTGGGGAGTCTCTCTAGGAACATTAATATCGGTTAACTTTCTAAAAATCCACCATTTCCGTCCCATTGATAGGTCACTAGCTAATGAACCTTGACCGGCTCTACACACAAGAATTACATCCTTGCCTTCCTCAGCCAGCGAGATGGCTAATTCAGCGCCAAAAACCCCCCAGATGACGACTTTCTGGCCAACCTCTTTCTTTCTCTTTAAAGCCTGAGCATGAGTCATCACCCCTGGTTTTCCCTTGGTTACTTCGGGCAGTATCGGGGATGAGCCTGCGGCAACGATGACAACATCAGGTTTCAGCTCTTCAGCGTCGGCGGCAGTAGCCTCCTTGCCTGCCCTGACCTCCACCTTTAGCTTTCTCATCTGGGCAGCCAGGTAGTCCACGATGTTCCTGAACTGAGCCGTCACTGGAGTAAGTGCTAAGGCAGCCACCATACCCCCAAGCTCAGAGTCCTTCTCCATCAAGGTTACTTTGTGACCCCTTAATGCCGCTATTCTGGCTGTTTCCATCCCCCCTACACCACCACCGATGACCAGGACTTTCTTCGGCTTTTCGGCCGGGGTCAATGGAATGGGCTCATCCTGTATATCGTAATTAACCGTGCAAGGCCGTCCGCAACCACCTAGACAACCTATGCACTTTCGAATATCCTCCGGCCTTCCCTCAAAATACTTCTTGGGGGTTTCCGGGTCAGCAGTTATTTGCCTGCCCATGTATATTATGTCAACTTTCCCCTCCTGCAGGAACCTCTCGGCCATATCCAGGTCAAAAATATTACCTACGCCAATTACCGGAAGCCTGGTAACCTGTTTCACTGCTGCCGCCACGTGAATAAAGCATCCCCCAGGATAATACAGTGGAATAGTGATACCCTCGCCGGCACGTAATATGTCTCCTTGCGAGACATCAATACAATCCACTCCCGCTTTTTCCAGGGCAGGGACGATGAACTTGCAGGTGTCCTCTATAGTAATACCCTTTTTCCCCACAAGCTGGTCACCGCTAATCCTGACCAGTATAGGGTAATCCTTCCCCACTGCCTCCCTCATTTTCTGTAGCGTTTCGACAGGGAAACGAAGTCTCCCCTCCCAGTCTCCACCATACTTATCGGTCCGCCTGTTATAATAGGGTGAGATAAAGGAGCAGTGAAGCGTAGCCCCACCATGGGCACAATGTAATTCCACGCAGTCAGCCCCGGCCGCCTTCACTCTGGCTGCTGCCGCGGCAAAATTATCTTCAAGCTGCTCAATTTCCTCAACCGATAGCTCCGTGATAGGCATTCTGAACCCCATCATAATGTAGATAAGCTCATCGGTAGCATGCCTCTCGTCAGGATAGGGTGGGAGTGAAGGGGCTCGTCCTGCCATCGGACCACCTGCCACCAGTTGGACACCCAATTTAGCACCGTGTGAGTGAATCACCTCGGCCAGCTTGGCAAAACCAGGGATATACTTGTCATCGTGTAAGGTAATCCCCATCACCCCCCCCATAAGCGCCACCAGCTCAGCACTTGGAGCGGCAACCCCAGCCGCCCCGGTCATAATAAACCCGGCTCCACCTTTTGCCCTCTCCTCGAACCACCTGATCGTCAGGTCACCTACACGACCCTCCTCCCCTGCTGGCATATTAAGCAACGGCGCCAGACCTATCCTGTTCTTGAGTTTCATTCCTTTTATCTCAATTGGCTCGGAAAGTTTCATATCTATGTACCCCCTTCTTTATTGTGTTACTGCTCTACACATGTGGCCAAGCAGGCATAATTATATCACCAGACTACCTCATCGTCAAACCCACAATGACCAGTCCTTGACTGCCTCAAGACTCGGTGTTATACTCTGAATTTGAGCCCGTCCCAGGTGGCGAGCCGAGACAAACCGTTAAAGGAGTAGAGAATGAAGCTGGCAGGAAAAGTGGCTATAGTAACCGGGAGCAGCCGAGGCATAGGCAAGGAAATCGCCCTGACCTTTGCCCGGGAGGGTGCTGCTGTGGCAGTGGTTGCCCGCACCGAGCAGGAAGGGGGAAAGCTCCCAGGCACCATATATCAGACCGCCGATGAGATCCGCGCCTTAGGTGGCCGTGCCCTCCCCATCAGGACTAACATAACGGTTGATGAAGATGTGGAACAGATGGCCCAACGAACCCTCGATGAGTTCGGGCGGATAGATATCCTGGTCAATGACGCAGCAGCCAATTTCAATTCTACCATAGCCGATTTGCCCATCAAGCGCTGGGACCTGATGATGCGAGTCAATCTTCGCGGCACTTTCATCTGCACTAAGGCGGTGCTACCGACAATGATTGCCCAGCGCAGCGGCAACATTATCTGTATGACCTCCATCGCCGCCAAGCGGATGGCGCCCCCGGGTGAGGTATGTTACAGCATCACCAAGACCGGCATAGAACTCTTCTGCTGGGGATTAGCCCAGGAGGTGAAGCAGTACAACATCGCTGTCAATGACCTCTACCCGACAAGAGGGGTGGCGACCGAGGGCTTTAAGGTAGTCTTCCAAAATGTGAAACTGAGCGATGAGGCCAGGCAGACGATGAAGACTCCCGAGGAGATAGCTGAAGCTGCCTTGTGGCTAGCCACCCAGGATACCAGCACCTTCACCGGCCGCTCGGTGAGCGACGAAGAGGTCAAAGGCTATATCCAGGGTCTAGCCACACCTTAACCACAGCCCCCGGCAGGTCTGCTCAACATCTCCTCTCGTACTTGTCATAGCATACTATCTAAACATTAATCCAACCCCCACGGTGCTGGACTATCAATGTTATCCTTAACTTTATGAGTGCCAAATGAAGGTTGAGGAGAATAGCGCTACGTTAGCTTGGGGTATCCAACGTTTCGCCATAATGTGCGATCCCTATCGAGTGGCAGACCATGTTACTGAGTCGAGGTAGCTTTCTCTCTTGCCAGTATCTTATTTGAGATAGAAAGGTCGGCTACCTGTAACGCACGCGATACGGTATTGGTCTGGCCACTGCAAGGATGCAGCCAATGGATATCTGCCTCACAGATTGATGTTACCAACCGGATAAACACGAATGGCAGCTTCTCCATCGAGCGGGCATTGCTGTTCGCAGATGCCGCAGCCGATGCATAAATCCTGTATAACGGTGGGACGGAGCACGGTTGTCGTCTCACCATGGGAGTTTGTTACCATTTGCTCTTCTAACTGAATAGCCTTTTGGGGAATGGGGCACATTTCTTCGCAGACTATGCAATCGAGACCATCAGCCCAGGGGATGCACCGCTTCTGGTCAATGGAGGCCACGCCCAAAACTTTCTGTCGCTTCTCTGATAACGATAGATTCGGAATGACCCCGGTAGGGCAGACTCGCCCGCATGAGTTGCATGAGTAGTCGCAGTAACCCAAACGAGGTATCAATGTTGGTGTCCACAGTCCCTCCCAGCCGGCTGCGGATAAGCTTGGCTGAAGACCGCCAGTGGGGCAGACCTTGATACATTCACCACAGCGGATGCACCCGCTCAGTAGTTGTTCCTCACTGGTGCCGGGAGGTCTGATAAGTGATGGACTTGCCCTACGCAACACTGGCGCTATGCGCAGGACCAGTGCCCCTGCAACTGCAGCGCCTATGGATGCGAAGAATTGCCGCCGTGATGGGTCATGGTGCTGACGTGCAGCCAGGCCCAGTTGCCCTTGGAAAGAGATAGCCTCCGTTGGGCAAGCTGCTATGCAATCAAGGCATAGGGTACACTCAGCGGGGCTGACGGCAAACTTGCTATTTGGGCTGATGGCGCCTGTCGGACACAAGAGGGCACAGCGCTGGCATGCGGTGCACCTGGCTTCATCCAGTGAGGGACGGACACAGGCGATCCTTGACACTAATCCCAGGAGTGCGCCAAGCGGGCAGAGGTAGCGACACCAGAAACGCGGTCGAACTGCGTTAAGTGCCAAAACACCTACGAGCACCGAAGCCACTGCCAGATTCGGCCAGAAAAAGGGTTGCTCAGTCAATAGCCAGCCCCGGACCAGGCTATCAAACCACTCTAGCGGGGGCTGGAGCAGCTTTACGTTGTAGAGCCACGTTTCTGCGGTAGTGACGATGACGTTGAAAGCTGGCAGAAATACACTGGCGATGGTGCGGAACAACATCGTTATCGGCTCTAGAACGAGTAGCGTCATACTGCCCAGTATAGCGCCAAGCAGAATAGTGAAGAGTACCAGGTGCTTAACCTGGCGCCAGTAGGAGGGGATATCCAACCGATTCCGACGAGGACGCCGTGCTGGTGTCCAATCTAAGATCGTGCCGAGCGGACAAATCCACCCGCACCAGGCTCGACCTACTACGAATGCCAGTAGCAAGGTAACCCCACCCAGTGCCAGTGAGCCAAGCCATTCGCGGCCAGCGACCATCGCTGAAATGCCTACCAGCGGGTCGAGACGGAAGAAAAGGTCATGAGGCAGGAAAGTACTGCTCTCCTGCCGGGTTCCCACCAACAGATACAGAAACAGGAGCAGTGCCAGCACCTGCACTGCCTGGCGGATACGTCGCCATCTTCCGGCGGTTTTCACGGGACTCTTGCTCTTTAAGTTATCCTTAGCCATAACGGCAACACAACCTACAGACTGATTTCCTCCACCTTTACGCTGCCCAAGTCCATTGTCCCCAGTCCCATCTGCGCTCCGGCGCGAATGGCTGGAATATCAGCCCCGGTCAGGCCGAACAGGGTTGCTGCGTAGGCGTCGGCAGCGACGATATCGTGGCTGGCAATGACGGTATTAGCCAGTTTCACATCGTTCAGGTTGCCACTGGTAGGGCCGTGGCGCATCAAAATGCGCACCGCGTCCACCAGTGTGAGGGTGGGCCGTACCAGACTATTGAGGTCGGCGATCCGCTGGCTCAGGTTGATGTGGATCTTGTTGCGCTCCACGATGACCCCCAGAAGGTTCTTCATGCCCAGGGTCAACCGGGCGAGAGAATGATGTTTGGCGATTGGGACATTGATAAGTACGTCAGCGTCCAGCACATCGTTATAGACTCGCCATTTTTTGATGTCGCGTCCCTCAGGTATTTCCGTTTCACGAAATTTCATCCTGAGCATTAATTCCATTTCACCACCGGCCTGCTGCACTGCCTCGGCGATACCGCTACGGGTGTATGCTATCAACGCCGTACCAGCAAAAGAATTATCCATCACTCGCACTCTCTTGGCACCGGCACCGAGACAGAGTTGCACGAGGGCAGCAACTACCTCTGGATTAGTTGTGGCGGCGTACTCATAGGAATGATAGGCGGAGCAAATGTTGGGCTTGATAATGACGTCGTTCCCTGATTTAACGAAGCGTTCAATTCCTCCCAACGCTCTGAGGGCCGTTTGCACCAGGGCCGTCGGGCTTTCGCCGCGGACAACGACTAAATGGGTATCACCTGGTGATGCAGGCGACACCGGCTCCGGCTCCGGCACTGGCTCCGGCTCTGGCTCTGGCTCTGGCACCGGCTCCGGCTCTAGCACCGGCTCTAGCTCTGGCTCTAGCACCGGCTCCGGCTCTGGCTCTGGCTCCAGCACTGGCTCCAGCACCGGCTCCGGCCTGGTGATGTCCTCAGTACTGCAAGCCAGGAGAGAAAACACTGCCCCAGCTGTTGCTGCGCTAAATCCGAGGGCTAGCATCTGCCGAATAAATTCACGACGGGTCAATTCCATTTTGTGCTTACCTCGTTTAGCCGCTCAAAGAATTGCTCATTATTTTAATTTTCAACTCAACACTTAATTGGTATTCTATAATTTCATTGTAAACAATAGATATACTGATGGCAATCGCTGATAATGGTATATCTAAAGGTCATCATTATTGGGATAGCAATCGCGCAAGGCGACGAGATGATAAGAAAGCACAGTAAAGCAGCAAATGACAATTTGTAGTAAAGCAGTTACTCTCGGTACCACAGTATATCAGAGTACTGCTGGTGATGCCTGCTGGCTATCTGTTACCGCTTATGTAGCATCTCGCAAGACGCCTAGTCGCACGCCGCCATAATGTAGTCAAACACCATGTGGCGCATCCGGGATTCCGGATCAGGACCCTTGATATTCGCGGTAAAAACGACTACCAGGTCAAGATCGGGAACAACGTATATTCTCTGTCCGTACAATCCAGCCGCGTAATAGACTTCGGTTCCCAGGCACGTCCACCAACTCTGATATCCGTAACCGGTGTATGCATCGACCGCGTAGTGAGTTTTGGTTGCCTCGGCCACAAAGTCTGCCGGCACAATCTGCTCGCCTTCCCAGGTGCCGTTGTGCAGGTACAGATAACCAAACTTGGCCATGTCACGAGGCGTTAGATACAATCCACTGCCCCCGTAGCGGATACCGTGTCGATCACTATCCCAACGTGCCTCGGTTATCCCAAGTGGAGCAAACAGGAACTCCTGGGCAAAATCGAGGGTGTCATACCCGGTGGCCTCCGCTACAATGGCCGACAGGAGGTGTGACGTTCCGCCATTGTAGTTCCACCTCACCCCCGGCTCCTCCATCATTGGCAGGTCAAGCACATACTGAACGGGGTCGTCACTCAAGTAGACAGCCTTAAGATAATCGTTACGAGGGTCCGAGTATGAATATCGCCACTCATTCCACTCCAGGCCGGCGGTCATAGTCAATACGTGCTCAAGGGTGATGCTCTCCTTTCGTGAGTCCAGGTTCTCGATAGTCCTCTCCGGGAAGAGGTCCACGAACTTCTGCTCTATGCCGTCTATGAAGCCTTCTTCAATAGCGATGCCCAGCAGGGCAGAGGCGAAGCTCTTGGTTACAGAGTGAACTACGTGTGGCATATCCTGGTCGTAAAGAGGTCCTGGATATTCTTCAAACACAATATACCCATTGCGGACTACTACCACGGACTCGATGGTTAAGTCTTGTTTATCAATATACTCCATCATCTGGTCCAACTTGGTCGAGTCCATATCCTGCTCTTCAGGCGTCGATGTCAGCCAGCCCTCAGTGGGCCAATATTCAGCTAGCTTGGTAATCTGCTCTTCTGCGGCGGCTAACTCTGCCTGGGCTGCAGCCAGCTCGTCCTGGACCGCGGCTAAGGCGCTCCGAGTTGCCGCGAGGTCGCTCTTCGCCGAAGACAGGTCGCTCTCTGCCTTGCTGAGGTCACTCTGCAGTGACGATGCCTTCGCCTCAGCCGCGTCGGCGTCGGCTACCGCCGTATCGTAATCTTCCTGGGGTACCCCGCAGGCAGATACAAGCGTCAGCGTAAGCACCAGCGCCAGGCCGATAAGGGCTTTCTTTTTCATCAACAGACCTCCTTTTTGGACGCTTATTCGCACGCCGCCATGATGTAGTCAAACACCATCTCGCGCATCCGGGGTTCTGGGTCAGCTATAGTTATACTCGCGGTGAAGACGACTACCAAATCAAGGTCGGGGACAACGTATATCCTCTGCCCGTACAGTCCAGCCGCATAATAGACTCCGCTCTGTGGTAGGGTCCACCAACTCTGATATCCATAACCGCTGAATTCTGAGAAGAAACTATGCGTTTTAACTGACTCAGCCACAAAGTCTGCCGGCACAATCTGCTCGCCGTCCCAGGTGCCGTTGTGCAGATACAGATAGCCGAACTTGGCCATGTCACGAGCCGTCAGATGTAATCCGTATCCCGCGTAATACATTCCGTGACGGTCACGAGACCAAGATACATCGGATATCCCAAGTGGGCCAAACAGGAACTCCTGTGCAAAACCAAGAGTGTCATACCCGGTAGCCTCTGTTATGAGGGCAGATAAGAGGTCTGAAGTTCCCCCATTGTAGTTCCACCTCACTCCCGGGTCCTCCATCATGGGCAGGTCAAGCACATACTGAACAAGGTCATCGCTGTAAATCGCCTTAAGATAGTCGTTACGATCGTCCGTGTATGAATATTTCCACTCATTCCACTCCAGACCTGCCTTCATGGTCAATATGTGCTCAAGCGTGATGCTCTCTTTTGGTGAGTCCAGGTTCTCGATGGTCCTCTCCGGGAAGAGGTCCACCATCTTTTGCTCTATACCATCTATGAAGCCTTCTTCAATAGCGATACCTATCAGGGCAGAGGCGAAGCTCTTCGTTGTCGAGCGGATGTCTTCTGCCGTATCCTGGTCGTAGTCAGGTTGCGGATACTCCTCCAGCACGATGTGTCCGTGGCGAACCACCAGGACAGAATTGATGGGCATGCCACGTTTATCCATACTCTCAATATACTCTATCACCTCGTCCAGCTTGGCCGAATCCATATCCTGCTTTTCAGGCGTGGATGTCCGCCAGCCCTCGGTGGGCCAGTATTCACTCGTTTCCCCTGGGCCGCTACAACCGGCAGCCAGAGACAGAACCACCAAGGCTATCAAGATATAAGCTAATTTTTTCATCATTCTCTATTCTTCGTCATTTGATATACTTATCCTAGACTCCTGCATCCTTGCTGTCAAGGCTGCTAGGTTCCCATAATCTGACCACCCACCATTATCACTGCTCTCAGTAGAAGACCGCCAAATACTACGCATATCGAGGATATTGCCATAGTACGCTCTACAGTGCCTGTCTCGATGTCCTTTCCCCAATTGATTAAATATAAAACCAGCGGCATCAGCAGTGCCAGGAGAACTACGCCGAGCCAAAACGGTACTGCCAGTGTCCCGGTAATGAATAGCTCAATGGCTTCACCAGCACCTGCTTCAGCGGAGATAGTTAGCCAGAGAATGTGCCCAATCAAAGCTGCTAACTCGATAAGAATCACTATGGCATTTGCCATAGCTATCCGTGGTACCGTCCGGCTGGGAATTGTCCGATCAGTGGAGCCAAGAGTCTGGTTTATAACCGGTTTCAGTACAGCAAAGCCTCCCTTGTTTGTTGCATTGACAGTTAGAATAGCAATAATAAGTATTGCCAGCCCCATAGAGACAGCTGAGGCAACAAAAAGAGCGGGCAAGAGAACTGTGCCTGCCCATAGCACCTTACTGCTGACCGCCGGAAGTACACCACTGTAAATCATGAGTAAAACGGCAAACACCAGATTGACCAAACTCAGAAACCCCGTGGTCCTCCGCAGACGGCCAGCCGTCTCTTTACTGAAGCTGTTCTCAATCCGCCACAGGATTACCATCATCACAGCAATCACCACCCACGCCAGCAAAATCCAGGTACCCGTTGACATTGGAGATAACAACTTGAATTGAGTGAGAAAGTGCCAGAAGCGTAATGGGTTACCTAAATCTATAATCAAGAGAAGGACACCGATTACAACTAAAGGAATGCCCAGGTAGGTTGCTAATCGTAGCAGTGGTTTATTTCTGCCGCCACTGAAGTAATCGACAAGGAAGGCAGTAGAATAGGTACCGCCAGCCATACCTGCCAGCCACAGATCAAACCAAATTGGTACACTCCAGGTCATTTTTTGACCTCTTCTATCGTAGTCTGATGCCCTGTTTCAATCTGCTTTTTTCGCCTGAAAAGGAGCCACAAGGGCAGAACAGCGGCTACGCCGAAGGTAATAAAGCCGCTGAGCCACTTGAACGCTGCGTTTGATGTGACCAGCTGCGGTGCTCCAGGCAAACCATAGACCGAGGGTCGGTCATCGAGCACATAGATTACAAGCAAGCCACCCAATTCATACTCGCCATATAGGCTTGCATCGGGGTAGCTATCATTTCTCAGGGCTCTCACTTGTGTTATGGCCGTTGCGATTAGGTCTGTTCGCTTTCCAAATTGAATAGCGTTGGTTGGACAGACCTCAGCACAGGCGGGTTCCTGTCCATTGCTTATGCGGTCGATACAGAAGGTACACTTCCGGGCGGTTCCAGTATGCTCATCTATATGGGGAACGCCAAACGGACAAGCCTGCACACAATAACCGCAGCCCACGCACCACTCCTGGTCGATTACTACCGCCACTCCCTGATGAGATATGGCTCCAGTAGGGCATACCTGCTCACAACTGGCATCGGTGCAGTGCATACAAGCGTGCTTTCTGAATCTCCATGCGCGACCCCTCTTCAAAGCAAATAATGTAATCCAGCAATTTGAAGAGAGCTCAGGCGGGTCTTCGGGGTCGAATCGTACCGTCCCTTCTAAACTGTTGTGATTCTTGCAGGCTTTGTAACACTCCCAGCAGCCAGTACATTTGGTGACGTTTACCAGCATTGCCACGTCTGATTTAGAGGAGGCTGCATGAGCATTACCTCCGAAACCTGTTAGCTGAAGCAAGGCAAGGCCTACTGCTCCGGCAGCAGTCTTCAGGAAATTCCTTCTACCCAGTTCCATATTTGTTCCTTGATATCCCACCCGATTTGCTTCCCTCCTAATGATACCTGCATCTTGGCTCAGTTCCGCTGTTCCTGGTCACGCACTATGCTCCAATTATTAGTGTAGACATTCATCTTCTCCTCCACAACGCCGCCAACCAGAGTGGTACCCAGGTTATAAGCTATCCTTACTGCCAGGTTAGTTGAAACAGCTAGCATTGCCCATTTTCGCACTTTCATACTATAATATACTATAATCATATTGGATGTAACCGTGCACAGCAAAAGCGGTGATGCCCATAGGTTTACAAATGCAAAGAATAGACCTGGATGAAAACTTAAGGAGAGGAGAAGCAATAGATGGCAGAAAAGAAGGAAGAATCTAAGGGCGTAAGCAGAAGGCAGTTTGTCATCGGGGCGGGTGCTGTCGTCATCACAGGTGCCCTCGCTGCCTATAAGCTGAAGGCCGGTAAACCCGGTAAAGAAAAGCGTGTCCAGATATCTGGGGTAGTCGTGCACGATGCTGAAAAATGCGTTGGCTGTGGGGTGTGTGGCTTAATGTGTTCCCTGTATCACGAGGGTGAGCAAGGTCCGGCACTGTCCAGGTCAGAAGTAGTCCGGGACCCCTTTAACTATGATTTTACTTATAATGTATGCCAGCAGTGTCGTTCTCCAAGTTGTTACTTTGCCTGTCCGTTACAAGACAGAGCTCTATGCATAGATGAGATGACTGGAGTCAGATACGTCAACGCAGACGAATGTGACGGATGTGGGAAATGCATTGAAGCCTGTCCATTTGACCCTGTACTAGTGAAAATGCACCCGGACAAGAATGTCGCTTTCAACTGCGATCTATGCAGGGGTAGAGTAAGGGGGCCAATATGCATCGAATACTGTACCATGAGTGCTTTGGCACTTGTAACAAAGGATGAGAGGTAAGCAAGATGGCAAAATCATATGGTTGGACCGGAAAAATACTATGGGTTGACCT
>Ga0209978_10000406_pt1 | contig 16053 bp, 22 predicted proteins | sample BentaG_FD_182805 | JGI IMG/M metagenome (GOLD analysis project Ga0209978, IMG submission 182805) | Deep subsurface microbial communities from South Atlantic Ocean to uncover new lineages of life (NeLLi) - Benguela_00093 metaG (SPAdes)... | ecosystem: Environmental > Aquatic > Marine > Oceanic >... | reverse complement strand
TCTCCTTCTTGCTGGCGTGTTTATAGTTGGGATTATCGGCACCGTTCTGCCGCCAGAATGGATAGAGACCTGGCTGGGTGGAGCTGGGCTAAGGCAGTCTTTTTTGGCCACTATGATTGGAGCAGTAACTTATTTCGCCACTATGACCGAGGCTCCGTTTGTAGATACTCTAATGGGCCTGGGAATGGGCAAAGGGCCTGCTTTGGCTTTATTACTCACCGGTCCAGGCATCAGCTTGCCTAATTGGCTAGCTATAGGGAGGGTATTTGGGTTCAAGAAGGCCCTGGTTTACATCCCGACCATTATTATTCTGGGGACCTTTGTTGGCTGGGTAGCTGGGTTCATCTTGTCTTAAAGAGGAAAAATTAAATTTAAGGAGGTGTAATATGGCCGAGGTTACATTAAAAGTTTTTCATTCGACTCCGCCATGTGCGAAATGTAAGGAGGTGGAGAAAATAGCTACAAAGGTGGCTGAGAGATATCCTGACCAGGTAGAGGTAGCCAAATTTCCTGCTATATCCGATGAAGGAAGGAAATATAGCATCATGCTTACACCTAGTGTGGTAATAAATGACAAGGTTGTAGCTACAGGAAAAATTGTCTCTGAAGCTGAGTTAGAAAAGGCAATTAAGAAAGAGCTGGGAGGACAACAATGAAGGTAAAAATGGAGGTGTTCAGTGGGGGCCCACCCTGCCCAGGATGCCTCGCCATGCTAGCGCTTGCCAACGAGTTTGCCCAAGAATATAAGGACAGGCTGGAGGTAATCAAGTTTATTGGAGAGGAAGCCACAGCTAAATTCGAGGAATATAAGCTTGGTTGTGTTCCGGCAATAGTCATTAACGAGAAGATAAGAATTGAGGGAATATGTCCCAGCCGAACCACTTTAGCCAATGCATTAAGAGAGGGCGGTCTATGAGCAAAGTAAAAATAGAGGCATTTTTATCAATCCCAACCTGCTCCGGTGGTGTTAGCCTGTCCAAATTACTCAAGGAAATTGAAGAGGAATTTGGCGACAAGGTGGAGGTAATTACCTATAAAGGGCGCAATGAGTTATTCGAAAAATACAACTTGACCGCAGCACCAGCAGTAGTTGTGGGAGCATTAGTTAGAATAATGGGAGTCTGCCCCAGTAGAGAGTCCTTAATTTCCGCCCTTAGGGAAGCAGGATTGGAGTAATGAGTTAAGGCTTTCAGGACAAGAAGCAGGCGAGTAAATAAGCTGCATTTGGCAGTCTTGGCTGTCTGAATTGCCAGTAAGGAGGTGAAGCTATGAAGATTGAAGTTTGTGGACCAGGTTGTGCTAAGTGCCATGCCACTATAGGAAATGTGCAGAAAGTGGTGAAAGAGCTCGGCTTAGAACAAGAAGTAGAGGTGTCAGAAGTAAGGGACATAATGGCTATCAGCACCAAAGGGGTATTGCTAACGCCCGGCGTTATCATTGATGGCGCCAAGGTCTCCGAGGGCAGGATTCCTAGCACTGAAGAGATCAAAAAGTGGATTAAGGAGAGGGAATTTACTCAAGGAATATAAATGACAATGCGGAAAAATCCAAATAAGAGTGAACTGATGGCGGAAAAGAATGAATGGCAGGAAGCTATGACAACCCGTGAGAACATAATATTCTCCTGATTCGGAGGGCTATCGAATACGGGAATAACCAGTGCCCTGGCTTCCTTCATCTTTGGAGCGGAGATAAAGAGAGCGAAAGGACTTATTATAAAGGCTATTTCGGAGGATTGAGCCTAATGCGGTGGACACAGTATCACCAGACTTACGCCAAATAGGGGACACGACTAAAGTTCCTCCGAGCGCTGGAATTTATGCCCGAGTAAAAATGAGAGGTGTGTCATGCTTCTCCGTAACTACAAGATAACCAAGGTTAAGCGCAGTTTCTGCAATCCGGAATGGATTGCAGTAAGAGCTGAGCTTAGCAATGATATCAGTGAGGTTTTTCCTTACCTTAACGCTGTCCTTAAGAATGCGGTATATACCCCCAAAGTGCCAAGCCTTAATTTCAAAATGGAGACAGGGTTTATAAGCCTTATGCCACGGGAGATAAACGTGGGGCAGGTGCTATATGAGGATGATGCGATAAAGATTCTGGATTATCTCAAGGAGTTGGTAAATGATACCTGGGAAAAGCGGAAAGGTATCACCCCCCTCTATGAGAGGAAGGGAGAGATAAAGGCGAAGGATATAGTTGACTTTTTGCCCAAGACCAACTGTCGGGATTGTGGCCTCCCCACCTGCTTCGCCTTCGCTGTGGCTATGATAAGGGGACAAAAACGCTTGAAGGACTGCTCGGCTTTAAGTAAACCTGAATTTGCTGAAGATAAGGAGGCGCTGGTTAGGCTGCTCCAGACAGTTGCTTTGGAGGACGTGGCAAAGTGGAGACAAGATTTCCTTGCGAGCAAAAGAGCTCATCGTGAAGGTCATTTTAAAGGAATAAATACAGGGACAGTTAGTATGGTAATCAAGACTCTACATCCCCTTCTCTTGCTGTGCTTAGCCTTGTCGCTAATGCTAGGTTGTACAGCATCGTCTACCGCACCTCCGGCAGCAAACGGAGAGGAGCTATCAAACTACCAGTTGGAAATTGATTTACTTGGTACAAGGCACGAGTTATTGGTTGACAACCAGGGGGGGCTAAAGACAAATGTAGCAATATCGTCTGCTGATGGCGGGATTAGCCTGTCTCTTAAGAAGGGGACTATGGCTCTGGATAAGGAGGGAAAGCCTCTAAAAGTTGTTAGTGTATCAATCGACTCAAGCCCGCCATCTCCACCGGAGGATGCCTATATTGTTGAAGCAGTTTACTATTTTAGACCTGAGGGAGCTAATTTTAATCCCCAAATTCAACTTACCCTCAGCTATGGCCCAGGGGAATTGCCAGAAGGAATAGGGGAGAGGGATGTATATATTGCCTGTTACCAGGATACCGGGTGGAAGAAGCTACTTTATAAGAACGTAGATACCGCGAGCCATAGAGTCACCACCCAGATAGATTACTTCGCTAAATATGCTGCTCTAGCGCCACTACCACCAGGGGAACATCCAACTTCAGACACCTCTTTAGGCCCGGCTGACAAGGTCGAGGTTGTCTACTTTCACCGTGCACAGCGCTGCTCTGGCTGCCTTTATGCCGAGGCTGGGACTCGCTATACCTTGGAAACTTACTTCGCCGATGAGCTGTCTAGCGACAAGCTGACGTTTCGGGTATTAAATGTAGAGGATGAGGGAAACGCCGGCATCGCCGAGAAATATGGTGCTTACACATCGTCCTTGTTTATCAACACCATAAAAGATGGTGCTGACCACATTGCCGAAGTGCCGGAAATCTGGCTCCTCTTGGGGAACGACCAGGAATTCATCGAGATGGTCAGGAATAAGATTGAGAGAAGCCTCAAAGGAGAAGTGTGATGGATTTGGGTGGCCTGGTGCACCAGCTATCTGAGAGCCTTAATATCCCGGTTCTCTCAGCACTGTTTCTGGGGTTGCTAACTGCCATTAGCCCTTGCCCCATGGCTACCAACATTGCTGCCATAGCATATGTTAGCCGTAGAGTGACAGAGCGCAAATACGCTGTCATAACTGGAACACTCTACACACTGGGGCGCATGTTTTCCTATTCCATCCTTGGTATCCTGATCATCGTGGCTGGTCTTGAAATCCCTGGAGTTGCCTCATTTCTTCAGAATTTTGGTGAGCAAATCTTAGGGCCACTTCTGATTGTGGTAGGGCTGATACTGCTAAACATCAACAGGCTTTCCTTTAGTCTGGGAGGCGGAAAACTATCTTCAATAGGAGGAAAGGTTGCTGATTGGGGCATGATAGGCGGATTCCTCTTGGGTGCTCTTTTTGCCCTAGCCTTCTGCCCCTACAGCGCTATTCTATTCTTTGGAGTATTGATCCCTTTGGCTTTTAAATCTACTGAAGGTATAGTCCTGCCTGCGATATTTGCCATTGGCACTGGACTTCCCGTTTTAGTATTTGGCACGCTCATATCCGTTGGCGTGGCCAAGGTTTCCGCTTGGCTCAACATGGCCACCCGCGTCGAGAAAGTCACTCGCATAGTGGTTTCTATTATCTTCATAGGGGTGGGAATATACTATGTTGTCTTATGGGCGCAGACTTAAGTATCTTGTTTTTGGAAAGGAAGTGCTGGTAAGGATCGACAAGAACCGTTTAAGATCCTGCTCTGGGTTGAGATGGCTGGTTCCTTTGGTTTATTATATCATCATATCATCCCAGTGGAATGCTGCCTTTCGCCACTGGTTTATTAGGAGGAAAAGAAGGAAATTTAAATGCAATCAAAGTTATTTAGACTGAATAGATGGCTAACTAGCTTTGTCCTCTTGGGTGGTGTTATTTTTCTCATAGGGGGCTGTGTCCCAGCTAACCAGCCTCCAGTTATCACTAGCCTCAAAGCCAAACAGAATGTAATTGCTCCCCTGGACAGTTATCTCATCGAATGTGTTGCTTCCGATGAGGATGGTGATGAGCTAAGCTATGAGTGGTCGGCCAGCAAGGGCGATACAGATGGGGATGGAGCCACTGTTACTTGGACTGCTCCCGACTCTGAAGGTCTCTATAACATTGTGGCCAAGGTAACCGATGGCAATGGTGGTGAAGCTATGGATTGTGTAACTATCAGTGTGAGGGTGAATAATCCACCAACCATTACCAGCTTGATAGCCGATGTGGACTGGGTTACCCCTTCAAGCAATTGTCGCATTGAATGCAATGCTGAAGACCCCGATGGCGATGAGCTAAGCTATGAGTGGTCGGCTGATAGGGGTGATATTGCTGGCGTAGGTTCGGTCGTCACCTGGACTGCCCCTGAGGGAGTGGGCCTTTATAATATCACCGTTGTGGTTACTGATGGCCAAGGAGGAGAGGGCACAAGATCGCTGAGTATTGGCGTAGTGATTGCTCAACCGCCGGTCATCGAGAGCCTGATTGTTACCCCCAAAGGGCATGAATATTTGAGGGAATACTCAGGGCACTACAAAGTCGGGAAAGCAAAAAGCTGTGACATTGAGTGCATTGTTTCAGACACGAGCGGCGAACTGGTTTACGAATGGTCATGCGATGATGGCGAGATTTCTGGGGAGGGCTCTATGATTACCTGGACTGCCCCGGATAGGGCAGTTGAAGTTACAGTTACAGTAACAGTGTCTGATGGCGATGGCAATATGGTTACTAGGAGCATAGTTTTCAAAGTGGTGCGCTGCTCATCATGTACGTTTAGGTGACATTATTAGCGTGGCTAGATCAAGACTTAGGTTACTTCTTGGTCAGAACTTGGCTTTTTACCTGATATCTCATAGGGCCAGGCGGCAATACTGCCATCCATAAATCTGACGTTCTTAAAGCCACCGCCGTCAGGCATCTTTTGCCCTTGATAACGGCCCACGCTTGTCTGGGGGAGGGTGGCTACATGAACATGAGTGTATGTTTGCTTCTCCAAGTGGCGCAATTTCCTCGGCTTAGATGGCAATGACCTCTTTAACCTCAGGCACCTGCTCTTTGAGCGCCCGCTCGATCCCATGCTTTAAGGTCATGGTCGCCATAGGGCAGCCAGAACAGGCGCCTCTAAGTCTCAAGGTGACCACGCCTTCATTCACGTCCGCCAGCTCAACATCTCCTCCATCGGCTAGCAAGGCAGGTCTTATTTGCTCCAGGGCTGCTTCTACTTTCTCTCGCATGCTCTACCTCCTACTCATTTACTGCCATATCATTCAACTGCTTCAAGCTCCACCTCTGTTTTTGCCGTTCAAGCAAACCCTGTAGAGTTGTGGATTCTAATATGTTGTTTATAGCTGTTTTCATCTTCATCGAAGGCATTAAGCTCACTGCTCTCAATATCCAATACTCCCTTAACCTCGCCTCCGACCTTGATAGGAGCAGCCAGTTCAGATTGAGTGTCAGCAAATTCTTCAACAAAGCGATACTTAGGTTCATTACTTACATCGTTTGCCAGGAGTGGCTCCCCAGTTTGAGCTACCCAGCCGGCTATACCCTCAGCCAGTTTCAACGATAGCCCGACAGGTACCGAACCCGTATATCCACCAGCACCAGCCTTAAAGGTGAGAGCCCCTGAACTGGGGTCGAGAAGAAGGATATTGACATTATAATAATTAAAGGTCTCTCGAAGGGAATTAACTATGTATGGGAGCAGTTCATCAAGGCTTAAAATAGAGCTAATCCTGCGCCCCATCTCGTTTATAGCCCGAAGCTGCTCTGCCCTCCGCCGTTCTGCTCTGGTTCGCTCTTCAACTTTTTGCTCTAGAGACATTATCTTAGTTCGTATTTCCTGGGACGACTTTAGAAATTCATCGATATAGGTAGTAGCGGCTACCATGTACTGTGTCCCCTCTACTGGAACCATGTACATGAACTTTTTTCTGATGTTCCTATCGGCATCTTCCCAGTCATAATAGCCGCCAACTATAGAGCCATTGAGGCTAGGCTCAAATATCTTCCACCAAGAAGGCAACTTGTCCCTCCAGTTATGCATATCAAAATCAACAAGCTCGGGATTAGTGTGGGATCTCATGATTCCAGTTTCCTGCTCATATAGGCAAGTGTAGCCTGTCTCACCGATAGGCTGAACAGCAATTTTTACCAGAGTAAGGTCTTTACTTATTTTTTCAGTCGCTATATTTGGGTGTGCTGCCAGATATATTTCGACTTGCCTTGATGCATCTAAAGCCTTCTGCTTTATCATTTCCCTGCCTAGGTCCTCCAGGCCTGCAATGCTAATATCCGCAGCGCTTTTCCCTAGAGCAACATCATTCTCAGTGACAAAGCGCCCTTCTCTATCCATAGCTTTCCCCTAAAACAATTGGCTTAAGCTTATCCCTATAGGCAGAGATGGTCAAAAAGGCGTGTTTTGGAGCTAATATGAGGCGGATATGGTATGAAGTTACTTGCTGTAGTTCCTTCACTTCGCTCAGGACTTTGGCTTTAGTTTCTCTATTATAGCATCAGCTACTTGACTGGTACCCACAGTGGTGCTGTCCTCAGGATGGAGCTTCAAGTCATAAGTAACATTCCTGCCCTCGGCAATGACTTCAGCTATGGCCTTCTCCAGTCTGTCGGCGCTACCCTTTTCTCCCAGATAGCGGAGCATCATTACTCCAGAAAGCATCATTGCCATAGGGTTAGCCTTATTCTTTCCAGCGTATTTGGGGGCACTGCCATGGGTAGGCTCAAAAACGGCTATACCATCCCCAATATTAACTCCCGGAGCTAGTCCTAAACCGCCAACCAAGCCAGCGCAAAGATCGGAAATAAAGTCTCCGTAGAAATTAGGTAAAACAAGGACATCGAATTGCTCTGGCCTTCTTATTAACTGCAGACATGCTGCATCGAGGAGAATATCAGTAAACTCTATCTCAGGATATTCTTCTGCTACCTGACGAGCAGTATCCAGGAAAAGGCCATCGGAAAACTTAAGTATGTTAGCTTTATGAACCGCCGTCACCTTTTTCCTGCTATTTTGCCTAGCATATTCAAAAGCAAATCTGACAATCCGCCTGCTCGCCGTTTGGGATATCACTTTTAAGCTTATGGCAGAATCTCTTCTTACCTTTTCCCCGGTAGTTTGGGTGATAAATTCCAATAACTTCATCGTCTCTGGGCTATCCTGGGCAAATTCAATGCCTGAGTACAGGTCTTCGGTATTCTCCCTCACCACCACAATGTCTACTTTTTCGTATCGTGTAGGCGCTCCAGGATAAGTTTTACAGGGTCGGAGGCAAGCATAAAGGTCCAGTTCCTTGCGCAAAGCGACATTGACGCTTCTGAAGCCACTACCTATGGGGGTGGTCACTGGCCCTTTAAGAGCAACTTTGTTTTTCTTTATGGATTCCAGAGCAGCTTCAGGAAGAGGAGTGCCAAACATATCCTGGGCCTGGCTGCCGATGATAGCTGTATCCCACTGAAGCCGGACTCCTGTGGCTTCCAGCACCCTCTGAGTTGCTTTAGCTACCTCGGGACCTATGCCATCACCAGGAATGAAAACAATTTTATGTTGCATAATCCTCCTAAATTTGGGACCCCTCCGCTTCGTTCATCACCCTCACCTTAGTCCTCTCCCGTCGAGGGCGAGGAAATTCGGCTCTCAATGACAAAGTCCTTGTGTTTCTGTATATAGGGGATAAGTCCGCCCTCCTCAAGGATGGCAGACATCAATGGTGGCATTCTGCTGCAGCTCAGTTTGGCATCAGAAGTCAAGTTAATCACCACCCCGCCAGTTAAATCTACCTCTAACTCATCACCACTGTTGATTTTATCGGTGTCGCACAACAAGACAGGCATTCCTTGGTTTATCGCGTTTCTGAAGAAGATGCGAGCTGCTGACTTGGCTAGGATAGCACTTATCCCTGCCATTTTGATTACTATAGGAGCATGCTCTCGGCTGGAGCCAAGACCAAAATTTTTGCCGGCAACCAAGAAATCGCCAGGCTTTACTCGAGAGGTAAATTCGGGGAGAGTATCCTCCAGGACATGTTTGGCGAGCTCAGGCAGGTTACTACGTAAATGGGCAAACCTGCCAGGAATGATAAGATCTGTGGAGATATTATCCCCTAATTTAATAGCTTTGCCTTTAAGTCTTATGTCAGGCATTCGCATAACCACTCCCTTAAAATTCGAAGAATTTTAAGGGAACCCATTACATAATCTCTCTAGGGTCGGCGATCTCACCCTTTACAGCCGAAGCAGCAGCCGTGGCTGGACTGGCCAAGTATATCATAGCTTCAGAATTGCCCATCCTCCCCTTGAAGTTGCGGTTGGCAGTGGAAAGGCAAGCTTCGCCATCTCCCAGCACCCCCTGGTGAAGACCAAGGCAAGCAGCACAGCCCGGGGGCAGGATAGCTGCTCCCGACTCAATTAAGCTTTGAACGTAGCCCTTTTCCATTGCCTGTGTCAGCACCTGTCTTGAAGCTGGCGCTATGAGCAACCTGGTATCAGGATGCCTTTTTCTGCCTTGCAGTACGCTAGAGGCCACAGCTAAATCTTCAAGGCGTCCATTGGTACAGGTCCCCAAAAATACTTGCTGGATTTTGATTCCTCTTGCCTCGCTGATAGGAAGAACATTATCCACAGTATGGGGTAGAGAGACCATCGGCTCAAGCTCGCTGAGATTCACTGATATGGCTCGTTCGTAATCTGCATCATCATCGGGATAAAGTGGTTTGTAGCCGTCGCCTCGGCCTTGAGCTACCAAAAAGTCTCTAGTGACCTCGTCACCAGGAAATAAGCCAACCTTCGCCCCAGCTTCCACAACCATATTGGCTATAGTTAGACGTTGCGACATGGTCACACGGGCTAGGGCCTCGCCACCAAATTCCAAAGCTTTATAAGTAGCGCCGTCAGCTCCGATTTGTCCTATAAGATATAAAATCAAGTCCTTGGCATAAACTCCTTTAGGAAAGATGCCTTTGAGATTGATGGAAAAAGTTTCAGGTAGGCGAAACCAAGTTTTGCCCAAAGCTAAAGCCACTGCTATATCGCTGGAACCCATGCCAGTAGCAAAAGCAGCAAAGGCACCAGCGGTAACAGTGTGGGAGTCAGAGCCGACGATTATGTCTCCTGGCTTGGCGAAGCGCTCGGCTACCAATTGATGGCACACTCCATCGCCTACGTCGCTAATGCAGCATCCAGTTTCCTTGGCAAATTGACGCAGAAACATATGGTCATTAGAAAGCTGTCTGACCGGGCTGGGGGCGGCATGGTCAAGGAAAACCACTGAGTTCCGTGGCTCAGCTATATTGTGGAAGCCAAGTTCTTTGAATTGTCTTATAGTTAGAGGCCCAGAGCTATCCTGAACGAAGACTAAATCTACTTCAGCGATGACGATATCTCCAGCTCTGGCGTCGGGTTTTGATTTAGCAGCTAAGATTTTTTCTGCTAGTGTCTTACCCATTTAATTAAACAATTATTGCCAGCACGTCATTAGTATTTACCTTATCACCAGGTTTAAAGTTCATGACCTTAATCTTGCCATCTTCGGGAGCAGGTAAAACATTTTCCATCTTCATTGCCTCTAGAATGACTATGCCATCACCAGCTTTGACTTCATCTCCTTCTTTTACTAGATAGCGTATGATTGTGCCTGGCATTGGCACCAGCAAAGGAGTCCCACCCACAACTTCCTCCTCCACTGCCTTTGCCTCTTCCTCTATTTCTGCCGGGGCTTCAACCTTTTCAAACAACTTGCCAGACTTAACTTTGGCTATGAGTTCGTCCTCTCGTTTTACATCTTCCAGAGTTTTTGCCTTGGTTTCCGGGGGTGGCTCTTCTAGGCCATGCTTCCATCTGAGGAAACGCATTCCAGTGGTGGGATAAAGGGCGTAAATAAGGACATCACCGATGTCTGTGGCAATGTCTTTAGTCGCTTCTTTAGCCTTGTCTAATTCGGGCTCTAATATATCAGCAGCTCGGCCAGTGATTGGTTGTTCGCCTCTTTCATAACCCTTGACAATCACCTTTTGCACTTCGGGGTCGATAGGAGCTGGCGGCTTGCCATAAAGGCCATAGACATAGTCCTTAACTTGTTCAGAAATAACTTTATATCTGCCAAAGAGGACATTGTTAATTGCCTGAGTGCCTACAATTTGGCTAGTAGGTGTAACCAGTGGCGGATAGCCCAATTCTCTTCGAGTTCGTGGAAGTTCAGCATAAACTTCAGACAATCTATCTAGGGCGTTAGCTTCTCTTAGCTGAGCTACCATGTTAGTGAACATTCCGCCTGGAATTTGATGGCGTAGCACCCGAGTATCGATTACCGACATCTTTGTGGTGTCTAGGAAGTCACGGTATTTGGGGCCTATAGATTCAAAATACTCGCCCAGCTTAAGGAGGTGTTCCAGGTTAAGCCCGGTATCCCGGAGAGTTCCACGGAGGGCTACTACGATTGGCTCTATTGCCGGATGGGAAGTGCGTAGGGCAAAAGGAGCAACACAGGTATCGATAATGTCTACTCCAGCCTCAGTGGCTTTTAGAAGGCTCATATCTGCCATGCCACTAGTGAAATGGCTATGAAGGCAAATAGGTACTTTTAAGGCTTGCTTCAGGGCTTTGATTAGGTCATAAGAATCGTCCGGGGCAATAAGCCCAGCCATATCTTTAACACATAGGCTATCGGCTCCCATATCTTGAATTATTAGAGCTTTATTCACATAGTAATCAATATTGTAGACAGGCCCGCCTAATTTTGGCTCAGTGAGCGAGTAACACAGCGCGCCCTGGATATGCTTACCGCAGTCTTTGATAGCTTTAAAGGCAGTTTCAAAGTTGCGTTCATCGTTAACAGCATCGAAGACACGGAATACATCGATGCCACAATCTGCAGCGTGGTGAACAAAAGCAGTAACTACATCGTCAGCGTAATTGCGATAGCCAACGAGATTCTGCCCCCTAAGTAACATTTGAAGTTGCACATGCGGCATTAATTTCTTCAGGGTGCGTACTCTCTCCCAGGGGTCTTCATTCAGAAAGCGAGTCATGACATCAAAGGTGGCCCCTCCCCAAACTTCCATAGACCAAAAGCCAGCCTTATCCATCTCTGGGGCAATAGGTTCTAAGTCTGTAGTCCGCACTCGTGTGGCCAGCAAAGATTGATGCCCATCACGAAAGGTAAGGTCGGTGATCTTTAATGGATTTTTATTTACGTATGAACTCATGTTCCTCCAGCCAACTTTTAATTTATTTGTTGCTTTAACTTCGAAATTCTGCGGAATTTGAGGCCCTTATGTCGGCATTACCCCGTGTCTTTTCGCCGGCAACTTCACGTCCTTATTGGCAAACAACTTCAGCGCTTTACATACGAGCTCTCTTGTTTCCGCCGGGTCTATCATAGCATCTATATGCAGCTTAGACGCGGGCAGATATGGATTAGCAAACCTCTCTCTGTACTCCTTTATTAACTCCGCTCGCTTCTGGGCAGGATCTGCTGCTTCCTTTATTGTTTTAGCCTCGATAACATCTACTGCACCTTCCGGGCCCATTACTGCCATCTCCGCTGTAGGCCATGCGAGGACCACGTCGGCACCCAAATCCCTGGAGCACATGCCCAAATAAGATCCCCCATATGCTTTCCTGGTAACTATAGTTATCTTGGGCACTGTTGCCTCTGAATAAGCGAAAAGCATCTTTGCACCATGCCTTATTATCCCTCCCCACTCTTGGTCTGTTCCCGGCATATATCCTGGAACGTCAACAAAATTCAATACGGGTATGTTAAATGCATCACAGAATCTAATAAACCTGGAAGCTTTGTCACAGGCATTTATATCGAGACAACCGGCAAGATACATTGGCTGCTGCGCTATTATCCCTACTGAGTCCCCATTCATCCTGGCGAAGCAGCATATAATGTTTCTGGCATACCTTTCCTGCCACTCAAAGATTACTCCATTATCTACCACCAATCTGAGAACCTTTTTCATGTCGTAAGGAACAGTGGAACGAGCAGGCACTAATTCCCTTAATTCTGGCTCAACCCTATCGGGGGGATCACCGGTTTCGATGTGTGGCGGTTTCTTCCCGTTGTTTTGAGGTAAATAACTAAGCAAAGTTTTTATTTGTTCTATGCATTCATCCTCATCCTTAGCGAAAAATGTCCCATTTCCACTTTTCTCACAATTGATCCTGGCGCCGCCGAGTTCCTCCGCCCCAACTTCTTCACCTAAAACTGCCTTTATTACTCTCGGCCCAGTGATGAATGCTTGAGTTATCTTATCCACGGTAAATATGCAGTCCATCAATGCTGGTGAATAAACAGCCCCTCCGGCGCAGGGTCCCATAATGGCACAAAGCTGAGGGATAACACCTGAATATATGGTATTCCTATAGAATAGGTCTCCATAGCCAGACAGCGAATCAACCCCTTCTTGTATTCTCGCCCCACCAGAGTCAGCCACATATAATACCGGACAACGGGCTTTCGCCGCTTCGTCCATCACTCGGCATATCTTGTCTGCGTGTCTCCTCCCAAGAGTACCACCCATAACCGTGAAGTCCTGAAAGAAACCATAGACAGGCCTTCCGTTGATATTTCCGTATCCGGCTATGACGCCATCCGCTGGTATATCTCTCTTATGCAAATCATATTGCAAGCTTTCAGATTTGCACCATAAGCCAATTTCAAGGAATGTGCCTGGATCATAGAGCTTATCGACCCTCTCTCTTGCTGTGTACTTTCCCCGCTCATGTTGACGCTTTATCGCTTCCTCTCCCCCCATCCCTTTTAGTCTCGCCTCCTCTTTCTTCATCCACTCAACTTTTTCCAAAGCAGTCTCTCCATTTGGCATAACTAACCTCCTTGACTAGTATTTTAAAGTTTAATGTCGCTTCAATACCTTTGTCAATGAGCCTATAAGAGCTGGCAAGATTTCCTGTGGGCAAATTCGCCTGCTATAATTAAACGACGTGTCTAATTACGACAGTGGTAAACAAAAGGGACTCGGCCATACTCGCTGTGGCAGGACAACTTTTCAATGGGGCAAGCGAACTTATATTATGGGAATTATTAACCTTTCCCCGGATTCCTTCGCTGGCGATGGGTTAGGTGGTGTTGAACCTGCTGTAGATAGGGCTAAACGCATGGCTGCGGAGGGGGCGGATATTATCGATGTGGGTGGCGAATCGACTCGCCCTAGCTCGACTCCCATTTCAGTTGATGAGGAGCTCAGCCGGGTAGTTCCTGTCTTGGAAAGGCTGACTAAGGAAATATCTGTGCCCTTAAGCATTGATACTTACAAGCTAGAAGTAGCCCGGGAGGCTCTAGATGCTGGTGTTAACATGATAAACGATATTTGGGGATTAAAGAAAGAGCCAAAGCTAGCTGAGCTAGCAGCTCAACGAGAGACGCCTATTATTTTGCTGAGCAATCAACGTGATATCTCCCCGGACCATAGCGTTACTTTCCCCGATATCATGTCAGTGCTCATCTCGGATTTACAGAGAGCTATACAGCAGGCTCTAATATCAGGCGTGTCCCGGGGAAATATTATCATCGATCCTGGCATTGGCTTTGGCAAGACTCAAGAGCAGAATCTGGAAATCATGCGCAGGTTGGAGGAACTGCGAGTGTTAAGCAGGCCTGTCCTTATAGGAACTTCGCGCAAATCAGTGATAGGTCGTGTGCTTGATTTGCCTTCCGACCAGAGGTTAGAGGGAACAGCAGCTACCGTTGCCATTGGCATTGCCAAGGGAGCTGATATTGTCCGCGTGCATGACGTGAAGGAAGTAGCACGCGTGTGCAAGATGAGCGATGCCATTATCAGGGGGTAGCCATAAATTGGCCACTGTTTATCTTTGCCTTGGCTCAAATTTGGGAGACCGAGAGAAAAGTCTGGCTCAGGCTCTGGCCTTGCTTTTTCAGAAGGCAAAGTTAGAAAAGATTTCATCTGTTTATGAAACTGAGCCAGTAGGGTATAAAGAGCAGCCTCTCTTTCTCAATGTGGTGTGTCAGATTACAACCAAGCAGAATCCCTGGGAACTCCTTCGCCTGGCCAAAGCCATAGAAATCAGAATGGGAAGAGCGCCCAGTTTTCCTAATGCGCCTCGCCCTATTGACATAGATATCCTATTTTATGACAATAAGGTTATCAAAACCCAGGATTTGACCATCCCACATCCCCGTCTGGCAGAGAGAGCTTTTGTCCTCATACCCCTAGCTGAGATCGCCTCAGACTTAATTCATCCCGAACTGGGCAAGAGCGTTATTGAGCTAGCTGATAAAGTGAAGGGGCGGAGTGAAGTGTGGAAATGGGGGAATGGTACATTGGGAGGTTTGAATGTATCAACTATTTGTGGAAGAACACTTTGACGCTGCACATTATCTAAGAAATTACCATGGCAAATGTGAAAATTTGCATGGCCACCGGTTCAAAGTGGTAGTTCGTTTGGAGGCAACGAAGCTCAATGAGGTTGGCCTGGCTTATGATTTTGCCCAATTAAAGCATTACTTGAGGGAACTTCTGGGTCAATTTGACCACGCTTGTCTCAATGACATAGCGCCATTTGAGAAAATCGAGCCCTCCTGTGAGAACATTGCTGCCACTATATATGATAAGCTCCAGCCTCGTTTCTCGAGATTGCCGGTGAAATTAGCCTACGTGGAGGTCTGGGAGTCCCCTACCAGTGGAGTAGCTTACTACCCTTGAGTTTTGTCTATCTCTGGCGGTAGCAAATTGGGAATTGAGTCAAGAACGGGATAGGAATACTGACATTTGGGGCAATACAAAGAGCCAGTGACAATTTCCCCGTCTTCCTTCTTGTCTATAGTAAGCTGCAATCCCCCTTTGCATACTGGACAGGCCAAGATCTGCATTAATTCCTTCTTCATCTTAGCTATAGATGATTATAGCAGATGAGCGCTGGGATAAGATAAGGTGAAATATGCTATAATACGTCTTGGGAGGAGAAAATGACAGTTAGCATCAGAAAAACTTACCGGGGTATAAATCCTGAGATGCTTTGTGACGAAATACGCGGTTTGGTGCAAAAGCAGGGGGTTATAGCTGACGATGCCAAGTTTCAAACCTATTCTGTTCCCAGTGGCCAAACGCAGTCCCGCGTCACTGTGTTATTAAGAACGGAACACAAGAAAGAGTGCGGCAGCGCACACATAGTAAGCTCACCTAAAGGCGAAGCCAAAATCATTCTCGACATAGACGGAAACCTTCTCCCCGAAGAAAGAGTCTCCGCCATTCAAGAAGACTTAGATTTCATCCTTGGCTCTTACGAAGTTAAGTGGTAGTCTGTGAAAGAAACCAAGCAGGAACGAAGAGAGAAGCGGCGAGCGAAGGGGAAAGCTAAGATGCCTCAGCATGGCAAGAGCCTGGCAAGAATATACAGGGATGCCGTACGCAAGAGAGTGGAGGAGGACAGAGAGTCAAAAGACAAGGCAAGTCAATAGACCTGCCCCTCATCTTGGTGGTTTCACCAGAGTGTTGAGCCGCCGTCAACAAGCAGTGTCTGACCAGTAACGAAATCGGACGCGTCTGAGGCAAGGAATATGGCAGCGCCCACATGGTCC
>Ga0209978_10000405_pt1 | contig 16061 bp, 15 predicted proteins | sample BentaG_FD_182805 | JGI IMG/M metagenome (GOLD analysis project Ga0209978, IMG submission 182805) | Deep subsurface microbial communities from South Atlantic Ocean to uncover new lineages of life (NeLLi) - Benguela_00093 metaG (SPAdes)... | ecosystem: Environmental > Aquatic > Marine > Oceanic >... | reverse complement strand
TAGAGCCAGGGAGTTAAGAAAACAGGGAAAGACCAGGATAGAGATTCAGAATAAGCTGGGTTTAACCTCGGGGTTTGCTTTAGGCAAGACATTAGAGCAAGCCAGCCGGTATTCTTTACCGCGGATTAAGGAGGTCTATCACCGACTTTTAGAAGCCGACCTGTCTATTAAAACAGGGAAATATGATGCTGAGCTTGCCCTCAATATCCTGGTGGCTGAGCTATGCCGACGACGCAAGACCTATGTAACTCAGCCCAGACAGTACGCATAATTCCTGCCCAGTAAACCCTCCTTAATAAACCGCCGCTCATTGACAGCTATAGCTGCTTACACTAAAATCGTATGTAACTCAGGCCGCTGAAAAACATAGTTTTTCAGCGGAGGTTAAAATTGTTGTTATTGGAGGATAAGGAGTAATAAGTGACTAGCGATGAAATTCGGGCAGCATTCCTGGGCTTCTTTGAGAGTAAAGGGCATAAAATTATTCCCAGCTCCTCTTTGATACCTCAAGGTGACCCTACATTATTACTTACCAGCGCTGGCATGGTGCAATTTAAGCCTTACTTCTTAGGCGAAGCCTTACCGCCTGGCCCTCGCCTGGCCTCATGTCAGAAGTGTTTCCGTACCACTGATATTGAATCGGTAGGTGACTCTACCCACCTTACTTTCTTTGAGATGCTGGGCAACTTTAGTATTGGTGATTACTTCAAGCAGGAGGCTATTAACTGGGCATGGGAATTCGTTACCCAGCGGTTAAAGCTGCCAGTTGAACGTTTGTGGATAAGCATCTTCCTTGACGATGATGAGTCTTTCCACTACTGGCGGGAGCTAAACGTCCCTGAGGAAAGAATATTGAGGTTTGGCGAGGAAGATAATTTCTGGGGACCGGCCGGCGATTCTGGACCCTGCGGACCCTGTAGTGAAATCTTCTATGATTTCGGGGAAGAGGTTGGCTGCAGGCAGGCTTCCTGTGCCCCCGGTTGTGATTGTGGCCGTTTTTCTGAAATTTGGAACCTGGTATTCCCTCAGTATAACCAGGATAAAGACGGGCACCGTACCTTATTGCCGAAACCCGGTATTGATACCGGTATGGGATTGGAGAGAATGGCAGCCGCATTGCAAGGTAAAACCTCCGTCTATGAAACTGACCTCTTTGCTCCTTTATTAGAGTGTATATCCGGGCTGACAGGGAAGAAATACGGTGCTGATGATGCTATGGATAATGCTATGCGAGTGATAGCTGAACATAGCCGGGGAATTGCTTTCCTCATTGGTGATGGGGTAATGCCCAGCAACGAGGGACGGGGCTATGTGTTGCGCCGGCTGTTGCGCCGTGCCGCACTCTTTGGCAAAAGATTAGGGCTTGAGGAGCTATTCCTGACTGAAGCAGCCAAGATTACTATTGAACAGATGGAACACGTCTATCCTGAAGTAGGGCAAAGACGTGGCTTTATTCTAAAGGTAATTGAGCAGGAAGAAGCAAGATTCGGTGAGACGCTTAATACAGGCCTGGAATTGCTAGACGGAATTATGGAGGAAGCAGCCAGCAAAGAGAAAAATAGAATCTCCGGCAAAGAGGCGTTTAAGCTCTACGATACCTATGGTTTCCCGGTAGAGTTGACTATGGAGATTGCTGCCGGGCGTGGCTTCTCCGTAAATTTGGAAGGTTTTGAGAGGGAAATGGAGAAGCAACAGCAGAGAGCCAAGGCAGCCCAGAAATTCGAATTGGCTGAAAAAGAACTGGGCGGATTAGTAGAGGAACTTGACATAAAGACAACCACCTTTACTGGCTACAGCAACCTCAAGAAAGAAACCTCTATCCTTAGCCTCTTGGTTGATAATGATTCTGTAGGAATAGTTCAGGAAGGACAGGAAGCAAGCCTGATTTTAAAGGAAACCCCTTTCTTTGGAGAGATGGGAGGGCAGGCAGGTGATACCGGTGAAATACGGAGTTCCACCGGGCGCTTTTCAGTCATCAATACGGTTCGGGTGCCACCGGATATTGCTGTCCATCAAGGGCACGTTACCGAAGGTAGCCTGACCGTAGGGGATGAAGTGGAGGCTGAGGTTGATAGGGAACGGCGGCTTGATATTGCCCGTAATCACACTGCCACCCATTTACTCCAGGCAGCTCTCCGCCAGGTACTGGGTGAGCATATCCAGCAAAGGGGCTCGCTGGTAGCCCCAGAGCGTTTAAGATTCGATTTTTCTCACCTGACAGCTATGACCAAAGAGGAAATAGGTGAAGTGCAGCGTATTGTCAACGCCAGGATTCGTCAGAATCTGGCCGTATATGATGAAGAGATTCCGTATAAACAGGCGATAGAGGAAGGGGCTATAGCCTTGTTTGATGAGAAATATGGCGATATGGTCCGTGTGCTTAAAATCGGCAAGCCACATATTAGCGCTGAACTATGTGGCGGCACCCATGTGGCTACCAGCGGGGAGATAGGCTTCTTTCAGATTATCGGTGAAAGCAGCATTGGAGCTGGATTGCGCCGTATTGAAGCCGCTACCGGGAGGGGAGCTGAGGGATATATTGCCCAGCGCTTATCGGATTTGGGAAAGCTTGCCGAATATCTAGATACCGAGCTGGATAATGTTCTGGATAAGGCGCATAGCTTATCCATTGAACTGAAGAACGAGCGCAGGCAAACCCTGGCTCTGGAGAGGGAACTATCCAGGAAGATAGCCGAATCTTTGCTAAATCAGGCAGAGATAGTTAAGGGAGTAAGAGTATTAGTTGCCAGGGTTCCACCTTCTCGGATTCAGGCTTTGCGAGAGATGAGTGACCTGCTAAGGGAGCAGCTAAAAAGCGTGGTGGTAGTTTTAGGCACGGTTTATGAAGATAAACCCGTTTTTCTAGCCGCGGTAACCCCTGATTTGGTGGCTAAGGGCTATAATGCTGGCGAAATAGTGAAGCAGGTGGCGGCAGTGACCGGAGGTGGCGGTGGGGGCAAGGCGACATTAGCTCAGGCCGGCGGCAAGTATAAGGATAAATTAGACGAAGCTCTTCAAGAGGCAATAAAGTACGTAAAAGAAAAGCGTTCTTCGTAAGGGGTAGATATTACGCGTTGCTTGGGACTTGATATTGGTGATAAGAGGATTGGGGTGGCTCTCAGTGACCCGGGGGGCATCCTGGCCAGCCCGTTTACTATCATTGACTGCAGAGGTGAGAGGCAGGATATAGAGGCTATTATTGATATTATTAACCAGCATCAGATCAGGCAAATCGTGGTCGGCCTGCCGCGCTCTATGAATGGTAGTATAGGCAAGCAAGCGGAGAAGGTAAAGGCTTTTGTTCAGAAACTGTGCAGCCATACTGAAGTGCCTGTGGAGTTCAGGGATGAGCGTTTGACCACGGTATCGGCGAGACGCTTGATGCAAGCTGCTAACACCAAAAAGACCAGGAGAAGAGCCAGGGATGATGCTGTAGCTGCCGCCCTCATTCTGCAAGGTTATCTGGATGAAACACAGAACAGCTAGCAATTACATCGAGGTATTGAAGCCTCGCCAGAGCAGCCTGTTGACCTTCATCGGTGTTTGTGCCGCTATCATAGCCGGCGATGGACACCTATCCCTGGAATTACTGCTTATCGCCCTGACGATTTTATTAGCCAGCGCCGGTGCTAACGGCCTAACTAATTATCTGGACCGCGATGTTGACGCCAGGATGCAACGCACCAAACACCGAGCTTTGCCCTCAAAACGCATTAATCCGCCAGAAAAGGTTTTACCGTTAGTTATAGGCTTGGTTATTATCGGTTTAGCTCTGGCCTGGCAACTACACCCGCTCTGCTTTCTAGCTGACTTAATCGGCACCACCGCTGCCCTAGTCTGGCGAAAGAGGGCAACCTGCGTTTTTCCCCAGGGTATGCTCGCTGGTTGCGCTCCGGTTCTTATTGGATGGTTTGCTATCAAACCTGCCTTTAGCTGGGAAATATTGCTGCTATGCACTCTTATTGCTGTCTGGCTACCACTTCATGTCTGGAGCGTCATGATTGCTAACCGGGAGGACTATATTGGCGCTGGATTAACCTATTTCCCAATGAGCCGGGAGGTGGCGGAAGCAGTAAAGGTACTGCTGGTGTTTAGCCTGGTGCTTTGTGCTGCTTCCATTGCCCTTTATTTCGTAGGTGGTTTTGCCCTGCTCTACCTGATAGTAGCTGGTATATTGAGTATCATAGTGGTCTATGCCAGTTCACGACTGGTGATTTCTAGCGCCATTAATGATGCCTGGAGGTTATACAGGCTATCGGCTTTCCCCTATCTGGGTTTAATATTCCTTGCCATGTGTCTGGACAAATGGATAATCTTAATAACTTCCGCTTGATACAAACCTGCCCTGATAGCAAAGCTCGCGCCGGGGAATTGATAACACCGCATGGTGCGGTGCCAACACCGGTATTTCTACCTGTAGCCAGCCAGGGTACAGTTAAAACACTGACCCCCGAGGAGGTTAAGGGTATCGGGATAGCCATGGTATTGGCTAACACCTACCACCTCTATCTCAGGCCAGGCATTCCCGTAATTGAAAAGATGGGGGGTTTGCATAAATTCATGGCTTGGGATAGAGCCATTCTTACTGATAGTGGCGGCTATCAAATATTCAGCTTAGCCTCACTACGACGGGTCAGCGACGAGGGGGTTATATTCCGTTCCCATATTGATGGGAGTCAGCACCTGATTACCCCTGAGCTAGCTATCCAGTTCCAGGAAGCCCTTGGCGCAGACATTACTATGGTTTTAGATGAGTGCCCTGCTTATGATGATAGCTATGAAAAGGTGCAGGCGGCAATGAACCGAACGCATCGATGGGCAGAGCGATGCCAAAGAGCCCAGAAGTGCAGTGGCCGGGCTCTATATGCTATTGTCCAGGGTGGGGTCTTTCCTGAACTCCGGCATCAGTCGGCTAAATACCTCACTTCACTGGACTTTCCCGGTTATGCTATCGGGGGCTTGAGTCTTGGGGAACCCAGGAAGGTAACCCTGAGCATGATTGAAGAAACGGTAGCTTTGTTGCCTGAGAACAAACCATGCTACCTTATGGGGATTGGCTCTCCAGAAGGTATTATTGAGGGTGTGGCTAGAGGAATTGATATATTTGACAGTGCCCTGCCTACCCGCGTAGCCAGAAATGGCGCCCTCTTTACCCGCCTGGGGCGGGTGAATATTCGAAACGCTGCCTATAGTCGGATGGAACAGCCTATTGACCCCGATTGTGACTGCTATACCTGCCGCACTTTCTCAGCAGCTTATCTACATCACCTATTTAATTGTCAGGAGCTATTAGCCTATAGGTTAGCCACTATCCACAATCTAACCTTCATCAGCCATCTAATGGATAAAATAAGAGGCGCTATCCAGAATGGCACCTTTGGCTCTTTTAAAGACGAGTTCCTGGCAGGTTACCAGCCTACAGATGAGCAGATACGGCTTGACCAAAAGCAAAAGTGGTTAAAAGCGAGAGACCTGAGCCGATAACTCAGGTCATTCATCCACCGATTTCTATATTGTGGAGGCGCTGCACAATGAGCTTGGCTTCACTAATAATGCCCTCAATAATCTCCTTTACGCTGGGTATGTCGTGTATTAGGCCCACTACCTGACCGGCGGTTATTACTGCATTAGTAACATCCCCACTATTGTAGGCATTTCTCACTTTCTCCCCGCTTATCAGAGGGAGTATCTCTTCCAGTGTAGCCCCCTTCTCTTCCATCTCTAGTATCTTCTGGGTATAATCTGTCCTCACTACCCTTTCTGTATTGTTGATAGAACGATGGACTATCATCGTATCTGCTTCGCCGAGTTGTAGGAACCATTCCTTAAGCTTAGGGTGTGCAATGCATTCTTGGCTGGCTGTAAAGCGAGTGCCCATCAGCACACCCTCGGCACCCAGGGCTAGGGCGGCAACAAACCCCCGAGCATCAGCGATACCTCCAGCCGCAATAACCGGAATCTTCACTGCGTCGACACAGGCAGGGATAAGGACTGAAGCGGCTACATCATCGGGAAGCGGATGCCCGGCAGCCTCAAAGCTAACGACACTCACTGCATCTACGCCTAGTCGCTCAGCCGTTTTAGCATGTCTTGCGCTTCCTACCTTATGCATTACCTTCACCTTGGCATCCTTGAGCAGCTTCATATAGGGCTCAGGGCTTCGCCCTGAGGTCTCAATGATAGCTACCCCTTCCTCTATAGCGGCTGTAAAATACTCTTCGTAGTTCACCGGTCGCATGGTCGGCAACAAGGTAACATTTACGGCAAACGGCTTATCGGTCATGCTTTTCGTCTTCTTAATCTCTTCCTGAAGCTCTTGGCTTGTCGGATAGTTGAGCGAAGTAATGGTACCCAGTCCTCCAGCATTAGAGACAGCCGATACCAGCTCAGCAGGTGATAACCCACCCCCCAACGCCCCCTGGATTATAGGGTATTCTATACCAAATAATTCGGTAAGCCTGGTTTTAAACAATAGTTTTCACCTCGTTCTTGGTAAAGATGGACATTACCCGCAATAATAGCTTTGGTATTACCGCTAAGAACCAATTTTCGCCTTCATTGATTCCAATATCTCTTCAGCTTCGGCTATAGTTCGCTCAATCACCTCAGCCACAGTGGGAATATCCTTAATTCTGCCGGCAGTCTGCCCCATCATTAAAATCCCATTTACCGGGTCACCATCTGTTGTGGCTTTACTGAATAGCCTGCTGCCAACGGCAAAACGCATCATTGAGGCTAAACCCCTCTGCCCTGCACCTATACCTATCTGCTGGCGTCTTAGATTGTTAGCCGTACGAAGGAGTTCGGGCCATGAAAGGTTCAGCGTGCGTTTCATATGTAAGCCAGCCGAAATGGCGTCAAATAATGGGAGGCTTTTCTTCTTCAGCAGGTCTTCAGCCGCCTTATTCCTTAATACCCTGCAGTTTATCCCGTCAAAGGCAGGGTCGATAACGGTGTCTTCTTCGCTGGACTTAACCCAGGTCTCTTTGACAGTGTCGGCAACCTCAGCCTCCTGAGTAGCTGCCAACCGGCTACCCATGGCTATGCCTTCAGCTCCTAAGGCTAAAGCCGCTGCCAGTCCTTTGCCATCAGCGTAGCCACCGGCGCCTATGCAGGGGACCTTTACTGCCTCGGTGATTTGAGGTACCAGGACCAGGGCACCAACATTGCCTGAATGTGATGCTGCCTCATAACCGGTGATAATGAGCATATCCGCACCAAGTTGCTCCGAACGAAGTGCGTGTCTCAGCAGGGCTATAGTCCCGATAACCTTACCTCCGTATCCGTGTACCGCCTCAATAAGCGGAGCAATCTCGGGAGGTCTCCCCAGTGCATAATTAAGCGCGGGGACCTTTTCCTCAATGACTACCGGGACAAGAGCTTGGGCGCCTACCCCCAGGGTAAGGTTTATGCCAAAGGGTTTATCCGTAAGCTCTCTGATCTCTTTAATAGCTTTTCTGATTCCCTCGGCATCGTAGTGGCTACCGGCCAAAACACCAAGGCCACCGGCATTGCAGACGGCTGCAGCCAGCTTGGGCGTGGTCAACCAGTTCATTCCCGATAGCATAATAGGGTATTTTATTCCGAATAGTTCAGTCATTCTTGTTTTCATTGATAACCTCCTTCCGTGAAAGCATAGCGCAGATTCTTAATCAACCTTTTTTGTTTACATTGTTCTCCTTTCTCTGTTCTGGTTATGGATAATTGTTTCTGGAGTAAAGGTAAGCTTTATCCGCCGATTCCTGCACTGTGGAGACGCTGCACAATGAGCTTGGCTTCACTAATAATGCCCTCAATAATCTCTTTTACGCTAGGTGTATCGTGTATTAGGCCCACCGCCTGACCGACGCTTATTGTGGAATTGCTAACATCGCCGGTAATATAGGCATTTCTCCCCCTCTGACCGCTTATCAGGGGCATTAGCTCTTCCAGTGTGGCCCCCTTCTCCTCCATTTCCAGTATCCTTTGAGAGTACTCTGTCTTTACTACCCTTGATGTATTCTTGATAGAGCGCTGAATCAGCACCGTATCTGCTTCGCCGAGTTGCAGTAACCACTCCTTAATCTTAGGGTGCATATCGCATTCCTTACTGGCCATAAAGCGAGTGCCCATCAGCACACCCTCGGCACCCAGGGCTAGGGCGGCAACAAAGCCCCGGGCATCAGCGATACCTCCAGCCGCAATAACCGGGATCTTCACAGCATCTACGGCTACAGGGATTCGGACTAAGGAGGTTACCTCTTCCATCCCAGGAAGCCCGGCAGCTTCAATGCCGAGGATAGTTACCGCATCCACCCCAACCCGCTCCGCTGTTCTAATATCCCTTGTCCTTGTTGCTCGATGCATTACCTTCACCTTGGCATCCTTGAGCAGCTTCATATATGGCTCCGGGCTTCGGGCTGAGGTCTCAATGATATCCACCCCTTCCTCAATAGCAGCCGTAAAATACTCTTCGTAATTTGTCTCCCGAATCATCGGTGCCAAGGTAACATTTACGGCGAACGGCTTATCGGTCATGCTTTTCGTCTTCTTAATTTCTTCCCGAAGCTCCTTTGCTGTTGGCAGGGTAACCGAAACAAGGATACCCAGCCCTCCAGCATTGGAGACTGCTGACACCAGCTCAGCCTGCGATAGATACGCCATTGGCCCAGCAATTATAGGGTACTCTATGCCAAATAATTCAGTAATCCTGGTCTTAAACAATAGCCTTGCCCTCCTTTTAGTGCTCTTTTAATTCCTCAATCATTTTGGGACAAAATGAGGCCTTTTGAATATTAGACTCGGCCCCCGGTTTTGTCAAGTTAAACAGTCTGTTTGCTGCCCGCCGCCTGGCGCTTATGTGTCTGGCTCTCTCCCCTTTTTCAGCCCTCTACTATATCGTCAGCGACCGGGTCAACCCTCACCCCTTTGCTGGTCACCCAGGCGATACCATCGTCTATTTCTTTCTCTTCTCCCTCTAGCTCGAGCACTATCCAGCTCTTACTCTCGGATATATCGGCGCGGTGAATGTTGGTCACTACCCTGAACTGCTGGCCAAGGTTGTAAATAATAGGCTCCTTAACTAGCTCCTCGGGAAAGGTGAACATTACTCGCCTTTTGACCATTTTATCCTCCACCAATTATATATAGTATGTAGAGCTCATCTCCATCCTTAACTGGTTTAGCTAGCTCCTCCGGGTAAGCATCCCCTCCATTAACATAGATACCAACATAACTGAACAGCTCACCGTTTTTATCAAACAGCATCTTCTCCATGCGGGGGAACTGTTTAACCAGGTGGTTAAGGCACTCACCAACCGTGCTTCCGTTTACTTCAACTACTTCCATGTTATTGGCAAGAGGTTTCAAATACGAAGCGATGTTTATCTTTATGCTCATTTCCTACTCTTCCCCTATTAAATGGCCACAGTGCTCACAATTAGGGTCTCTCTTGACCGTAAGCTCGGTGAATTTCATAGTCAGCCCGTCATAGACTAACAGCCGATTAGTCAATAGCTTACCAATCCCCATTATATACTTTATCACTTCTGTCGCCTGGATGCAGCCGATAACTGCTGGAATAACCCCAATCGCCGGGCATTTCCCAGGCGGGATAAGTCCCCGATAGACGCACTTCAGACAGGCTGTTTTGCCCGGGATTATAGTCATTGCCCTTCCCTCAAAGCCATAAACTGTCCCATGAATGAAGGGGATATTGTTCTCTATTGCCGCTCTATTCAGCAAATATCTGGTTGGCAGACTATCCAAGCCATCAACTATTAAATCAAAGCCAGCCACAAGCCGGGAAATATTAGCTTCGTTTATCGTTTCTTCCATAGCTTCTATCTTCACGCCTTGGTTTAACTGACTTAACTTCTCGACGGCTGAATCAACCTTACTCCTGCCTATATCCTTATCCCAGTGCAAAATCTGCCTGTTCAGGTTGCTAAGCTCTACTCTATCGTAGTCAACTATTCCTATCGTTCCTACCCCAGCCACGGCAAGGTATATAGCTGCCGGGGAGCCAAGCCCACCACTACCGGCAATAATAACCTTGGCCCGCTTAAGCTTTTCCTGCCCCTCCTCACCAATTTCGCTTATCCTTATTTGCCTGTCGTATCTTTCCCGCTCCTCTTCGGTAAGCATATCTTTTACTCCTTGGTTCTCTATTTTACCTCTTTAGCTATTCAGTCCAGAGAACCTTTATTGCACTTTGGCGAGCGCTCTTTTGTCAGGCGGTTTTAGCTTGTCTGGCAAATTTTTACTTCGCCCCAGAGCCCTACCTGGTCGTCCTTAATGATTAGCAATCCCTTTAACCCTTCAATACTCTTAGCCAGTTCAATCCCGCCCGGGATATCTTCTGGTTGCTTAATCAGGTTGCCTATAGCTGTGGCGGCAGCATCAGCCAAGGTGGCTGATTGAGCAAGCACTATTACAGCGTCGGTCTTCCCATAACTCAGCGAATGTCCTACTGTCCCAGAAGAGGTGCAGATTCCTAATGGTGTATCCTCCCCATCAATTTCCAGACCGATTTTGCCGGTTAGCGGCGATTTGCCGGCGTAAATACCTATTATCCTTTTTCCCAAGCTCTTTAGAAATATGTCGCCGCCATTTTCTACAATTACCTCTGGTGTAAAGGCCAGCAGCTCAGTGCCAACAAATTCAGTTATAGCCCCCGCTACTGAAGCCATGGGGCCAACTCCAGCTTTCCTCGCCGACTCTAACATTGACTTCACAATGTGAGGGGCATCATCACTAACGGGGAGGGGGTCGAGTGAGGTTAGAAATGACGGGTGTCGCTCAATATACCTTTCCAGAGTGTCACGATATTTAAGTACCAGTTTAAGGGCTTTGCTTTTGAGGTTTCTCGAGGCACGAATGTATAAATCGGTCTCCTTTACTACTACATTAAAGGAGGCCAAGCCCTTGCCTTTAACCCAGTGTCGATAGGTTCTGGGCTCATACATTGGCTAAAAATGCAACTCCATTGCTCTCGGAGGGCAAGCCTTTATACACAGCCCGCAAGCTATGCATTTTTCATTATAAAAAATAACCCGTCTGGTTAAAGGCTCGATTTCAAAAGCACCAGGGGGGCAAATAGTTATACAGGCACCACAATGAGTGCACCGTTCCTCATTACGAGTCACGTCCTGGCTGAGTGACTGGATTCTCACCCCGGTTTTAGTTAAATAGTTGATACCTTTATCATAGTCCTCTTGTTTCCCGGTCACTTCTAGTACTAAAAGGCCTTCCTCTTCGGGCGTAATTGAGGCTTTTAAAATGTTAAAGTCAAGATTGAAATCCTTAACCAGCCGGCTTACTATCGGTCGGTCTACTAGGCGCCTTGGGAAACGCAGCACCATTTTTTTGGAGATAGCCATCTTTACACCACCTCTACTGTTATTTGTAACCTAAAAATATTCTCGCCGGCTGAGGTAGACTGTTAATTCTTATCAAGGTAATTTTCAAAACCGGGTCTTTACTCCTCTATCGGGCGCTCTTTCAAAGGCTTAAGGGTGATACCTGATTCCACACCGGGCAGGGGTGCCACTGGTTCTGTTAGTAAGAATTTGCCGCTTAGTATCCACTCCTTTAGAGTGTTGGCAATTTCTACAGCCTTCGGGTAACTAGACAGTGAAGCTGTGGGCACCTTCTTACCCCGGATTGTTATCTTACCGCTCTTCAGTTGGGCATAACTGACTTCACCCAGGATATCGGGTTTCATCTGGGGAAATGCCTGTGAATAATCGATAACTGGGGCAAAAATATCGCCATCAATTACGGTAGTATATTGTAAGATTTCTTCAGAGAGTATAGGGATAGGGATGCCAATGCCCACACTGAGGGTGCAACCGTAGCCCAGCATACTCGTTCCTACCAGCCACTGTGGCTTCATCTGCTTTAAGTCACCTATTACCGCCAGTGTCCCGGCCATCCTCCTGGGTACTCCGTTATCGGAGCGGAGCACATCAGGGTTATGCTGCGTGCCCTGCCAGGCGACAAAGCCTGTGCCGCCGCCCAGGAATATTTTGGTGCCGATGCCAATTGTCTTGTAGTAGGGGTCATTAAATAGTGGTGAGAGCTGCCCGGCAGTAGAATAGTTGGCATTACCTAGATTTGGCTTTAATACACCCATATAGGTATAGATTGTCTTATCGGAAAGATTTGCTGCCACATTATAATTCTGGTAAGCGTTCCTGGGGTTAAATAGCACTGCCTCATTAAGGTCTTTGATGTTAATCCAGGTTTCAAGCCTTCTCCTTGGGTAACAATCTGTGCCGTAAGCAGTGGCTACCAGTCTTATGTCTTTACCGGCGACAAGTTCCTCGATTACATGTCCACCACCATAGTTGAACTCGCCGGGATGAATTCTATTTCTGGGGTCATCGTCAGGGAGGGCACCAGCGCCAATTAGTATGTCCACCGCTGCTATTCCGGTATAGGCCGGGACATCATTAAGGTAGGTTCGGCCACCACCCAGCTTTATTCGTGGGCTGGTATGTCCAACATTAAAGTAGGCACTGGATGAACACATCGGGCTAAAGGTGCCGGTAGTAACTACATCCACTTCCTGCGCTGCTTTTTTCACGCCTTTCTCTTTGGCAAGGTCTATTATCTCTTCAGCAGTAACTACTACCGCCTTGCCCTCTCTTATCTTATCGTTTATTTCCGCGATTGTTTTTGTCATATCTTCAATATGATAGTATTAAACTCTGGGTGTGTCAATTTACCTTATCTGACCCAAGTTGAAGAACACCTTTCTTATACGCTATACTGTAAGTTGTTATAATAGGGATGATAGTTCTAAGCTATCCAGTGAGGTAATGCTTGCTATGGTAAGAAGCTATACTGCGAAATATACGAAAATAAGCTCTGGATATATGGGACAACTTGTTGAATGGCCTGAGGTAATTACTGAGGGAAGAACAATAGAGGAATGCAGAGAGATGCTTAGGGATGCTCTGCGAGAGATGATATTAGCGTATAAACAGCAGGAGAAAGAAATCCCTCCCGGGGGAGACTTGCTGGAGCAAATGCTCGTAGAGGCATAAGTTGTCGGTTAAGCGCCAAGATTTGGTGAGATACCTTGAGGTCAATGGATTCTACCTATTGCGTGAGGGAAGTAGACACTCTATATATACAAATGGTATTAAAATGATACCAATTAAAAGACACCGTACGTTTGATAGGATAACAGCCAACGAATTGTGCAAGCAAGCCGGGCTTAACCCCAAGTTCTAGCTGGGAAATCTCAGCATACGCTATAATCAGCTATTAGTAAGGCTAGACTTTCTCTGTTAGGAGGCAGCTTTTGCTCAAAACTCACAGTTGTGGCGAGTTGAATAAGAAGCAGGTCGGTGCCAAGGTAACCCTGGCTGGTTGGGTAGACCGCCGGCGAGACCATGGAGGGCTGACGTTTATCGACCTGCGTGACCGGGAGGGCATAGTTCAGGTAGTGTTTAATCCGGAAACATCAAAAGTGTGCCATGAAATAGCCAGTGAGATGCGCAATGAATATGTAGTTAGCGTTACCGGTGAGGTTGCCCTCCGCCCTCCGGGAACTGAGAACCTCAAGCTGCCTACCGGTGAGATTGAGGTTATCGCTCAGAATACCACTATACTTAATCCCTCAAGGACACCACCTTTCTATATCAATGAGGACACCGAGGTGGAGGAAAGCCTCCGCCTCAAGTATCGCTATCTTGACCTGCGGCGAGACCGAATGCAGAGAAGTCTAATCCTTCGCCACCGGGTAGTAAAATTTATTCGCGATTTCCTGGATGACAGGGAGTTTATTGAAGTGGAAACACCAATCTTGATTAAGAGTACCCCTGAAGGGGCTCGTGATTACCTGGTGCCTAGCCGTCTTCATCCCGGCAAGTTCTATGCTTTACCCCAGTCTCCACAGCAGCTAAAACAACTATTAATGGTAGCCGGCTTAGAGAAATACTTTCAAATAGCCAAGTGCTTTCGTGATGAGGACACCCGCGCTGACCGCCAACCCGAATTCACTCAGCTTGACCTTGAAATGAGCTTCGTTGAGGAGGAGGACATCCTCAACCTGATTGAGGAGCTTTTTACCTCTATGTTAGAGGTGGTTAAACCTGAATTGCGGCTGATAAAACCTTTCCCTCGCCTGAGCTATACTGAGGCAATGGAGCGTTACGGTACGGATAAGCCCGATTTGCGTTTTGGTCTGGAGGTAGGAGACCTATCGGATATCGCCGCCCAAACTGACTTTTCTGTTTTCCGTTCGGCTATCGCTGAAGGGGGCAAGGTAAGGGGTATATGTGCCCCCGGCTGTGCCAACTATACCCGCAGTCAGCTTAATGAGCTGAACAAGCTGGCGCAGAGCTTTGGGGCTGAAGGCTTGTTAACTGTCTCACTAGGCACCTCGGCTGGTAACTTGGACGACTTGACCATTGAGATGGTAAGGTCGGTGGCGGCTAAATACTTAACCTTAGAGCAGGTTAAGGAATTGGCCAAGCGCTTGAAGGCAAATATGGGAGACCTTCTGCTTATCGTTGCTGGTCAACCTAAACTGGTTGATATGGCGCTGAGTGAACTGCGTCAGGAGATGGGATACCGGCTTAAGCTGGCCAAACCCGGTCTTTTTGCTTTTGCCTTCATTGTGGGCTTTCCTTTATTAAATCGGGAGGAGAAGACAGGACGGTGGGAGCCAATGCATCATCCATTCACCGCGCCAAGGGATGAAGATGTCCCCTTATTAGATAGTGCTCCGGAAAAAGTGCGGGGCAAGCATTACGATGTTATATGTAATGGGTACGAAATTGGTGGTGGCAGCCTTAGAATTTATACCAGCGAACTGCAAAGGAAAATTTTTACCTTGCTGGGTTATAGCGGTGGTGAGATTGAAGAGCTTTTCGGACATATGTTAGAGGCTTTTGAGTATGGTGCCCCCCCTCATGGCGGTATAGCCCTCGGCATTGACCGTATTGTGATGCTACTGGCCGGGGAGGAAACCATCAGGGAGGTAATTGCTTTCCCCAAGAATCAGAGTGCTGCTGATTTGACCTTTAATGCGCCTTCGCCAGTGACCGAGGAGCAACTGGCTGAATTACAACTGCGTCTGAGAGAGGAGTAGTTACCAACTGCTGGAGAAATAGTGAAAGTAACCAACGAGAAAATAGAAAATAGTCAAGCGTTCCTGACCATTGAGATGGAGCCGGCTGAGGTAGAGGAGTCCCTGGATAAATCCTACCATCGTCTGGTTCAGAAGGCGAAGGTTCCCGGTTTCCGTATGGGAAAGGCACCACGGGTTATACTGGAACGCTACATAGGTAGAGAGAGCCTGCTTGAGGATGCCTTAAATAATCTGGTTCCTCAAGCTTACGAGAAAGCCATCAAGGAACAAGCAATTGAAGCTATTGCTCAGCCACAGATTGAAGTAACTCAAACCGAGCCTCTGGTGTTTAAGGCAATAGTGCCGTTAAAACCTAAACTTAAGCTTGGTGATTACCAGCATATTCAAGTTGCGCCAGAGCGTGTTAAAGTGACCAAGAGTGATGTTAGTGCTGTAATGGAACAACTGCGCCATCAGCACGCTACCTGGGAGCCTGTAGAGCGTCCGGTAGACTTTGGTGACTTGGTAGTTTTGGATATTGAGAGCAGTATTGAAGATAAGCCTTTTATAAACCAGAAAGGAGCTCAATATCAGGTTCTTCATGACCTATCCTTTCCTGCGCCGGGATTTGCCGAGCAGTTGGCTGGGATGAAAAGGGATGAAGAAAAGGAGTTCAAACTCCAATTCCCCTCAGATTATGCTGGAGGCGAACTGGCTGGAAAAGAGCCCTGGTTTAAGGTGAAAGTTAGCGAGATAAAACAGGAGATACTCCCCGAACTAAATGATGAGTTCGCCAGGGAAATTAACCCTGACTTCAAAACCTTGGGCTTACTCCGAAAAGAGGTCTCTTCTGACCTGAAGCTCAGAGCTGAGGAGAAAGCCAAGATAGATTTTGAAGAGCACGTAATTGATGCCGTAGTTGAACTTACCGAACTGGAGTTTCCACCAATTTTGGTGGAAGTGGAAATTAACCGAATTCTTAACCAGCGCTTCCAAC
>Ga0209978_10000404_pt1 | contig 16062 bp, 14 predicted proteins | sample BentaG_FD_182805 | JGI IMG/M metagenome (GOLD analysis project Ga0209978, IMG submission 182805) | Deep subsurface microbial communities from South Atlantic Ocean to uncover new lineages of life (NeLLi) - Benguela_00093 metaG (SPAdes)... | ecosystem: Environmental > Aquatic > Marine > Oceanic >... | reverse complement strand
GCACAGGCTGCCAGGATCGACCCGGCTGCCACGCTCCCGCCCAGGGCAACTGCTCGTTTCAGGAATTGTCTTCTGTTCAGCGTCCTATTTCCGTTTGACATCTTAGACCTCCTCCTTAGTTTTGCTCTGATGTTTCTTCAGACCCGTTCTCCCTATACCACCTCCTTTCCTGGCTATAATTAGGAACACGTCACCCACCCGGCCTCTAGAAGGGGTTTTCAGTTGATACGCAGTTCCGTGGCCTTGTCGAAGACGTGCATGAATTCCTTGTCGAAGGTCAGAAAGGCCTTCTGATCGAGCTGGGGCTGAAAGCCCAGGTCTTCCCTGTCTTCCCGTACCCTCACGACAAGATCCCCAACCTTGAGATCGATGAGGATTTCGTTGCTTTGCGGTTCGAACACATAGATCTGGGCTGGAGTAGAATCGGGTTGCTCGTCCAGTGTCACCCTGATATGTTCCGACCGGACCCCCAACACGACTACATCGCCTTGGACCCTGGCTTCTACGCTGGCTGCCAGGTCAGGGGGCAAGGGGACCTGGAAGTGTGAATGGCTCAGGTATAATTGCTCGTCCTCCCGGTTGAGAGTGCAATCGAAAAGGTTGATCGCTGGACTGCCGATGAATCTGGCCACGAAGAGGTTAACCGGCTTCTCATAAACTTCCTCAGGAGATCCCACCTGCTGCAGGGTGCTCAGGTCCATAACCGCGACCTTATCGCCCAAGCGCTGAGCCTCAATTTGGTCATTGGTAACTAAGACCGTAGTGATCCCCAGATCCATCTGGAGTTTTTTCAGACCAGTTCCTATTTCGATGCGTTTCTTGGCATCTTGAGAGCCCAAAGGCTCATCCATCAGGAACAGCCTGGGGCGCCGTACTAATGCCCGCCCTAACGCGGCCCGTTGCTGCTGGCCACCAGAGAGCTGCCTTGGAAGCCTATCCAGAAGCGGGTCCATTTTCAGGAACTCCGCCATGGCCTTGATACGGGCATCAACTTGCTCTTGAGGGAGCTTGCTCGCTCTCAGGGGAAAGGCCCAGTTCTCCCTGACCGTCATGTATGGATATAGAGCAAAGCTCTGAAAGACCATCGCAATGTCCCGCTCGCCGGGTGGCACGTTGTTGGCCAACTGGCCGTCAATGTATACGTTCCCGCTGGTTGGCTTGACCAGACCGGCGATGATGCGCAACACCAGGCTCTTGCCACAGCCCGAGGGGCCCACGAGCGCGCATAGCTCTTTGTCCTCTACCGAGAAGTTCACGTTCTTAAGCACTTCTTTGCCGCTATACTCTAGACAGACTTCTTCCAATCCTATGCTGGCCAATTTCAAGCCGTCCTTTTTCTGGGGCTTCGGATTCATCGGAACTGACTGCTGTGCCCACCTCGAACTCGCCAGGGAGCACAAGTCTCAGACCAGGCAAACCTCGGTTTCTTTGTCAAAGAGGTGTATCCTGTCTTGTAAGAACTTCGCCCAGACTGTCTGCCCTACCTGCGGTTTAAAGCCCAGTTTCTTCCTGTCTCGCCGCACCTTGATCACGTTGTCGGATAGATTCAGACTAACCACGTACTCGTTGCCGTGGGACTCCACCACGTAGACCTCTGCCGATACAGCATCGGGCTCGTCTTGAGGGCTGAGCCGGATGTGTTCTGGCCTGATGCCCAGGATCAGCGCGCGCTGGAGAGGAATGTTATTTACCTTTTGGGCCAGGGATGGAGTCAGGATGAACCCGAAGTGATCGTTCTGCAAGCGGAGTTTGCCATCCTCTCTATGCAGAGAACAATCCAGGAAGTTCATAGATGGCATGCCAATGAAGCCTGCCACGAGCAGATTGGCCGGCTTGTTATAGATCTCCTCCGGGGTGCCCACTTGTTGAATGACCCCTAGCTTCATGATCACAATCTTGTCGCCCAGGCTTTGAGCCTCCACCTGATCATGGGTGACATAGATTGTCGTAATGCCGAGTTCTCGCTGCATCCTCTTCAAGCTCGCCCTCATCTGTACGCGCATCCTAGCATCCAGTTGGCCCAAAGGCTCATCCATCAGGAATACCTTCGGCTTCCTGATCAACGCCCGACCCATAGCTACTCGCTGCTGCTGGCCGGCGCTCAGTTCGCTGGGGTAGCGATCGAGCAGATCGCTTACCTGCAGGAAATCGGCTATTTCTTTCACTCGCTGCCCGATTTCTTGCGCGGATATCTTCTTAGCCTTCAAGGGAAAGGCGAATTGCCGACTCACCGTCATGTGGGGGTAGAGGGCGTAGTCCTGAAAGACCATGGCCACGTCCCGATCCCCTGGGTAAAGGCTATTGATGACCTTGCCATCTAAGAAAACTTTGCCGGCATAGGGGGTCTCCAGGCCCGCGATCATACGCAGCGTCGAAGTCTTGCCACATCCCGTGGGACCAAGGAGAACACATAACTCCTTGTCTTCGATCCGCAGGCTGAGATCGTCTACCGCCAGGACTTTGCCATAGTATAAAGTCAGGCGCTCCAGTTCAACTGTGCCCACTGCTGGGACCTCCTAATCTCTATGAAAATTCACTTCAGCCTGCCGAAGCTCATCCCCCTGATGAGCTCGTTGCGCACCAGGATGGTGAAGATTAGAACGGGCAGCATAAGAACCGTCGAGGCAGCGCACATCTTGCCCCAGTCCGGGCCTACCGCAGTTTGAAGCTTGGCCAGCGCCACCGGTGCAGTTTCTGCCACCCTGGCTGTCAAGGACAGAGCAATCAGGAACTCATTCACCGATTGGATCAAGCAGAAGATAGCCGCGGTTATGATCCCGGGCCGCACCAAGGGAAGGCAAACCTTATAGAAGACTTCGAAGGGAGAATAACCATCGAGCCGGGCCGCTTCCTCTAATGAAGGAGGGATTTCGTCAAAGAATCCCTTCAGGAACCATATGGCAAAAGAGATATTGAATATGCAATAGACGAGGATCAAGGCCACATGGGTGTCAAGCAAGCCGACCATCCTGAACAAAACGTACATGGGTATCGCCATGGCGACCACCGGGAAAAAGCGCAGACTTAAGATCCAACCAAAAAGACAACCGCCACCTTTAACCTCGTATCGCGAAAAACCGTAGGCAGTCAGGGATGCCAAAACCAGCGAGATGGCCGTAGAAATCACGGCTATGATGAAGCTATTTCTGAAATCCCCCATGAACGCCGGGTTCTGCAACTTGAATAGGCCTATGTAATTGTCGAGAGTAGGCTTAAATATCACGAGTGGAGGCAGGGCAAAATTCTGCACCCGAGTCTTGAACGAGCTCATGACAATCCACACCAGGGGCAACAAGAACACCAGGCCGATGACGACGATGCTTAAGAAGATTAGAACTTGTTTGATCTTGGTCCACGCAGCTTTGAGCATTTGATTCCTCGCTTATAGTCCTGTGGATACCGCTTCTTCTTCAGGCTTCTGTGCGGGCATGAGCACCCCGAGCAGGATGTTGACGATGATGATGATGACAATGACAAGTATCCACGAGATTGCCGATGCCTTCCCGATCTTGAAGAACAGAAAGCTATACCGGTATACAAGTAGGGAGAGCGTCGTCGTAAAGTCACCAGGCCCTCCACCGGTTAGCACGTATGCCAGGTCGAACATCTTGAGACAATCAATGGTGCGGAAAAGGAAAGCGAGCACGACAGGGAACTTCATATAAGGCCAGTAGATCTGCCGGAACTTCATCCACGCAGGGGCACGGTCTAGGGTCGCCGCCTCCCGGAGCTCATGGGGTATGGTCCCCAAGGCAGCCAGGGTCAGCAGGACAACAAAAGGAGTCCACTGCCAGACGTCGACAAGAACGATGGCCGCCATCGCATTTCGAGGTACAACAAACCAGGCAACCGGCTCGATGCCGATCAAGCCAAGCGACCAGTTCACCAAGCCGAACGTCTGGTCCAGCAAAAACCGCCAGAAATACCCCACAATCAATGGCGCCAACATCATCGGCAGGAAGACGATCACGCGGGCGATGCCAACCCCCGGCAACCTCTGATTGAGAGCAAAGGCTATTAAAATGCCAAGAACCATCTCGATGGCCACGGCTATGACCGTGAATCTGAGTGTGATAAGTGAAACCACCCAGAGGTCACCGCCGGTAACAAGTTCGGCATAGTTACGGAACCCAATGAAACGCGCCGAGCCTCCCAGGGTGTAGTCAGTAAAACTGACACCCAAAGAATAGAAAAGGGGGAAGATCACCATTACAATGAGGAAAATCAGAGTAGGTCCCAAAAGTAAGCGGACGAACCCTCTATCAGGGGTGGCGGCGGTTCCCACATCCTCACTGCCCGATTCAGACCTTGATGCAACTGCCTGTTCATTCATGAAATACCCTTTCAAGGTTGATTATCTAACGGCGAAGCTTATCAAGTCCTGTTAGATCTGCCTTGCGACCATAAGCACCAGAATTCTCTATGAAGCTGTCTTAACCTTGTACCTGCTGCAGGATATAAGAGATTCTAACATTATTATATCACACCATCTGCTCCCCGGCAAATCCAGGCTGAATTGGGATTTCGAAGCAGAAACCTATCAAGTCCTGCTAGATCTGCCTTGCGACCATAAGCACTAGAATTCTCAATGAAATGGCTAATCTCAGGCCAATGTGCTTGTTTATCCAGCAACGTAGGGTACGCCCAAAGAATTGGTGGGCTGGACCGCCGGAGATGCCGGCGGCCTTGCCCTGTGCATTCAAAGAGATGAGCTGATCTGTCTAGATGGCCGACTGCACCTCGCGAATCTACTTTAGAGCTTGCCCGCGTCTATGTCGGCAAAAACCTTCTTTACCCACTTTAGTGTTTCTCGGTAGCGACGGTCAACTTCTTCGATGGTCGCTTTCTTGTGGCCCTCGAGGATGATGGGGGAGCATTGCTCATGCGCAAAGTACCCCTCGTACCCGATCGCATTGCAGGCTTTGAAGAACTCGATCCAGTTTTCCTGTCCCTCGGACGGGATGACTTCCTTGAACCCGTACATGTTGTTCATGCCACCCAGGTACTTGAGGCCGATCAAGTGAGAGTGAACCATCATCTTGCCCGCTTTCTTGACCGTCTCCCAGATGAATTCTGTGTCCTGGGACTCTAACAGAGGAAGATCCAGGCCAAGCTTGAGGTTGGGATGATCGATCTCCTCAACCATGGCAATGGTTTCTTCGGTGTTGTTCGTCAATGATGGATGGTTCTGCAAGGCCAGGGTGACGCCATAGTCGGCAGCGATCTCCGCGCACTCCTTGATCCCCGCTTTGGCGAACTCCCACTCGATCAGGAAATCCTCTTCCTTGGAAACCTCGATGGACCTCGCATTCCACATGGCTGTATTGCTATAGCCCAGGTTCCACCCCACATGCCAGAAGTAGCCGACGAAGCCTGCAAGGATTCGGACGATGGGGCAATTAAGGTCGTGGGCTAATTCGCAGCATTCCTTGACAAACAGGATCTCTTTTTCTTGTCGTGGAACGAGGATGTGGTCGCTCCTCCTGAAGTCGGTGATGGCCTCAATCGCTGCGAACTTCAGGCCCAGCTCTTCGGCCAGCTCGACGAGTTTCTTTCGCCTATCCTTGCTGACGTCCATGGGGAAGGCGACAGGACGATGCGGCCAGACATCCACCGCATCGAACCCAAAGTTGGCCGCTCTCTTCATAGCCTCTTCGAGCGTTAAGGGTTCGCCATCGTAGAAATATCCTGCATAGCCGACCGTATCCAGACTGACCTTTAGCATTTCTTAACCTCCTTCTTTGCAAGCTTTCCGCCGTTTGTCAGCGGAACCTCCGCCAAATGTGAAGACTACTTGACACTATCGAATGTTTCACCTCCTCTCTACTAAACTAAGAATAGGGTAACGGAACGATAATGAAGCAAACGTCCCTCCATGGGGGCCAGTCAGCTTCATCAAGACCTGGATGGTGGATCAACGGCACGCCCTACGACTGATCAGCAATCAAAGAAAATCGCGGTATCTCACCTCCTTTCGTACACCTCTGGTCGGGAACGTCACCACGGCCTGCATCTCGATGGCCATAACGCAGGCCTCGGCCTCGGCAAGGATCAGGCCCAGAACATCTCGCCAGGCGCCTCGAAGATGCACGCTTCCTTCAACATTGCCACAGCCTTGGCCAACCCCTCGTCGGTAGACATCAACGCGTCCTCATGCTCGATGGAAACGACGTAATCGTAGCCCATCAACCGGAAGGCGCTCATGATGTCCTTCCACGTCTTCGCGTCGTGACCGTAACCGATGGTGCGGAAGGTCCAGGCGCGCTCGGGGATGCGGTCGTAGGGCTTGTTGTCGTTGCAGCCGTTGACCGATACGTTCAACGGGTCAACATAGACGTCCTTGCCGTGTACGTGGTAGATAGCATCACCCAGCTTGCGGATCGCAGCCACCGGGTTCACCCCGTTCCAGAAGAGGTGGCTAGGGTCGAAGTTACAGCCGATGACTGGCCCGACCGGGTCGCGCAGTCTGAGCAGGGTTTCCACATTGTAGACCAACTGACCGGGATGCATCTCCACCCCGATCTTCACCCCGTGGTCGGAGGCGAATTTGCCTGCCTCTTTCCAATAAGGGATCGCTACCTCGTTCCACTGATACTCCAGAATCTCCAGGAAGTGCGGCGGCCAGGGACAGGTGACCCAGTTGGGCATAGTATCGCCCGGCGCACCCGCAGGACAGCTCGATAAGACATTGACAACGGGCACTTCCAGCAGTTCGGCCAGACGTACTGTCCTACGGAATATCTCATCCGATTCCTTGGCGAGCTCTTGATTGGGGTGTAGAGGTTCATAGTGGCAACTGAAGGCGCTGAGGATCAAGCCCCGCGAGGTGATGGCCTCCATGTATGATTGCCGCTTGCTCTCACTCTCAAGAAGTTCATCCACAGGGCAGTGATGGTTGCCAGGATAGCCGCCCGTGCCGATTTCAACAGCCGACACACCAGCGTCCACCGCACGGTCCAACGCTCCCTCAAAGGGTAGGTTCTGGAAGAGAACGGTAAAGACTCCGATGCGCATGATACACCTCTCTTATGTGAAAGTCAAGTATCCGTCCAGTCCCCTTAGGCGCGCGACCTAGCGTGCTTCGCCACGGGATTATGACGCGTCTTGTTGGCGGCGCAATCGAACTACAATGCTATCTTCGTCCAGCCTGACGTCCTCCCAGGTCAGGATTTCACCGGCCGCAACCGGCTGGATAACCTCAGCGCCAGGCGCCAGACCGGCGGGGAGGGCATTCAGCGCTTGCGCCACTTCGGCACGATCTATTGTACCATAGAAGGTGAAGCCTCCAAAGTCGTCTAGACGCTCACCTGGCTTGAGCGCTCGTTTCGAGACCGCCATCACTTCGGCCACTGGTCGGTCCAACGGCACCAATGTCGTCTGGCGATAGATATGAGCACGCGCGACAGAGAGCGGCGCTTCCAAAAACCAGAGATGATAGGGCCGGAAAAAGGTGAAATACTTACCCTTACCGACCTTGAGATACTCGAGATCGGCACGGATGCGCTCATCTTGAACCCGGACTGTAGCAAAGACCCCACCCGCCATTGAACTCCCTTGGACGAAGTCCACAGCACCGGGGAACTTGGTCATGCCGCCATCTTCTTCAAGGGCGAAGATCTCGGAGACCGTCTCCAGTGTCGCCTCGGGTCCGATCATGCCCCGTTGCATCGGCAAGCAGCCAGTTGCATTGGCCGCGCAGGTCATCTCGAACATGGTCTTTGTGCCGTCGATGTAGGACGCTACTTGGAAGGGATCCTTGCCAGCGCGCCCAGCGGATTCGGCCACCGTCTCCGGCGTGGCCGCAGGGTTGAGCGGGTTGTTCTTGCCTTTGCCGATGACGATCAGCTCATAGCCCAGGCTGGTTACGAAATCGTAGAGTTCCATCAGACAGCCCGGCTCATCGCCAGAGGAGACGGTATAGAGCACCCCAGCCTCTTGCGCCAGTTTGTTCAGCATTCGCCCCACCGTCACGTCGGCTTCGATGTTCACCAACACCATGTCTTTGCCGTGCTGGATGCAGGCATAGGCGGTTTCGGCCCCGGTGGCGGGCGACGGAGTTACATCAGCAACGATATCCACCGCCTCCAACTGCGCAGCCAGGGCATAGGAACCGGTGATCACGCGCTTGCTGGCGCACAGGGCGTCCATTGCAGGGCCCGGCGTGCTGGCCTCGACGATCTTTTCCCGCTCCACACCGCTCGCTATGAACGCCTCCCTTGCGGCGAGCGTGTCGCTATCGGCCAGCACGGTCACTTCCATGCCGGGCACCTGCCCAACTTGAGCAACGAAACCACTCCCCATCCAGCCTGCGCCACTGACGCCAACGCGAATAGGGTTGCCTTCAGCCTCGCGCCGTAACAACTCCTGTCTCATCGTCTGCTCACCTACCCCTTGGCCGCAACGGCCTCGTGCGCGGCAACGACAATGTCCTGCGCGGTCAGGCCGTATTTCTCCAACAGTGCGTACGGTTCTCCCGACTCGGTATAGGTATTGGCCAAGCCAACGAAGTGCATAGGCACAGGGTGGGTAGCTGCCACAACGCGTGCGATGTTGCTGCCCATGCCACCGTGTAGCAAGTGCTCCTCAGCAGTAACGATGGTGCCCGTTTCCCGCGCTGCGGCCGCAATCGCTTCGGTATCCATCGGCCTGAGGGTGTGCATATCCAGCACCCGTGCTTCAATCCCCTCCTCTGCCAGCATCGCCGCTGCATCCAACGCCGCGGCCACCATGAGACCGCAGCCGATGATCGTCAGGTCGCGCCCTTGGCGAACGACGTTGGCCTTGCCGATCTCGAAGGGACAATGGTTCTCAGGGTAGATATGCGGCATGGCTGTCCGGCTGGAGCGCAGATACACCGGCCCGACGTGTTCGGCGGTCGCATGCACCGCCTTGTGCATCGAAGCCGGATCACTGGGCACCACGATGACGAACGTGGGCAGGCCACCCATAAGGGCAAAATCCTCAATCGCCATTGCGGTCGGACCATCCTTGCCCAATGTGATCCCGCCGTGGCTGCCCACGACCTTGACGTTGAGACCCGCGATGGCGATGGAAATGCGAAGCGGATCGTATGCAATGCACAGCAGGAACGCAGACATACTCGTGATGAAAGGAATAAACCCACAGTCCGCAAGCCCAGCCCCTATGCTGACCATGTTGCACTCGGCAAGACCGATATTGAAGAACCGTTCCGGGAACTCATGGCGTACGGCCGCTGTCTTCGTTGTGTTAGACAGATCCCCATCCAGCACTACAACCCTTGGATTGTCGCGACAGAGTTCCAGCAATGCTTCACCAAATACATCGCGCAGCGGCTTAGCGGGCTTGAGCCCTGCCTTTTCGCCTACTTGCATAGTATCTCCTCGCGAGCTCTCTCGGCTTGCTCAGGTGTGAGGGCACGACCGTGGAAGGTGTAGTCTGCCTCTACAAAGGAAACGCCCTTGCCCTTGATCGTGTGGGCGATGATCACCGAAGGCTGACCCTTCACCTCTTGCACAGCCTTGAGTTTTTCTATGAGCGCCTGGATGTCGTGTCCATCCACCTCCTCGACGTGCCAACCGAAGGCGCGCCATTTCTCCGCGAACGGCTCCAGCGCCATCTCACGGCTGATCGGGCCGGTCTCCTGGTATTTGTTGTAGTCCACAATGGCGATGAGGTTATCGGCCTTGAAGTGGGCAGCCGCCATCGCCGCCTCCCAAATCTGGCCCTCCTCACACTCGCCATCGCCCAGCAGCACGTAGACGCGATAGTTCAGTTTGTTCAGACGGCCCCCTAGGACGTGGCCCAGCCCAACCGATAACCCCTTGCCCAGCGAGCCGGTTGTCGTTTCGATACCCGGCAGCCTGTCCTGGACAGGGTGGCCCTCCACCGGACTATTGATCTGGCGCAAGCGCCACAGTTCCTCGCGGTCGAAGTAACCTGCGTGCGCAAGCGCTGCATAGAGCAAAGGCGCGGCGTGGCCTTTGCTCATGATGAAGCGATCCCGTTCTGGCCAATGGGGGTCGTCGCTGCGATAGCGTAGGATGCCGCCAAAGTATAGGGCTGTCACCATCTCCACGGAGGAGAAACAACTCGAAGGGTGGCCCGAGCGGGCGTGCGTCGTTATCTCCAGGGTGTCGAGTCGCAAACTTCGAGCCTTCTCCTTCAGGGCTTGCAAATCCATTGCTTGAGTTAGCATTTCACGCATGTAGCCTCCGCTATTGATCGTATTGGGCCAGAAACTCTTCCACCTGAGCGGCGGTGGGCAAGGCAGGGATAACGCCTTGAGTTAGTGCGGTCAGGCCACCTGCGGCGTTGGCATAGCGCAAAACCTCGCGCATTCGCGCCGGCGAAAGTTGGTCGCGCCAGTTGGCGCCAACAACCAACTGGCAGAGTAAACCGGCGACAAACGCATCGCCGCACCCTGTGGCATCCACCGTCTGCACCTTAAAGGCAGGGACGTGCTCACCGCCTCCAGCAACCCGGAAGAAGCTACCATCGGGGCCCAGCGTCACCACACAGAGATCTGGGCCACGTTCCAGCAGGGCCTTGCTGGCGACATCCAAGTCTTCGCTTCGGGCAAGTAGGGCCAACTCCACTCCGTTGACCTTTAACAGGTTGACATGAGGTATCGTTGCCATGACCCTGTCGCACGCTTCAGAGCGGCTCCACAGATCTGACCGGTAGTTGATGTCGAAGGAGATCAGCGCACCGGCCTGGCCGGCGATCTTCGCCGCCTCCATCGTGGCACTGCGGCTTGGCTCCTGAATCAGGCTGAGGGACCCGAAGTGAAAGGCGCGGGTCTCTTGCAACAACTCCCGATCTAGTTCATCCGCCCGCAGGAGCATGTCCGCGCCGGGGTTGCGGTAAAAGAGAATCTCGTACGTGTTCACCTCCGGCATGGCGATGAAGGCCATCCCCGTGCGAGCCTCCTTGTCAAATCGCATCCCGCGGACATCTACCCCCTCTCGCCTCAAGACATCGGCCAGATGATGGCCGAACGCCTCGTCGCCCACCTTGCCGATGAACGCGCTCCGTGCGCCTAGGCGCGCAGCGGCCACAGCCACATTGGCCGGCGCGCCACCGGGCTTGGGACGAAAGGCAGATACCTCGACCAGCCTACGGCCCACCTCGGCCGGGAACATATCAACCAGAAGCTCTCCCAGACAAACGATGTCCATGAGCTACGATCCACCTAACATGCGCCGCATCAACTGCGAAATCTTGATCGCATCAGAGGTCTGGAAGCACTCATACAGCTCTTTCCTTGGCACCCGGTCCAGCAACTCAAAGCCGAACTTGAGGTTACGAATGCTTTCCTCGACTGCTTTCTCCGGCGGTTCGCGGTAGGGGAACAGATCCAGGCCATACCACCCGTCGTAGCCCCATTCGTCCAGCCAGAAGAGCGCCTCCAGCGTCTCCCACAGGTTGACCGTGCCCACGATCACGTCATCGTCGAACAGCTTCCAGTTGTCGTTCCAGTGGGTGTGGAAGAGCTTCCCGTAACGGCAGCAGAGCGCGATAGACTCGGCCAAGTTCTCTTTCATAATGAGCGCGTGGCCCATATCGATGTTGACGCCCAGGTTTGGCCGGTTGATCTCGTTGATGACCGTCATACAGTGGCCGATCGTGGGCAGCATGTTGTGCGTGCGCGGCTCGAAGGCTTTGTACTCCACCACCACTTTCTGCTCGGGGTTATAATCCGCCCATTCGGCCAGTCCCTCAACCAGATCATCAAGGCGCTGGCGGTGATCGGACTGGAAGGGATAGTCGAAGCCATCCTGGGCCGGCCAGTAGACCATGATTTCCGCTTCCGTGTAGGCGGCGATATCCATTGTGCGCTTGGCCAAGTCGATGGCCTCGCGGCGCAGCTGTGGGTCCGGGTTGCTGAACTGACCGAACTTCCAACGTGGATCCACCCACAAGTGGGGACAGAACTGGACGATTTTCAGTCCCAGATCATCGGCCAGTGCCTTCAGAGGTTTGTAGGTGTCGTCGGTTACCTCTGTCGGATAATGCATCTCCAAGCCGCCGACACCCTCGATGGACGCCGCCAGCTTGAAGCGTTCATCCATCGTCCTATCCGGACGATAGCCTTCTTTCACGAAGCGGTCGCTCATTGCGCCAAGGTACCAAACTCCAACCGAAATCTTCAACTCACGCATTGTTACCTCCTTGGCCGAAGACACCGGGCGAATCACTGAAGATTCGTATTGCCTATGTGCCACCAGACCTAGCCGCCTCAGCAGACAATCCGCTGTGATGGCAAGCCAAGACGCTAACCTTGGAGCTCGTTATATAGGGCGTAACGGTCAGCTCGATAGTAGATGTGCAGGAACTCGACAGGGATGTTCTGCTGCGAATAGGAGACTCGCTGGATGTAGAGCAAGGCTGACTTGGGCGGTATCGACAGCAAGCGGGCCAGGTTGCGGGGTGCCAGGATCGCACGGATGACCTGCTTGGCTCCCACGAGGCGAATGCCATAGTCACGTTCCAGCGCCTCTCGCAGGGGACTCGACGCGTAGTCGCCCCGCAGCACCCCAGGGCAATAGCTGTGAACCAGGTGCGATTCCTCGATGCTCATAGGCTCGTCGTCCGCGAGGCGCAAACGTTCTAGGCGGGCCAGTTCTTCCCCTGGCTCGATCTCCAGTTTTTCGGCAATATCTTGTGGTGCTGGAATGAGGCCGGAAGACAAAACCTTCGAAGCGGGCTTGAAGCCTCGCTGGCGCATGTCCGCGGTGAAACTGATAATGCGTACCAAACCTTGCTCGACAGTGGGATGCGCCACAAAGGTGCCCCGGCCCTGTTGCCGGTAAATCAAGCCCTCATTGACCAGCATATCAAGAACCTGGCGCACCGTGGTACGGCTGACCTGGTGGCGCTCGATCAACTCGGACTCGGGCGGAATCCTGTCCCCTGGCTGCCACTCTCCGCGCAGAATCTTGTCTCGCAGGATCTCGTACAACTGATGGTAGAGCGGCAACTTGCTCCTGCGGTCAATACGATCCACTAGTCTCTCACATCTCCATCTAGATGGTGGACGAAAGCCTTACGCCTCGGGAGGAACATCCACCCAGCGCCCTTCGACCGTTGACTCGACGGCGGCATCGAGGACCTGCTGGCAGCGCAACCCATCGTAGAAATCGGGATAGGCCGGTTCGTCCTTAGCGATCGCTAGCAGGAAATCGCTGACCTCATGGATGAAGGTATGCTCCCAACCGATGATGTGTCCGGGCGGCCACCAAGCGCTGATATAAGGATGGCTCGATTCTGTGACCATGATTGTGCGAAAGCCCTGCTCAGCCCCTTCATCTCCCCTGGAGTAGAACTCCAATTCATTGAGGCGCTCGAGGTTGAAGACGAGACTCCCCTCGCTACCGAAGATCTCCAGACGCAGGTAGTTCTTGCGTCCCGTGGCAAAGCGAGTTGCCAAGAAGGAGCCTATTGCGCCGTTGCGGAAACGGGCGAGCAAGTAGGTGGCATCGTCCGCCGTGACGGTGCCCGTGCCTGAGCCATCGGCAAGCGGGCGCTCTTTTGTGAAGATCTCCTGGGCGCCGCTCACCGCCTCGATCTCGCCCACCAGATAGCGGGCCAGGTCGACAGTGTGTGCATTCATGTCGCCATGTGCGCCGGAACCGGCTTCCTTGAGATCGTGGCGCCAGACAAAGGGGAAATTCGGATCGACGAGCCAGTCCTGATAGTAAACCGCGTTGAAGTGCCGGATACTCCCTATCTTGCCCCCCTCGATGAGCTGCTTGGCGAGGATAATGGCCGGCACACGACGGTAGTTAAACGCCACCATGTGGCGGACACCAGCGTCGCGCGCTGCATCGAGCATCTGACATGCCTCATCAGCGTCCATGGCCATCGGCTTTTCGCAGAGTATGTGCTTACGCGCCTTGGCCGCGGCGACGGCAATCGGCATATGGGTCGCATTGGAGGTACAAATGTCCACGAGGTCGATGTCGTCGCGGGCCACTAGACGCTCCCAAGACGTCTCCGTGGTCTGCCAGCCGAACTGCTTGGCAAATGCCTCCAAGTCAGAGACGTCTCGCCCGCAAGCAGCACGCAAGACCGGACGTGCAGGCAAATCGAAGAAGTGAGGCGCATCGATGAAAGCGTTGCTGTGCGCTCGCCCCATGAACTTCGTGCCCACGATTCCAATATTGATCTCTTTGCGCATCGTCCTCCTCTGTACAGCCTGACGCGCGTTCTTATGACAAAGTGTGCTTTCCGCGCCCTCGATGCCTGGTAGACAGAAGACTGCCACCATGATCAGAACGGTTCACTAGCATCGACGTGGTCAGTATCGGTCGGAATGCACCTGATGCAGATCGCATCGGGGAATCTGGCAACCTTGGGTCTTTTTGCGCTTGGAGTATCATCGCCTGCGTAGCGGCACATCTGGGCTCGAGGTCAAGACGGCAGTTGCCCGTCAGATGCTACGCGTCTCCCAGCTCTCACCGCCATAACGACCTCGCAACTGCATCACTGGCACAGAGGTTAAGATAACAACATTAGAACGTTACTATATTTTAGCCTAGAGTCCCATGTTTGTCAACCACTTGTTTCTGTGCTGTGGGCCCAGGCCAGTTGACAAAAAGCGCAACAAGCGGCATCATAGAATATGTGAATTGTTTGCACCAATGTGAATCCAAAGACGGGTATCCTCACTCTCCCAGTCGGGAGGTCTTTTGTGGAAATCAGTCAGCTCCTCGACCGAAAGTTGATCTTCCATCCTCTGAACGTACGTGAAGGCATTCCCGTCCGAATACTTAGGGCACTTGGTGCTGCCGGATGCCCTGGCCATATTGCAGGGCTTTATTCCCCTCGTGAAATGTACTAGCGAGGCAATCATGACTGAGGATCGGCTCAAGCTTCTGGCCGAGGTTGCTGTTCTCTATTATGAAGACGGGCTCACGCAGGAGCAAATCGCTCGGCAACTGAGCATCTCTCGATCCAATATCTCACGTCTCCTGGCCGAGGCCAGCCAAAGAGGCGTGGTGGGAACAAGGATCAATTACCCCTGGCAAACCTCGCCTCTGCTGCAAACTGCTCTGATGAAGCGCTTCCCTCTGCGGGTGGCCAGGGTACTGAAAACCGGCCGCTGCGATTACAAGTGGGTCGTGCGAGGTCTAGGAGCCTTGGCCGCGCGTTGTTTGGAAGGCATTCTCAAAGATGAGGGTGTCCTCGCTATTGGCTGGGGCACTGCCCTCCACGAGGTGGTCAATGCCCTCTGGCCGATGGGGAAAACGGGGATAGAGGTGGTGCAGATGATCGGGGCCGTCGGCTCGGCGGATCCCTTCATCCATGGCCCCGAGCTCCCCAGGGTGCTAGCCCAAACCCTAGGGGGACGGTATCGCCACCTCCACGCTCCTCTCATCGTCGCAGACCAAGAGGTCCGCCAGGCGCTCCTCAAGAACCGACGCATCAGCGAGACCTTGGAGCATGCGAGGAGGGCGGACATCGCCCTGGCGGGGTCGGCTCCTTGGAGCCGAGCGTCTCCAGCCTCATCAGGGCGGGCTACGTGGACGAGGAGGAGCTGGAGGTCATCTCCCGGAGCGGGGCTGTCGGCGACATCTGCGCCTACCAGTTGGACATCCACGGAAGGGTCCTAGACATCGAATTGAACCGGCGCGTGGTGGGCATAGACCCCGAGTCCCTGAAGCGCATCGATTGCCTCATCGCCGTCGCGGGCGGCATCTTCAAAGCGCCCGCCATTTTGGGCGCGTTGCATGGGGGATTTGTGGACGTCTTGGTCACGGATGAGGAGGCGGCTAACCCGGTGTTGTGGCTGGCCGAGGAATGCCCTGCGTCGGAAGTGGTGATGGAGAACATGGAGGTTGGAGATGGAATTGGGACGCGAGCGGTTATTGGAAATGCTCAGGAAGATGTACGAGATACGGTATTTCGAGGAGGAAGCCGATGAACTCTATGCCCTGGGGAAGGTCCACGGGACTATGCACCTCTCCATCGGCCAGGAGGCGATGGCCGTGGGAGCCATCGCTGCCCTCCGCCCCGAGGACTACATCTTGAGCACCCATCGGGGACATGGCCACTGCATCGCCAAGGGAGCCGATATCA
>Ga0209978_10000403_pt1 | contig 16063 bp, 16 predicted proteins | sample BentaG_FD_182805 | JGI IMG/M metagenome (GOLD analysis project Ga0209978, IMG submission 182805) | Deep subsurface microbial communities from South Atlantic Ocean to uncover new lineages of life (NeLLi) - Benguela_00093 metaG (SPAdes)... | ecosystem: Environmental > Aquatic > Marine > Oceanic >... | reverse complement strand
ATATGAAGCCTTGCTGGATTTTAGCATAACTTTCCCTGTAAAAGAGAGCTATTGACACCGTGCACTAGCTATGCTACGCTAAAATAAATTGCGACTCGCTTGACGGGAGACCGTTTAATTGTCACCCTGACCTTGAGTGAAGCGAAAGGGAAAAGTCTCTAGATTCTCCGGTCTCCCAAGAGAATCTCAAAAGGAGAGAAGATTATTAATAAACTTGATGGGAAAAGGAGGTGAAAAATGGGCACAACTGAACCCTTACCAGCTAATATAATTGACTTTGGTCTAGCTACGATGGTGCTAATCTTAGGGATTTTTTTCATCATCGTGGGTATAGTAATAGCTGGCGTAGTCTATCGGGAATCGCGTGAATGGAGAAAAATGATACTGCCCATGTTTGATAGAGACTCCTCTGAGATAACGCCAGAATCCTCTAAGGAACCAAGTGGGTTAACGCCGCGAATGGCGGCTTTTGGCAAGGAGATATTTGGCCGAGTCTTTACTCATATGGACATCGCTGGCTTGCTGGGCGGTGCCGCTATCGCCATCCTGGGCATAATTATAGTCTTGATATCACTTTATATCGGAACGTAGGTTAACGTCCCGAATGGCGGCCTTTGGCAAGGAGATATTCGGCCGAGTCTTTGCTCACATGAACATCACTGGCTTGCTAGGCGGCACCGCTACCGTCATTCTAGGCATACTTGTAGTCTTGGTAGGACTTACTTTCAGCGGTTAGGCCTTTCCTTAGTGTCCCTTTGACGCCAGTGACAGGCCACCACGACCAAATGCTATAAATTATGCTGCTCATGATGCGGGCCATCAATCTGAGGATGAAGAGCCCAAACTGTATAAGCCATAGTATCGGTGGGTTGTATATAAGAAAGGCTACGACGCGACCGATTAACCTGGTAACGACAACGATGGCAATCGCTATACCGCTTAATGGTGGGTTGTACAAAAGCCAGGCTACTGCGGCTGAAATCCCCCTGAGGTAAAAAAGGAGGGCTGCTATTAGCCAGCGTAGAGGGGGGTGGTAGAGGAACCAGGTTATACCTAGAGGAATTCCCACCAGTATTTTCCAGAACAGGGCAACAGTACGAAAAGAAATGTCCCAGAAGAAATCTCTCACGGTAGGCCAACCGCGGCGCCATATCCTTACCAGCCACACCACTAGGCCCAGTAAAAGCAGGAAGAGGAAGAGCAGTCCAAAAACTAAGAGTGTGAGCGGTACTTCTATTCCTACTAGTGGTAGTGTGAAAGTTGGAACATCAATAATATAACCCAGGCCGATACCTAGGGCCGTCAGCACAAGGGCAAGAAAGACGATGTTTCTGACTTGAGCTGCCCATCTTCCCATCCGCACCAGCCAGGGATAGATAATACGCCATGTGAAAAGAAGAGCTAGCGGTATCAGTACCAAAGATAAAATAGCTAGAGGGATCATCCCGGCAGCCAGGAAAAAGGCTATCGTTGCACCGAAATAAGCGATAACCGCGGTGAGCAATAAGAGCACTAAACAACTCATATCGTCCTACTCTCCTCGGCGCACTGAGAAAATTTCACCTCGCTTTTCTTCATCCCACCCAGTCCGCGTTTTAACACAGATTCATGAGAAAATTAGTATCATAATACCCAACAAAGCTGTGGAACAAATCGTCACAGCACTCGTAAACATACCCATGACTAAAGTGAGAGCCATAGCAACCATAGCAGCCAGAGCTGCGAACATACTCATGCCCGCGGCTAAAAATAATATTGGCGCGAGCAACAAGAAACCTATCATACGACACCACACTCACTAGTGGACCCGCTCAACATCATGGTGCTCCTTCCAAAGAGTTCAATACCACGCTGTGAGCTTGACCACAATCAATTTTACGCTCACCCCTAATCTAACAATCTTCCCCACGGCAGCCTCGCCGCAGAACCGGGAGAATTTCTGCGGATTAAACTCATTCTGTTACCTTAAATTTTGTTTCTCGATAGGCTACGACCATGAGCACGACCAGCACTACCAATCCTATTACTACCCATACCCAGGTCGGAATTGGGGACACCCTGAACTCAATAGAATCCGACCAGGCGCCTTCGTTGCCGTAATCATCTACTACCTTAACCCGCCAGTAGTAGGTACCCTTGGGTAAAGCCTCGCCCTCAGTCAGTGTGTAGCTGCTTTCTGCAATACCTGATTTCGACCAGATGTTTCCAGAACCGGCAGTTGTGTTTATCTCCAGGGTATAAGTATAAGTGGTGCTACCCGTCGCCCCCTGCCAGTTAAAAGTCACGTCCCCCGACCTTAGTCTATTGTCCTTAGGCGAGATGGGCAGCGGCGTTGTTGATAGCGTTTTCCTCGTTACCGTGAAGTCAGTCGAGTCATTAGCCCCACCTTCGTCGGTTACCACCAGGGTCTGTTCGCCCTCAGGGCTTCCTTTGGGCACCCGGAAACTAATGTTAACATTGCCATTGGACTGAGTTCGCATATCTCCTGACGCGGCAACGCCACCAATCTCCACCGTTAAATCTTGACTGCCGCGAAAGCCATTGCCGGTGAGGCTAACGACGTCGCCGGGTGCTCCCTCAGCCGGGCTAAGTGCTGTTATTTGGGCTTGAGTGTAGAGGGTGGTCTCCACAGCAGGTTTGGTTATGTCACCAGAAGCCGATACAGTTTGGCTGCCAAATGTGCTGGCGGGCAAAACAAAGGAAGATCCCCAAATACCATCTATATCAGCGGTTATATCCGTGGCAACAACCTGCCCAGCAAAGGTAACCTTGATGCCAGTTTCCTCGGGTTCGAAACCACCTCCGGCAACAGTAATCGTATCACCCACATAAGCCAAACTTGGCTCAACCGTAACTCCAGGGCTCACGGTGAAATCAACATCAGGTACATCACGAGCCCTGGTCAACCTTCCTGAGGCATCAATGGGATAGGTGCCGCTCTTGAGAGGAGGCACAGCGATGACGGCATTCCAGGAACCATTCTCATCAACATTGGGGTAGGTGCTTGGCTTCACTACCTCCCCATCAAAGGTGACCTCAATGTCCTTTTCTTCACTGGCAAAGCCCGTGCCGCTTACCTCAATCGTCTGCCCCACTGTTCCCGAATCTGTATTGGCAGTGATCTGGGGGGTTACGTCAAAATCCTTGTTCACCCAACCTACCCACATTGTATCTTCTTTAGCTTCGACCTTGAGGATATAGTGACCGGCGGGGGTATCCGGGATAGTATAAGATACGGTCAAGCTACCTACAGTATTAGCCGTGCCTGCCTTTTCTTCGCCCTTCTTTACCCCGCCCTGGTAGAGGGTAACCCGGATGTTCTGCCCATTATTAAAACCATAACAGTTGAGATTTACTTCCGTGCCCACTGGCCCCTCCGTGAGGTCAGTCTTTACGGAAGGGAGCACTTCAAAAGTATCAAAAGTATTCGTTGCAGGGTCGGCATAAGTGTTGTTAACCAAATAAACATTATAACTGTCCTTCTCAGCCTCGGGCATAAGGAAGGTCAAGGTATAGATTCCAGGCGCAGCTGCGTTAAATGTCTCCACAACACTTGCTTCTGTACGAGAATCCCAACAGATATGATAGGTGCCGGGTGCTGCCACAATCGCCGTTACTCCGATTATCTCGCCGCAGACCCCTGCTTCGACCAGTTCTCCGCAGACCCCACAAGCATCGTCAAGGGTAATGGAATACTCCTCCGGTAGCTTAGTTGTTGTGAAAGAGTGATATTCCTCATTATCAGCTGGACTCCTTACGCCGTCTGACCAGACCTCATAGTAGTATAGTGTGTCTGGGGCCAAGCCTGTGAGGGGTATGTAATGGTCTAAGACCATGCTGCTATCAGATTCAGTATTACCCAGAACGGTGGTGGTGCCGTATTGTACTTCACTATCACTGAGATTGTTGGTAATCCAGGTGATGGCGGCGGCAGTGGCGGTGATATCCACTGCATCAACATCGGATATCTCTGGTTGAGCCAGAGCCAACTGGGGCAATATCAGCATCAATAGCAGAAGCCCGGCTATAATGGCAGCCTGTATCCGCTTTACGCGCACCATAAACTCTCGCAGCAGGTAAGTTTTCCCCGAAAAATATGTTTGGACGAAACTACAGAATACGGCGGACTATGCGCCGTTCTAGGAAAAACCAAACTGTTACCACCTTTCTTCTATTTTAAATAGGTTGTCTAATTTTGATTTTCCGTTCAATTTTGGGCATTTATATAAGTTTCCCCATTCATCGGGCTCGGTTGCATAATAAACATTTTCGCAAACAATGAGCAAAATAAATTGAGCAACTACACTTTTAAACAACCTCATTTACAACATAATATCTTTACTTTGGCAAGTTTGTCAAGACGTGTGCCGTGTCTTTGCGAGGCTGGATTTGGTCAGTCGAAGCAATATCTCGGTTAGGTGTGAGATTGCCACGCTTCGCTCGCAATGACACACAGGGTTTTATAGAATTTTTAAAAAAATTCTAATAGGACTTGACAACCCGCTCCTTGTAGAATATACTAAAAATTAACAAGATCTTAACATTTCTGATTTGTCTCACTGTAAACAATCGAGCCAGTGACCAAAGTGGGCTAGGAGCCCGGAAAGGAGGTGATTAGCGGGGAGTTCAGATTAATAGAAAAACCATGTATCATCCCGGGCCCGGGAACACGGGATGGTAAAACAGTGTAGAAATAGTCAAAATAAAGGAGGTTTAGGTGAAAAAATTAATCAGTATTGGTGTTGCTCTAGCTCTGCTGGCCATAGCAATGGTACCTGGCGCCGTGGCGGCACAATGTGACTATGAGGGTGTGGAGCCGGACACGTATGCCAAAATCCCGTTCGCAATCCTCGAGAGTGGCTTCGTGCTATTTGAGACCTTATGGCCAGATCTTGATGCGGCACTTGGCATGGACATGCTCTGGTTAGGTGATGTCTTCGGCGAGCTTGGTAGTTGGGTCGGCGGTCCTCTTGCCTGGACAGTGGATATGCTTGGATGGGGCATAAGCCTTGGTGCTGGCATATTAGACTCGCTTGGTCCTACGTTGGGCCTTCCCGACTACGTGGGTGAGGTGCTCAACGATATAGCCTGCGGACTCTTCACGCCTTTCACCTGCGTCGTACCAGGTGCCCCGCCCTTCGATCCTTGCGCATAAAGAGTGTAACAACTTTAACATTTGTATAGTGGTATAATGTTCTCGCCTGGTTGCCGGTGAGTAAGCGAGGAATCTCAATGAGATTGTCAGGTTGATTTCCCGGAACCGGCAGTATAGAGATTACTGGTACCGGCAGCGACGGGAACAGATAAAGAGCCAAAAAGGGGGGCAGCATGGAGCTGCCCCCCTTCTCTTTTTTGCAGAGGAGATTGCTTCGGCTAACGAAGTCAACCTCGCAAAGACAAGTAGGGTGTCATTGCGAGCGAAGCGCGGCAATCCCTGTAGATAAATTCCCAATCTTAATTTCTAAGCCTAAACAAATCCAAATATCAAAATCCAAATATCTAAACTGTTTTCATCATTGGTATTTCGATGAAAGGAATTAAATTTTACTTTCTTTTGTTTGGGATTTGGTGCTTGGAATCTAGGATTTCTCCAGCATTATCATAAGGGCAGGACTCGTCCCCGCCCTGAGTAAGGCGCAGATAAACTGAGCGCTTGTTCAAAAGATGGGTCAGGATACTACGCTGTGTCTTCACTCTCCAATTGCTGGAAGAAGCAAGTCCGGTTGCCGGTGTGACATACTGGCCCAGTAGGTTCAGCCTCTATGAGAAGGGCATCGCTATCGCAGTCCTTGGTGATGGACTTCAGCCTGAGGAAATTGCCCGAAGTTTCTCCCTTGTGCCATAATTCCTGCCGGCTGCGGCTGTAGAACCAGACATCTCTGGTGCCTAATGTGCGCTTTAGCGCATCTGTGTTCATATAGCCCAGCATCAGGACTTCACCATTCTCGGCATCCTGGACAATAGCTGGAATCAAGCCTTTATCGTCAAACTTTAGCATTTGCCTCCTAAGCTCCGAAATTTATTATTGCTTCCCCCAAATTGATATCCCCGGTATAAAGAGCTTTGCCTATAATTGCTCCCTCCGCCCCGAGCTCCCTTAGTCTCCGCAAATGCTCCAGCCTGGAAACCCCGCCGGCCACAATGACGGGAACGTTTGCTTCAGCAAGCAGTCTACTTATCATGTCGAAGTTAGGCTCGGTAAGGGTGCCGTCCTTCTTTATATCAGTATAAATTAAGCGTCTTACTCCGGCATCAACCATCTCTCGGCTTAACCGGAGAACCTCAAAAACCGTGTTCTTCTGCCAGCCGTGGATGGCTATATTGCCATCTCGGGCATCCAGGCTAACCGCGATAGCCTCGCCAAATTGCTGGCATAGCTTTTTTACCAGTTCCCTGTTCTCTATGGCCACAGTCCCCAAAATTATCCGGCTTACCCCTTGACGCAATAGTTTTCCTGCCACATCTTCTTGCCTGATACCACCGCCTAATTCTATTAACAGGCCACTCTCTTTTATTATCTCCTCAACCACCTCCATATTTTGGGGCTCACCTGCGACTGCCCCGTCCAAATCGACAATATGGAGCCATCGTGCCCCCTGGGAATACCAGGTCAAGGCTGCTGTCACCGGGTCCTCAGCAAAAACAGTTTCCTGGTTATAATCACCCTGATATAGCCTGACGCACTTACCGCCCCTGATGTCAACGGCTGGGATTATCTCCATGTCAGACCTCTGCACTATCTCCGTCTTAACTGTTTTTCTTCTGCCGCCAGGTTGAATGCCGGCACTATACTATCCCGGGCAATTAATTTTTATCCTATCATACAATAGACTCTATAATCGGACAAGCTAAAGAAGGCGCAACTGAACTCCAAGCGCTATCAAACATCCACGTTTCGAAAAGAGCTTGACAGTGCGAGGGGCGTCATATAGTATAGGCCAGGAGCTCGAAAAAGCGAAGCCTGCATGTCATTTGCTAGCTTAGATCCTTGGAGGGAGAACTATGGATAAGATCGCGCAGGCCATGGAAAGGGCCGGCTTCCCCAGCAGCGATGGTTACGACCTGCCCACCTCAACGAAGGCATTCCCCGATGGCGCTCACTACCGAGTGGAGATCTCCGGGATAGAGACGCCTAAAGTCTTGTTGGCCGCAATTGACGAGGCGAGGAAGCAGGCGGTGCCGTTTCACCGCTCGATTTCGGTGGTGCGGGGGGCCTGCATGTTGACCCGAGAACAGCTCAAGGAATTCGCCCGAATAGCCCATGATAACCAGGTGGAGGTAATCATGACTCCCGGACCCAGGCCTACCTGGTATACCGGCCGTCAGATTGCTACGCCGGAAGGGGCGATTTCCGGGCTGCGAATGAGGGGCATGGACATGGTGCGACATTACCTCATGGAAGTCGAGCGGTGCATTGACATAGGCTTCCGGGGTTTCCTGGTCTGGGACGAGGGCGTGCTATCTCTGCTCAACACCATGAAGCAGAACGGCGACCTGCCGCAGGATATCATCTTCAAAGTCTCTATATTCGCCGGGCATGCCAATGCTGCCGGCGTAAAGCTGTTGGAATCACTGGGGGCGGGAAGCTGCAACCCGGTGGCTGACCTCACCCTTCCCCAGCTTGCCTCTATCCGGAGCGTGGTGACCCTGCCACTGGATATTCACATCCAGCTCTGGGCCTCCATGGGCGGCTATAACCGGATTTATGAGACACCGGAAATAGCACGGGTGGCCTCGCCCTGCTACTTCAAGATGGAGCCCGGGCCGGGGCTCGTGATGTACATGCCCTGGGGCACGTCTGAAGACGGACTGGCGGAATTGGCAAGAGACAAAATCCGCTCGGTCAAGAACATCATCGAATTGATCGGTGAAGTGCATCCCGGACTTAAGGTATCAAAGGAGGGGGCGGAAGACCTCAGAGTGCCCTTGCCAAGATGACCAAGGAGGCTGAGAAGCAGATGCCAAAGAAAACCGTGCTCGACTTTAGGGAGATGAAGAGAAAGGGTGACAAAATCACCTTCCTCACCGCCTACGATTTCCCCATGGCCAGCTTCTGTGAGAAAGCTGGCATGGACATGATTCTGGTGGGTGACAGCGCTGCCATGGTGGTTCACGGCCTGCTCGGAACAGTGCCCATGACCATGGACCAGATGATCCAACATTCCCAGATAGTCAGGAGGGGCGCTCCCGCTACCTTCGTTATCGGCGATATGCCGTTCCTTTCCTATCAGGTCTCCAGGGAAAGCGCCATCGAAAACGCCGGTCGGTTTTTCAAAGAGGCCAGCGTTGACGGCATCAAGCTGGAGGGGGGCCGGCGGGTCATCAAGCAGATTGAGGGAATAGTTGAGGCCGGAATGTCCGTGATGGGACACATCGGCCTCACACCACAGAGTTCCGGTCAGCTCGGCGGCTTCAGGGCACAGGGTCGCACCGCAGACGCGGCCAGGGAGCTGATTGAAGACGCCCTGGCTATCGAGAAGGCAGGTGCCTTCGCCCTGCTGGTAGAGGCGGTTCCTCCCGAAGTGGGCAGAATCATCACCGATATGCTCGGGATACCGGTGCTGAGCATCGGGGCCGGCATGTACACGGACGGCCAGTTACTCATCATCGGTGATATGCTGGGATACTTCGAGGCGTTCACTCCCAAGTTTGTCAAGAAATATGCCAATCTGGCTGAAATCATCGACAAGGCTTTCCGCGAATTCGGTGAAGACGTGAGGACCGGGAAATTCCCCGAAGAAAAGCACTGTTACCGCATGCTCGAGGGGGAATATGAAAAGCTGCAGGTGCTGCTCAGAAAAGACCCGCCGCGATAGTTTGCTGGACTCTGGCGGCAAAGCCAAGAGGTCAGTTTTTCCCAGAGGGCCGAGCTGTCGTTCAGGTCTTCCGGCTTAGTATGGCTACGGATGCGACGATGCCGAGACTAGGGCCCGGCGTTGTCGACTTGTGGCCTTCTTCGTCTGGGCAGTCCACCGGATGAACTCGGAGGCTATAGTGAGAAAGCCTGCCGAATGCCTGGCGACTAAATGCCAATACAAATGCAGACTTGAACGAGTATCATGACCGACTTCTCTGCCGACCCGCCGAAAATCTGGGATAAGCGCTTGACAGTGCGAGGGGGGTGATATAGCATAAACCAGGATTTTGGGAAGCTAAACTATTACCCTGGACAGACTAAAAGCCCACTCAGCTGAAACGTTCGAGCACAACGATGGAGATAGAAGAACTAAAAGCTTTCCTGGACTCGAAATTCCGACTTCCCGTAGTTGAAGGTGAAGACAAGGTCTGCTCCCTTGATGAAGCTATAAGAGAGCACGTTAAAAAGGGAATGTCCATCGGTTTTGCCGGAAGAGGCGGAGCTCTAGTCAACCAGCTTGTAAGGGAGTTTTGGGATAAAAACCCCGAGTTCATCATTATAAATAATGGCATCACAGCAACCGTGCTGTCTTTAATTCATGGGAGACTGGCCAAGAAAATCATAGCCAGTTTCATCGGTGATGTATACCCATCGCCAGGACCAAATCCCGTTGCTCAGAAAGCCTACCTCTCCGGTGAAGTGGAGTTCGAGAACTGGACGATGCTTACCATCCCCCAGAGACTTCTGGCTGGAGCAATGGGATGGAGCGTAATTCCCACCAGGTCAATTGTGGGAAGCTCCATGGAGGAGGAAAACAAGGAATCATTTACGGTCATCGATGACCCGTTTGTCCCCGGCGAGAAAATAGGGCTCTTGAGAGCATTGAGACCAGATATTGTGTTGGTCCACGGCGCTGCTGCCGACCGCTGCGGAAACACAATTATTACCTATCCCCTGGGGGCTGATGTCTTTGGGGCCTGGGGGGCAAAACAAGGAGTCATCGTCAGCGCAGAGAAAATCGTTTCCACGGAATATATACGTAGGCACTCACATCTTGTCCGAATTCCATCTTACATGGTCAAGGCGGTCTGCGAAGTCCCTTATGGGGCACATCCCGCGGGAATGCCAAACTGCGGCCTGCCTGAATTCGAGCACTACTTCGAAGACTACGACTTCCTCACTGAAAGCAGGGAAGCATCAAGAGACGACCGAAAATTCTCGGAGTGGATAAAGTACTGGATTCTGGACTGCAAGGACTACAACGAGTATCTTGCGAAACTCGGTAGAGACAGGCTTCTTTATCTTAGAGGGAAGGCCCATTCGGATTCGTGGAAAGACGAAGCAGTGGCTGAGATACCAAATCTGGATTTCAACGAAGAGCCGAACTCGCTGGAGAGGATGGTGGTCACCGCTGCGCAGGTTATAAATGATAAATTCGTTGCCGGAGGATACAAGACAATACTCGCTGGTGTCGGACTGCCACATCTGGCAGGGTGGCTGGCAACTTATAGACTAAAAGAAAAAGGCTATGACGTGGATTTAATGGCTGAAATAGGCATGTTTGGCCTCCTTCCCAGAGCCTCAGACCCGTTCATATTCAGCTATCACAACATGCACACGTGCAAAATACTGAACAACAATGAAACCATGCTGGGAGTCTTCGTCGGTGGCTCGTCAAATCAATGCCTGGGTATTCTGGGAGGAGGGCAGATAGATAAATACGGCAATGGGAACTCTACAAAAATTCCGGGCGTAACATATCTGGTCGGCTCGGGAGGAGCTAACGATATAGCTAGCGGTAACAGAGAGACTGTAGCGGTAATTAACTCGGGAAAGCAGAGATTGGTGGAAAAAGTGCCCTATATTACCTTCACTGGGAAAAATGTGACGACGCTGGTAACAGATGTCGGCATTTTTGAAAAGATTGGTGGCGAAGAAACCTTTACACTGACAACCTATATTCCATCCAAACCAAAACAGGCGGTAAAAGAAGCCATAGCCGGGATAGAAAAAAAAGTTGGCTGGGAACTTAAGATCAGCCCCAATTTAAAAGAGGCTCAGCCGATAGCTAAAGAGGAAGTGACTTTATTAAGACTATTTGACCCTAAAGGATTCTACACGTAAAAGGAGTCAACTCTATTTTTCTCAAAGCCCTATTCTGCTGTCATTGCGAGGAGCCGAAGGTGACGAAGCAATCTCTGTGGGGAAAGGGAATTACCGCGCTTCGCTCGCAAGGACAAAAACCTCTTTATCGGAGGGGAATAAATCCCCGTCTTCTCAGGTGGCTGTCGCTTGAGGTTTTGTTTTCTTATGCTTCTAAGCAGTTTAGATAAACTTGCAGAGCGGAGCGATAGCTCTGGCAAGTCTGGGAATCGAAGAGGACAAACACGACATCTTTGAGGGACGTCGCTTGCTGCTTAAGAAACGAAACGACGGTGCTTACCGCTATTTTTGCCGCTTCATCCAAGGGATAGCCATAGGCACCGGTGCTTATGGAAGGAAAGGAAATGCTGGCCAATTTGTTCTCGGTAGCTAATTTCAAGCACTCGTGATAGGCGCTCCTTAAAAGCTCTGCTTCGTTTCTGCTGCCACCATGCCAGATGGGGCCGACAGTATGTATCACATACCGTGCTTGGAGATTCGCCCCCGTGGTGATTACAGCTTTGCCAGTGGGCAATCTACCTTGCCGGGCAACGATTTTCTTACATTCCTCTAATATTGCCGGTCCCCCGGCCCGGTGTATTGCCCCATCCACCCCTCCGCCGCCCATTAAGCTGGAGTTGGCAGCGTTAACGATGGCATCGGTAGCTTGCCCGGTAATATCCCCCTGGGCAATAGATATTTTTGTTTTATTGACCGTCACCTCCATCTTCCCTCCTTGCTTTGAAATAATCTGGAGTGTCTAGACATTAAATAAGAAGGTAACTACATCACCATCCTGGATGATGTAATTCTTGCCCTCTGTCCTTAGCAGACCTCTTTTTCGCGCCTCAGCTATATTGCCGCAGCTTTCCAGGTCGCTGTAGCTGATGACCTCAGCCCGGATGAATCCCCTTTCCATATCGGAGTGAATCTTGCCTGCCGCTTTCGGTGCGGGAGTCCCACCGGGGATAGTCCAGGCCTTTAGCTCAGAGGAAACTGTGGTAAAGAAAGAAACCAGTCCCAGAAGACCATAGGAAAGGTCGATAACCCGGTCAAGCGCCGGTTTGCTCAGCCCCATAGCTTCACGGAATTCTTTGGCTTCAGCGTCGCTGAGCTGAGCTAGCTCCATCTCCAGCTTGCCGCAGAGGGCTACCACGGCAAACTGGGGGTAAAGGGAACTTATCTCACCTTCCAGTTGTGAAGCCTGTGATATTTGCTCCTCTCCTATATTAAGGACTACCAGCATGGGTTTGGCGGTAAGAAATTGATAGTTGGATAACATTTTGAGTTCTTCTTTAGCCAGGCCTTGTAGTCTTATTGGTATATCCTTCTCTAGCTCCGCCTTAATCTTTTGAAGCAAAAGTTGCTCCTTTAAATAGGACTCCCGCTCTGCTGCTTTAGCTCCTTTTAGACTTGTCTCCAGTTTGCCAAGCCTTCTCTCCATAATAGCTAAATCGGAAATAGCGAGTTCTAAATCTAAGGAAGCTATGTCTCGTTTCGGCTCTATGCTTTCTTCAGGATGGGGGACCTTGTCATCTTCAAAGGCCCGGACTACCTGGAGCAGGGCATCAGCAGTAGTTAGATAGCTCAAGAATTCTCCCCCTGCTCCTTCTTTGCCGAAGCCCTTGAGTGAGCCGGCGATATCTGTGTAACTCACCTCTGCGGGAACAGTCTTTTTGGGCTGGAATATGCCTTCCAGCACTGATAGTCGGGAATCGGGCACCTTGGCCACGCCGGTATTGGGAGCCAGGGTAGGGGAATAAGCGGCAACTTCAGCCTTGCCTCTGGTTAGGGCATTAAAGATAGTCGTTTTGCCGCTCTTAGGTATCCCGATAATGGCAACCTTCATGATTATATCCTAGCATATTTTGGTTTTGAGCTTCTGCCGGGAAAAGCTGGTGCTGTGATAGAATACCAGGTAAATGCTCTACATTCTTTATGGTCGGGATGATTTCTCCCTTAATCAAGCTGTGGAGAAAATTAAAGCTGACCTGGGCGATTGGGAAATGCTAGCGACTAGCACCACCAGCTTAGAGGGCAAGCATCTAACTTTAAGTGAACTTAGAAATAAATGTGGTGCCGCTCCTTTTTTATCCTCACATCGCCTGGTTATAGTTGATGGCTTATTAGGGCGCTTTGAGGTAAAACAAAGCAGACCACGGTCTGGTAGAGGCAAATCTGGAAATGGGCTGGGGGAATGGGAAGGCCTGGCTTCTTACATCGGGCAAATGCCAGAAACGACTGTGCTGGTGCTGGTTGATGGGGAGATGAAGGGTCATAATCCTCTGTTAAAGAAGCTTTCACTATTAGCTGAAGTAGGGACCTTCCCCTTGTTGCGAGGCAGGGATTTAAAGGTCTGGATACAACAACGGGTAAAGGAAGAAGATGGCAATATCACCCCCCAGGCTGTGGATTTGCTCGCTGAACTCATAGGCGGAGACTTATGGGCGATGGATGGTGAAATCCAGAAACTGCTTCTTTATAGCCAGGGGCGACCTATCAGCGAAGATGATGTTAAACAACTGGTAAGCCATGTCCAGGAGGCTAACATCTTTGCCCTGGTGGACGCAGTGGCCGAAGGTCGAACCGAGTTAGCCCAAAAGATACTTCATCGGCTGTGTGATGATGGTGTGGCACCAACATATATCCTGGTCATGATTACCAGGCAATTCCGCCTGATAGCTCAAGCTAAAGATTTACAAAAGGGGCTGTCCCGCCTGCAAATTCAGGATAGATTAGGGCTGAAATCAAGCTATAGCCTGGACAAAACGCTCGGCCAGGCCAGATTGTATGATTTTGAGGGCGTAAAACGAGCTTACGATAAGCTTTTAGAAACCGACCTGGCCATCAAAACTGGCAAATACAGTGATAAATTAGCTCTAGAGCTCCTGGTAACCGAACTTGCCTGCCCATAGTTAACTGAATAAATCATTATGATTTTCTCTTGGAGGAAGAGGAATAAGGTGAGGGTGAATTTGCCCATTAGCCGGAAATGTTGCTTAGTTGTCCACTGAGAGGTATTGTTGCTCCTTAACCCTATAATATGTCTTAGACACCGCAGCCTATTGACGATTCCTTCACCGGTGATACAATAGCATTTTGGGGGTGATATGCGTGAAAAGAGCTAGCATCTTTCTGCTGATAGTGGTCTTAGTTGTAGGGATGACAGGCTGTGAGCCTGGTTTTACTGCTCAGTACACCATTAAAATCCGCAGCGGAACAGGCGGCACAGTAACCACCCCCGGCGAGGGGCTTTTTCGCTATGCTGCGGGAACAACGGTCAATTTGGTGGCGGAGCCGGACAGGGGTTACAGTTTTGTTGGTTGGACTACCAATGCAAACACCGTTGCCGATGCCCGTAACGCCACTACCACCATCACCTTGAACCAAAACTACTATTTCGTCATCGCTACCTTTAAGGACTGAATTTGGACTGGGAGTACGGCATTGGAATGACTTGGATAATATCATAGACAACTTGGGCGGACATCACATTTTGGTAAACGATTTTAATTTCATCACTGCCGGTTATGATAAGCTGGCGATTCAGACAGCCAATAGGGAAAAGGCCGGGAGCCGATTGGTAACTTTAGGCGGACTTTCCACGGTCAGTGAGCAGAACATCGCGACGTTCTCAGGTGCAGGCTGAAACATAATCGAAGCCGTCCTGAACCGGACTAACCCCGCCTACATCTGGAATAGTGGCAATGGAATGACCTATCCCTCCCCGAGCTGGTATTCTGTTGTTTAATACAACTAGCAATCGGCATAGGGTCGGGACAAGCCTCGACCCTATGCATTGCCTCTGAGCGGCGAAGAGTTCTGTGAGGTAGGCTTAATTAGTATTATGCTCTGGAATTGCAAAGGAGGTTTAGCATGAAAGCATGTGAAGGACGGATTGGCCGGGTTTTCGTGATACGGCTGGAGGATGGAGATGTGGTGCCCGAATGTATTGAACGATTTGCCGAGGAGAAGGGAGTGTCTGTGGGACAGGCTATTTTGGTGGGTGGGATTGGGGGTGGCGACGTCGTTGTTGGGCCGAGGCGTTCGGAAGAAAGGCCGCCGGAGCCTATGCTCCTGCCTATTGACGGAGCACATGAGGTGGTGGGAGTGGGCGTGCTCGCCCCCGGAGAGGATGGCAAACCGGTTCTGCATATCCATGCTGCGCTGGGGAGGGTGGGGCGAACCATGACCGGCTGCCTGCGGCAGGGCGTCACCACCTGGCTTGTCGGAGAAGTCATCCTCTATGAAATCCTCGGCGCAAAGGTACTGCGTACTCAGGACAAGCAGAGCGGCTTCGAGCTTCTGGAGCCTGGGAGCAATTAACGAAGAATTCTGAGGACATAATACCTGATTCGCAGCAGGCCTAATTAGTATGGTGTCCCTGAAATCCATTCGCGAGTTAACAAATTGTCCAAACTGCTAAAATAGGATTGTGTCCATAAAGCTGATAGCCAAGAAAGGCTCGACCTTCCACGATTTCCCCTATTCGCATCCCGAACGGAAGTGCTTCCATTGCTGGATTATCAATGTCACGCCAGCGGGGCCAAACCAATGTCTGCATGATTGTATCTATTGCTATGCCAGGGAAGCTATTTACTCTAACTACTCCGAGGATGCCCTAATTTATAACAACCTGCCTGAGCTGGTGGAGAGGGATCTTAGAAAGCTGACTTTATGCCCGCCGATTTCCCTGTCCAATATCTCCGACCCCTGTCAGGACATACCTGAATTGAAGAGAGAGGTCAAAAGACTTATACGGCTTCTTATGGACTACGGAGTCTCCTTTTTCATCACTACCAAAGGCGACCCGTCCTTCCTTCTGGAACTGCCTGGCTTTATCGAGTACAAGCCTAAATTTATAGCTATAACCATCGAAGGTACTCCTGAAGTGCTGGGGCTTTTGTCACCAGGGGCGCCTTCGTTCGATGCCCGGGTAGCTGCTGCCGGCAAGCTATCCAGCATGGACATAGACATCATCATCCGCCTCGACCCCATTCTGGTCCATTTATTCCAGGCCCTTTACGGTGATTCCTGGTTTGAAAAAATAGCGGGGTTGATTGA
>Ga0209978_10000402_pt1 | contig 16106 bp, 15 predicted proteins | sample BentaG_FD_182805 | JGI IMG/M metagenome (GOLD analysis project Ga0209978, IMG submission 182805) | Deep subsurface microbial communities from South Atlantic Ocean to uncover new lineages of life (NeLLi) - Benguela_00093 metaG (SPAdes)... | ecosystem: Environmental > Aquatic > Marine > Oceanic >... | reverse complement strand
TTTCAGAGGGGAGAGCCGTTCCTCATGATGACAAAGATATTCCCAACTATGAGACCGCTCGAGAGATTGATTATGCCTTAGAAGGAGAATTTGAGGTAAACGGAATAAAATGCCAGCCTGCATTTCAGCGCATTAAAGAACACCTCAGAAAATACACCCCTGAGATGGCGTCCCAGGTGTCCACAGTTCCCGCGGATACGATTCATAGGATTGCGATGGAGTTTGCGCAGGAGGCCAAGATAGGCAGCACTGTTAGTATAGATGGGCACGAGGTGCCGTTTAGACCAGTTTCAGCCGTTCTCTTCCGAGGCGGGGAAGGCCACGAGAATTCGTTTCAGACGTGCTTTGCCGTATCTCTTCTCAATTCGATTGTTGGAGGGGCTGATGTGTGTGGTGGAACTCTCGGATGGCCTGCTCGCAGTTTAGGTTATCCTGATACCGGTAAGTTTGCATTTTCACCTTATAGGGGTCTTGATGGTTTTTTGGAGACCGATTACTTTGGTCCTGGTGTGTTGCATCCAGGAAGGCGCATGGATGAGGTAAAAAATACCTATGATGGATTACCAGGGAGGATAAGCAGAGAAGAAATCGTTGATGAAAACGGTGAAACCATAGTGGAAGCTGGTTCTGCCATTTCACGTGAGGTTGCGTATAGATTAGCCCGTCTATCCGATCGGATGATAAAGGTAGAGCCTTTTATTTCTGGTGGGCCATGGCCCGTAAAGGAACCTGAGATGCGGGGTAATGCACAGTTGAAGGATATTTTTGCGCTCGGCTTTGACCCAGGTGTTTTTGGCGCAAGCGATCAGGAAGAGATTTGGAAGAAGATTAATCTTCCTTATAGATTTGAGATGATGATTAGCTGGGGTTGCAACACGCCGATGAGTGTTGCGAGTTGGGATGCTGTAGCTAACAGCCTCAAGAGAATACCATTCATTGTTGTTTCAGAGCTTTTTAACACTGAACTAACAGAAGGCTTTGCTGATATAGTCCTGCCTGACAACTGTTTTCTGGAGCAGTTGAGCTGGACTGAGGGAAAGGGTCAAAATTTCAACTATCCCTATGGAATGGATGATTGGTGCTATCATATCGTGCAGCCGGTGGTTGATCCTAACGGTGAGAGAAGGAGTTTTATTAAGACAATATGGGACATCATAGACAAAATGGGCTACAGGGAAAAACTGAATAAAGCGCTCAATGAGTTCGTCGGGTTTGATGAAACGCACAAGCTCAAACCAGATGAAAAATTTACAGAAGAAGAAATGGCTGATAGGACTCTTAGGTTCTGGTTTGGCCTAGAACATGGCTTAGAGTATTTCAAAAAACATGGCTTTATTCGTTGGCCTAAGAAAGTAGAGGAGGCGTACTGGAGATACTTTGTTGACTGTCGAGTACCTGTTTATGCGGAATTTCTGAGCGATACAAAGAAGAAGATGCAGAAGATAACAGATGAGATAGGGCTTGAGGTCGATTATGCCCAATACTCCCCTCTCATTTCATGGGTTCCCTGCTCAATTCATCGCACTGATAATCCGGATTATGATTTATACTGTTTCTCATATCGAGATGTTCTACATACTGGCTCTGCTACAATGGAGCAACCCTGGATCGATGAAGCGAGCCGGATGAACCCTTATACCTATAGTATCACGATGAATCGGGAAACTGCCGAAATGAAAGGCCTTAAAGACGGAGATTCAATAGAACTGAAAACCATGACGGGACGCACCGTTACAGGAACGCTAAAGCTCATGGGGGGGCAGCATCCTCAAACGGTTGCAATAGCAGCATGTAGTGGGCACTGGGCAAAAGGGTTACCCATTGCTAGGGGCAAGGGAACCAACTTTGATAATCTCTTGGAGATCGACCTAAAACATTCCGACCCTATTAGTCTGAATCTGGAGACTGCCGTAAGGGTTAAGGTCAGCAGAGTGAAACAGGAGTAAATAATGGCGAGATGGGGAATGGTGATTAATTTGAATAAGTGCATAGGTTGCTATGCTTGTATGATAGCCTGCAAGCAGGAACATTTTCTCCCGCCTGAAATCTTTTGGGGCAGAGTACTGACAGGGGAGGCTGGAAAATATCCAGCTATCCGTAAACTAATATACCCGGTGCTTTGTAATCACTGTGAAGAGGCAGCTTGTGTGGATGTCTGCCCCACAGGGGCCACTACAAAGAGGGAAGATGGCATCGTTATAATAGATTATGACAAATGCGTGGGGTGTCGGTATTGCATGATGGCCTGCCCATATCAGCAGCGAACTTTTTATACAAATGGTAAAAAGGAGTATTTTCCTAATCAGGGATTGACCGAATTAGAAATCATAGGAAGACAATTATACCCTTTTCAAGAAGGTACTGTAGTAAAATGTAATTTCTGTTTGGAAAGAATTGATGAAGGCGTTGAACGAGGTTTAAAGCCAGGGACAGACCGTGAGGCAACCCCTGCCTGTGTAATAGCCTGCCCGGCCAAGGCCAGGTATTTTGGTGATCTTGACGACCCCACCAGTGAAGTTTCGAGATTAATCAGTGAAAAGAAGGCGTTTCAGCTTCATCCGGAATTTGGTACCAACCCTTCGGTTTATTATATTACTCGCTAGATTAAGATAAGGAGACAATGATCATGAAACCATATGAGTGGATGACAACTTATACGCCGCAGGAAGAATGGATAGAGAAAAAGGGTATTTTTATGCCACTTGCCTTTTATTTTGGATCCCTCGGCGGCGGTCTATATTTGGTTTCTCTCTATTTTAATAGTCTCCTGGGTATGCTTGTTGCCTGGTTAATTGTTGGGGTCTTAAAGGGAGGCTCCCATCTCGTAGACTTAGGGCAACCGTTTAGATCCTGGAGGATGGTATTGAGGCCTCAGTCATCGTGGATAAGCAGGGGACTAATCCTGGTAATTTTGTTCCTTAGTTTGGTTGCCCTTCAGCTCCTTATTTCAAGTTTCTTTCCGGGAACTACCTGGGAAGCTATCTTTAAGGTTTTAGCCGTGTTGGCCGCTCTGGGGACCTGCGCATATCCAGGATTCACTCTCAATTACGTTAATGCAATTCCACTATGGAATTCAGCCATGCTACCCCTTCTATTTATGGCATGTGGTCTCTTGGGCGGATTTGCGATTCTGCAGATCATTGGTGTGTTTGGAGGCAATGTGGATTTGATTGGAGTTGAGTTTGGAAGTCTCGTTCTCCTTTTTGTAACTGCCATTTTTATCATTACTTACACGTGGAGCGCTTCCTATAGCGGGCCCTATGGAAAAATGGCGTTGAAAGAACTCCTGAAAGGGAAGGTGAGTCCAGCGTTCTGGCTTGGTGTGGTGCTGCTCGGCATTGTCATGCCATTTGCGATCGCACTGCTGGGCTACAAGGGAATGCAGATTCCCAAGATGCTATTATTTGTGGGCGCTCTTGGCGAGATTATATGTGGCCTGAGCTTGACGTATGCAGTCTTAAAAAGCGGCGGATACAGGCCTTTAGTTCCTCTTTCAAGTGATGAAGTGTAGGCAGCGGTTGGGGAATGCTATAGCGGTATATGAAAGAGATAAAAATACACGGGAGAGGCGGGCAGGGCGCAGCAGTAGCGGCCAGGATACTAACAACTGCCCTTGTTTACGAGGGTAAGTGGGCAAGCGGGTTTCCAGTGTTTGGTGTCGAGAGAAGAGGTGCACCTCTCACAGCCTTCATCCGCTTAGATGATAAACCGATCAGGGAGAAGACAAAGATCTACAGTGCCGATTCTCTGATCGTAATTGATCCGTATCTCTTTCATTCTTCGGATATCTTCCAAGGTATCAGAGAGGGTTGCATTCTTGTGGTGAATTCTCCTGTGTCGCTGACGGAGCAGTACCACAAAAACCTGCGAGTGATTGGTTCTGTCGACGCTACCGAGATTGCAGTTCAGGAAATCGGGAGGCCCATCACCAATACCTGTATGCTCGGTGCTTTCGCACGTTCCACTGGCTGGGTGCAGTTGGATTCCGTGCTATCGGCTCTGGAAGAATATTTCCAGGGAGATATACTGGAAAGAAACATAAAGGCCGTAGCGAGAGGGTTTGAAGAGACAAGAGTTACTGCATTTTGATGGGAGCGCCATGAGATTTAAGACGAAAGGTGAGGTAGCTTGTGCTACTAGCGAAAATCAGTTTACTGTTAAGACCAAGGAATGGAGATACCAGAAGCCAATAATAGCCGAGAGTAAATGCAAGAACTGTGGCATTTGTTCTCTTTTTTGTCCTTCAGGGTGCATCGAGGAGTTAGGGGACCATTATGTTGTTGATCTGGAATACTGCAAGGGATGTGGTATCTGTGCGAGACTGTGTCCTCACGATGCCATTTGGATGGAAAGGGAGTGATAGAAGGTGGATGCCAAAGCAAAAGGCCAAATGAAGGTTTTGGACGGAAATCGGACTGCGGCATACGGGGCAATGCTCTGTCACCCGGATGTTATTTGTGCGTATCCGATAACGCCCCAAACGGAAATCCTGGAACAATTGTACCAGTTCAAAGCTGACGAGAGGCTCAGTTCAGAGATGGTTGCGCCTGAAAGTGAGCACTCGGCGATGAGCATCCTGAGGGGTGCTGCCGGTTGCGGGGGCCGTACGTTTACGGCAACTGCTGCTCAAGGTTTAGCCTTTATGTTTGAGGTCTGTATCCATGTGGCCACCCATCGACTCCCGATAGTCATGGTGAACGTTTGCAGGGAAATGATCGCACCTCATTCCGTAACAAGCAGCCATCAAGATGCTATGATGGTGAGGGATATGGGGTGGATCCAGATTCATGCACAATGTTGTCAGGAGATCCTGGATGCAATAATAATGGCCTACCGCTTAGCCGAAGATCCCGAGATACTCATCCCGGTAATGGTTTGTTACGATGGGTACTATCTCTCGCATCAGTGGGAACCGGTCGAGATTCCGTCACAACAGGCGGTCGATCGGTTTCTGCCTCCTCTTGTCATGAGCCCCACTATTGATCCGGAAAAACCCATGACCTTCGGTCCGTTTCTTCCAGGAGAAATGGGAATTGAGTACCGATTCAAACAGACTGCTGCTATTGAAAGGGCAAAAGAGAAAATTGACCTGATAGATAAAGAATTTGATCAGCACTTCGGAAGGAGCTATGGAGGTCAAATAGAAGAATATAGGGCTTCAGATTCTGAGCTGATTCTTCTGGCTATTGGCAGCTGTGCGAGCACTGCGAAAGTAGCCATTGATAACAAAAGGGAGGAAGGCATCAGGGTAGGCCTCATCAATGTCCGGATGGTCTCTCCCTTTCCGAAGGAACGATTGGTCAATGCACTGAAGGGGAAAAAGGCCGTTGGTGTTATTGACAGGAACATTTGCTTCGGATGGAGCTGCGGTGCCCTATTTATGGAAGTGAAATCAGCCCTCTATGAGTTGAGCGCGCGACCACCAATATTAGATTTCGTTTGCGGGCTTTGCGGCTTAGATATCACGGTGGCAATCATTGAAAGGGCGATAGAGCTCACCAACCAAGCGGCTCGAGGCCAACAATATCAAAACGTGACCTGGTTAGACCTAGAATAGAATAAGACAGGAGCATTCATGACAAAAAAGAAACTGCCCAAGATCGGTAAAGCCCGCCAGTATTTCAACGATGAAGATTTGATTCCTAAGGGAACTAGAGCCTGTCCCGGCTGCCCCGCCGAGCTGGGTTTACGAATTGCCCTCCGCGTCTTTGGGAGGGATACGATCATTTTCGGAGGTCCCAGTTGCATGACCACCGTTATGATCGGTTACGGGGAGAGGGCTACCAGTAAAGGTTCTTATGTTAACTGCCTCTTCACCAACATCCCCTCCACCATGACAGGGGTGTACAGATATTATCGTCACATTGGAAAGGAGGTTAAGCTGGTTGCTTACTGCGGAGATGGCGCTATGGCAGATGTGAGCTTTCAGGTGCTCTCCGGAGCTGCAGAACGTGGGGAGAGGATTATTATCATATGTTATGACAATGAAGGTTACATGAATACGGGAAATCAAAGGAGTAGCACTACCGCGGCCAAGGCCTGGACAAACACCAGTCCCGTCGGGAAAACCCTGCGGGGCAAGGAACAGAACAGCAAATATCTTCCCCTTATCATGGCGTTTCACGGGATTCCCTACACGGCTACTGCAAGTGTTGCATATTTAGAAGACTACGTAAAGAAACTCACCAAAGCCATGAACACCAAGGACGGCATGTCATACATACATCTCTTTACGCCCTGTCCATCGGGATGGAGGGCGGCGCAGGATAGCGGTATCGACATAAGTCGTCTTGCAGTAGAGACAAACTACTTTCCGCTCTGGCAATGTGAGAATGGAAAATTCAGACTGACACAACAAGTAAAAAAACCAGAACCAATCGATGAGTACACTAAACTAATTGGTAAGTTTTCTCACTTGACCAAGGATGAACTTGCAGAATTTCAAGCATCAGTGAATGCAAGGTATGCTCAGATTAAGGCTCTCAGTTCTTTGAGCTAAACCGGAGGATAATTCATTAGTATATAGTAAGGAGGATGCACGATGTTCAAGGCGTTACCAGCACGAAAACAACCGAGGGACCGGGTACTCAGGTGTCTCAATTGCTTCGCTCGGATGGATATGCCTCCCCGGGCAGACCGATATACCTGTACTAAGTGTAAGACGGAGTATGAAATTGCATGGCGTGCGGGACAGGCCAAGATCTTGGGATTAGTAGATTACTTTAAAGATTAGGGAGGAACATGGTATGCCATTAACAGGAAAAGTAGCCGTTATCGACCTGAAAAAAGGCGAGATAACTGAGACATCGATTCCAGAACAGCTCCGCCGGCTATATTTGGGTGGCAGAGGCTTACAGGCCTATCTTATCTATAATCATTTGAAACCAGGGGCAGATCCGCTCAGCCCCGATAATGTACTCGTCGTAAGTGCTGGCATCCTCACTGGAACCATGGCCCCGGCAGCCGCGCGGACCCAATGGGGAGGTAAGTCACCTGTGACAGGCGCGATCGCCAGTTCGAATATGGGCGGATTCTTCGGGCCTGAACTTAAATATGCTGGCTTTGAGCACCTTGTAATCAAGGGGGCCTCAAAAAAACCCGTTTATCTATGGATTCATGACGGAGAAATAGAGATTCGGGATGCGGCTCAGCTTTGGGGCAGGGACACAATCCAAACTCAACAACTGATCAGGGAAGAACTCGAGGATGAAGACATTAAGATAGCCTGTATCGGAATGGCCGGTGAAAACCTGGTAAGGCTGGCCAATATAAGAACAGGACCAAAGGATGCTGCTGGCAGAACGGGAACCGGATGCATTGCTGGCTCAAAGAAGTTGAAGGGAATTGCAGTGAGAGGAAGGCTGGGACTTCGACCGGCTTATCCTCAAAAGGCCCTTGAATATGCTAAAGAGGCGATCGACAAAATCATGATGACAAAGGTCGCTAAAGCAATGGGGGTTGATGGTACGAGTTTCATCTGGAATGTAACTAATTCCAGTGGCCTCTTAGAGTGGATGAATGGACAGACTAATAGATTCCCCTTTGGTGACTGGCATGACATGACGATAGAAAGATTTCATGAGGAATATAGTCTTGGGGTTGCAGCCTGTTTCAACTGTACCGTACACTGTCGGCATCAATTCCGGCTCAAAGAAGGGCCACTGAAAGGCGCCTTTGGCGAGGGCCCGGAGTACAACACACAGACTGCCTTTGGCACGTTTGGCCTTAATAATTGGGCGGATATGCTCCAGGGCTGGCACCTTGCCAATGTCTATGGCATCGATACTACTGAATGGTGCAATGCCACTCGCGGTGTCATGGAGCTCTACCAAAGGGGTATTATTGATAAGAAGGTTACCGGCGGTTTGGATCTGTCTTGGAGTAACGCCAAAGAGACTACGCCAAAGCTATTGGAGCTAACAGCAAAAAATGAGGGAATCGGCGCCATATTGGGTCAGGGTGCCAAGGGGATAATTGAGCAACTAAGCAAGTATGGTGATAAGGTGGATTATTACATTATGCACTGCAAGGGATTGGGGAAGCTGGGCAATGTGGACAGGGTGCAACCATCGTTTTCACTTGGAATAGCTACATCAACCAGGGGTGCCGACCATCTCAGAAGTCGACCTGCCATTGACCACTATAATCTGCCTGAGCCAGTGTTGGAGAAACTGTATGGAGGCAAGGTGTCTAGTGATTACACCTCATATGACGGCAAGGCTCGGATGGTTCGGTGGCATGAGCTTACTTACGCTGTTGTAGACTGCATTGGAACCTGTAAGTTTCAAACGGTGTTCTTCAGTCCCAACCTGCCTGCCTATGAGGAATGGTCCAAATACCTGGAGTATAATACAGGACTTGAGTTCACCACTGAGGAACTATTCGAGATTGGGGAAAGGGTCTATACTTTAGAAAAAATGATAAATCATAGAGAGGCGGGACATACCAGGAAGGATGATTATCCTCCAGAGCGCTCCTTTAGAGAAGGACACAAATATGGATTGGCTCCTGTAAAGGGGAGACATTTGGACAGGAAAAAGTATGAGAAGATGCTGGATGAGTACTATGAGCTTCATGGATGGGATAATGATGGTATGCCAACGCCAGAAATCTTGAAAAAGCTGAAATTGGACAAGGAACCGTCTCATATCATCTAAGAGCTTTGAGGGCTAAAGGAGTCTATATATGCAAAAGGTAATAACAGTTGATTATGAAAAATGCACAGGGTGCAGGCTTTGTGAAACGGTTTGCTCCCTTTACAATGAAGGGGTTATCAATCCGGAACTCGCCAGGATAAAAATGATTAGACTGGAATGGGATGGAATGCAGATACCAACCGTCTGCCAGCAGTGCGATGTAGCAGCGTGTATGGCAGTGTGTCCAAAAAACGCTATCTACAGAGATAATGAATTGGGATGCACGAAAATAGACTACAGTAAATGCATTGGGTGCAAATTGTGCATTCAATACTGTCCCTTTGGTGCGCTATCTTACAGTTTTGAAAAAAACAGGGTAATCAAGTGTGAGTTCTGTGGTGGTGATCCAATATGCGTCAAGTATTGCGAGACAAAGGCCATTCAATATGTGGATATAAGTTCGGCTGCTGTCCCGAAAAAGAGAGATTTTGCAGAGAAAATAGTTATGGAAGTGAGTACGAGTGAAACACCATGATAAGGGAGGGGAAGCCTCCCAGGTATAATGGTATCGGGTGGCTGCAAAAGTCTCCTGATAGTTCCTTTGAAGAGGCGGGAGATAAGGCTTTCGCTAACGGCGTAGATGTGGGTTCCCTGGGTGACTTTTGAGAATAGTGGCGAGCAAGCGCCAAAAGATTAGATCAAAAGATGTAAGGAAAGGAGATCAAGACATGAGCAAGAAGGATGTAACCAGTATGCGAGGAGTCTTAGAATATCTCGATAGTAAGGGCGAAGTTCTCCATGTAAAGGAAGAGGTTGATCCGATTTATGAGATTGCAGGTATCCAAAAGGCCCTAGATAAGGGACCTATTCTTCTTTTTGAGAAGATCAAGGGCTACCCAGATATCATAGATATCGGAAATTTCTTCAGCAGAAGGGAGCCCCTGGCTGACCTTTATGATGTCGGTGATCCTAAGAGGTTGAAATTCAAATTCGTGGATGCCATCAGAAAACCTCTGTCTTCCAAGATAGTTAGCCAAGCTCCCTGCCAGGAGGTCGTGATTACCGAGGGTATCGATGTGAAGGCCATGCTCCCTATTATCAAGCACACTGAACTCGACGCGGGCCGTATCATGGGCTGCGGTATTCAGCTCCTAAGGGATATGTATGTTAAGGGAGATTCGAGCCTTTCTTTCAATAGGATACACTTCAGGGGCAAAGACTGGGCATCACTGTCGACAGCACAAATAACGCACATCGGCATGATGGCGTTCAAAACTCACCGAGACGAAAGGATCCCCCTAACGGTTAACATAAACCCAAGTCCAGCAGTTCAGATAGTTGCGGGGACATGGAATGTTCGGACCATTGTGCCCCACGGAAGTGATGAGCTTGGAATAGCTGGAGCTTTTCAAGGTGCACCTGTCGAGTTAGTGAAGGCCAAAACAGTGGATGCCTATGCAATTGCTAACGCCGAAATCGTACTCGAGGGATATCTGGAGCCCCATTCCGAGAATGTATGGGAAAGCGATGAGGCCGAAAAGTTAGGGAAGCAGGCTCAAGTACGGTTTTTCCCCGAGTGGGTTGGCTATATGGGAAGGACCTGGAGAGTGCGGAAGTTGCAGGTGACTGCAATTACGATGCGCAAGAAGCCGATTTTTTACACACCATTAGCTGCTGGGCTTGAGTACGCGGGATTCGATTTGCTAAGAGAGGCCACTTTCTTTGAGTTGGCTGAAAGAATTGCCCCCAACATCTGTGTTGACGTCTATATTCCGGACTACTTCAAGTGGGGTAGTGGCGTTATCTTCCAGATCCGCAAGGAGCGAGCACAAGATGAGGGGTTCCAGCGAAATATCCTTACGTCAGCTCTCGCTGATGCCCCTGGTATGCGGATGGCTATTGCCGTTGACGAGGACGTAGATATCTATAATACCGAGGACGTGATGTGGGCGCTGGAGAGCAGGGTGGACCCAGATAGGGACATCTTGAAGCTGCCCTGCGGAGGCCGGGGAATCGCTGCCCAGCCGAGTGAGGAAAGAGAACGCGGTGTTGGCGGTTGGGAAGGAGGCATGGCTTTTGATGCCACAAAGCCCTTTAATATTGCTTGGAAATTTGAGCGGCCACATTACCCAGTTGATAAGGTAGACCTGAAAAAGTGGTTTACAGAGGAACAGCTTGAAAATATCCGGTCAATACAGACTGAATATGCCAAATCGCTTGGCAGGAAAGGCCGTTAGTAGTATGAAGGTGGAATCCCTGAGACTCAGTAATTATTTCCCCAGAGGCGGCGACTTACGCGATCATCCCTGGGAAACCAACTCGACAAACAGCTGAGGACTCAGAAGAGCAGAGGAGATCTGAGAAAAGACTAAGATTTGTTACGCATGAGGACTCTTGCATGGGACCGTTAGATGGAATTCGAGTTCTGGATCTATCCCGTTTCTTGGCCGGCCCATTATGTGGCATGCTATTGGCTGATATGGGCGCAGAAGTCATCAGAATAGAACAGTCTGAAGGGGGACCGGATAGGGTATGGGGTCAATTGGGTCCTGACGGCGAAACGCTCTCCTTTAAACTAACTGCCAGGAATAAGAAGGGAATTACCTTGCGGCTTAACACCGACAAAGGCAAAGGGATCTTTCACGAATTGGTAAAGAAATCCGATGTTGTGCTCCATAACTTCACACCATGGACGCCCGTATCAGAGGGACTGACTTATAAGAATCTGAAAAGGGTAAACGATAAGATCATTGTCGCGGCATTGTCAGGTTATGGCCAAAATGGGCCTTACGCAGAACAGGCCTGTTTCGATGCTACAGCCCAGGCAAGATCTGGAGGTATGCTGGTCACTGGCTTCCCAGGTGATCCACCCCTAAAGACCAGCATAACCTATATTGATATCAGTGCAGGACAGTCAGGGGCACTGGGCATCTTGCTTGCCCTGTATGACAGAGAAAAGACAGGTTTGGGGCAAGATGTCGATGTTTCTTTGTTTGACACTGCTTTTTTTGCTACCCAAGCATTAGGTGTCCTTTCACTGTATCACGTGTACGGTGAGGTGCGTACTCAGGTCGGCAACCGCGGGTTTCATTCCTATATTGGCTGCCTGAAGGCAAAAGACGGATGGGTTATGATTGCCCCAGCCACTAACTATATTTGGAAGAGATTTGTAAAGGCGATTGGCCAAGAAGATATGGCCGAAGATCCCAGATTCATGAGCGACATGGACAGATTCAGAAATGCGGAGCTTATAGAGCCTGTTGTTGAAGAATGGGTAGCGGAAAGAACAGTAAAGGAAGTTACGGACTCTCTAGAGAAGGCTAGAGTGCCATGCAGTGTCGTCAATACAGTCGATAAATTAGTGAATGACCCGCAAGTGAAAGCTCGCGAAATGATTGTAATGGCAAACCATGATGGTTTAGGAGAGATTCCTTTGCCTGGGATTTATATAAAGCTCTCTCGAACCCCAGGAAAAATAAGCTCTGTCGCACCAAAAATTGGTGAGCATAACGAAGAGATCTATTGCGGGCTCTTGGGCTTGAGCCCTGAGGAATTTGATCAATTGAAAAAAGAAAAAGTTATTTAGACATTTATGGAAAGAAGAAGCATTACAGTTACCTTGAATTTCTACTCAACTAATTTCGCCGTACAGATGGATTCTGGTTTCTTGGGGTGGAAGATAAATTCGGTTACGATGCTGCTGTTCAAATAAATAAAGAAGTCTGGGACAGAATGGGCAGGCGGTAATCGGAAACTTCCCTGGCTTGACAGGTGGCACTACAAAAAGGTTATGATTATGCGCGAACCTCGGTTTTGGAACCCCTTCTTCGAAACCCTCCCCCGAGACGACCTTGTGCAAATAGAGATTGGGAGATTTCGTAAGGTTATGGCCTCTGCCATGGAGGATTCACCCATGTATCGGGAGAAATTTAGGGAGGCGGGGGTAAGTCCAGATGATATCAATGAACTTGACGATCTGAGAAAGCTCCCCCTTACGGAAAAAAATGAACTGCGCCAGGCACAGGAAGATGAAGCTCTTTATTTGTATGGAAAGACCTTGGGGACAGATGTAACGGAGCTTTGTGCATTACGTCAGACCTCAGGTACTACAGGGCGTCCGGTGTATGTCCCAGATACGTACAAAAGCTGGCAATGGCGAATAGAGCCCTGGACTTGCATGCTGTATATGATGGGATTTCGGGAGACAGACCGTGTGTTTATTCCGTTTGGTTATAATGTGTACGTGGCCTTTTGGTCGGGTCACTATGCTGCAGAAAAGTTGGGTTGCGAGGTAGTTCCGGGAGGTGCGCTAGACACTGAAAGCCGTATTCAAAAAATAAGGGAGGTGCACGCAACGGCTTTACTGAACACGCCGACCTATGGTTTGCACATGGCAGAGGTGGCTAAGGAGATGGGAATAAATCCTGCCACAGACCTTACGGTGCAAAAAATGGTCTGTGCTGGAGAACCTATGCCCGAGCCAACCAGAAAAAAACTTGAAGATCTATGGAATGCTGATGTTTACAACCATATCGGGGGAGCGGAGACATGTGGATGGGCGGGGATGTGCACCGAAAAGAAAGACCTGCATATCCTTGAACCTTACTTTCTGGTAGAACTGCTGGATAAAGACACCCTGTCTCAGCCTGTTGAGCCAGGAGAGCTCGGAGTGGCAATCATTACCCCCCTGTTCTTTCGAGCATTTCCCCTTATCCGATTCAACACCAAGGACTTGATGATCGTCGCCAAAGGGGTATGCCCGTGCGGTAGAACATCCTTAAGAATTCAAAGCATCATCGGAAGAATCGATGATCTTCGCAAGATACGGGGTGTTCTCTTCTCTCCACAATCGGTGGAAGAGGTGATTTACGAGAAGTTTTCGGAAATCGTAGAGCATGAGATCGTTGTAACCAGACCCTCAATGATGGATGAGATTATGTTACGGCTTGAGGCGCACCCGGTGGTCGGAAAAGAGGATTTAGATCGTATCGGGAAATCCCTGCAACAGCATCTGAAGACAAAGACAAACCTTCGATTTGAGCTTGAATGGGTAAAACCTGGTGAGCTTCCTCGGTATACCTTGAAAGCCAAGAGATTAAAAGATCTACGGTCTTAGGAGGGCCCATTAATGAAGAAAGAATCGTATCCTCTTAAGAAGATGCAGGAAAGTCTCAGGAGCTTAGAAACTGAAGCTCATAGGCTTAAGGAGCTGGCAAAGGATATCCCTGGGGTGGAGAAAAATGTCGATCCAATCATGGCCTTCATTGATATTCTGAAGTTTCATCTATCCGATTTAAGAGGTGATTATTCTTGAACGTAGATGGATAGTTTTGTGAATTCCATAAGCAGCCTTGGGGATTTTAAAGATCAGTCATATCGGCTCAGTATTAAAGGCCACCACCTCATCAGTTCCACGTTGGCTTGGAATCTATTTGTTCAACTACTCTCTTCTGCCCTTTGCTGGACACAGTGGAGCGCCTCTCGCCTTAAAAGCGCTTCGAAGCACTTATTACATGATATACAGGTTGCTCTGTGGTGATTGCCGCTTTTCCACTTATTGACAATGTCAGGTTCTCTTATGAAAGGACGGCTCAGCGAGATAAAGTCTGCTTCACCGTTTTGGACAACCTCTTCCATGAGTTTAAAGGTCCTCAAGCCACCTACCATTATGACGGGCACGTTCACAAGACTCTTGATCTCTTTGCACCAAGACCGGAAGTAGCCCTCTAGGTCTAGCGAGTTGATATTGGTCCGGAATTCAGTATGGTCATAGGATTTACCTCTGAGTCCCTGGCTGATCTCTAAGGCGTCAAATCCCCATTGGGCAAGAAGCTGAGCCGCCTCGGTCCCCTCGCTTAATTCAAGCCCTCCTGTAAACCCGTCTTGGACCCCAATTTTTATGAGCACCGGATAATCCTCACCGACCTTTGCTCTAATATCCCGGCATATTTCGCGATGGAAACGGAGCCGGTTCTCCAGAGTGCCTCCCCAGTCATCGCCACGACGGTTTGTAAGGGGTGAAAGAAATTGACTCAATAAATAGGCATGTGCACCGTGAACTTGAACCGCGTCAAATCCAGCCTCCCTGGCTCTTATTGTTGCATCTCCAAATGCACGAATCAGGTCCCAAATTTCATCCTCGGTCATGGGGCGGTATTCATCTGTAAAGAAGGGATCGTTATCGACAAATGATGGGGCTACGGCCTGTTCGTTTTTGGCTTTAATAAATCTGGCTCTTTCTCTGCCTGCATGAAATAACTGAACGGCAATTCTTGCTCCGCGATCGTGCACAGTGGCAGTCAGCCGCTTGAACCCTGGGATACAATCATCACTTGCGATGGAGTTCTGAAAGGATGAAATTTGGCCAGAATGATGAACATAAGTAAGACCCGTAACAATCAAACCGAGCCCACCAGCGGCAAGTTCCGAAAAAATTTTGATCTGTTTCTCCGACACATCACCAGATCTATCAGCACAGCCGTCATACGTGGCTGACCTGACGAATCGGTTTCGTAACTCCATGTTCCTTATTCTCATAGGTTCGAATAAAATACTCATGGCAACTCCATGAAGCATTAAGAAACCAAATCACTTGCGTCAATGTTGGCGCGATGGCGTACCCGCAGGGAAGTGAATCAGACCTGTCGAGGTGAAACTCGAACATCTCTATCACAACAAGGGATCTGAATCAAACGAAAGAAAGAGTCACCCATTAAGGGGCGAGTCAAGAGAAAGAACACCTCTCCGTCGCAAAAAAGTCTCCCTTTTTTGCTTGGCTCGTAAAAAACTGGCCAAACGTAAAAAACACAGTTGAAAAAAAGGTACTCCTCATGATGACTCCTTGCCTATGGCACGGCAACCAGGGATTGAGTATGAGGGCGCATTTTACGAAGGGAGATAGATGTGATTAGATGTAAGTTGTGGGTTTGACGCCGGCTTTGTTGCACTACTTGCGTACAAAGAGGAAATCACCACCTTCGTGTCCGGCATAGAGGATATCCGCATACTCCGGGGTTTGCGGAGCGTTCAGGATCACGGGACGGCGAAGTTCGTTGAACAGGCGGGTGCCTTCAATAATGCCCCTGTTGTTTTCAAGCACATCAAGAAAGGCTTTTGTAAAGACTGAATGTCCATAACCTCCGTCGTCCAGCACAGGCTCGAGCCCACCTGATGACAAGGCGACCCTTGTTCGCTTATTTGCCATGCGGGAGAAATATTCTGAGGTTCGGATACTTAATTTGATAGATCGCGTAAGCGTGCCCGAGTAACAGCTATCTGCAACCACCATTACATGTTTGGCCGACATAGCCTTCAACATATCTGAAATGTCCCCAGTCGAGATCCAGTTGGAAGGGCTGTCGCGTTCTGAATCAACCGGCAGCCAGTAACCGCGTCCGGCCTCTTTGTCCAGCCAGCCATGCCCAGCAAAATAAATGAGAAGGTTGTCTCTTTTTGTCAGAGTATGCCGGC
>Ga0209978_10000401_pt1 | contig 16115 bp, 14 predicted proteins | sample BentaG_FD_182805 | JGI IMG/M metagenome (GOLD analysis project Ga0209978, IMG submission 182805) | Deep subsurface microbial communities from South Atlantic Ocean to uncover new lineages of life (NeLLi) - Benguela_00093 metaG (SPAdes)... | ecosystem: Environmental > Aquatic > Marine > Oceanic >... | reverse complement strand
TGGATCCAATAACTCCATAAGCTGCTCGTTCCATTAAGGTCATACCATTGTCATCGGTATAAGCTAAGGGCTCGAGGTCTTCTACCCCTGGTGTTTTCAATGTAGCCAACCTATTTTTCATAATTTTATCTTCCACTCTACCAAAAGTTGTTTCCTCAACCGCTAATTTAGAAATCTCTTCCAGGTTATTCATTAATGTTTTACGTATACTTCTGATTATCTCTTTACGTTTCTCAAGAGTTAATTTCATCAGCTCCAGGTGAGCAATCTCAGCAGCATTAATAGCAGCATTCACATCCTCAAAAATACCATCATGGCTTAAATCCTTTGTTAATATACTATCTGATACTTCTATGTCAACTTTAGTGCTTTCTAATTTATTAAGCACACTTTCAATTATTAATTTCAAATCTTTTTCATTTATTTTCATAACCAATCACCTATTTATAAATCTCTATCTTTATCTTTTATCTTAGTTTTTTATTGACATTCGACTGATTAAGAATTTTATCTTTAATATATAAAATAGGGTTTAATCCCCGGATGGGGATTAGGAATAATCACCTCTTTACAGAGCAGACCTTTATCACTTATTATTTTTACCGCTGCCTTCACTGCAGCCTCTATCTGATAGATATCGCCTATCATTTTAAAGTAAGACTTACCGCCCATCCCTACCGCTAATCTAATCTCGCTAATTAGAAGATTAGCAGTCTTGGCAGCTATATCAGCAGCTTCAATACTGGCAACCACGGAGAAAGATTCTACAACTGCAACAGCATCCCAAATTTTACATTCGACTGTACCGATAATTGCCGGAATAATCTGGGGATGTAAATTAGGAATAAATAATTCATCAACAATATAACCCTCTCCTATTTCTTTGCCCGCAGTAAGAGAGGCATCAACAGCTGCTACATCGCCACTAAAGATAACTACAAATTTTCCTGGACAAATCGTCCGTGCATCTATTACTCTTATAGGAGATGCCTTTACCATACCATCTAAAGCCTTTATGCCTACTGCTATACTATTAAATTCCAACACCCCGAGCACGACTATATCCATATTTTAAACCTGTCTTTCATTATTGTTTTATAAGATGGTCAAGGGGAAATTCTTTCCCCTTGAAATCCCCTTTATTTCCGTCTCAACCTTGTCCTGCTCATCAAGCAAGAAGGAAATATTACCCTTGAATATCTTGTCTTTTTAAATTTTTTATAATAAATCAATTCCTTATTTTAAGGTATAGGAATTTTTCAAATTCCTATACCTTAATAATAATCCTTTCCTCGTTAATATAGGTTACTCTACCTTTAATGCTAGAATGTAACCGAGCACCTAATTTCCCCTTAGGAATTTCCGCAATAAGGTCACCCTCATTTACTTGATCACCAATTTGTACCACTGGTCTTGAAGGAACTCCCACGTGTTGTTCTAGTAAAATCTCCACTTGATCAGGATCAGTTTCTATTCCTCGCAAGAGAAGCCTACCATCTTTATCGTATTTATCTAATCTTAATCGATTTTTAATCCTTGAACTGGGTATTTTTCTATAGGCTTGCATCTCTCTTGGATTTTCTTCTTTGTCTAAAAATTTAGGTTGATATCCTGCTGCAAGAAGATTCTCTTTAATTTTTTGATTTATAATTCGAGGCGATAATTCCATTGGACAGGCAAATACCTCACAAAGCCCACACTCGCTACACAGAAAAGCATTTTGAATTACTTTGTACGGAATATTAAGTCCAAAGTTTATTTGCCTCATAATCTTATGAGGATACAACTCATGACCTAACAAATAACGAGGGCATAAGTCGGTACAATAACTGCATTGACAACAGGCAGCTTTGCTTTGCTTGATAATATATTCAATTCTCATAGTCTTCTTTAAAACTAAGGGATGATCTCTGGGTAAAACAAAAATCCCGGTAGTAGTTTTAGTTACTGGTGTATCGAGGTTAAATTCAACCTTACCCATCATAGCTCCCCCCACAATGACTGCAAAATCTTCTATAGTAGGCTCACAAATATTTAAAATTTCACGAAAAGGGGTACCAACTCGAGCGATAATAATTCCAGGTCTTTTTACTTCTCCTGTACAGGTAAGTGTCCTTTTGGTGACTGCTTTACCTTTAGTTGCGGCATAAATATTTCTTAATGTCTCTACATTATTTACTAAACAACCTATGTCTGTGGGAATTCCACCTTCAGGAATAACTTTACCGGTAATTTCTTGTACCAGGATAAACTCATCACCTGCAGGATAATAATCCTCAAGAAGGAATAATGATATGTTCTTCTTTCCGGCAATAGCTTTTTTTATATTTCCTGAAACAGAAAGGTATTTTTTCTTCAGGGCAATTATCCCTTTTTTTGCCCCAGTCGATTGCATGACTAACTCTAAGCCCTTTACTACCTCTTCTCCTTCTTTTTCTATAATATATTTATCGTTGGAAAGAAGAGGTTCGCATTCTGTTCCGTTTCCAATTACTACATCACATTTATTGGCCACTTTAATATGAGTGGGGAAACCAGCGCCACCAGCTCCCACTACTCCCATATTCCTTAGCACACTTTCAAGTGCCATGAGCTACTTCCCTTCTCTAAACTGCTTCTTCTATTTTTTAAAAGCAATCTTTTTATCTTCTTCCACCATATCAACAATACCTACAATTACGCAATCGACTGGTTTTCGATAGGTAACTTCTGTCTGTCTTGCTGAACTTCCCTGAGATATTATCACTATCTCTTCTACTCCTGCGCCAACCAGGTCAATGGCTACTAAATAATTATCATCTACTTCTCCTTTATGATTACAAGATTGAACAAGAAGACATTTCTTTCCTTTTATTCCTTCATCTATCTGGGTACTAACTACAGTCCCCACAATTTTTCCAAATATCATCTCAACCTCTTTTTTTAATTTCTTGAAATTTAAAGAAGCTGTCAATTATTTTTTATCTTTCTGATAGACATATTTCCCATTAATATCTATAGAATCTACTATAGAAATAATTGTAGCATCACTCGGTTTCCCCTCGGTAGTGGTTGTCATCCTGGAACTACTTCCAGCTGCATAAAAAACTACTTCCCCTAATCCTGCACCCACGCTATCCATCGCCACCAAATAATCACCCTTCCCCTGCATATTGGAAGGGTCAATTTTTTCCAGAAGTAAAAATTTTATGCCCTCAATTCTCGGTTCTTTCCTGGTCGATACAACAGTGCCCACTACTTTTGCCAGTATCATATTCTTTCCTCCTCTATCATAGTTAGTTCAATTAATCAGTACTCATTTTTTCTTTTTTGCCTTTGACTGGACCTCTGCCTAAAGGAAGAACTTCATCTACATTACTATGGGGTCTGGGGATAATATGTACAGAAATCACTTCTCCAACTTTTTGAGCAGCTGAATTGCCTGCATCAAGTGCCGCTCTTACTGCAGCTACATCACCCCGAACAATTGCTGTGGTATATCCTCCGCCAATCTTCTCATATCCTACTATCTCAACCTTTGCTGCTTTCACCATAGCATCAGATGCCTCTACCATTGCGGCAAAACCCCTGGTTTCAATCATTCCTAATGCATCAGTAAAAACTTCCATCTTTCTTTTACCTCCTTTATGTTATTTTTTTAACAATAATTTTTCCATTTTTAACATTTTAACATATTATTATTTTCGTGTCAAGCAGGTTTTTTAGAAATTTTAATTAAAAATTAATATTTTATTCTCATATTTATTAAAAGATAAATTATTATCTATTATTCCTTATAAAATATTTCAAAGAATAGTACAGATTGTAGCTATATAATCACGTATATGGAGTGAGTTTTTACTTAAAAGAGGTGTGAGAAAAAGGGAGGATATGTTCTATTCTTTCGGAATTAAAACAGCCTCTACGGGCAGTTGAGAGTTAATATCAATTAACATTCGTACTTTGAATCCAAAGACTACAAAGTTCTTGGTAATCTTTTTTAAATTATTATTTGTATTAGATTTCCTTTGATTGTATTTGCACCTACTACCACTACAATTACAGCTTCTCTTTTTACCATTATTAGAATATCTTACTATGTGGACTATATTACTATTTATATTGATCTGATTTATTATGGTAATGGTTATTACTTGAGCAATTAAACGGTGTAAGATCTTATAATAAATATCTTTTCCAATTCGTTTCCTGAAGTAAGAAAAGGTAGAATGAGCGGGGGTCTTTAGAAAGTTATCAAAACCACATAGTACACAATACCGAGAGTTAAATCGTAGGCTCTCAGCTAATTTTCGGTTTGATTTTACTTCTCTCAACCAGATTAAAAGTTGGGCTTTAAACAAGGCAACTGGATTATAAACCAATTCTTTATCAGTCATATATTTATCTTTAATAAGCGGGTAAAGAAAAGACCAATCTATAGATTCAAAGATAATCTTTAAGGGATCATCTTTTTTTATTTTTTTAAAAGCTTCATAGGTAGTAAAGGAAAGTTGCCGTTTCTTTTTATTTTTCATAAGAATAATAGCACCAAATATTTTTTATACAAGCGGAAATCTATTCATTCAGATATTCAATTTCTGAGGAATTGGAGATGAGAATTAATTTAAAATCCTACTAATTCATATTATGGATAATAAAGATTATGAAAAATTATTAATCTACAAATAAAAATTTTAAAATAAAAACCTTTTTAGTGTTAGAGAATTTTTTTTCCAGCACCTTTCATTCTTTTTCTTAAAAAGGCGGGGATTTCTAAGTCTTTATCATCTATTAATTTATCTTTTACTCTAAATTTATCCTCTATCTCAATATCTTTTTTTTCTGTAACTTTTATCTTAGCTAAATTTTGATCCTTTTCTTCTTCTTTGATTTCTTCACATGTTGTAGCAATAACTGACACTCTTATTTCATCCTTCATTTCCTCATCAAGAATTGCCCCAAAAACAATATTGGTATCTGCTCCTACTGCCTGAGATATATTATCAACTATTTCATTTACTTCGAATAAACTCATATCTAAACCGCCAGTAACATTTACCAATAATGATTTTGCACCTTTTATTGATACCTCTAATAAAGGGCTGGAAATGGCCATTTTTGCTGCAGTAATTGCTTTCTTTTTCCCCTTCCCTATTCCAATACCTACCAGAGATAAACCAGCATCTTTAGCTACTGTTCTCACATCTGCTAAATCTAAATTTATTAAACCTGGAGTGGTAATTAAATCAGAGATAGCCTGAACAGATTGACGTAATACTTTATCTGCCATTTCAAAAGCACCTTTCATAGAAGTATCCTTAGAAGATATCCTCAACAAACGGTCATTAGAGACGGTAATTAGGGCATCTACTTCTTTTTTAAGCTCTTCTACTCCAGCTTCTGCTTGCAATTTTCTTTTTTTCCCTTCAAAAGCAAAAGGTTTAGTTACCACACCAATAGTCAAGACACCTTGCTGTTTTGCGATTTTGGCCACTATTGAAGATGCTCCACTTCCTGTTCCTCCTCCCATACCGGCAGTGATAAAGACTATATCAGCATTCTCTAAGGTCTTAGAAATTTTGTCCTTATCTTCTTCAGCTGCTTTTTTACCTAATTCAGGATTGCCTCCTGTTCCCAATCCATTAGTAAGAGATTTACCAATTTGAATTTTATATTCAGCTTCAGACAGAGATAAAGATTGTAGATCCGTATTTATAGCTATTAGATCAAGATTATTCATATTTTGTCTAACCATTTCCCGAATAGCATTGTTTCCTCCGCCCCCGATGCCCACTACTTTAATATTTACAAATCTTTGTACATCTCTTTTTGGGGCTTTTGTAGGTTTACTTAGTAATTCATCCCCATTATTTTGAACTTCTGCTCTATCTTCAATCCCAGCAGAAGTATCTCTTATTAACTCTTCTTTGTAATCTATAATTTTACTAAATCCCCGCGCTAATCTCTTCTTTTTCAAAAGACATCACCTCTTCAGCAAGTTTAAAATAATCAATAGCCCCATGACACCTGGGGTTATAATAAAATGCAGGCACACCCTGACTAGTAGCCTCTACCAAAGTTATATTCTTTCTTATTATGGTCTTAAATAACTTTTCACTAAAATAGTGTTTTATTTCTTCAATGATCTCTTTAGTTAAATTATTTCTCATATCAGCTATAGTAATTAAAATAAAAATTTTCATAGGGTGATTCAAATTTCTTCGAACAATATCTGCTGTTTCCATAAACTCTTCTATCCCTCTGAGAGCAAAATAATGTGGCTGCAATGGTATGAGAACTTCATTACAAGCTTTTAAAGCATTTACTGTTAATATCCCCAAGGAAGGGGGACAGTCAATAATTATATAATCAAAAGGAATCTTGCACTCACTAATACTGGCACTTAAAAAATCTTCTCTGCCTATTTGATCTATAAGTTTATACTCTGCGCTGGCAAAATCGATATTAGAAGGAGCTAAAAATAGATTATCTTCTCCATTTAACTTCATTTTTATTATTATTTCTTCTAATTTTAGTCTATTTTTAGACCGAAGAGGTTCCAAGACATTTAATACAGTCTTGGACAAACTATCTGGTTCAAAGCTCAATCCCAAAGTAGTATGAGCTTGAGGATCTAAATCAATTAATAATACTTTTCTCCCCATAGAAGCTAAACTTGCCCCTAAGTTTATAGTAGTGGTTGTTTTTGCTACTCCACCTTTTTGATTAGCAATAGATATTATCCTCACGCACTCTATCCTCCTGGAGGAATTAAAAGTAAATTTATTTTTATCATAATTTTGATGTAATTATACCATAATTTTTTAAATATAGAAAAGAATTCTCAATATCTAAAAAAATATTTTTACTTTATAATTTATCTCTCTTATTTTTAATTCTACACTACTTTAAAAAATCCTTCTTTTTAATTATTTTTTTTAAAAAATAATTTATTTTATTTCTACAAGATAGTCAAGGGGAAATCCTTTCCCCTTGAAATCCCCTTCATTTCCGTCTCAACCTCGTCCTTCTCATCGAACAAGAAGGAAATATTACCCTTGAACATCTTGTCTTTTTAAATTTTTTATAATAAATCAATTACTTATTTTGAGGTATAGGAATTTTCAAATTCCTATACCTCAAAATAATGTAGCTTAAAAATTATCCTAAAGATAAAAGCTCCTCTTATTTTTATTGCCTTTATTCTAGTAAAAATATTCTCTGATAGATAATAATATTATAATAAAAAATACAGAAGTGGTGTCTATAATATAATTTGATAGTTGATAGTGTAAAATTTTTGTGGATTTGACTTTTATTAAATTTATTTATATACTTGGTATTAATAACTACTATTAATATTAACTAGTAGTCGATTAATAAAAATAGGGGGGATATAGTTATGTCATTACAAACACTAAATGAAATGTTAAAAAATAGTGTCAATCTATATGGTGATAGGACTGCATTTAAAGTAAAAAAAGAGGGAAAATTCAAATCAATATCTTATAAAGAATTCTATCGAAAAGTGGAAAAATTTGGTACAGGATTGCTACAAATCGGTATAGAAAAATTTGACCATGTAGGTCTGGTTAGTGATAATCGCTTTGAATGGATAATTGCCGATATGGCAATTATCGGCCTACGAGCAGTCGATGTCCCTTGCAGTGGTGACAGTTCATATCATGATATCTACTTCAAACTGAATCATTCAGATGCTAAAGCTACCATATTGGAAGGGGAAAAACAGTTTTCCAATTTTTATAATGTTATAAAAGATCTTCCTCAGATAAAAAATATTATCTTATTAGATAAAATCAATATGTTTTCTGAAAAAGAAGATGCTCCTGAGTGGACCATACTAATTAATTTCGAAGAAAACGGCGAAATAAATAAAAAACTCTGGTCTAATTTATGTTCATTAATAAATAGCAAAAACAAGTATATCTTCTTATCAGCTGAAGCTAAAAAATTCTTAGAAAAATACTTAGCAGAAAATATAGAAAATCTCCTAAAAGAGACTCAATCTAAGGATACAGCTAATTCCGTTAAAAACAGTCTTTTAAATAGAACGGTAGTAATAGACAAGCAATATAATGAAAACCATTCTCATAAAATTTATTCTTTCGAAAAAATAAATAAAATCGGTGAAGATTTATTAAACCAGGGAGATGCTTCCTTTTCAGAGATAGCTAAAAGTGCCCAAGCAGATGATCTAGTAACCATAATTTACACCTCTGGAACTACCGCTGACCCTAAAGGGGTTATGCTTACCAATTCTAATTTTATGCATAATGTAAGAGTTACTCCTCCCACACAAAAACTCAATAAAGAAGATAGATGGCTTTCAATCTTGCCCTCCTGGCATATCTATGAACGAATTGCAGAATATTGTGCCCTCTCCGTAGGGGCCTCAACTGCCTACAGTAAACCTTTTAAACAAGTCCTTCTGCCAGACCTTAAAGCAGAAAAACCTACTATTATTTGCAGTGTCCCCCGAATCTGGGAAAGTGTATATAAAGGGATTATGGATAATGTTAAAAAAGGGAGTGCTATTCAGAGATTTATATTTAATTGGGCTGTCGAAACGGGGCAAAAATATAAGAAAGCTGAAGGGATTCTCAATAACACTATACCCCTATTTGATCGAGCTGAATATACCCCTGAAGAACTAGCCCAAGCCAAAAAAACAGTTAACGGGTTAGGTTGGAAATATAGACTTGCCGATAAAATTGTCTTTAAAAAAATAAGAAAATTAATTGGAGGAGAATTAAGATTCGCCATTAGTGGTGGAGGAGCACTTGGCGAAGCTACTGATATATTTTTTAACGTAGCTGGAATTATGGTCTGTGAAGGTTATGGACTCACCGAAACCTCTCCGGTTCTAACTGGAAGAAACCCGGAAAATTGTATTATATTCACTGTAGGACCTCCCCTCCCGGAAGTAAAAATAAAGATTGTAGATAAAGATAATTATAATAAAGAACTACCAAATAGCAAAGTAGGTATCGTATTAACCAAAGGAGATATGGTAATGAGGGGTTACTACAAAAATGAAGCCAAGACTGAGGAAGTTATTAAAGAAGGGTGGTTTAATACTGGGGATCTCGGTAAAAAAACTTATAATGGAAAATATCTTAAAATTGTTGGCAGGATAAAAGATACTATAGTCTTAAAAGGAGGAGAGAATATTGAACCTCTACCCCTGGAAGATAAACTAAAAGAAAGTGATTATATAAATATGGTTATTATTGTTGGTCAAGATAAACCTCGTCTGGGGGCACTAATCGTTCCTGACTTTGAATCTTTAAAAGTGTATGCTACAGAGAACAATATTAAATATAAAGATACTGATGAATTAATTAATGACCCCAAAATAATAACTTTATATCAAACAGAACAAAAACTACTAATCTCCAAAGAACATGGATTTAAGCCCTACGAAACAGTAATGGGGATAGCACTGTTACCTAAAGAATTCACCATTGAAGATGGTGACCTAACCGAAACTTTAAAGATGAAGAGATTTGAGATACATAAAAAATATAAAAAAGAAATAGATAGGATATGTGGATAATATAGTTACTTGGTTAGCTGGTTATCTAGTTAACTGGTTAATATAGTAGTTAGTGAATAGTGAAAGTAGTAAGGGGCAGACACAAGGTCTGCCCCTACATATTATACATTACTATTTTCTTTACGCGATACTCGGTACGATTTTATTCTTTAGGAATTGTAAACCTTTGATAGGGATAAATTAAATCAGGATTATTTATTTTTTCTACATTTGCTTCAAAAATTCTTATCCATTTCTCACCCTGATTATAAAATCTTTTAGCAATTTTCCAGAGAGAATCCCCCTTCTTTACCTCATAATAATCCGGCTTGCTCTTTTCTATAACCTCTGCCAATATAGTCTCTACTTTACTTTTCTCTTCCCTTAATAAGGATAACCTATCAGAATATTCTGCTTCTTTTTCTTTTCCTTCTTTGGCCATCTGTTCTCTTATTTCCTTAACCTGATTTTCATATCCTTTTATATTCTCAGATAATTCAGCAATTATTTTGTCTTTTTCAACAATCTTTTTCTCTGACTCTTCTTCTTGCTGTTTAAGGAATGCAATTGTATTTTCTTTTTCTGAAAGAAGATCTTGAGAAGTTGTTAGTTGAGTCTCGAGTTTACTTTTACCTTCTCTTAATAAGGATAATTTATTAATATATTCTGCTTCTTTTTCTTTCCCTTCTTTGGCCATCTGTTCTCTTATTTCCGTAACCTGATTTTCATATCCTTTTATATTCTCAGATAATTCAGCAATTATTTTGTCTTTTTCAACAATCTTTTTCTCTGACTCTTCTTCTTGCTGTTTAAGGACTGTAATTGTACTTTCTTTTTCTGAAAGGAGCTCTTCTGAAGTTTTTAGTTGAACCTCAAGTTTACTTTTTTCTTCCCTTAGTAAGGATAGTTCTGCATAATCTTTTTCTTTCTCGCCTTTTTGTTGAGCTAATTCATCTTTTAGTTTATTAATCTGATTAGTGGATGCCTCTAACTTCCTTATAAATTCTTCTTTTTCGCGGTCTTTAGCTTGCAATATTCCTTCCTGTTCAATTAATAAAGCTTCAAGTTTTCCTTTTTCCTCCATTAATTCAGACAATTTAATAGCATATTCCTTCTCTAAATCTTTTTCTTCTTTAGTTAAATTTGCCCTTAATTCATTAATTTGTGCTTCTTTCTCTTCAATATCTCCTTTTAGTTCCAAAATGAGCTTGTCCTTAGAGAAAACAACCTGTTCAGCTTCTTCTTTTTGTCTCTCAATGGTTTTAATTATCTCTTCTTTTTCTGCTAATAAAGATCCAAGTTTGATGTTTTCTTCCATTAACCCAGATAATTTATCAGTATATTCTTTCTCTAAATCTCTCTTTTCTTTAGTTAGCTGGGCTACTTCTTCTTTTAAATTAACTAATGCAATATCTAATTTACTTATATTCTCTTTATATCCTTTGACCTCCTCCTCTAATTTAATGATAAATTGTTCTTTTTCTTTATCTTTGTCCAGCCACATCTTCTCTTTTTCAGCTAATAAAGCTTCGAGTTTTACTTTTTCCTCCATTAAAACAGATATTTTATCAGTATATTCTTTATCTAAATCTTTCTTTTCTTTAGCCAAATTAGCCGTTAGTTCTTCAATCTGTTTTTCTTTTTCTTTTATATTTTCCTTCAGTTCCAAAATAAGTTCATTATTACTTTCCAGTTTAATATTTTTTTCTTCTACTTCTTTCTTTGCTTGATTGGCTTGATCATAACTATAAATACCAAAACCACCAACAATTAATAAAATTATTATAAATAAAACTATTAGATTTTTTGACATTTTTTGCCTCCAATATTTTTAATTTTTACTTATATGTATTAATTCGATAAAAATTTAAAAAACCCTCTTTTATAAATAAAAAAATATTATTTTTTTACAATTATTTACCTGGTCTTTTTTTATTGTAGGCTTTTCCCGCAAAACTTATACCACTATTTCCTAAAAGTTTGATTTATCAGGATCATTTAGTAGGAATCCATAAGAGAGCTGCTACCCCGAGAATACCAGCGTTTCCACCCAGTTTACCAATAACAATTTTAAGAGATTTATAATTCGAAGGTAAAGCTCTCTTTTCTACCTCTTTTTTTAGGGGGATAAGTAGTTTATCACCTTCGTTAGTTATTCCTCCCACTAATACCACCATCTCAGGATTTAATATATTTGCGATATTGGCAATAGCTATGCCTAAATATGAAATTGCCTCTTCGACTATACCTGAGGTTAATCTATCTCCTTTGCGGGCAGTTTCAAAAATCAATTTTAATCTGAGTGACTCAAGTAACTCATCCTCATCAAAATTTAAGAACTCGCTCTTTATTCCCTCTTTTATTCTATTTCTAATTCTATTTTTGATTCCTGTTGCTGAGGAATATGCCTCCAAACAGCCAAAATTACCACAATTACATCGGGGGCCATCTTTGTTTACAGTCATATGACCTATTTCTCCTGCTCCACAAGTATCCCCATGATATATTTTTCCATCAATAATTATACCACCACCAATGCCAGTTCCCAAAGTAAAACACACTAAATTATCTACCCCCTGCCCTACTCCAAAACATCTTTCCCCCCAGGCAGCTGCATTGGCATCATTTTCCAAAATAACTTTCATATTAAATTCATCTTTTAACATTTCTCTTAGAGAGACATCTCTCCATCCGGGAAGATTGGGAGCAAAGTTAATAATGCCCTTTTTAATATCAAGAGGACCAGGAGCTCCAATTCCTATTCCTATTATATTATTTTTTTCAATCTTCGATTTACTGATAGTTTTATGTATAGTACTTTTTATTCTTTCAATAGTTTCCTCTCTACCCCTTTCAGCATAAGTCGGAACTTTAATACTGCTCAATATCTCTCCTTTATAATCTATTATTGCGCATATAATATTTGTTCCTCCCAAATCAACACCAATTGCAAATTTATTCTTTAAATTTTTATTATTTGCTTTCATATAAATGACCTTTCTATGATTGCCAGATTTTTTCTTTATATTCTTTAAAAATTTCTACTTGTTGTTGAATTACTTCTTCCGATTCCTCTATCCCTAAATCTTTTGTTTCTATTCCAAAACTGGCTAAACGTCCTTGCCACAGAATTCTTAATATCTCTAAAATATCCTCTTTTCTATCCCCTTTCTTTTCATAATAACTCAGGCCACAAAATGCCGATTTAGCCCATAAATTCACCGGGAAAACAAAGCCTTTCTCCCAAGAACTTTTTGATATTCTATCTAAAGAAGAAATAATCTCCACTGGTAAGAAAAAATTTTCAGGTTTTACTATTTTTTCATATCCAGACTTAAAATTATTTATATATCCCGAAATATCCATAACCACTTCTTTAGGTGTTTCAACTTCTTCTATCCCAATCCTCTCTACAGTCTTATCCTCTATCATCTTTTTGGAAAAATCTTTATAAAAAATGGTCAAATCTAAAATACTTCCCACTACCTGATTGAACATGGGGATTAACAATTTTTTAGGGTCTTTATAATCTTTGGTTGATTCATGGCTCTTTATCCCTAACTTTGCCTCTATCATCTTCATTCCTTCACAAGCTGCGACAGTAGTAATAAATATATCTATACCAAATTCAGCCGGGAAAAGGGGATGAGTTAAAGCTTTTTTTACCATTTGACTGGAGAGACCATATTCTCCACCAATTGGTTGTCTGATAGAAATCCCATAAAGTGCTCTAGTTAGAGGATAAGCTAAATGGTTAGTTATTACTCCATCATATTTGTGTCTGACATAAAACGGAGCAACTAAATCATATCCTTCTAATATAGGCTTAATTAAATGTTTTAACCATTGGGGATTTATGCTGGTTAAATCACCATCTACTAAAGCTACAGCATCTGCTCCCACTTCTTCTGCTTTAATAAATATAGTCTTTACTCCATTTCCTTTCCCAATTTTCCCAACCTGATCCAGTACCATCTTTTCTGTTCTGGTTACTGTTTTATTAGCCTTCTCTTTAGTATGGTCTTTAGAAAATCCATCGGAGACTACAATTAAACTTCTCTTCTCCGGGAAATAGTTATTTAAACCCTGGTCAACTACTTTAATTACTCCCTCGATAGTATCTTCAACATTCTTAGTGCAAATCCCTACAACAATATTTATCTTATCTTTCATTATAAATCTTCCTCCTTCTTTTTACTATAAATAAAATCTGCTTCTTTGAGTGATTCTAAAGAACCTATATCAAACCATCTCCCCGAAAATACAAATCCAAAAACTCTATCCCTCTTGATAAGCCATTTTATAAAAAATCCTATGGCATCAGGATTTTCTCCTTTATCTAAATAAGTTAAAATACTTCTTACTCCTTCCGAAGATAATATATAGCATGCGGTGGAAACCAGGGTAGAGGGAGGGTTTTCTGGTTTTTCTACAAAATCTATTATCCTCATCTCCTTATCTATCTTTGCTACCCCATAATTTCGAGCTTTCTGAATAGATTTTAGGTCATATAAGGCAACTATATCTCCATCTTTTTCTCTATAATAATTAATTAAGTTCCTTAAATCAAATTCAAAAAGATTATCGCCGCCAATAATCATTAATTCCTCATCTAATTTTTTTTCCTTTATTAAGTATCCCAGTGCTCCCACAGAGCCCAACTTATTATCTTCAGAACGAGCTGGTTCAATCACCAATTCAATGTCTTTTGCTGATTTATATTTTAACAGCCATTCCTTAAAATTTTTTTCAAACTTCTTATTAGTGGATATTATAATTTTATCAATTTCTTCTTGGGCTTCTAACTTCTCTATAATATATTCAATCATTGGTCTTCCTCCAACTAAAAGCAACTGTTTAGGTATATTTTTAGTTAAAGGCCAGAGTCTTTTGGCATATCCACCAGCTAAAATTATTGTTTTCATCTTAAATGCTCTCCTTTTCCTTCTTGTTAAATAGAGGTTCTAAATATCCCTCTAATACTTGCATTGAATAAAATTTTCTACCTAATTCAAAGTTATATTCAACTATCTTCTTCCTGTAAGGCAAATCGGTAAGTACTTTAATTGCTTCCTTTGTCGCTCTTTTTATAATTGAGGGATCTACCTGACACAAACCTTGGGGATCTTTTCCTTTTATCTTATCACCAAGTGAAATTACTCTAAAACCATTAGATTTAATATCTGCCTTAAACACTTCATATTCATATATTACTATGGGAAGTTTTGCATTTACTGCTTCCAAAAATTGGTTTCCCCATCCTTCGTACAAACTGGGATAAGTTACTAAATCAGCAAATAGATAAGTATCCCATAAAGAATAAATTTTTCTATTACTTTTTATCTTTCTTTTAGTATCAATCATGTCACTTACAAATATTGCCTTAATCTTTTCTTTCTTGACCTTCTCTTTTAATAATTTAAAATATATCTCATCTTCTATTAAATTAGGGAGCACTAAAACAACTTTGCTTTTTTCATCTATTTTTCTTTTATCATAAAATCCCATTTCTTTCAGTAGTAATAAATTTTCAGGCTTGGCTAACTCTTTTACCAAATCAATTGCCAATTCAATTCCTTTTCGAGAAACAATTCTAGTTGCCTGTAGAATGATAACATCTTTCTGATTAAGACCTAAGGCTTTTTTAAAGTCATAATTATAATCATCGATCATCCATCCCGGTCCTTCAAAATCAAAAATATTAGGTATCACCACTACATCAATTCCTCTTCTTATTTTTAATTCATGCTGAGCAATACTATTTATTACTGTATGGCTTATTAAGCTGTCCTGAGGAGGAAAATAGGTAAAAAGAATATCCTTGACCATTTTACAGGTAGGATGGTTAAAATGAGACCTTTCCCAGAAAAAATCATGATGGTGAGTTATAGTTTCAATTCCGTTTGATTTTATCACTTTGTAAAAAGCAATGGCAGCAGGAATATTTAAAGGTAGAGACCAGATATTCTCAATATCTAATATATCAATTGAATATTTTTTAATAAAAACATAAATTTTCTCTTCTATAAACTCAGCTATTTTAAATATCTTTTTAGAAAATTCTTCTTCGGAAGGAAAATCATCAAGTGATTGGAAAGAGTTCTGATAAATTTTTTTTACCTTAGGATGGTCGAGTTTAAGCTCGGGAATGATGATTGCCTCAACATTAGAAGATGTTTCACCTGCAAGAAGATGTACATTATGCCCTATCTCTTCTAAAGCGCTCCTCCACTTATCTATCTCTAAGGATACTCCATCCATTAATCCAACTCTAAAGTGACAGATGCCTATATTACTCATAGTTTAACCTTTTACTCCACCTGCAACTAAACCTTGTTCTAAGTACTTTTCAAAGGCTAAAAATAAGACAACTATAGGAACAGTAATTATTACCGAAGCAGCCATTACTAGATCCCAGGAAGTATGGTAAGATTGATAAAGTCTTATTAATCCTAAAGGCATAGTAAATTTATTAGAATCGTATAAAAATACTAAAGCATATAAAAATTCATTCCAGGCTATCATAAAAGTATATATCCCCACTGAAGCCATAGCTGGCACAGAAAGGGGCAGGGTTATT
>Ga0209978_10000400_pt1 | contig 16193 bp, 13 predicted proteins | sample BentaG_FD_182805 | JGI IMG/M metagenome (GOLD analysis project Ga0209978, IMG submission 182805) | Deep subsurface microbial communities from South Atlantic Ocean to uncover new lineages of life (NeLLi) - Benguela_00093 metaG (SPAdes)... | ecosystem: Environmental > Aquatic > Marine > Oceanic >... | reverse complement strand
AATATAGTGGGGATTCGCCAGATAAAAGTGAAATCATCTTCTCAGATTTAGCCTTGCCTTCGGATTACTCCGAAGATGAAGCTGAGAGCCGTATTGTTTACGCTGCTTATAGCTCAGGCACAGCCGCCGACGATGTTTACCGCATTGAAGATACTGAGGTCTTCAGGCTGGATGTCGACGATGGCAACAAGGTTCCCATAGCCTCCATTGCCTATTATGGCACCTGCAGTGGAGGCAAGCTCCTGGTGGGGGAGGTGCAGGCTGAGGCAGATTCAGCCACTGCCTTAATTCATTTTTGTTCTAATCCCGAGTATAGGAGTCCTACTTGGGAAAAACCCCATGAACCGCCTACGGGCGGCGCAATTTCTGGCAATGCCAACGCCCAGCTTGTCTGGAGCAGCGGTGGAGGGAGGGCTTATTGTGGAACTAGCAGTAATAATGTTGAAAGCGCCGCTGATTGGGCAGATATGACTTTTGGCCCCTGGAGTGGTCAAGCAGGTGATGAAAGCGCCTTTTCCAGGAGCGATGATGATGGCGATACCTGGAATCAGCTATCTCTCATAGACACGGGAATGAACCGCCTTTGCGATTATGCCCTGTCTGCCGATTACGAAACTCTTTATCTCAGCTCAAGTGGCAGTTTTGATAGCCTGTGGCGGAGCACCAGCGCCTCCCTGGGAGAGACATGGCAAAGGATTTTATGCCTGAAAGACAAAGGTGACATAATTTTAAGGCCTACTCCTGAGGATAGCCCGGATGAGGTCATTTTCTTCGCTATTGTGGGCACTAACGATGCACGCTATTCCCTGGATGAGGGAGAGACATGGGAGCAGCTCTGGGATTGTCCCTCTATCAGCGATTTAGCGGTGGTAGATAGTGAGATGCTCTATGTTCTGGATGGTGAGCTGGTGAATAAAGGCACCTGGGATGAAGAGATGTATATGGGCATGTGGGAATGGGACACGGACATAGATACCGGGCTTCTTTCCGGTTACAGCCTGGCTACAAGCGGTGAGGATTTTGTCTTTGTTGGGGATGAGGGCGATGAGGGTAAGATTGCCTATTCCAGTGATGGTGGAGCTACCTTTGAGCTTACCGAGGCAGTGCCTGACCCTGGTGAGATGTGGGTGATTCCGGATGAGGAATTTAACAGCAACAGATTTATTTATGCTGCCAGCAGTGGAGGTAGAATTTACAGATGGGCCATTGAGGGCAGCACATCATGGAAGAAACTGAACCCACCACACACAGGCTTTTATGGCCTGGCTCAGAAAGGTGGCGCTCTTTACGGAGCTTGTGGAACAGAGCTTGTTCGCACGCTGATTCCTCACCAGGAAACCGTTGAGGAGTATGACTGGGACAGCCTTAGCGCGGGATTAATTAGCGGCGTTAGTTTCAAGCCAGGCTCACTAAAGGCAATGAGCAATGAAACCATAGATTTATGGGCCCTTGATGACCAAAGTTATGATTTTACTGATGGTGAGGGGTGTTTGTGGATTTATTCCGACACCTTTGTTCTACGTTCGCCCTGGCCCACTTCGCCTGCCATAGGGGAATTGATGCCCTGTGATTCCTGTGACTGTCTGGCTAAGATATTTTATTTTCGCTGGCGAGAGCTGCCTTCGACTGAGGAATACGAGCTATGGATATCTCTGGATGAGGAGTTCACTGCTATAGTATACCAGGAAGAGAACATAACCCCTGTCGACCTGGGTAACCCTACCTGGCGTCCAGGGGCAAGCTCAATTCGTTTTACTTGCGGCAATATTTATTACTGGAAGGTTAGAAGCTGCGCCACTACTGAGGGGGAGGATATCCACAGCCGCTGGTCGCCACCAATGTATTTTACGGTGAAAATCTGCTCATCAATAGAAGAGATGCATACTGCGCCTATTCTGAAAGCTCCCCAAAGTGGCAGCAGGGATGCAGCCAGGTCCCCTTGCTTTTCCTGGGTAGGCTTCCCCAACACTACAAAATATGAATTTATATTAGCCAAAGATGCTGATTTAGCTCAGGTAGTAGCCAAAGAGGAAGTAGCTAGCTCAGCTTATATGTATAGCGGCAAGCTTGATTGGGGGGCCCGCTATTTCTGGCAGGTGAAAGCTATTGAGCCCATTCCCAGTGAGCCCAGCGTCATAAGCGTCTTTACTGTGATGCCACAGCCAACCACGTCAACGATCCTGTCGCCCCAGCAACGCCATTCTGGGCATGGCTTATCATTGGCATACTGGCAGTGTTAAGTATCGTCATCATTGTCGCTTGTGTCAGAAGGTAGAAACAAAAGGAGGGGCAGCAAAAATACATACATTTTTGTTATATTGACAAGTTGCGTAACTCTTATGGTAGAATCGTAACGGGACGATAGTAACAGGAAGTGGAGTAATGACAATGAACCATCGGCGGTCTAATATTGAGGTAATAGCTGATATGCTCAGGGTGGGGGAGAATGGCGCGGGCAAAACAGAGATTATGTACAGTGCTAATATGAGCTACAGCCAGATACAGAAATATCTTGGTTTCCTGTTAAGCCAGGGATTTATTAGTAAGATAGAGGTAAGGCAACCCTGTGTTACTTATCATGTAACAGAGAAAGGGAGGGGCTTGCTCCAGAATATAGATGGTATAATGGAAATGCTGGGGTTCCGGAATGGCAATGGAGCCTAAAGTGGAGCAAAGTGAGGGGTTTTAACAGGGGATGCCCGAAAGCAGGGGCAAATGTTATTTCTTATATTCAACAAAACAAACTATAAAATCGTCACCCTGAAGGGTAGTGGAGGATCTATAGGTTCTTCACTAGGCTCAGAATGGCAGAAAGGAGTGCTATATGCCTGAAAAAAGAATGCTGATAGTGGACGCTGAACTGGTGAAAAGGATAGATGACAATCGTGGTGACATAGGTCGTTCTGAGTTCATCAACTTTCTTATTGATAAGCAGTTAAAGGGAGAAAGTAAAGAGCAGGATGGTGTAACCAGGGAGGATTTCCACCAGTTTCAGGAAGGAATGAAAGACCTGTTGCGTAATTTTCTGGAGTTCTTTATCAGCTATGGGCTGGAGCTGGGCAAGCAGCCTGATGACAAAGAATTTGAGCAGTTAAGTCAAAAGCTGCAGGCTCTAGGCAGCTCAGTAAAAAGCAAGAGCGGTTAAAAACAGTGTAACTTCCTCAGTTTTTCCCTCAGTCATACTTTTCACAACTTCAAATAGAACTATCTTCTAGAACACAATCACTTCCCAATTTACCCTAAAGCCTGTCATAGTTTCTTCTAGCCAATATATTAGCCAGGAGGTATAGCTATGGTAAGGCCAATTGATTTATTACGGGCGGACAGAAAAGAAGAGCTATGGCAGATGTGCTGTGGTTTTGTTGACTTAAGCTTAGAGCAGTTTATGGCTATCCAGAAACGATTGCTGATGGAGCAAATTGGGCTATTAAAGAATAGTGAATTGGGCAGGAAAGTAATGCATGGCGCTATGCCTGAGACGATAGAGGAGTTTCGAGAACAGGTACCACTAACCACCTATGGTGACTACTTTCCTGAGCTGGCGCAGAGGAGGGAGGATGTATTGCCGGCGAAGCCTGTCAAATGGGTACGCACCTCAGGCTACACTGGTGAATACGATGTTAAGTGGGTACCTATGTCGGAGGAAGTGCCTATGTCGGAGAGTTTTTGTTCGGCATGTGAAAAGGTCTGTGGAGGCCTGGTTATCCTTGCTCTCTGCGATAGTCGTGGTGATGTTTCTAAGTTAAAAGAACACTTGAAAATACTATTTACCCTGGCTCCTCCTCCCTATGCCTCAGGCGCCATTGGTGAGTTTGTGCAAGAGGCCATTGGGTGCGATTTTCTGCCTGCCAGGTCAGCAGACATGCCCTTTACAGAAATGATAAAAGTTGGTTTTGAAGAAGCTTTATCCCGGGGGCTTGATGGCTTTGGTGGGCTGCCCTCTGTTCTGGTGGCCGTAGGGGAGCAGTTGAAGCAGCAATCGGGAAAGATAAACCTGCGCTCTTTGTTGTCTCATCCTAAGGCACTGCTCCGCGTAAGTAAAGGATTAATTAAGAGCAAGTTAGCTCATCGTCCCATGTTGCCCAAAGACCTGTGGTCAATTAAGGGAATTCTTGGTGGTGGCACTGATAGCGCCATCTTTCAGAAAAGGATAGAAGAAATGTGGGGCAGGGCTCCTCTTGAGATGTATGCTGGCACTGAAGGTGGTGTTTACGCCACACAAACCTGGGATCATGGAAGCATGACCTTTATCCCCAACCTCAACTTTTTCGAATTCATTCCGGAGAGAGAATGGCGCAAGTGGCAAATAGACCACAGCTACCAGCCAAAGACTATCTTGCTGGATGAGGTAAAAGCCGGTGAGAGCTACGAGATAGTCATCACTAATCTTCATGGCGGCATCATGACCAGATACAGACCTGGCGATATGATTAGAATAAGCTCACTGCGAAATGAGAAGTCGAATATTGATATTCCACAGATGGTATTTGAGAGGCGAGCTGATGAACTCATAGATATTGCTGGCTTCGTGCGGCTGACAGATAGGCTAATCGGGGAGGCGATTGAAAATAGTGGTATTCCTTATGTGGATTGGGCAGCGCGTAAGGAGATGGTAGGGGATAAAGCAATATTGCACCTTTATCTTGAGCTTAGGGATAGCTATATTGCCAGTGAAAAAGGCATGGTGGAAGCGATATATGACCAGATTATGAATTTAGAAGATGAATACCCCTACAATTTTTACAGCGTTTATGGTGAGCCAGAGACTGTGCTGGGCTCGAAGCCGGTAAAGGTTACTTTGCTTCCTCAGGGTGCCTTCTCCAGCTATATATCTCAGCAGCAAGCTGAAGGCGCTGAGGTGGGACATCTGAAGCCACCACATATGAATCCCTCCGATGAAGTGCTTTCCTTACTGGGAGCTGCTAAGAGAGTTGAGATAGGAGCGGCGCCCGTAGCTGAAGCTGAGCGAGTAGCAGTTCGATGAATCCAGCGTAATTCAGAGCCATGGGGGGATATATCGCTGCCCCCCTTCATTGCATTACCAGCCCTATCCGTCATGGTGAACTCCTGGCCTGGTGTCATTCTGAGCGTAGTGAAGAATCTCATTTTGTTTAGAGACTGCCTCGTCGCTATTGCTCCTCGCAATGACGAAGCGAAACCAAGGTATTACTACTTTAGTCCCTCTTGACAGCTTCCAAATTTATGTCAATAATTGCTTAGTGAAATATCTATTTCTCACCTTGAATACAGGGGAGGGTGCGGAAGGTTTTCTTTAAATTCCTGTTTTCGCTTAGAATGACGGGTGGTATTATTAGGTGCCTTAGACTATGAATACCCATGCTTTAATCCCTTTAATTGCCACCATTGCTTATATTCCGCTATTTGGCATTTTGCTGTCTAACCGTCCCTGGGATAGAAAGCGAAGGCTTTTCCTGTTATTCTTAATTCCTGCCATATTGTGGAGTTTCACCGACATCCTCTTCCGTGGTGATTTCTTCATTCAGGATAAGCTTCTTCTATTTAAATTTGGCACCTGCTTCGCCATCTGGATGGTAGTCCAATTTCACTACCTCGTGTGTTCTTTCTATAGGCCTCAAGGCGTCAAAATACCGTTGGCCTACGCTTTCTTAATAGGGGTCATTACACTGGCGGTGTTGGGCTATATCCCACGAAGCATCGAAGTTGCTCCTGGCAGCATCAGTGTTGCCTATGGCATCTGGATTATTATTATAGGGCTCTTCATGGCCTTCGCTCTGGGTGCCAGGGATATATATTCTTTGGTACGGAGGCACAGGGTTTCAGTTGACCCTCAGGAGCGTAATCGAATCGTTTATTTAATTGCTGCCACTGGTATCTTTGTGGTCTTTCTACTTAGTTCTTTTGCTCCTCGTGGAGGGGAATATCCTGTGAGCCATATTGGCAATCTTGCTAATGCTGGCATTCTAACTTATGCTGTAGTGAGATATAAGTTACTGGATGTCAGAGTTGCTTTTCGCCAAACGCTGAGTTTTATTGGCATGGCTATTTTCCCCCTGGCTACCTTTCTTGCCTGGCTCCTTTTGTTGCAGCGAGCTTTCAGCTTAGAGCTTAGTTTTACTGCTATTACTATAGCTGCGCTATGCACAGCCGCTATAGTTGCTCCCCTTTGGCAGCGCGTGCGTAATGTAGTTTTTGAAAGAACAGACAGAGCCCTTTATGGTGAAAGAGTTGAACCCCGGCGCAGACTATTTGACTTTATGAGCAAAATATATGATGTTCCCACTCTGGAACAGTTTGGTAACCGACTGGTGTCCTTGCTTTCCCAATCCATTGATTGTCGCCGAGCCTGTTTGCTTTTACCCCAAGGTAGAAACGGAGATTTTGTTGTCAGATTTAATTACCCTCCTGTGAGAGATGACCCTATGTCGGAGATGGTGTTAAGACATGATAGTCCCATTGTAACCTGGCTGAGACAAGAAGCGCAGGGGCTATCCAGAAGCCAAGTGGATATACTTCCTGAATTTCAAGGTTTGTGGCAGGAGGAAAAAGAGAACATCCAGGCAGCAAAAGTAGAGATGTTCATTCCTCTAATACATGGCGATAAGCTGGTTGCTACTCTAGCAGTGGGTAGTAAGCGGAGGGGCAAGCTTTACACTGTTGGTGATATTGATTTAATGGAGTCCGTGGTCAATCAAGTGGCAGTGAGCATGGAAAAAGAATATCTCCACGAGCAACTGCAAGAGCAGGGCAAGGAATTAGCCCTTATCAACCATTTAAGTGCGATTGCGACCTCCAGTGTGAATATTAGTGATATATTTGAAACTTTTGCCCAAGGATTAAGAGAGGTAGTTGATGTTGACTATGCTGTGATTGCTTTAATTGAGGGGAGCCAACTTCGCATTGGGGCTCTATCCAGTCAGGTGAACTCGGCGCGCCAGGTGGAGGAAACGATACCACTTGAAGGGACAACCACTGAATGGGTAACTGAACATAAGGAAAGCTTATATGAAGACAACCTGGAACAACACAGGAGATTTCGGACTGCTGAGCATTATATTAGGGAAGGGATTCGCTCCATAGTTCATCTGCCATTGGTGGTGAAGGATGATGTTATTGGCACATTGATTGTAGGCTGCCACCATCCAAATGCTTATAGTTCCAGGCAAATACAAATTCTGGAGCATTTAGCTTTACAAATTGCCATGCCTATTGAAAATTCCCAGCTTTACGCCAAAGCTGAACACAGAGCTCGTGTTGATGAACTCACGGGGCTATTTAACCGCCGTTATTTTGAGGAGCGGCTTAAAGAAGAAATTGCGCGGCATTCCCGTTATAACGATGCATTCTCCTTGCTTATGGTTGACCTGGATACTTTTAAAGATTACAACGATATGCATGGACATCCCGCTGGAGACCGGCTTCTAAACCAAATAGGTAGAATCATCAGGTACGCTATCAGGGGCACTGACCAGGCTTTTCGCTATGGTGGTGATGAATTCATTATCATTTTACCCCAGACAACTATAGATGATGCTTATATGGTAGCGGAGCGGGTTCGGGAGAGTATTGCTGCTGAAATGAAGGCCAAGGGAGCTATGGTGACCTGCAGTGAGGGTTTAGCCAATTATCCCTCCGATGGAACGATGTACGGTGAGCTTATTGGCGCCGCTGATACTGCTCTTTATTATGCCAAACGCACGGGGGGTAATCGAATTTACCTTTCCTCCAAAATCCTGTCTGAGCCAGCAATAGAGGAAGGAGCTAATGCCAGAAGAGGTGGCTTAAGCACTGTTTATGCCTTAGTGGCAGCAGTGGATGCTAAAGACCACTATACCTATAGCCATTCCAGGAAAGTTAATGTTTATGCTGTAACCCTGGCTGAGACTATTGGCCTGTCACCTGAAGAGGTGTCTAAGATAAGCGCTACTGCTTTACTCCATGATATTGGCAAGATTGGCATTCCAGATAAGATGCTTAATAAAAAAGGAAAACTTAACCAGGAGGAATGGGAGGCAGTTAAAGCACATCCCAGGTTGGGAGCAAATATTGTCAGGAATGTGCCTGGTTTAATTTCCTGTGTAAATGGCATCCTATATCATCATGAACGCTGGGATGGCAGCGGCTATCCTGAGGAGTTGAAAGGCGATGGTATCCCTCTGGATGCTCGCATTATGGCCATAGCTGATGCCTTTGCTGCTATGACCTCTCTTCGTCCTTATAGGGGTGCCTTATGCAGGGAAAAGGCGATAAAACAGCTCAGGCGAGGTGCTGGTAAACAGTTTGACCCTAAATTGGCGGGGGTTTTCATTGGCATGGTCGATAATGGCCTTTATTATAAGGTAGAGGCAGGCGAAGGATTGCCCAGCGAGCCAGTAGCGTCATAATCCAGGCCTACGGCCATAAAACAGCATTGTAATTGTAGCTGCGGGTCTGAAGACCCGCAGGGCGAGGTTATTAATTAATCTGGAACTCATTTTCTTACTAAGGCGCATATATTGCGAGAGAAGCTCTTTAGGGGGAAGTGGTAGGATTTCTCTGGAGATATAGCCAGGATATCAAAGCCAGCTCTGGCAAGTAGTGTTTTAAGCTCGCTGTAGGAGAAAAGGTGATAATGGCGATAAACTGTTTTACCTCTCAGTCTCCAGGGAATTTCCTGCTCTGGAGACTTTAGCCAAAACCTTGGTTGTCCTCGATTCCATACAGTTAAAAAAGCCTCGCCTCCTGGCTTCAGCACCCGCTTTAATTCACGAAATGCCACCTCTCTCTCATTCTGGCTCTTGATATGGTGATAGGCAGCCACTGCAATTGCCCAGTCAAAGGTATGATTGGAGAAGGGCAGTGAGAGCATATCAGCGGTCATCAGGGTGGCATGAAAATTGAATTTGGTGGAATATTTCTGTGCTTGCTGGAGCATTTGTGAGGAGAAATCTAGCCCCCAGAGTTCAAATCCCTGTCGGAAAGGTAGAAAGTCAGCGCCATGGCCACAGCCAAGGTTAAGCAATCTACCGCCCTGCCACCTCTGAGCCAGGTTCTCCAACTCCTGCCTTAGTAAAGGCCAATGCCTTACCCGGTACCAGCTTTCAGCTATGTGGTCGAAGACCTCTCTATTTGTGGCCATAGAATAAGCTTTGCTAAACTGTAGTGTAGCATGAAGAAGGTAACCCGGACTATTTCGGGAGTAACGCCGGTGGCGGTTATGGCTAAGCCCTTTCCCTGCCCTGGCAGATGTGTTTATTGCCCTGGTTCACCCGGGGCGCCGAAGAGCTATTATCCAGAATCTCCTGCGGTTTTGCGGGCCATAAGGTGTAATTTTGAGCCTGGAAGGCAAGTGGAGTTCAGGCTCAAAACACTGGCCGATATGGGGCATGCTGAGGATAAAGTGGAACTCATTATTATGGGGGGCACCTTCCTGGCCTATCCACGTGAGTATCAGTATCAATTTATCAAAAGTTGCTATGACGCCCTCAATGGCGTTTCATCTGTTGATTTAGAGGAAGCTAAGAAATGGAATGAGACTGCTGAGCATCGTTGTGTGGGGATGTGTATTGAGACCAGGCCTGATTGGTGTGGGGTGGAGGAGGTAAAGAGAATGCTTGAATTTGGCACTACCAGGGTGGAGATTGGGGCGCAGACGCTGGATGATGATATTCATCGTCTAACCAAGAGAGGTCATGGAGTAGCTGAGGTTATCTCTGCCACCAGGTCACTGAGAGATTATGGCTTTAAGGTTTACTATCACTGGATGCCTGGTTTACCTGGCTCAACGCCTGAGCATGACCTGGAGCTGTCGCGGAAATTGTTTGAGGATGAACATTTTCGTCCTGATGGACTTAAACTTTATCCCACTTTAGTGGTTGCAGGAAGTGAGCTGGCAAAATGGTATGGGGATAATCGCTACCACCCCTACGAGGATGAGGAGATGATAGACTTGCTGGTGGATATCAAAACCCTGATTCCTAAGTATGTAAGAGTTCCCAGGCTGATGCGAGATATACCCAGCAAATTCATAATTGCTGGTTGCAAGGACCTGGCGTTGAGAGGAAGTGTCAGGAAGCGAATGAACGAGCTGGGCCTCCGTTGTGAGTGTATTCGCTGTCGAGAATATGGGCACCGGTTGAGGGATGGGTGGCCAATTGGTTCACCGCAGCTAAGCAGGATGGACTACGAAACTTATGGTGGAAAGGAAATTTTTCTTTCCTATGAGGATGAGAATGAAACCTTATTCGGCTTATTGAGGATGAGAGTTAATAAAGGCGTCCAAAGACCTTACGTAGGGGAGACCCTTGTGGTCTCCCGCAGTTCAGGAGGGGACAAGCCCCGGGGACAACACTCCTACAATTATGGTCTTCAGGCAGCCTCTAATACTGATTCGGCTTTAATCAGAGAGCTACATATTTTTGGGCCTGAAGTTCCTCTGGGGGAGAAGCGGGAGCAAGCTGCTCAGCATCGTGGTTTAGGGGCGAAATTACTTCATGAGGCAGAGAGAATGGCTAAAGAGGAGTTCCATGCTGGCGAACTAAGTATCTTAAGCGGCGTTGGGGCTAGAGGGTATTACCGTTCGCTGGGGTATAGCCTGGAGGGCGCTTATATGGTTAAAGGGCTTGCCTAGGGCTATTTATTGTTGACTATTGGGTGTCATAAGTATATTATGAGTGTAAAGGGAGGGAGTAAAAATGGAAAATAAGACTTGGAAACCGACAACTGCAGGAATCTTGAGCATTGTTGCGGGAGCGTTGCAAGTAATCGCCGGCATAGCTATCGCCGTGTTAGGAGCTGTGGGAGGGGCATTATGGGGCATGTTTGGGGCAATGTTTGGTTGTTTGCCCGGTTTGGGTGTGATTCCTGCAACTATCGCTGCAGCTGTGGCTGCAGTCCCGATAATACTAGGGGTAGTAGCCATAGTAGGCGGTATTTATGCTCTGAAAAGGAAAGTTTGGGGGTTGGCACTTGCTGGATGTATTTGCTCGCTTTTCGGCCCCTGGTTCCTGGGGATACCAGCAATTGTATTCGTGGCAATGGGGAAGGGCGAATTCGAATAAACCCCTCGACTAGCAGGTTATATGGATAAGAGCAGCGATTTTTTCTTCTGCTCTATAAGTTTGTTTAGCTCAGCTACAGCCCTGTGGGATGGCTGAACTACCAAGTTTAGATTCCTTTCCTTGGCCCAGCTACATGCATCGGAAGCTAAGTTGGCTTTGCTGTTAGTGCCAGTGTCGATGACTATTGTTTCAGGCTCGCCCCGGGTTAGCTCTTCAATTTCCTCCTTCTTGATATTATGACTACCGACTATCAGGAAGTGGCCCTTTCGTGTCTTTACTGCGCCATCGGCAAAGATGAGGACATCTCGGGAATATTTCTTACCATTAATGGTTATACAGCCAAAGCTGAACTTATCTATCTTAGCCACGGAATCTCAGCTCCTCTCTTTTGAGAAGCGGTTTAATTTTGTCCCTACATTGTCATTCTGAGCTCTTCACCTTTCCCTGTCATTGCGAGTGGAGCGAAGCAATCTCACAGCGCTCAGGATGGCAGTTTAAACACGTTCCCTTTAACCCTCTTCTTGCTCTGCAACTTAGCTTTTTGTTTACTGGCTTGCTTTATGGCTCTGCCATGTTTGGAAGCGGTTTAAATTCAAAAAGCCCTTGGTCATAACTCCCTCAAGCTATTTTATCCTTGCTAAGCATAAGTTAGCAAATAGACTTCCAGCTTCTAATTATGCTAATATTAGCAATTCAAATGAGCCAAATTAACTGGAGTCCGGTAAAAGATGAAATTCCTCAGGGATGTATCAAAGTAATCTCCTTCGATGTTGAGGGGACGCTGGTGACGCCGGATTTCAGCCGCACCCTGTGGCATGAGGCTATACCAACGTGTTACGCTCAAAGGAATGGTATCGAGCTTGTCCAGGCTAAGAGAATTGTGGCTAGGGAGTATGACAAAATTGGTGAGCAGAGACACGAATGGTACGATATAAACTTCTGGTTCAACTGTTTGCATTTAGGTGCTCCGGAATCGGTGATACAAAGCTGCCAGGATAGGGTATGCTATTATCCGGAGGTAATTGAGGTCCTTTCCTCTCTAGGGGAGCAATATAGGCTAATCATTGCCTCAGGCACACCATCAGAGCTGCTGCGTTATCTGTTGCGGGATGTAGAGCCTTATTTTACTCATGTTTTTTCCTCCACCTCGCAATATAAGCAATTAAAGACATCTGGTTTTTATCTTCAAATGTGTGAAGAAATGAACATCAAGCCAGGTCAAGTTATCCATGTGGGTGATAACTGGCAATTTGATTTTCTTAACCCCAAGCAAATTGGCATACATGCCTTCTATCTTGATAGGTCTGGGAATGAGCATCAGAATTCATTAGCTGACCTGAAGCAACTGAAATATCATTTATTAGCTTAGTTATGCAAGTCAACTGGGCACAGGTCCTATTTAATTCAGTAGTTACGGGAAGCCTTTATCTTATTGGCGCGGTAGGTCTTACCCTAACTTATGGTTTGTCTAGTTTCCCCAACTTCGCCCATGCTGAATTTATGACTTTAGGCGCTTATATTGGCTACCTTGTAGCTGAGCAACTGGGGTTAGGTTTACCGGCAGCTCTGGTTGTGGCCTCCCTGGCCACCGGGATGGTGGGTTTTTTATGTTATCGTGGCATCTTTCATCCTCTAGCCAAAAAGGGAGCTAGCATCATTCATCTCATGGTGGCGTCCATAGCTTTGGGCCTTATCCTCAGGCATTCTATTGGTGGCGCTTGGACTTGGAAACCTTTGTATTTCACCACTACCTGGTCTGCCTATAATTTAGGTCCACTGAGGGTTACTGGTCTTTGGCTATGGCTTATTTCTCTGGCTTTGGCTCTGGCAATCATCATGCACTTTGTTTTGGTGAAAACCAAGATAGGCAAGGCTATCAGAGCTAGTGCCAGCAATCCAGAGCTTGCCTTGGCCTCGGGAATCAATGTTGACCGGGTGATCTGGGTAACCTGGTTTATTGGCGCTGGGCTGGCAGCTATCGCAGGCATATTTCGTGGCGCAGATACTCAGATTTGGCCCATGACAGGGTGGGATATTATATTGCCTATCTTTGCCGTTGCCATACTCGGTGGCATTGGTAATTACTATGGTGCTATAGCCGCAGCATTTATCATCGGTTTGGCTGAGAATATTGGGGTGGTGGGTTTGGTAGCTCTGGGGCTTTCTACTACATATCGCATAGGCATAGCTTTCTTGATTCTGATAATAACCTTGATTGTGAGACCACAGGGATTAGCTATATTATTTAGGAGAGCCTGATTTGGGCATATTGCTTTATTTTCTTGACTTGCTAGTATTTATTGGTATCTTTGGCATAGTGGCTCTGAGCCTGAACTTGGAGTTTGGTTTCGCCGGTTTAGCTAACTTTGGTAAAGTAGCCTTCTTCCTCGTTGGCGCTTATACCTATGCCCTCCTGTCTCAAATTGGACTTCCTTTTTATCTTTGCCTCATCGTTGGCGCCTTAATTTCAGCTATTTTTGGCTTGCTTATTTCTTTGCCTGCTTTAAGGTTAAGAGCAGACTATTTAGCTATAGCAGTTTTAGCCTTTGGTGAAATCTTAAGGTTGATTGTCAAATCTGAGAAATGGATTGCCGGGGGTGATTGGGGAATAAGTGTTTCTCCGGTTTTCTCCTGGATGGGCTCTGAGCTTATTTACCGTCTAGAGAACATAGGTTTGGTCTCCCTTTGTTTGTTTATCTGTTTCCTTGTGGCCCAGCTATTAGCCAATTCTCCTTATGGCAGGGTGATGCGGGCCATAAGGGAGGATGAGGTAGCTGCTGAGGCATTGGGCAAGGATAGAGCTAAATATAAGGCTCAAGCATTGATGTTGGGTTCGGCTATGGCAGGGGTGGCTGGTGGGCTTTATGCTCAATATCTTCAGTGTATCGTCCCGGGTATGTTTATGCCTATGCTTACCTTTACCGTATGGATAATGGTCCTCCTGGGGGGACCAGCTAACAACTGGGGGGCGTTGTTGGGTGCTGGGCTGGTGGAACTTTTCGATCGAGGAAGCAATATAGCTATGGGTTACTTGGATTTGCCTATTGCGCCTGGCAACTTGCAATATATTTTATTTGGTGCTTTAATTATTTTTGTTTTGCTTTACCGACCGCAGGGTCTGTTAAAGGAAAGCCCGGTTAAGACAAAGGCGTTAGAAGCAGCTCGATATGCAAGAAGCGCTATTAGGGATAAGAGAAGTTAGCCAGCACTTTGGTGTTCGTCTCTTCGTCTTTATGTGGCCCCTGCCATAGGGGCTATCCAAGAGTAATTATTAACGATATAATTCTCTCCATCTTGATGCATGATTTCCTATTGGACAAAGTCAATAGTAATTTGTTATGGGAGAAGCGTTATTAAAAATAAGGGAACTTAGCAAGCACTTTGGTGGCGTTTATGCTGTCAATGGTGTAAGCCTGGATGTCAAACAGGGAGGCATTTGGGGCTTAGTGGGACCTAATGGCAGTGGCAAGACTACCTTGTTTAATACCGTCCTGGGTCTTTATAAACCCGATGGAGGGAGTATTTGTTTTAATGGTAGAAACATAAACAACTTGGCCCCTCATCAAATCTATGCTCTAGGCTTGGTCAATACCTTTCAGTTGCCTCGATTGTTTCTTCAAATGGGTGTATTGGATAATATGCTGGTGGCAGCGCGAGGGCATCAAGGCGACGCATTAGCGAACAGCCTTTTCTTAAGGAAGAGGTGGCAGGAGCAGGAAAAAGGGCTGATAGAGGAAGCTCTGGGTATACTTGAGCTTGTGGAGTTGGACAAGTGGGCTTTTTCTCCCGCCTCGGAACTTTCTGGAGGACAAAGAAAGCTTCTAGAGGTAGCCAGGGGGCTTATGGCTAAGCCGACGCTTTTGCTCCTGGATGAACCGGCGGCAGGGATAAATCCTGTATTAGGGAGGAGCATATTTCAGAAACTACAGGATTTTTCTCGTAATGGCACAACCTTTTTCATTGTGGAGCACCGACTGGAGATATTGTTTGAGTTTGCCTCCTGGGTTTATGTCATGGATAGAGGCAGGACAGTAGCTCAAGGGGAACCACAGCAAATAACTAAAGACCCTGCTTTTTATCAAGCATACCTGGGAGAGGAATAGATGGAGCCTATCTTTGTGGCTAAAAATATCAATGCTGGTTATGGCGATGTCGTCATTGTCCGTGATGTCTCCATTAGGGTGGCTGAGGGTGAGATTGTGGCTATCGTGGGACCTAATGGCAGCGGCAAATCAACTCTGATTAAAAGCTTTCTCGGCTTTGCCAGACTGTTTCAGGGTAGCATCTTTTACCGTGGTAAAGATATTACTGGGATAGCTTCTGATCGGGCGGTGAGCCTTGGTATAGGTTATGTTCCTCAAATAAATAATGTCTTTCCTAATCTGACCATAAGCGAGAATCTAGATATGGGAGCCTATCATAGGAAAGGTAAATCTTCTATTAAAGCTGGTATGGCAGAGATTTTTGAGCTGTTTCCTGAGCTTGAGGTAAGGAAAAATGCCTTGGCAGGGAATTTGAGTGGTGGCGAAAGGCAGATGTTAGCTATAGCTAGGGCTATGATGGCAGAACCAAAAGTTCTGCTGCTTGATGAGCCGTTAGCCTCCGTATCTCCTAAGCCAGCTTCAGCCATTTTATCTAAGATGGAAAAGATAAAAGAAGCTGGTACAGCTATAATCATAGTGGAGCAAAACGTGAAAAAGGCTTTGAGTGCCTCTAACCGGGGCTATGTTTTAGTTAATGGCACTTGTGCTATGGAAGGAGATGCTGATTCTCTATTTGCTGAGGAATCCTCCAAACAGCGATTTTTAGGTTTAGAGGCTAAGGGCATTGACACTAATTTGTCTTCAGTGCACAATTAGCATTAAATTTCTATGAAAGGAGGGAAACATGATTAAAAAACTATTATTAGTGGTAGCTGCCCTGAGTTTGCTTATTCCAGTGGTGGCCTGCGCACCAAAGGGGGCTGAGACAATCAAGATAGGCTGTGTGCTAGAGCTCACCGGGGAATTGGGCCATATGGGGGAGATGATGCTGGATGGTGCCAGGATGGCAGTTGAGGAGATCAATGCTGCTGGTGGGGTATTGGGAAGACCGGTGGAATTAGTGGAAGAGGATGGCGGTACAGACCCGGCCCAAGGCTTTGACAGAGTTAAGAAGCTGGTGGAGATAGACGGG
>Ga0209978_10000399_pt1 | contig 16196 bp, 15 predicted proteins | sample BentaG_FD_182805 | JGI IMG/M metagenome (GOLD analysis project Ga0209978, IMG submission 182805) | Deep subsurface microbial communities from South Atlantic Ocean to uncover new lineages of life (NeLLi) - Benguela_00093 metaG (SPAdes)... | ecosystem: Environmental > Aquatic > Marine > Oceanic >... | reverse complement strand
TACCATTAATGCATCGACTAAGTTTCCGTTCACTTTGAAACTCATCCACTTCTTAATTGCATACACAATCTAATTTAATAAAGCTGATATTTTTCCAAAAAAAGTGTGTGTGGGGAGGGTTCGAATCCCACCCCGCCCTCCCCCACCACCGCCAAAGATTGAATTTAGTAAAGATGCAATCGATGCTGCAGCAAACTTATAACAAAGAACCTTCCACCCCCTTGCACGCAAAGGAATGTGAATGCAACTTGACGCACAAAAGAAACGTCGTCCTCTATCTTGACGCTGAAATAGTCAAGAAAACACGTGAGTTAGGCTTCAATCTTTCTAAGACGTGTGAAAACCACTTGAAACGGCTGATTAACAGCTTTCAGAACATCTACTCTTCAAATATGTGTGAGAAGTGTGTGGTTGGTAGCCCGGGAGAGATTCGAACTCTCGTCAGCGGGTCCAGAGCCCAGTGCATCCAAGACAAATCTTTCACGATAGATGATATTGACAAGATTGTAACGGACTTCTGGGAATACCTCAAAGTCGAAGAGAGATTGTCTAAGGAAGTCAGCAAAGACTACAAGAATGTTGCCAAGCGTTTCTTGAAGCTTTCAGTTGGCAAAGTGTCAAGACAAGCCATCAGAGAGTTTCTAAAGCTCTACGTTGACAAAGCTCCAAGAACTTACAACAACATAATCGACGCGTTGAAAGCGTTCATTGGTAGATACTTGCAGAGAGCAGACTTGTTGAATGGCTTGAAGCACACTTATGTTCCAGAGAATTATGAGCAACATCTCCCAACCAAAGAACAGCTGAAGAAAGGATTCGAAGCATTAGACACTGACAAGGAGAAAGCAATCTACCTGTTCTTTGCGACAACTGGCTTGAGACGCTCTGAGGCTCTTAACTTGTCAAAGGATGATGTGGACTTCGACTTAAGATGTGTCAAAGCCAAGCATGACACGAGGACGAAAAGAGCTGGAGTAACATTCTACAATGAAGAGTGTGACAAGTATCTGCAGAAGTATCTTGCTTCAAGGAATGATGACAACAGCAGATTATTCAGGATTGGTCACAGACAATTCAGACAGATTTGGCGAAAGGCTAGTGAAGCTGCTGATTGTAGAATAAGGCCTCAAGTGCTGCGTAAGTGGCATTCAACGATGCTTGGCGAGTTGATGGTTCCTGATAGGTTTGTGGATGTGTTTCATGGAAGATCACCAAGGAATGTGTTGGCTAAGCATTATACAGGAAATGGTCTTGAGAGACTAAAACGGATATATGATAGAGCTGGCTTGAAAGTTCTTAGCTAAAAGGCATTTGACGTCTTAGGGATTGTATTCTTCTCCATAGCTCGTGCAGATCATTACTATGTCGTAAATGTCAATGATGCCATATGGTTCAGCTATGTCACAGTGAGGGTTCCAGTGTGGGTCTGAAGGAGTAGAAGTGTAGGCACTGCAAGCCAAAACAGCATCGTAAATGTCTACTTTCAAGTCATGATTAACATCTGCAGGATTCCAGTAAAGATTCATTAGAGGATAGTTGTCCTGATTGTTTTCATCAACGACATAAGGTGTATCGCCTATGCCATCACCATCTGAGTCAGATCCAGCAAAGTCGCTCCAGAAGTTACCTTCACAGCCATTATCCCATTTATTACTGGCGGAACTAGAGAGAAGAACCTGCTGGTTGTTAATGAAGTTATTATGGTAAATGGTGTTGTTGTAGGAAGAGTAGAGATAGATGCCCTCATCGTTGTTTGAGGTTATGTCGTTTCCTGAAAGAGTGTTGTTGGAGGAATTGGTGAAATAGACGCCATCAAGGTTGTTTGAGGTTATGTTGTTTCCTGAAACAGTGTTGTTGTAGGAATTGTAGAGATTGACGCCATTACCATTGTTTGAGGTTATATTGTTACCTGAAATGGCGTTGTAGAAGGACTGCTGGAGCATGACTCCTACATCGTTATTTGTTATGTTGTTTCCTGAAATAACGTTGCTGGAGGAAGAGGCGAGATAGACACCATTAAGGTTGTTTTCTGTTATGTTGTTACCTGAAACAGTGTTGTTGGAGGAATGTGAGAGAAAGACGCCATACCAGTCTTCTGTTATGTTGTTACCTGAAAGAGTGTTGTTGGAGGAATATGAGAGATCGATGCCAGTACTGCTGTCTGTTATGTGGTTTCCTGAAACAAGGTTGTAGTTGGAGGAAGAGGCGAGAAGAACGCCCCAGTCATAATTGGATGTCATATTATTTCCTGAAACAGTGTTATTAGAGGAAGAGTAGAGATAGACGCCCTCATTGTCGTTTGAGTTTATGTTGTTGCCTGAAACAGTATTGTTGGACGAAGAGGAGATCCAAACGCCGATATTGAACGCTTTGATTTCTATGTTTCTAAGCGTGACGTTGCTTCTTCCACTGAGAGTTATTCCCTCTCCATATCCTATTCCTTGGAGGAGGTAACCTTGCCCTTCGAGGAGGATGTTGTCTCTTCCTACCACAATCTGGTCATAATTATTGTCAGTAAAGGTGTAGGTGACATTGTCTGCAGTGGTTATGTTTGCTGTTGGAGGGTCAATACTGCCATCCGCCCTAATGTAGATGGTTTCGCTTGCCTTGACTGATTGAATGTTAACTGTGATTGATAGCATGCCAACTAAGAGCAAAGTCGGCAATAATGCAGAAGCCACCTTTCTCAATTCTTCTCCCAAATACAATATGTCTTGGAAACTATTATCTTTTCCGAAAGAATCTTCCACTTGACGCTACGTCGTATGCGTACGCATCTGTAGATATCTTAAGGAAGAGCATATACAATCGAAATCTCAATCAACTTTACGATGTGCTTTTCTGGTATCGTTATTTATTTTCCGAAACAGACGTTATGGGTAATCTCAGGTTAGATAATATGGTGCAGCGAGGGACAGAACACCTGATCAAAGTCAAGGGTCAGGTTAGCCTTAAATTTGATCGAATTCCAAATGTCGAAGTAGAGGAAGAGGTTGAGAAATTAGACACAATTGAGCCAGAATCACTATCATTTCTAACCAGATCACTTGACGAATTCATGTGAATATCATGACTCAATTAACTGCTTTCTATATTCCTGAACCTCGTCTCATTTTCAGTGAAAATAGTAAGTTCAAAGACCCAAAAGGCGGGCTGTTTCTCTTTGGACCCTATGGTAAATATGTTGATGGTAAACCTGTTTCTGTTACAGCAAATGTTGGGATTATTGGAACCTCAAGGTCGATCGGTAAAACTTTAGATTTCTTTGATTGCTTGAGAAACCGAATTCCTGCCACTAGCAAAGGTGGAGTGGACTACCCAGGTCTCGGTCTAAAAGGCAGGTTGAGGTTTGATGTGAAATTTGATGAACAGTGGCAAGAAAACCTAACTAATAGTGATATAGAGGAATGCAAGAAACAAGAAAAACGGACTGACAAAGCTCTATATGCTCTGGATTTAATAGAAGATAAATTGGAAAGTCTTCGTCAAAAGGAACCCAGTCCAGATGTAATTATAATTTCTATTCCAATGGAAATTATTAGAATGTGTAAAATCTATGGGCAAGTAGGTCTAAAAATCACTCTTGCACATAGAAGATTCGGAACCATTCTTACTGAGGAGCAAATGAAAGGAGATTATGATTTTCATAATATCATCAAAGTTGTAGGGATGAAATATCACCTTCCGACACAAGTCATCTTACCAACTACATTAGATATTGAACGAAAAGTAGGAGTGCAAGATTTAGCGACCAGAGCTTGGAATCTAACGGTAGGGATATACTATAAAGCTAGAGGAGTTCCATGGAAACTTACAGAATTAGAACCAGGGACATGTTACGCTGGAGTTTCATTCTACCGAGAACTGGATCCTGAAGGACAACATACAATGAGAGCTAGCGTAGCTCAAATCTTTCTGCATACAGGTGAAAGCTTGGTTTTAAGAGGAGACCCATTTAGGTGGCCAGAAGCAGACCGCTATCCTCGTCTTACTGAAGAACAGTCTTTTGCATTGAGCCAAAAGATAATAGACGCTTACATAAAAACTCACAAGGAACAACCTGAGAGGCTAGTAATTCATAAAAGCTCCTCCTTTACTGACGAAGAGGTTAGGGGATTTTCCAATCACCAAAGTTTGAAGCAATTGGACCTTCTTACAATAAGTCAATCACCAATTGGCTGGTATCGTCAAGGAACTTTTCCAATCGTGAGAGGTACCGTTGTGAAAGCTTTCAGTCTTTCTATGGAGGAATTTTTCATATTCACACTTGGTTATATCCCTCAATTAGAGACCTTTCCAAAACCTGGCATCCCAAGACCAATAAGAGTTAGAATAGCGAATTTGGATACTCCTGAACGCAAGATGTGCAAAGAAATCTTAGCCCTGACAAGACTGAATTGGAATAACGCTAACTTCTGTGACCAGATGCCCATAACGTTGTTAGCGTCCAATCGAATTGGAGAAATTCTTGCAGAGACAAGAGCTAGAGAAATTGAACCAAGCACTGAATATAGATTCTATATGTAGTTTCAGCTCATCAATGAATTTAGTAATGCATGCATATATTGCATTATTTCTCTGAACGTGCGCGCGCGCAGATAATCTTATAATATATCCCAATGAACGCTTTGTCTTCCACGCTCTGAACAGTTTAGACATCTTTCCAAATTCGTTACTGATTTCCCATCAAAGACAAGTGCTTTTTCTCCGCTTAAATATTTCAGTGCTTCTTCCGCTGTAACGTAAACCTTACCTCCATCTTTACGCATCTTCTTCTCGTTAAGCCTACACCACATATCATCGAAGTAATAGGGATTCAGATGGACCCTTGATGTTGCGCGCGCTTTGAAACCACTTTGGGAAGAATTCGATTAGTGAAGGGATAGCTGAGATGTGAGGAGCTGAAAAATGAAGTTGCTTGTTTGCTTAAGAGATGAATGTGAAGATTTCATTCCAAGTGAATCTCTGGATTCATATGGCTTCGCTGATTTAGGGTCAGATACCGCCTACGTCTTTGTGGATAATATTATGAGAACCGCATTTTCTTTTTTTATCCTGCAGATGAAGCGAACCGACATTCCGCTTGCATGCCTTTTCGATATATGTTTATACTGTTTGCATCACGATGATGATACTGGTGAATGTAGGTTTAAAGTTAGAACTGACTGTATCATCAACATATGCATGCATGCATAGATGCTGTAGGTGGAAATTGAAAGGACGAATATAACTGCAAGGATGCATGCATATGTGCAAACTCACGCATCTAACTCTTATGCTACTGGATTTAAAGGCTTAGCGCGCGCGCGCGTAAACCGAAAACCGTAAATTGCTAACCCATATACCTATGAGGAGAGGGGAGAAACCAGGGCTGCACAGTTCTGTACTCTTTTCATTGCAAGTAAAGAGAGGGAGAAAGAAGAAAAGCATTAGCTTACAAACATTGATCAACGTGGTTAATACAGGTGTAATGATGTTGTCCACACATCGCCTTTGTTTCTCTTCTAAAAATTAGCGAGATATAGAATGAAAAAGGAGGGAGAGAGATGAAAGGAAAAAACCTGTCGTGTATTTGCCTTGCCATATCACTTCTACTCAGCATATCCATGGTAAACATGGTTTACAGTGACGGGACCTTGATTTACGTGGATCCTCCGACAACTACAGTGCCTCTCGGTGGGGAGTTCACGATCACGGTAAACATCGCCGACGTCATCGACCTTTATGGCTTAGATATCCAGCTCGGGTGGAATACAGCGCTTTTAGAGTATGTTAGTCACGTGGTTCATATTCCTGTAGAAGACTATCCTGACGGAGTCTTGCATGAACCATTATTATGGCTTAGGAATGTGGTAGATGAAAGCGGTGTTCCTGGAGCGATGCCTGGAACATTATATTGGCTCGCTGTTGTATCTTGGCAAGAAGCGCCCGCATTCACGGGTAGCGGAATCATCTTCGAGATGACCTTCTCTTGCAAAGGGGTAGGAGAATGTGCTTTGCACTTCTACGAAACCACACTTGTTGACATGAATGCTATGTTGATTCCTCATGAGGCTGTCGACGGCTCCGTCGTTGTTATGGAGATTCCGACGCTGTACCTAGATCCTGCCGAGATCACTGTACTTGAGGGAGAGGAGTTCACGATCACGGTAAACATTGCCAACGTCATCAACCTTGCAGGCTTTGATATCCGGTTCGGTTGGGATACTTCGCTCTTAGAGTACGTTAGTCATACGGTTCACGTTCCTGTGGAAGACTATCCAGACGGAGTCCTGCATGAACCATTAATATGGATTTATGATATCGTGAATGAGAATGGTGTTCCTGGAGCAACGCCTGGAACATTATATTGGCTCGTTGTCGCAACTCTTGGTGGTCCAGGTTTCAACGGGAGCGGGATCGTCTTCGAGATGACCTTCTGCTGCATAGGGATAGGAGAAAGTGCTTTGCACTTCTATGAAACTACGCTTGTAGATGTACACGCAGCCCCAATTCCTCATGAGGCTGTCGACGGCTCCGTTGTTGTTGAGGGGATTACGACGCTGTACATAGATCCTGCCGAGATCACTGTACTTGTGGGACAGGTCTTCAAGGTCGATGTTAAACTCGAGAACGTACGCAATTTATACGGGTTCGCTATAGGGATTGGCTACGATGCTTCCTGCCTAGAATTTGTTGATTGGGAGTTCCCACCGTGGAATCTAATCTCAGCAAGAACGCAAGAGATCATGTGGCTTGCAGGACGCTATCCTAAGAGTGGCAGCTTGACGCTAATTACCTTGACCTTCAGAGCTAAACATGAGGGAAGCAGCCCAATTCAGATCTACCATCATCAACTTGCAACCATCATATACTACGAGCCTGCACGGGACAACGTGGGCTGGCCGATAACTCACACGACAGAAGATGGACATTGCACTATAAAATATAGCGCGCGCGTAGCGTTAAACGACGCTATCTACATATTCGAAGACCTTGAGGAGATCTTATCTACAGTCGATCCAGGAGCATACAGTGATACGCTAGACCAGTACCTCGAACCAGCCTTGTCGTGGATCGTTGATGACAACTACCTCTACATAGACGACCAAGATAGTATCAAAAAAGGTGAGACGACCTATGACATGCTCAAAGAAGCCGTGGATAAGATTCAGAACAATTTTGTAGAATCAGGAATGTTTGACCCTGACACAGAGGCAGAAGTGATAGCTATACAAGAAGACATAGTGAAGATGGCTAGGCTTTTGGCAGACACTCTTCTAACTGAGTTGGGAGACGCTGGATTAACAGAACCAGACGCCATAGAGGAGTACAATAAAGGCGAGGAGTACTTCGGTGAGGCTCCAAGCCAACCAACTTACAGCGAACAGATAACCAAGTACAAGGATGCCTGGAAGCAGGGAGTAAAGGTTCTGGAACTAGAGTGGGAAATAAAAGAAGGAATTGCAAGACCCTAATGTGCGTGGGATAGAAGGAAAGCTATACCCCTTTAATCCCCCTTTTTTTCTCTAAAGAATCTGTGCATTTCAATACGCGTACGCGTGAAGCCTCGAGCCCTCTACATAGATGAGATGGGCAAGTGTTAGGTCCTATGAGCCAAAACCCGCTACAATACGCGCGCAGCGTAGAGAAAGATATCCCGTGCATGCAGCAACGACAAAAAAAGTGGGGGGGGTAACGGAGGACCGTTGGTTCTCCTTATCCGTCAGCGTTTACTTCTACTGTACGTCCGCAGAGTCTCATCAGGAATTGCATGATGATTCTGAAAAGGCGGTGCCGAAAGGTTCTGCGACAAACTGGTTCTGGCTCCGGGGTTGGCTCTGGTACATCGTTGGCAAGGCACATTGGCAGAAGCGTGGAAACCATTACTGACGACAACAGTAAAGTCGCGCGCGCGCATTCAAGTTTCCTTCGAGGATTCCTTGGATTTGGCTCCGCTAGTTATTAAGATAGTTCCTACTATCGTTGAAACCAAACATAACCCTTAAAAATAAAGAAAATGCAAATATGCAGATATGGGAAACCAAAAAATATTCTGGATATTTGGTATCCTTCAAAGTATTACATTAGGGGTAATAATCTATCTCATTTTCAAGTCATTGAACATGATTAGTGAAGTTAGAGTAATTGGATTGGATACTCAAATTTTATTGAGTATTTTGTTTCCGTTATTCTTGTTAATCGTCGAATATACAATATATTCAAAGGATTGAAGTAGTCATTTTTCCTTTGTTCGTCACGGTCATAGGTGTTCCGTTTTTAATGGTAGAAGGAAGCATTTTGGAAGAGAGGACTATTGCATCCTTCTATTTTTAATCAATCGATTAAGTTTTCAGAAATCAGATTATTAAAATAAAGGTTTCGTAATCTGTATACTATAACTGCTAGTAGTAAATGGTTATTCAAGTTTCCTTCGAGGATTCCTTGATTTGCAGTAAAGTTTTTATGGGCTGGCTTATTCTGACGTGCTACGAAGGTGAAAGAATGAAAGCGAGATACAGAGTTCATAGATTCGACATGCAGATGACAAAAGACCAGGGCAAGTTAGAGCAGTTCTTGAATAGTTTAGAAGGTGAAGTTGTGGGAATCATCCCAAATGTGAGCAGTGCCAAGCCAGGGTTTTTCAGCTTCGTGGATTTTCTTCTAATTGTAGAAAAAGTGAGTTAAGTTGAAAGAATGCACACAACTCTCAACTTTCCTCTCTTTTGTTTAAGACAGTTTAATCAATTGCGCGCGCTATACGTGCAAACCTACACACTCCGCAGATTTTATGGACATGTATATGTGCTTCAAAAAAAAGAATGAAGTTATGTCACACTGTAGTTAATTATATAGTGTTTATTTACTCATAAATCATACGAGGTTGCTATTCAAAAAACGCTGGCAATTTAATGAATTAGCCATTGTGGGATTCTATCTATGTAAAATGAAGCTATAAAATTATAAGAATATCTGTCTTTATAGAATAACAAGACTTTGGGAGGACATAGTTTGTCAAAAGAGGAGTTTCCTGTATCTGAGACGCTGAAGGTTATTGATGGGAAAACGCTGTTTAAATCTGATAAATGGTGGTCTGCAGTAGTTGCTTTGGAGTCTTTTGGGCGAAAGCAGATTTGCATTTATCTTTGGCAAAAAGCTGAAGAAAAATGGAAGAGAAGACAGAAATTTGTTGTGAGAGGAAAAACACAATGGACAGAGATTGAAGAGGCAGTTGAAAAACTGCTTCCCAGACTAACTGGCGAACCACAATTCCAAATGAAAGAAGTATAACTATACATCTGACCTTGTTGTACTTAACCTCTTGACCTTAACGTAGTCATGTATTACAATAATCTTGAATTTCTAATTTCTATTTTCTAAACAGATATTATTTTAGAAATTCTTTTTTTTATTCTGTTTAGAATTTAGAAATTAGAAAAACTCAGAAACGTTACCTAACACTCAAAGAAGTCCTATTATCTCTGAAATGTTATTGCATTGGAAGTCTGGTTGGAAATCTGGGTCTTTTGCATCGTGGAAGGTATGTGAGCCTTGACGTACAAGAAGAGTTTTCATCCCAACTTCTCTAGCTCCTTCCAAGTCACTTATTTCATCAGCTACAAAGATGCAGTCATCTGGTTCCAGTCCAAGACATCGAAGTGCTTCAAGATACATTAGCCTGTGGGGTTTTCTCACACCAATTTCATACGATAGAATAATGCATTTGAAGAACCTTGTCAACCCCAGTGCCTTTATCACATCAAATGTGCCTACAGCGCAATTTGACACCAAAGCCAGTCGATATTTACCATGCAATTCGGCGAGAACTGATAGAGCCCCTTCATACAACTGAAAGATTACCGAAGAATGACGAGACCTCACGTTTTCCAGATTATCAATTATGACAGGCTTTATTGAAACGTCCAGATTTCTGATGAACTGCTCCCAGAACTCTTTCATATTCTTGAACTCGCCTTTCATGCTGTTCCAAATAACATCGTTCAATGCTCTAGTTAGCTCTTTCAAATCTCCTCGATAACCAAAATTACGCACCATCGACAAGAGCGCTTCATGATATTCCCTATTCCTCTCATCGTCAATATAGGCTAACGTGTCTCCAAAGTCAATTAAAACCCCTTTCAGTTCAACTATTCTTTTAGACATTTTTTCTCCTCCTAAAGTCTGTATTGGCTTATCAGGATTACAGTTACCATTACAAGATTTATAACAACCCACCCCGCCCTCCCCCACCACCACCGAAGATTGAATTTAGTAAAGATACAATCGATGCTGCATCAAACTTATAACATTGAACCTTCCACCCCCTCCGCAAGCAAAGGAGTGCGAAGGCAAATTGCCGCATAAGAGGAATGTTGTGCTATATCTTGACGCTGAACTAGTCAAGAAAACACGTGAATTAGGCTTCAATCTTTCTAAGACGTGTGAAAACCACTTGAAACAGTTGATTAACAGTTTTCAGAGCATCTACTCTTCAAATATGTGTGAGAAGTGTGTGGTTAGTAACCCGGGAGAGATTCGAACTCTCGTCAGCGGGTCCAGAGCCTGCCATGCTCAACCGTAAATCCGGTTGGGTCAAAAGCATTGGACTTGAAGTCTTTTTGGTATTAGTCCGGCCCAGCCCACCATACGCCAAGATAGGTGCTCTCATTTGAGAAAGGTCAACAAGAATCTGGTGCAACATCTGAAGGACAAATTCGTATTGGATCTTATGCTATTTTCCCTCTTGCTACTCTTCCTAGGTTGATTATCAAGTCTCGAACGTTCTTTATGTCTTCTAGATGCACAAATTCATCTAAACCATGATAGTATGTGTCAGCTCTGATCGTTCCGTAACATACGACTGGGATCCCGTTTTTGGCGAAAAAGCTTCCATCGTTTCCTCCAAGCTCGGCAGCGAAGGGCAAACTGTGGCCTATTGTTTTCTTGATGTTTTCTGAGACCGTTTGCACAAAGACGACGTCCTTTGAAGTGTGGTAGCCTGGAAGCTTGCTGGTAATCTCAAGTGACGCTTTGCAGCCAGTTTTTTGTAATGCGTCTTGGAAGAAGTTTCTAAATTCCTTTTCAGCCTGTCCTACAGACTCTTCTGGAAGAAGTCTCCGATCAAAGCGGAATTCGCAAGTGCCTGGTATTACGTTTTCTTTTTCTCCTCCTCGGATCATTGTTACTGTGTATCTCCCCCAAATGAACTGTCTTGGAGCTTCAGGCGGTGCATGTAGAGTTGATTCTTTTTTCTCCACTTCGTTCTTGTAGGGTTCTAAGGCGGCAAGTAGCTTCACAGCCTCGTCTATGGCGTTTTTGGCTTTGAAAGGATAACCTGCGTGTCCTTGTTTTCCTTCAACTGTTATTTTTCCCCAGAGAATGCCGCTTGCTCCTAGGTAAAGCCTTTCTAGACCTGCGTCAACAACTAGCGCTGCATCGCCTTTTACTCCGCAGTCGCTTAGCACATAGTCGACGCCGTATCGCCCGCCAATTTCTTCGTCCACTCCGGCGATGAGTTTGAGGTTTATGTCCAACTTTTCCTTCCTTAGTTGTCGCAATGCTCCCATTGCGGCTGCAATGCCTGATTTGTTGTCTGCAGTGCCTCTTCCGTAGGCTTTTCCATTTTCAACTGTTAGCTTGAATGGAGGGTATGTCCAGTTGAGCCCAGGTGGGACAATGTCGAAGTGAGATTCAAGAAGCAATGTTACGTCTGAACCTACGTCAAGCGTCACTATAACATTTGGTCGTGAAAGCCCGTCTCTCGCTCCTTTTTCGCCGTCAATTATCTCGACGTCTAGGGAGTTTCGTTCTGCCTCCTTTACTATTATGGATGCGCATTTGTCGTATCCTTTTTTGGAGACTGATTCGGTGTCAATTTCAATCATTTTTGAGAGAAAACCGATTTCATATTCTAGCGAACTCAAGCATCTTCCCCTCTTGCGTGCCTTCAGTATTTCCTACTAAGACTTAGCTTTTTTGATGGAAAGCAGCTTCGCCGAGTTTCAATCACCAAATGTTTGCTAATAATAGTAGTCTAAATGCTATTCCGCCAATAAAAATTGCAAAAACTACCTCAAAAACTGATATAAACAGTGCTTTCTTCCAACCCAACTCTCTAACCAGTGCTCCTATGGTTGAAATACAAGGGATATAGAGCATCGCCACTAAGGTGAACACTATCATCTGTACTGGTCCAAAACCTGAAACTCCAGCGAAATTTGAGGTCCCTAGAAGAGTTGCTAGCATTATCAAGGTCAGTTCTTTCCTTAGTATTCCAAAAATCAAGGTTATTCCAGTGATTGCAGGCAACCCCAACCAGACAACAGTTACTGGGCTGAGAACATATGCTATTGGCTCTAATAGGTTGAGAATCTCTACGAGTTTGATTACGAAACTTCCTAGTATTATAAGTGGAAACGCCATCTTGACAAATTCCTCTAGCCTAAACCAAGTTTGCTTTGCTATGGTCTTTGCGTGTGGTACTTTGTAGTCATGCATCTCCATTATCAATCCAGTTGGGTCACCCGGCAAAGCCTTAAACGCTATTCTTCCGAGAATAAAAATGATGAACAAGTCAACAGCGTACAATAGTAATGCCCACTGAAAGCCTACAAAGGCGCCGACAAGACCGAGAATTATCACTGTTGTCGCGGCGCAAGGCACCAATGTGACAACAAAAATCGCGATAAGCCGCTCCCTGTCAGTCTCCATTATTCTGCATCCCAGACAGGCAGGAACATTACAGCCGAAACCGAGCATCATCGGGATAAACGCCTTCCCGTGCAAACCTATCTTATGCATCAAATTGTCCATCAAAAACGCAATTCTACTAAGGTAGCCTGAGTCCTCAAGAAAGTACAACATTAAGTAAAATGGAAGAATGTAAGGCAACACAATTGTAACCCCTGCAATCAGCCCTTCTAAAATACCGCCCCAAACTAGTTCTCCTAAAATGCCAGTTCCTAATACGCTTTTAAAAATAGGCTCTAGTCCATAAAAAAGATCACTCAACAAACCAGATGTGTAGTCCCCAAAGGAGAAGATGCCGAAAAAGATAGCGAGTATCACTGCAGCCATTATCGGGTATCCGAGGACGACATGAGTTGTTAAGGCGTGTAATCTTTCCCGCATCGGAGATTTTTCTGGCGTCACTATTTCTTGCACTTCTCGGGCAATGCATCCTGCGATCTCGTATCGCTCAGATGTTATAACAGTTGTACACGAATGTCCATGAATATTCTCGATTTCCTCTGCGAGCTTTCTTGCGGTCGCCAAGATGTTAGGGTCCATCTGGCGAATTTTGTTCTCTATTTGCTCGTCTCCTTCCAAAAGTTTTATCGCAACCCATCTAGCAGGGTATGGAAGCTGCAGCCTCTTGACTAATTTACTGAGTTCTTGAATTTTCTCCTCAATTTCCTCTCCATATCTAATTTTTGAAGGGGCAACCTCTCCCTTTTCAATGGTGGCGACAGATGCTTGCAGCAGCTCGTATAAGCCAACTCGGCTTGGTGCCACAGTTGGAATTACGGGTACGCCTAGGATTTCTTCCAGTTTCTTATGGTCAATTTTTATACCCTTCTTTTCTGCCATATCCATCTGATTCAAAGCTACTATCATCGGTGTCTCAAGTTCCGCTAACTGAAGCGTGAAGAACAAGTTCCTTTCTAGAACCGAGGCATCAACGACGTTGATTACGAGGTCAGGGCTCTCGATTGCGATGTATTCTCTCGAGATAAGTTCTTCTATGGAAAAAGTTGATAGGGAATAGATTCCAGGCAGATCAATGATGTCTATGGTGTAGCCCCTGAAGTGAAGTGTTCCTTCTGCTTTTTCAACTGTTTTTCCAGGCCAGTTTCCGATGTGTTGGTGCATTCCCGTTAGGTGGTTGAATATTACTGATTTTCCAACGTTTGCGTTGCCAGCTAGGGCGATGATGATTTGCTTTTTGGTCACCTTTCTACGCTCACTAGAATTCTCTCTGCCATTCCTCTTCCGATTGCTAGTCTGGAGCCTCTTACGTGGAGTTCTATTGGGCCATGGAAAGGGGCTGATCTGACTACTGTTACTTTGGTTCCTGGGGTGAGACCCATGTCTTCTAGTCTTTTTTGAAAACCCCATTTGCGGCGGTGACGATGATGATGACTTGGTGATGCGTTGATGGAGACTATGACTCCGCTTTCGCCGTTTCTAAGGTGGGTTAGTGGTAGTTCCAGTTTTATCATCCTCTGTTTGGGTGGCGGTCACTTGCATATGTGGAAGGCTTATAAATAAGGATTTAGTTTAAAATAACAATGTTAGTCAAACCTAAAAGCCTCCCAGAGGTAAATAATGGTGGAAAAAGACAAACCAGTCAAACTCAGCGAAAACGAAGAAGGTTATGTTGAAACAATTTACAGCCTAATCAGAGAACATGGTTACGCTAGAGTTGCGGACATAGCTGATACATTAAATGTGAAACCTCCAAGCGTAACAAACATGCTTCAAAAACTTGATGAACAGAAATTCGTCACCTACACGCGGTATAGAGGCGTTGTATTGACGCCTAAGGGAAAATTGCTTGCAGAAACTCTAGAACGACGACATCAAGCATTAAAGAAGTTTTTGATAATGATAGGGGTTAGTGAAGAGACTGCTGAGAAAGATGCTTGCGAGATAGAACATAAAATAAACCGTGAAACCATAGGAAAGCTCACAAGGTTCGTAGAATTCGTGCAGTCAGCACCGCAAACACCGCTTTTCCTTAAGCATTTTAAAAAATTTGAAAAAACCGGGAAGCGTCCGAAAGACTGCAAGTTGAAGAAGGTAGAATAAACAACTACATAGGATAATCATCATACGTTGCGCGCGCATTTCTATTTGATAGGATTATACGGCCAAAACTTCTGCGCGCACTCTATGAAAAGCTAAAAATGGGCAACAATGCAATATTTAATTTTTATGAGCAACATGTCTTTTCGGTTAACATATTTTTATGTTGGTTCAATTATCTTGGTTTTATCATGGCCAATATTCTTATTGGCTAGCGTTGGGGTGCTTGGTGAGGAATGGCGTGTTGTGGCCGCACTTGAGGCGAATCCACATTATTACCTCGGATACATCCGAAACATATTGCTTTATGGGATGTTACCTCCAGCTATCGGCTTAATTTTTTGTATTGCTGGCACGCGATCTAAAGAGCGACCGCGCGACTGGAGGTTATTGATTCTAGGAGCCATCTCCTCTTTCTTGTGGGGTGTTCTTATTCTTCGAGCCGCATACACCGATTACACTACTGCCACACATTGGACTAATACTTATCACGTTAGTTACATCAACAATTCCCTTCTGGCAATTTATGTGACGTTCGGAATGGTTGGCGTTCTTTGGCTATTTGCAGGATTATTCTTTGCGTTTTTAGGAGTTTATGGAAAAAAGTGAACTGACAGGATTTTGAAGGGTTTTTCCATCATTTTCCATTGCATCTAATAATGCGTGCAAGCGCTTGCATACATATTTCTTTATGCTGCCTTGCTTTCTTCTATTATTTCCCATCCTATTGCTGCCAGAGTTCCATCAATATTTTCAGAAAATTTCCTCTTTTCCTTAATTCCACACCGCAAGCATTCCCTTTCAGAGAACACGTGTTTTCGCCTTTCTTGCTTAGTCCCTGGAAGAAATCCTGGTTCTTTCCAAACTATGAGCACGCGTTCTCCATAATTCCTCCACCTGTGGAATCCCAATTTACATAGTAGCGCAGTCAATTAGTCACATCCCTTAAACTAACATAAAATTTGTGGTTGAATAAAGACTCTTGTTTAGATTTAAAATTGCACAATCGTATTTTAGTTTTGAGTTCTAAAGAAAGAATCGCAAGCATTCTATCTAGCATCGCGCCTTGAGCCAACACACGATTTCTACGATTTCTTTTAAACGTCGTTTGTGCTAAGTCTTAAATAATTCGGATTAGTTTCTGTCGGTTAGAGGAACATGATATGAGTAGGCATATCTTGGAGCTCTTTGCTGAACTATTTTTTGTTTTTCTCTATCCATTCGTCCCGCTATTTTTTGTATTATCCTTAAGGGTGGGAATCTTTGGGTGGCTTGTATATGCCTTGTTTCTGACCCCTCCTACTGCTTTGTGGTATTATGTAATGAAGAAAAGAGTGAAAAGCTATTTGAAACTACTAATGGCTGAACGGAAACCTTGGGATGTTAAAAAGGTAGTAGAAGAATATGTT
>Ga0209978_10000397_pt1 | contig 16223 bp, 13 predicted proteins | sample BentaG_FD_182805 | JGI IMG/M metagenome (GOLD analysis project Ga0209978, IMG submission 182805) | Deep subsurface microbial communities from South Atlantic Ocean to uncover new lineages of life (NeLLi) - Benguela_00093 metaG (SPAdes)... | ecosystem: Environmental > Aquatic > Marine > Oceanic >... | reverse complement strand
AAATTCGGTCCGTTATGCAGAGCTTCAAGAACAGACTACCCGCTCGCTTCGAGCTCAACAACTCGTGAATCTACCACAAATAGCCGCATTGGTCAAGAATACTTCCCTCAAAATATGATTTGCTTTATCTGTAAGAATTAAGTACAATGTAGAAGAAGGTGAGGAATTCGCAAGGACCTGTAAGGACCTATTCTGGTAGCATTGACAGAGATTTTGAGGTCAGGCACATGTCAAAAAAAGGTGGGTCACAAAAGATACGGATATCTGAAAATGCCTTGAAGGTGCTTGAGAAAAGATACCTTAAGAAGGATAAGCAAAGTAGAATCATAGAGACTCCCGAAGGTATGTTCAGAAGGGTAGCTCACAACATTGCCGCGGCTGATAGCCTCTACAATCGGAGCGCTGAAGAGGTTAAGAAGACAGAAGAAGCTTTTTACCGGCTCCTGGCAGACCTGAATTTCCTACCAAACTCACCCACTCTGATGAATGCAGATACTGAACTGCAACAACTTGCTGCCTGCTTTGTTCTCTCGGTAGACGACTCCATCGAGTCCATTTATGAAGCTATTAAGCATACTGCGATTATTCATAAGTCAGGCGGTGGGACAGGCTTTTCCTTCAGCCGGATAAGACCCAAGGGGAGGGCCGTGGGAACGACTTCAGGTGTAGCAAGTGGACCCGTATCCTTTATGAAGGTTTTCGATGCTAGCACAGAAGCCATCAAGCAGGGGGGTAGACGTCGAGGTGCCAATATGGGCATCCTGAACGTGAATCATCCTGACATATTGGAATTCGTCTTCTCCAAAAAAGACGAGGGAAATCTAAGGAATTTCAATATCTCAGTCGCAGCAACCGATGAGTTCATGGAAGCAGCTAAGAAGGGCGAGGATTATGATTTGATAGACCCTCGAACCAAGAAGAAGGTAGGAAAACTCAACGCCGCCAGAGTCCTGGATGCTATAGTGGAAATGGCCTGGAAAAATGGGGAGCCGGGTCTAGTATTCCTGGATGAAATTAATCGAGACAATCCTACCCCAGAGTTGGGTGAAATAGAATCCACAAACCCCTGCGGAGAACAACCTCTGCTTGCCTATGAGAGTTGCAATCTCGGTTCTATCAATCTCTCGTCGATGGTTACCGACCATAGGATCAACTGGGACAAACTGCGAAAAACTGCTCATACCGCCGTACATTTCCTGGATAATGTGATTGATGTCAATAGGTATCCTTTGGCTAAAATCGAGCGAAATACCAAGGCTACCCGAAAAATAGGACTAGGAATAATGGGATTTGCCGACATGCTCGCCAGATTGAATATTGCCTATGACTCGAAAGAAGGTATCGCCACAGCGGAAAATATTATGAAATTCGTCCAGAAAGAGGCTAGAGAAGCTTCTCAAAAACTGGCTGAAGAGAGGGGAGTATTCCCCAGCTACGACAAAAGCATACACCGAGAGAGGGGCGTGAAGCTCAGAAATGCCACTACTACTACCATAGCTCCTACAGGAAGCATAAGTATGATTGCTAATTGTTCTTCAGGGATAGAGCCCTTTTTTAGTCTCCTCTATCACAAAGAGGTACTGGGAGGAGAGAAGCTTCTCTATGTGAACGAAGAGTTTGAAAGAGTGGTTCAGCAAAAGAAATGGTACTCACCCCAGCTTCTAAGGGATATAGTAGACAATAGAGGATCTTGCCGAGGAATAGCCAAAGTCCCTCCAGAGGTACAGGACGTTTTTGTCACCAGTTTTGATATCAGCCCTGAGGATCATATCAAAATGCAGGCTGCCTTCCAGAAATACACGGACTCAGCGGTCTCAAAAACCGTCAATTTCCCCAATGAAGCCACCAAAGAAGATATCAAAAGGTCGTATCTTCTTGCACATAAGCTTGGATGTAAAGGAACTACAGTTTATCGTGACCAAAGTAGAGAAGAACAAGTTTACACCACGGCGAAACCCAGGGAAAAAAATAGACTACTGCCTCGACCACGAGAAAAAGTTATCTCTGGAATAACTATAGAAACAAGAACCGGCTGTGGAGATCTTTACGTCACTATAAATGAAGATGAGAAGGGAAATCCGTTTGAAGTTTTCGCCCAACTAGGAAAGTCTGGCGGGTGCGCTGCCTCTCAAACGGAAGCCATCGGCCGTTTGACCTCTCTATGCCTGAGGAGTGGCATTTCCTGGCAACAGGTAGCCAAACAACTAAAAGGCATAACCTGCGATCGATCCTATGGATTTGGCAAGGAGAAAATTCTCTCCTGTGCTGACGCGGTAGCCAAAGCTATCGAATTGCACGGGGAGTCTAAGAAATCTAGAGGCGGCCAGAAAAATCCCTTGCCTTCCCTGGAAAAGCCCCGAATAGACGACAAGGTTAAATCCAACCAGGAGTCTGAGGGGAACGCACTCCGAAGGGGTAGATGGATAGGAGCTTGCCCGGACTGTGGTTCCAGTGCCATTGAGTACGAAGGAGGATGCTTCATCTGTAAGTCCTGCGGGTACACGGAATGTAGCTAGCCACCAATTCCCGGTGTGCCAATTTGGGGAATCGATGCCCGCGAAAGGCCTTCAATTCGAATTTGCACCAGGATCCCAAGGACCAAGATATCAAAGAGATGGTATAGGCGCGAGAAAACTGTGCTCTCCCGTACATCACTGGCCCCTTAAGCCGACGTAGCTTTCCACCTTCACCCACTTCAGGATCCCGAAATGAGAAAAGACTCAAAATTCGAGAAAGACTCAAGGGATCCAATTTCATCTTAAGGATAGAAAAACTGAACGAGGTAACGCTCCAGGCAGCAGCTAAGATCAATCTTTATCTGGATATACTGGCGAGACGCAGTGATGGTTATCACGAGATTGAATCCATTATTCAGTCGGTGAGACTGTATGATAAGCTCATCTTGAGGCCCAGAAGGAGTGGAATCAAGATTCTTTGCAAGAGCAAGAGAGTTCCCCTGGACCAGGGAAATATCTGCTATCGAGCAGCGGAAAGTTTCTTAGCGACAGTTGGAATAAAACAGGGACTAGAAATAGAAATTCAAAAGAATATTCCCGTGGGATCAGGACTGGGAGGAGGTAGTGCCGATGCCGCCGCTACCCTCATAGGTATGAGGAAGATCTTTGACATTGATATTTCTTTCTTGGATCTCTCAAAGTTAGCCCTTGGATTGGGATCGGATGTTCCCTTTTGCCTGGCAGGGGGGACAGCTCTAGTTCGAGGAAGGGGAGAGAAAATTGTACCTCTTCCCCCCCTAAAAGACGGCTGGTTCCTCCTGGTGAATCCCGGAATCCCAATTTTTACCTCGTGGGTGTACTCCAGACTCAAGGGAAAATTGACAAAAAAGAGACTAGATATTAAACTCGTTAAAGAATTGTTGAAAGAGGAAGGGATAAGAGGAGTAAACAAATTTCCTCTGTATAATAAACTGGAGGAGGTGGTTGTTGAAGAATTTCCTGCTCTGCGAGAAATCAAAGCGAAACTCATAGAAGCAGGAGCAACAGGTGCCTTAGTGACGGGAAGTGGGTCTACTGTTTTCGCGGTGGCGGAAGATCAAGAGAAAGTGACGAGTATTCTTGCTAAACTGGGAAGAAAATTAAGAGTTAATGCAGTACGAGCCACCGATAAAGGCGTCAAGGAGGCCTAGGGTGAATATCTCGGAAGTAAAGATCAGGAAAGTTGAGGGCAAAGACAGGTTCAAAGCCTGGGCAACCATAACTTTTGATGATTCATTCCGGATTCACGGACTCAAAGTAATCCAGGGAAAGGACGGTCCTTTTGTGGCTATGCCTTCTCGTAAGCTGCCCAATGGAGAATTCATAGATACTGCCTACCCACTTAACCAGGAATTGAGAGAACTCATTCAGGAAAGAGTACTGCAAGAATACGATCACCAAGACTAATCCCAAACTCAGCTCTGATAACAGGACAGTGCGGAGTGCACCCTCAAAGCAACTCTTATCAATTTTTCCAGGGAAAAGGAGAATCAAAAAACAATGGAAGTCAAGGACAAAAAATGGGTGCTGGAGCAAGCAAGGAAGCATAAGGTGAGCTTTTTCCGTCTGTGGTTTGTCGACATATTGGGATTTCTGAAAAGCTTTTCCATCCCCTTGGAGGAGCTGGAAGTAGCTCTGGAAGAGGGCGCAGGATTTGATGGCTCATCTATCGAAGGATTTAGCAGAATCGAAGAGAGCGATATGATGGCTATGCCAGATCCTTCAACCTTCTGCATCATCCCTCAGGTGAGAGACCAATTTGGGGGGGTGGCACGGATGTTCTGTGACATTCTGCACACAGATGGGACTCAATACGAAGAAGATCCCCGATATGTCTTAAAGAGAACTCTCAAAAGAGCAGCTGAATTGGGATACACTTTCTATGTGGGACCGGAGCTCGAATATTTTTACTTCAAATCCAGCCAAATACCTCCTCAAGGACTGGATGATGGCGGCTACTTTGATCTCGTTCCACAGGATCTGGCTAGTGATTTCCGGAGGGAAACAGTTTTCGCCCTGAAGAAAATGGGAATCGAGGTAGAATGCAGCCATCACGAGGTTGCTCCCAGTCAGCATGAAATTGACCTCAGGTATACTGATGCTCTGACTATGGCTGACAGTACTATGACCTGTCGGCTGGTGGTAAAGGAGATAGCTCTAAAAAACAATATCTACGCCACGTTCATGCCCAAACCAGTTTACGGGATCTGCGGGAATGGCATGCACACTCATCAGTCTCTTTTCAAGGGAGGTGTTAATGTCTTCTTTGATCCTGACGATGAACATCACCTATCAGAGATAGCTAAAAGATACATCGCGGGACTCCTGAGACATGTCCGAGAATTTGCCCTGGTGTCAAATCAATGGGTGAATTCGTACAAAAGACTGGTCCCTGGATTCGAGGCTCCCGTCTATCTTTCCTGGGCTCTGAGAAACCGATCTGACCTTGTTCGAGTTCCGAGTTACAAGCCGGGTAAGGAGGAAGCTACCCGGGTGGAACTAAGATCACCTGATCCCGCCTGCAATCCCTATCTGGCCTATGCGGCAATGCTAGCAGCAGGATTGGAAGGAATAGAGAAAGAATATGATTTTGTACCTCCCGTAAAAGAAAATGTTTACGAAATGAGCGATGAGGAAAGAGAGAAAAGGGGGATTGAGTCCCTTCCTGAGAATCTGTGGGAGGCTATAAAGATAGCCGAGAAGAGTGAGTGGCTGAAGAAAGCTCTGGGAAAGCCTCTATTCTATAAACTCATAGAAAACAAGAAAATGGAATGGGAAAGATATCGATCCCATGTAACCTCTTACGAATTGGAAGAGTATCTTCCCCGTCTCTAGGTCTATGGTACCTCTCATCCAAAAACGAGCGGGACTACGTCCTAGAGGGTTTTACCGTCCCGCTCTATACCCCGCCTTGTCTCCATTAATCTCGGCACGATTCTCCTGAAGGACCAAGGAATATCTCTGAAGGAATAAACGGATGAAATTCAAGTCAGGATTCGTTAGCTTGATAGGCAGGCCCAACGTGGGAAAATCTACCCTCATTAACTACCTGGTGGGAGATAAAATCGCTATTGTCTCTGAAAAACCTCAGACTACTCGCAACGTCATTCGGGGAATAGTCACTTTCGAGGAAGCCCAAATAGTCTTTCTCGACACGCCGGGAATAGTCCGTTTAAGTCAGGCAAAGACTCCTCTCGACAGGCACATTATTGAGCAAGCCCTCAGGGGGCTCGGAGGGGTGGATATGATAGTGCTCATGGTAGATTGTACCTCTCCTATTTCCGAAGAAGACAAATTCATCGTAGAGAAACTAAAGACAATAGAAAAAATAGTCTTCCTGGCTATGAACAAAATTGACAAAATCAAAGAAAACCAACTCAGGTCCTTGTGGCAGGCCTACGAAAATCTTTTCCCTTTTGCTCGCATCATCCCTATCTCTGCTAAGAAGGGAACCAACATATCCATTCTGGGGGGGGAAATGATCCGGTACCTTCCCGTGCATCCTCCCTACTACAGTTCAAGTTTAGTTACCGATCAGCCCGAGCGTATCCTGGTAGCTGAGCTCATCAGAGAAAGAATATTTGCCCTGGCTCATCAGGAAATCCCCTATTCAGTCTTGGTTAAGGTGAATCAATTCGAACAGAGAAAAGAGGACTTAATTTATGTTCAAGCCACCCTTTATGTAGAGCATCGCTCCCAAAAGGGTATTCTTATTGGGCGAGCAGGGAAAATGGTAAAAATGATAGGAGAGACGGCCCGAGGCGAAATAGAAGAGCGTCTGGGCTGCCGAATCTATCTGGAGCTTCGAGTAGCAGTAAAAAAGGGGTGGCGGCGGCGAAAGGAATTCTTCAAGGATTTAGGGTACGAGCTGTAAAACTGACAAGAAAGTCAAGACCCACAAAGACCGGAATGCACACCGGCGTTAATACCCCTCAAGCGGGATTGCACCGGGAAGATAGCTTCAACATAGCCGTCATCCTGGCTCGTTTTTCCCGGAGTGACGGTGCCCTAGAAATGTTTTGGCTTACCCCGGGCTCCTTTGCTGCGCCCATACCTTTCCCCCTCGCTGTAAATACATCCGCAATATTGCTGGTGGTACAAACCCATTTCTCTTGCTAGATCCATGCCTTTTCGCCATCCTCCTTGAACCTCTTCCAAATAGGGCCTAACAGAGTGCTCTTTCCCCACCTCCCTCATAATCTCCTCAAGCAACTGTTTATCCTGATGAGGAGACAGGAGTAGAGTTGAGCTAAAATAGTGAAAGTTTCCCTTCCGGGCCACCATAGCCGTCATCTTTAACCTCATGTGATAGCATACCCGGCAGCGTTCTTCCTCCCGATAAACCACCTGACGAAGAAAACCTTTCAGGCCATAATCATCTTTATAGAGAATCCGTACCTTTTCTCTTTCTACCCAGATCCTCACTGCCCCCAGACGCCTCTGGTATTCAAGAAAGGGATGAATATTGGGATTATACCAGAAAGCAAAGACTTCCTTAAAATCCTTTCTTAACTCTGAAAAAGTATGAATAGCACAGGGAGCACAGCAAATGTGCAGAAGAAGTCTTCCTGAAGAAATAGACGAACTCAGCCGCATCTTTTTTGGCGCTTTCTAGCCCAGCACCGCTCCTTGACTCGCTGGGCCAACTAGCCGGCTATAACGAGCCAAATAACCTTCTTTTATTTTGCAGGCAGGTCTTCGCCAGCTTCTTTTTCTCTCTTCCAGCTCCTTTGAAGATAAATTCACTTCCAATCTTCTTCCCGGAATATCAATCAAGACCTTATCCCCATCTTTCAGCAGAGCAATACAGCCCCCTTCTTGAGCCTCAGGAGAAATATGCCCTACACAGGGGCCCCTTGTTCCTCCTGAGAAGCGACCATCGGTGATGAGGGCTGCTTTCTGGGATAACCCCATTCCGACCACTGCCGAGGTTGGCGAGAGCATTTCGCGCATCCCTGGTCCCCCCTTAGGTCCCTCATAACGAATGACGATGATCTCTCCCTCATTTATCTCATCCTTATGAATCGCCCCCACGGCTTCTTCCTCACTGTCAAAGACCCTCACTATACCTTCAAGCTTTCTCACCTGCTCGGCTACGGCGGACTGTTTCACCACAGCACCTTCGGGAGCTAAAGATCCGTAAAGGACGACGATACCTCCTTCTTTATGATAGGGGCAAGATAAGTCTCTAATTATTTCCCGATTATGCACCCGGCCTTCTTCAGCTATTCTTTTGATACTCTTGCCACATGCGGTGGGATAATCAGCCAGATGCTCTCGAAGGGTATTAAGCAGCCCCGGAACGCCTCCCGCCTCCTCCAGATCTTCCATAAAGTTCTCGCCCCCAGGCCTTAGATTAACCAAATGGGGGATCTGGCGGCTTATTCTATCAAATGATGATAAAGACAATTTGACTTTTGCTTCATATGCAATAGCCAGAAGATGCAGAACCGTATTGGTAGATCCTCCCAGGGCCATATCTGCCCGTATGGCATTCTCAAAAGCTTCCTTGACCATAATTTTCCGGGGCAAAAGGTCCTCCTCGATTATTTTCACCACCCTTTTGCCGCTCTCATAAGCGAGCTGGCCTCTTTTCGCAGAAACAGCCAGGGCCGTTCCTGAGCCCGGCAAGCTCATCCCCAAAACCTCACCGAGACAAGCCATGCTGTTAGCGGTGTAAAGCCCAGAGCAGGAGCCTACTCCGGGGCAAGCTTCTTTTTCCAGTGATGCTAGGTCCTGTTCAGTTATCTCACCCGCCTTCAGCCTGCCCAAAGCCTCCCAGGTATCCCGGACATAAGAGAGTCTTCTTCCCTCATGTCTTCCCGAAAGCATAGGACCAGCAGTGATAATGATGGTCGGGATATTGACTCGGGCGGCCGCCATGAGACATCCAGGAGTAATTTTGTCACAGTTGGTTAAAAGAACGAGCCCATCAAGACAGTGGGCCTGGGCTACTGATTCGATAGAATCAGCCACCAGCTCCCTCAAGGGAAGAGAGTATCTCATTCCTCCGTGTCCCATTGCTATCCCATCACAAACAGCAGGAACTCCAAAAATAAAGGGAGTTCCCCCTCCCGCTTCTACTCCCTTTTCAATAAATCTTTCAAGTTCCCTCATCCCTGCGTGACCAGGCACCAGGCTGCTGAAACTGGAGACGACCCCCACGAAGGGTCTCTCCAGATCCCCTTTTCCGAGACCGGTGCTGTAAAGAAGGGCCCGGTGAGCAGTTCGCTCCACCCCTTTTTTTATCTCGTCACTTCGTCTTGAGCTCATTTTTCACTCCGTCAACTCCTTCTTTCTCCTCCGTCAGTCTACGTCTTCCCTGTATTGGGCCTGCTACATCCCATCCGCTCGTGAGTTGCTAAGTTTAGATAAGCAAATAGCCAGTGCGAAGCAAAAGCTTTTTGCACCGGCTATTCTCAAAAGACTATTCTTTTCACCTGCCCCAGACGTGTGAGTTCTCCCGCATCACAAGACAAGAGCTAATCGGTCGACCTATCTAGAAAGCATAACCCAGGCTAAAACCAAGTGCTCCGCCTAGGCCTGATATAGGAATGCTTTCCCCTTCAATCGACAGAGATCCAATGGAAATGAGTAATCCGAGAGATGGTTCCACAGTGAATTGTTCACCGAAGATCCACTTGTAGCCAACCAATCCCGCGAGTGCAAAGAAAAGGGAAGAGTCACTATCCCCCCGGTACTCGGCAGACACATACTGTACACTGGCATTACCTCCGAACCACAGTTCTTCGGGAGCGGTAGGATTGAGATATCTTTTTACACCAACGCCACCACCGAAGAGGGTCCAGTCCCAACGTCCGCTACTTCTGAAAGCAAAAACCGCTTGTCCGACAAAGGACATGTTAGGCTTCCAAACCTTTTCATACTCAGCATTAGCCACCCCAAGAAGAAGACCAAAAGGATTGACACTTATAACACTACCAAATTCCCCCTCTGCCCTTGCCTCTTGTGAAAATACCATCTGGGTGCCCCCAATGAGCAACAGAAACATCATCAAGACGGTGCCTACTTTCGCCATCGCTCTTTTACCTGTCATGTCCGCCCTCCTTTCGGACTTCCTTCACGATGTGCCCTCAGACAAGGAAAATCTAGGCTCACTCGTGGCTCCTTATTCGTCGCCACCAGCGCCCCTGGATGCGTTCGGCTCGGCTTCGAATCCCCTTTCTCTGGAAGGATGAAAAATTTGGTGGAGGCAGGGGGATTCGAACCCCCGACCTCGTCCACGCCAAGGACGCACTCTCCCAACTGAGCTATGCCCCCCCTCTAAACCGTCCTTCTCGCATCAGCCCACAGTCTTTCCAGCTGATAGAACTGTCTTGCCTCCTCAGAGAATATATGCACCACTACTGGACCAAAATCCATGAGGATCCACCGATCGTTCATGAAATCTTTAGGATTGAGAAGTCTTACCTGCTCTTCTCTCAATTTCCTTGCCAGCTCTTGCGCAATGGTACGCATATGCACGGAAGACTCCGCGCTCATCATGATAAAATAGTCACTCATTATGCAGATTCCCTTGAGATTGAGAACAACCACATCCTGGGCTTTTTTGTCCTCCACTATCCTGATGACGTCTCTAGCCAACTGCTTAGAGATCAAACTGCCAGGCCTCCGCTCCAAATTCCAATAGCGAGGATTTTTTCTTTACTACAAAACTCCTACCCTCCTTGGTCTTCTCAAAAACATCCATTTCTTCCCGGAGTTACCAGACTTGTTTCTCTGCCAACCGTCTCGTATGTCACCTCTCGCCCATCGGTCTAAGTCTTTTTTCCTCAAAGAGGGGACCCCTAGGCTTTTCAAACTTCCTGGTACAATTTGTTTTTATGTATGTACTTCTCTACGGCCTCGGGCACAAGATACTTGATAGTTCTTCCCCTCCCTATTCTTTCCCGAATCTCCGTGGAAGAGATAGCTAGGGCTGGAACTTCAACCAAATAAGTACATCGGCGGAAAAGAGGATCAATTTTGTCCATATCTAGCTTGTACCCCGGTCGCGAGACAGCAATGAATTTAGCTATCTCCGGTAGGTTCTCCTTCTTATGCCAGGTAGATATCTCAGCAATCGCATCGGCCCCGGTAATGAAGTAAAAATCTCCTTTACCCCTACCCCCATAAATCTCTTTTAGCTCGAGAATAGTATCCCTGGTATAAGACTCACCTCCTCGATCGATTTCTAACGAGGAGACGGAAAAGTATTCATTAGTGCCGGCAGCAAGAAGAGCCATCATCCAACGATGTTCTGGAGAAGCAATCTCACCCGCATGTTTATGAGGAGGCTTTCCTGAGGGTACGAAAAGAATCTCGTCCAGTTTGAACTCGTCTCTGACAAATTCAGCAGCAATAAGGTGACCATGATGAATGGGATTGAAGGTTCCTCCCATGATGCCCAGTTTAGACCAATCCTTCTTCATTTGGCATATTCTACAGCTCGATGCTCTCTAATCACAGTGACTTTGATTTGCCCGGGATAGGTGAGTTCTTTTTCTATCCTGCCGGAAATCTCTCGAGATAACCTCTCCGCTTCCTCATCGCTAACCTGCTCAGAGTGAACAATTATGCGCACTTCCCTTCCGGCCTGAATGGCATAGGCCTTATCTACCCCGGGGAAAGAGTTTGCTATTTCCTCCAGATTCTCCAGACGCTCAAGATAAGCCTCAAGAACCTCTCGTCTTGCTCCAGGTCGAGCCGCAGATATAGCATCTGCGGCTTGAATCAACACAGCTAGAATACTTGCGGCAGGTTCATCCTCATGATGAGCGGCCACAGCATGGACAACGGTAGGATCCTCACCGTACCGCTTGACCAGATGCGAGCCAATCACAGCATGAGGACCTTCCACTTCTTGGTCAACAGCCTTTCCAATATCATGCAGAAGTCCAGCTCTCTTTGCCTGAGCAGGATCCACTCCTAATTCTGCAGCCAGAATACCCCCAATATACGAAACCTCCTTGGAGTGCTCTAACACGTTCTGGCCATAGCTAGTACGAAACTTTAGCTTCCCTACCAGATTAACGAGCTCCGAAGGAAGATCCGAAATTCCCATATCGAAGGTTGCTCGTCGTCCCTCCTCTTTTACGATCTCTTCCACATCCTTCTTGGCTTTTCCCACTATCTCCTCAATTCGGGCTGGGTGAATCCGAGTATCAGAAATAAGACGCTGCAGGCTAATCTCCGCAATTTTTCTTCGCAACGGATCGAAACACGATATAACCACAGTTTCGGGAGTATCGTCTACAATCAAATCCACGCCTGTGAGAGCTTCAAATGTTCTTATGTTCCTGCCCTCCCTTCCAATCACTCTGCCCTTCATCTCATCGTTAGGCAGAGCCACCGCAGAAACTGTAGATTCTACTACCTCGTCCACAGCAAGACGCTGAATGGCGACGGCAATAGTCTCTCTTGCTTTTCTGCCTGCTACTTCCTTGGCCTCCCTCTCCGCCTTTTGAATAATCTGATTAGCTTCTTCCTTAGCCTCTTTTTTGATGTTATCCAGAAGAATCTTCTTTGCTTCTTCTGAAGAGATGCCGGCTATCCTCTCCAGCTCTCTTTTACACTTGTCTTCAAAAATCTTTATTTGTTCTTTTTTCTCCTCAAGGCTCCTTTCTTTTGAAAGTAGCTCCACGCTATCCTTCTCCACTTTCTCCACTCGACGATCTAGAGTCTCTTGTCTTTCCGTCAACCTTTTGGCTAGCTTGCCTAGTTCTTCTCTTTTCAGTCGTGTCTCTTTCTCGAATTCGGCCCTTACTCGATGCAGCTCCTCTCTTTTCTCCAGCTCAATCTCTCTTCTCTTGCCCTTTATTTCCTCCTCTGCCTGGGCTAATTTTTTCTGGGCTTCATTAAGCAAGGATCTCGCTCTTGCCATGCTAAGAAGAGTAGCTACCGCCCATCCTCCTAGAACTCCTAACAAAACATAGATTAGATTCGGGTTAATCGCCATCACCCCCCATCTATTTTCAAAGATCTAGATATTCGAATTCTCGAATATCTGATGACTTAGCTAAATTTTTTGCTTTGCTTCCTACATCATCACAACCCTTGTAAGAGGTGCGATAACCTAAAATATAATTTTTGTTGCTTTTGTCAAGAGGTGTCTCGGCACAATTTTCCCTTGCTCCACTCAGAACCTCTTCTTCCCGTCTTCGACGGCAAGCATGTCCCCAATGTCACTTGGGGGAAAATGTCCCTCGAAACTAGCAAGAACACTTCGGGGCTTTTGCCCTGCGTCGCTACATAGCAGCTTCGGATTGTGTCTGCTCATCTTCTCGTTTCGGGAAAGACTTGAAACTCCTCGCCATCTGTATAAATGTCCCGGATACCAATACTTTGCTGGTGGTATCAAGAGTGAGCATGGTGGATAGCCGCCCCATCCCCAACTTGACTTCACTTGTAAGAGCTGTTATCATCCAGACCGTGTTAATAGAACGAATGAATCCCGAACCTTGGTGCTGACTGTGGAAACAAGAAGGACCGCCCAAGCTTCTGGGCAAGCCTCAGGGCTTGCCGGGATACCCGAGACATCTGTTCAGAGCAGACAAGATATTTGAAGAAGGGAAGTGATTCACACATGAAGGTAGCAGTGGTGGGAGCAGGGGAAACAGGATTCCATATTGCTCAGAGCCTATCCAATGAGGGACACAGTATAGTAGTCATTGACACTCAGGAAGAGACTCTTGAGCACGTGAGAAATTCCTTGGACGTCCTGGCAATTCTAGGGGATGGGTCCAGCCATAGGATCCTGGAGGAAGCGGGAGTTAAGGGGTCAGATTTTTTCGCCGCTGTTACCAACAATGACCGCGTTAACATCATAGCGGCCCTCTTAGCCAAAACGTACCAGGTTCCAAGAGCAGTCGTGCGAATTAGTGATCCTCAACAGCTAGACAATCCGGTCCTGCTGAAAGAGACGGGATTATACGCCGTATATCCTGAAAAAGTGGTAGCTGACAAGATCGCTCAGTTGATCGAGGTGCCTTTCGCCTCTCTCTCAGAAATATTTGCCGAGGGAAGAGTTCAGATGCTCAAATTGGAGGTAAAGAAGGGAGCGGCCCTCGAAGGAAAGAGATTAAGTGAACTGCAGAGGCTATCCTCCTGGATTCTGGTTGCTCTTTCAAGAGGAGGAGAACTCACCATTCCCCGGGGAGATACCCTGATTCAGGCAGGGGATTACGTCATCGGCTTGGGAATAAAAGAAGCTCTCAAAGAATTAGAAGAATTGGTGGGACCTTCGGAGCCGAGAACTAAAAGAGTAGTCATTCTGGGAGGAGGAAAAATAGGGTATTATCTTCTGAAAGAACTCTCTGGTCGAGGGATTTCCCTTCGCCTTATCGAAACTTCGCCACAAAGATCCCTGGAGTTGGCACAGGAGTTGTCTAACGTGCTGGTATTTAAGGGCGATGGTACCAGCGGAGAAGTTCTCAGGGAAGCGGGGATCGAGGATGCTGACTATTTCGTCGCCCTAACCCGCGATGATGAGATCAACATACTGGCTTCCCTTTGCGCTAAGAATTTGGGCTGCAAGAAAGTCGTCATTCTCTCAAGAAAAATGGATTACACTCCAATAGTACAGAGAGTGGGGATCGACGTGGCTATCAGTCCCCCACTCGCAGCTGCCAGTGAAATAATGCGCCATATTCGAGCAGAAAGAGTACTGTCTCTATCCCTTCTAGAGGGAGGTAAAGGAGAGATTCTGGAAGTTATGGTCAAGGAGACCTCCCGCATTGCCGGAAAACCCCTTCGAGATACCCCCTTCCCTGAGGGGGCTCTGATAGCAGCCGTTGTCAGGGACCGTAAGATCATCATTCCTCGGGGAGACACCATCGTTGCTCCCAATGACCGAGTAATCGTTTTCATGTTACCAGAGGCAACGAAAAAAGTAGAAAGGCTCTTCGGCTAGATTAACCTCCCAAGATGAATCCCAAGGTAGTTTTCTATTCGGTGGGAAAACTGACAAAGTTCCTGGGTGCCTTGATGGGTATACCCTGTGTTCTATCTCTGGTTTACAGAGAGCCGGATTTTTTTCCACTTGCTATCGCGGCAACCGTAACGCTCCTCAGCGGGTATTTAATAGAAAGGCTTTGTTCTCGAGCCAAAGATGAGGAGATTAGGCACAGAGAAGCATTTGCCATTGTAAGCTTGGGGTGGGCAATAGTGGCGCTCTTTGGGTCCATCCCCTTTCTCTTAGGAGGAACTTTCTCCAGCTTCGTCGATGCTTACTTCGAAAGTATGTCCGGGTTTACCACTACCGGAGCGACGGTTCTTACCAATATTGAGTCTCAACCCCACGGTATTCTTTTCTGGAGGAGCTTTACTCAATGGCTGGGAGGAATGGGTATCATTGTCCTAGGCATAGCTGTCCTTCCCAAGCTTACCGTGGGAGGAATGCAACTTTTGGCAGCGGAATCTCCCGGACCTTCACCAGAAAGACTAAAGCCTCGCATCGCGGAAACAGCGAAAATCATGTGGGGAATTTACCTTCTTTTCTCCTTTAGCGAGGTTGTTCTCCTAAAACTCGTTGGACTATCCCTCTTTGATTCTGTCATCCACATGTTCAGTACCATGCCTACGGGAGGATTCTCCTCTCACACTTCGAATATCGGTTTTTTTGACCAGGCTAAGGTAGAAACCATTATCACCTGCTTTATGTTTTTGGCCGGAGGCAACTTTGCTCTCTACTATTATTTCCTCAAAGGAAACCCAAGGAGACTATTTAGAGACAGCGAATTCAGATTCTATGGTTTTGTGGTGATTGCTGCTATCATTCTGGTAACTCTCAATCTGTGGGGTGGGACCTATAAATCTGTATGGTCCTCTTTTAGGTACGCGGCCTTTCAAGTGGTTTCCATAAATACTACCACGGGATTTACTACCCAGGATTTTGACCTCTGGCCGCCTCTGTCCCGGGGCATCCTTCTTCTCCTCATGTTCATAGGGGGCTGCGCTGGGTCCACGGGAGGAGCTATGAAGAACGTGAGAATACTCATCCTCCTAAAAAAGGGTTACCAGGAGCTGGTGCGTCTTGTACGCCCCAGGGCGGTTATCCCGGTAAGACTGGGAGATAGGCCCGTAGAAGAAGCAGTAATCGCTGGAATCACAGGATTTTTCATCCTGTACATTCTTCTCTTTCTCGTCTCCTCCCTCATCCTTATGAAACTAGGAGTTGATATGATAAGTTCGGTGGCGGCTACGGCAGCTACCATCGGAAATGTTGGACCGGGTCTTGGATTAGTAGGGGCCTCCAATAACTATGCCTTCCTCCCCCCGGTAGCAAAGGGAATTCTCAGTCTCAACATGCTCCTGGGCCGTCTGGAGATCTATACGGTGCTGGTCCTTTTGCTCCCCGCCACCTGGAGGAAGTGAGACCTGCTTGACCTGAGATATGCAAGTGCTACTATGGAAACACTATGGATCTCAAGGAGAACTCAAGGCCTGCCAATGTGAAGCATCTCTCCTTGAATTCCTTGGAAACCACCTAGGCAATGAGCCGGGATGGCGGAAGTGGTAGACGCGCATGGTTGAGGGCCATGTGGACATCAAGTCCATGGGGGTTCAAATCCCCCTCCCGGCACCATCCTCCCACACTTTGAATTCCTAAAACAAGCCTCAAGAGTTTCAAGTCTTTCCCGAGACGAGAAGACGAGCAGAAGGAATCAGAAGCTTCCATGTAGCGACGACGGGGAACAGTCCCGAGGTATTCTTGACAGGCAGATTAGG
>Ga0209978_10000396_pt1 | contig 16230 bp, 20 predicted proteins | sample BentaG_FD_182805 | JGI IMG/M metagenome (GOLD analysis project Ga0209978, IMG submission 182805) | Deep subsurface microbial communities from South Atlantic Ocean to uncover new lineages of life (NeLLi) - Benguela_00093 metaG (SPAdes)... | ecosystem: Environmental > Aquatic > Marine > Oceanic >... | reverse complement strand
GAACTCGAATTGATAAACCCAAATAAAATTGGGTTAATTATAAAAGATGTCGTTTTTTCCATTTATAGAATTGATGACGAGAGTGAAACCCTAATCGGTGATTGTGTTGTAAATGAGTCAGAGGTGGAACCTGAAAATATTACGATAATTCCCGCTGAAATATTTTTACCATTAAAATCATTATTAAAAGGACAACGATTTATCCTTCCCAAACTGCCTGAGGGAATTCTAGTTGTCGTGAGGGGCAACATTACTATTCCTGGACTTGATCAGGCAGTTTGGATAGGAGTTAGCGGTTATCAGGACATGCATCCGTTTAGATAAAATAATTAAAACACTCTTTTTAATTTATTAACAATCAATTTTAATATACGCAAAACTGTTACTTAAACAGATATAAAAATGGCAAAAATTCTCTACGGTTTATGCGGCGAAGGTCTCGGGCATGCCAGTAGAAGTCGGATTTTAATTAATCATCTTCAGAAAAAACATGATATTTGTATTGTTGCAGGTGGAAAAGCATACAGTTATTTAGCAAAAGAATTTAAAGATGTATATGAAATTGAATCTCCTCATTTTGTCTATAAAGGAAATGAAGTAAAGCTTTTTTTGACAATAATTAGAATGATAGTTCAGACTTTTGTAAAATCCCCCTCTTCATATTTTAAAGTGAGAAGGATAATCAAAGAATTCAAACCTGATGTGTTAATTACCGATGCTGAACCAATAAGCTTCTTTGCATCATTTTCTAGTGGCATAAAAAGAATAAGTATTGACAACCCTCAGGCACTAATATATAGAAATTATAGTGTAAAATATGGCGAATATTTTTCATGGTTTGCATTATTAATTGCAGTAAAACTGTCTATACTAGGTGCAGATAAATACCTCATCTATGATTTTTTTGATGAACAAATAGAGGATGAAAAAATACTTTTTTTAAAACCTCTGATTCAAGAAGGAATACTAAAACAAAAACCAACATATGGTAATCACGTTTTTGTCTATCAGACATCGATTTCTACAGAATTTATCACCGAGATATTGAAAAAAATAGATGAAACATTTGTTATCTATGGTTTTAACAAAGATTTGGTTGACGAAAATCTCATCTTTAAACGCTTTAACGAAGATGATTTTTATCATGATATTTCTAGTGCTAAAGCTGTTATTGCCAATGGAGGTTTTACGGTTCTCAGTGAGGCATTGTATCTTAAGAAACCTATTTTTTCTCTTCCGATAAGACATCAGTTTGAACAAGTGGTAAATGGACAGTTTGTTGAGAGTCTTGGTGCTGGTGTGTATCATATGGATCTTAATGAGGAAAATTTAAAGGATTTTCTTGATAATCTTGACACATATAAAGAGAATTTGAAATCATATGATCCTGGAAATCAAAAGCAAACATTGAAAAGAATTGAAGAAGAAATACAAAAGCTACTTCCAAAAAAGCCGTATTTAGAGGTGTCCCTCTAACTTATACCCGAACCGTTCGAAGTATTTTTTCATACATTTGAATATAAAATTTCTTAGTTGTATCACACTAGGATCCAGATGTGTTTTCCGTGGTTTAACATATGATGTGAAATCAATTTTTTTACTTGTTTTAATGTTGAGAGACTGCATGATGTCTTCCATTGTTTCTTGTGGATTTTTACAGAGATCTTCATACGTTATTGAGAAATAGTCTTGTTTTGGGAGTTTTTCAATATTTTTCATGTAGTATTTTGTCGCATTTGATGTATTGAGACTGAGAAATATGATTCCAAATGCTGAGAGTTGGAAAAAACAAAGCCTAAGAGTTTGTAGCAACAACGGGTTCTCAAATATTTTATTATATGTTCTGAAAAGTTGGGCTGTATAAGGATTCCTTTTTTTAAATAAAAATCGAATAGCTTTGATAGTTGAACTTAATGTTTTGAAAGGATGTCTATGAATAAAAACAAATTTAGCGTTAGGAAATGCCTTTTTTATGAAGAGGAAGTTTGAGAAATCATACGGGTTTTTGAGTAGTATAGGCTTTTTGTTTTCTGAGATAAGCTGAATTTTTTTACACATTTCAATAAATAGTTGTAGATTTTTTGATGTAAGATACATTTCAAATGTCTTCTGACCAAGAAGAAAACCATATTCCTCTGCAAAATCAGCTGTAATTTTTAGCTTGTCAATACCTCTATCGTCAAGACCTTTTTCTCTGAAGAATTCAGTGAGCTTTTTTTTACAGCTTTCCTCCTGTTTTTTGATATAATTATGTATGAGTTGATTATATTTGATGAGATGATATGCAGTAACCGGGTTGAAACACTCTGTTGCAGTAAACATTTTGTATAAGATACTTGTCCCTGACCGGTGCAAACCAAGAATGAAGATCGGTTGGAAATCAATATGTTCTAATTTTTCTAAATACTGTTGATCTTGATTTGTATTCATAACGTAACTCTTATATCCCGAGTGTATAAAATGTATTTTTTGTCATTTTTTTTAAAAACAAATTTCAAAGTCAACTTATAATGAACGATTTCTCATCTGATTTCTTGGAATTATTTGCAGTGTCATAGGCCACAACCCAATAAGTTATATTTTCACCAGTAGAAAATTGTCCGAGTTCAAAGCCAAATAAGGGATCATTTGACTCATTCTGTAATGGGTCTTCATCATGTCTCTCTTGAACAGGAAAATCAGCATACCGGTACATTTCAAACGAGTTAGTTTCTGTGCCATTATCGCAATGTAAAACAATTTTTTTGAGGTCAAAGGGACTCCCCTTGGTGACATTTGCATAGATTATTACATTGCTTATGTTTGTTAGATTTTCTGGAGCATGATAGAAACTGTTGATTAGAGGTCCCCAATCATGTCCACTCTCATTTACAGCAATGAATATCCTATGCACCGACTCTTGTCCAAAGATATCAACTGCTTTTGCAGAAATTATATGATCACCTAATGCAAGATCGCTTATATCCCATTCAATAAACCAGTTTTCTGTCCCATTTACCTCTTCATATTCACCATCATCCAAAGCAACCTCTACTTTTCCGATACCACTATTATCCCAACTTCGACCAGAGATCATTAAAGATTCTCCTTCTACAATTTCTTCATTTAACGGTTCATCTATTCTTGTTTCAGGAGGAATAGTATCAATTAATGTAATTATTATTTCATCTTGTGTAGAACCGCATTCTGCAATGATCACATAATCTCTAGGGATAGAATCAGTGGTATTCCATTCATAAAACCATTCGAAATTTACAGTAGATAGTTCTATTGGTCCACCATTAATATATAGAGATATATCATCAGTTGCAATGCCACTAATATTCACAACGTCTCCGACATTAAAAATTGGATTGTCAAAAATGCTTGTATCCGGAGAAACAATCTGTACTTTGTCAACGTTAGTAGATGCTTTAACTTGAATTGAAAAATCTAAAACAACGTTGGTACGGTGGGCATGGTTTCTAAATACCATATACCAATCGTTTTGACTACTACTAAAACTAATATCTGCATCTTCTTCTTCAATATAATTGAAGCAGGTGAATCTTTTTCCACTCTGATATTTTTCAAAGTTTTCCTCATCTAGGATAAAAAAATCAATTTTACCATTGGTATTGTATGTTCCAATGCCATCAGTTTTTACATTTTTCTGCAGATGATATGCCCTTGTATCAAAGGAGACATCAAAGATGCAATCGCCATCAGGCATTTCTTTACGGCGATGTCTCTGAACTCTATTGGAGAAATCAATGAAGGATATGTGAAATGTTTTATCCTGGGTATTATTATAGATTCTTAGAGCGTTATTCTTTGCCAGCTGCCAAGGCTTTCTCAGATTGTTTCCCTGTTGAATAACAAAAAGATACTCATGGTTTTTACCAAGCTCAAAACAGCATTCCCCATTCATATCGGTATAGTTCCATGTCGTAATCGTCAGTCCATCAATAATGTCTGGAACTTCATCAAATTTTTCTTGTATCCTTTCATATATTGCTTGGAGGATTTTTCCTTTGATAAAATCAGGTAACCTATCCCAAATCTCCTGTATTTTTTCCCAAATTGTGTTTTTCAGCCACGTGATATCTTTTATCCCCTCTACGGTCACAGTTACCCGTGCTCCATCAACAGGTTGAAGATAGCTGTCTTTTACAACAAATTTAACCGTAGTTCTATCTTCGGGATGAATATATGTTGAAGTCACATCGTAAATAGAATCATCACCTCTCCATGCAAATATGGCTGACATGTCTTTACCCCAACCATATGCATATACGTCTGGTGTATCTACAGTTCCTCCGCCATCTGTCCACCAGTTGTCGTTTTGATGCCATCCTCTCTCGTAAAACTCTCGCCATACGTGATCCTCTCCAATGTTACAGGCACCAATCGATGGAATCAATGCGGCCCGTTGTGCAGCAACCGCAATTCGCTGTAGTTCCCCGCACCATCCGTTATGTTCATGGGCAATGATATTAGGCTGACCTGGCCGATCACCAATTGCTTGATAGGGAACTGTTTTTCCAATCCAATAACTGATAGCTTCAATTGCGGTTGGATGGTTCTCCATACTCCATTTCCAAAGACGATTACCAGGTTGAGTATATGACTGGCAATCCCAGAGATACTCAATAGTTGACAACTTCTCCTTCAACAATGGATAACCAAGATCATTATGATAAAAAAGATACTCTCGCCAAAACCTTTCATAAATATATGATGCATCCTCGCTGGATATCTCGGGATGAACAACATACCAATAATAAATCTCTTTTGGATATTCAAAATGTTTTTCAATTCCATCTTCAATAACTTTGTATCTAATGGTGGAGTAATAATTACCTGTATCGTTGTCGTAGTCGATAATGTCAGCGTATCTAATCCATTTGTCGTTTTCATACAGGAAAAACACGTTGTCTCTGATGACATCAACCGAAGGAACAGTATCTAACGGAGAGCATGCTATGGAAAACGCAATCTCGTCAACATATTTTTTGCTGACATTAAGGATTAGATCTGCATATTCCTCAGGACTTTCAAGAGATTGAAATTGTCTTGTTAGATCTCTTTGTACCCATGTTGGTGATTTTGCGATAGCAAAAATTGCTTTTTCAGATAAACCTTTGGAGTAAGAATTAGTTTCTTGTTCTTCTAATGTTAGTTTTTCTGAATCAAATTTTATGTAGTAATCAGAGCCCGCTGGAATTTCAATTTCTCTAGAAATCTTTGAAACAATGCTTTGATCAGAATAGCTACTACTTTTTACAGAATTGGTAACACCAAAAACCCCGGGGGATATAAGAAAAACTACTACGATGAGAATTAGAAATGTTCTTACAAATGATTGTAATTGTTTATTATGTTTTAATGTATAATTCCTCATAATTATATTTAATATACGTTTACTATATAAATAAATTCATTGGCTGATAACTCGCCTATTTCTTTTTAAAATGCACGGACGGATATTCAATATTTGCCTCATTATACAAATCAAATATTGAAGAAAAATAGGTTCTAACATTTATGTGAAGTGTTCTTTCAATTTCTTTACTATTTGGATGGCAATTCACCTGGGCAGATCTCTTCACAAACTCAAGTATTTTATCTGCAATAGCTTGCTTTCGGTTTTTCACTCCTGCACATTCATAAATTTCTTGCATCCCCCTTCAAAAATAATGTTGAACATCAATCCTGAATTTGTTGCTGAGTTAGCAGTATGTGGGGAAATTGCCATTTTTCATTCTTTTTAACATAATTGAGAACATTTTGCCTGATTTTTTCTTTTGCAAACTTCTTTTCATCTATTGGAAATTCAACACCAATTTTCCACCATTTTCTCTGTTCTCTAGGATCTATAATCATACTTTTTACAACATTGTGTTTCTCCACATTATTTAGATCCACGGGAAACTGAAATGAATTTCTATTCATAGTAAAAATCAGATTCAACAAGCAATTTTTAGTGACACCAGCTCAGTAGCTAACACAAATTACAATATATGTTGTAAAAACCCTCCAGATATATAAGATAAAACCAAGGATAAGTGAAAGTATTATCTCAATATTTAAAAAAAATTATTTTTAATATTAATCTTTTATATGTCTATAGAAATATTCAAAGGTATTGGCGGCGAATAATTACGCAATCTTTTAATTGCATGAAGTTTATTTTTATCACCAATTTTTGCTTGTTTTAAAGCATTTTCCAGAAATTTTATTGATTTAGAATATGTTGGTAAATCTACAGGTTTGGGTACATTATCTTTTCCACCATGAGCATATGTAAACCGAATGGGGTCAACCCACGATGGTTTTTCACCATAAATAAGATCAGATATTAGCGCAAGAGCTCGAATAGTATTTGGTCCAACTCCTTTTATTGAGAGGAGTTCCTCATAGTTTTTCGGTTGAAAATCATAGATTTCTGTCATTTTTGACCAGTTAATAGATCTTGGCATATGGAGATATTCAATAGGCCTACTGTTTTGGTTAGGCTGCATCCAGTTGTCAAGTGTTCTTTGATTGTGAGGCATGGTTAATTCTGCCCAGTCTCGTTTAAGATGATTGGGATTGTCATTGACTAAATCAACAGATGTTTTCTGAGTAGGAATGCTTTGTTTTGCGGTCATATCAAGTACCTTTTCTTGCGAGTTTTCTCCAATTATTGCATTATGTGGTTCACAGACAAAATTTTTGACAGTTTCTGAAAGCCAGTGATATCTTCGTGCATAGTTTGTTTCAGAATTCATACCTTGTTGTATAACTGCCCATTTTCCATTTTCAGAAAAAATAAGTACGTGATGATAAAGGTTATGTCCATCCTGTATCGCGGTATTATCTACTTTTGCAGCCATTCGACTGGAGTATTGTAACTCATCTATCGAAGAGGTTGAAAGATTATAGAGTTCTCCGATTTTTTCAACTTCGGACAGCGTTTTTCGTGAAGCTTTTCCTTTGCCACCAGCTATCGCTAATCCAAATTTTTCAGGATCAATTGCCTCCTTTAGTGCTCCACATGTTACAGTAGTTGTTCCGCTAGAATGCCAGTCATACCCAAGAACGCAAGATAATGCTTGAAACCAAAATGGATCGGAAATTCTTCGTAAAAACTCATCTCTTCCATATTCATATATTATAACTTCCACGATTCCTTTGGAAAGCAATACCATTCTTTTGAATAACCATCGTGGTGCTTTACCTGGATGTAATGGAAGATTTGCCACTCCTGTTTTTGGCATGATTGTAGTTATTGATGAATCTCACACATTATAAGACTTTCTTCGGGGTTGATGAAAGTAAACATTTTTTTGGATTTATAATCCCCTCTCATCAACCTCACAGTATATACTCTGCAAAGACACATATTTAAATATATTGTGTAATTCTGTCAAAGTGCCATTTTCCCCAAACTCTTTTTTTTCTCCGAGAAATACTCATAATAAATCCGGTAACAATTGTACAACAAGTTCTTTATATTTGGAAAGACAAAACTATTATGAGATGATATATGATGGGAAATATTATTGAAAGAAAAGATCAGACAAGCATTTTTTGCCCACAATCACTTCATTATCAATATGTTTTAAGCGTCAAAGTGAAAGTTGCAAAGATCGTATTTGCATCTGCGCTTATTGTATGCGGGGTTTGGATCATAACTTTAACGATGTAAACAACGTTTCTACTATGATGTAATTTAGGTAAAACTGTACCACTTTTTACCGTTTTTTTCGAAACAAATATAAAACATGAGTGATTAATATTAACGTAGCGAATAATTATCAAGGAAACTAGATAAAATGATTAGCATTAGAGTCTTCAAACAAGGCAATGATCTTGTTATCAGTGCCTGCGATGAAGAACTGCTGGGAAAAAGATTCATCGATGGTAAATTTCAGATAGATGTCTCAAAACATTTCTATGACGGAGATCGCATTTATAAAAAAACTCTCGAAAAATATCTGCTTGATGCAACTATTGCAAATCTTGTTGGAAAAGAAACAGTAACGTGTGCGATAAAACTGGGTCTTGTAGATCCAGATTGTATCCTAAAAATAAAAGGAGTCCCACACGCACAAATGATACGGATGTTGTAGCTTTATTGTTTTGTTATTTTCTTTTTGATTTCATCTATTTTATGCATTATCTTCTCGTAGTGACTCCCTTTCCAATAATACTTGTTGCATGTGGTACAAAACCAAAACTTGTCATTATTCTCAAAGACTTTCTTAGGTACCTTTCCTTCAACACTGCTTTTTGTTCTTGTTTCCAGTATAGTGTTGCAAAGAGTGCATCGTGACAAAACAAATTTTTTATCAATGGATATGATTTTTAAAACTTGATGTAATTGTTCATCGAGATCTGTCGTATTTACTTCAATAGTAGTCAGATTTTTCTTTTTTCCTCTAATTATTAACTCTTTATCTCGAGAAATAATTGTGCGTTTTTCATTGTTTGCAATATGCAATAATTCATCATCCGTAATCACATCATTTGCATAGAATGTGTCAAACCCTAAAATACGGAGCCATATTGCAAGTGTTCCAAGCATTTGATCGCATAAGAGTTTCATAATATCAGTTGATAATGAAATAAAACACCAGGACCTAATCTATTTATATCTACAATTTTTAGCAAAATTAATTCATCTTCGTTTTTTATACCTACTCCATCTGCTACTGTAGGAGTGTTTTTTCCTCCAATAATGTATGGTCCGATGTAGATGTATAGATCGTTTACAAATCTCCTTTTTAAAAAACTCCAGATAACCATGCTCCCTCCTTCAACTAATAGTTTTTTTACTCCTTTTTGATACAAAAGATCAAGTACACAGTCTAAATCAATATGTCCCCTACTATCGGTTTTACATCCAACCACTTCTACATGTTCAAAGTCAAACTGTTTTTCATTTCCATCACCTGCAATAATTAATGTTTTTGCAGAATCATTTAGAATCAAAGCATCTTTTGGAGTTCTACATTTACCATCAAGAACAACTCTTAAAGGATGTTTCGGATTCTTCACATATTTTTCTTTCACTGTTAGTTTCGGATCATCAGAAAGTATTGTTTCAATTCCGACAAGTACTGCATCTACTTCATTTCTCAAATTGTACATTCGTTTTATGTCTTCGTCACAAGATATTCTCAACTGTTTTCTATTTGGAAGCGCGATCTTTCCGTCGGCTGACATTGCACAATTTACAATTACATACGGTCTTTTCATCTGACCTCACTTTGGATATAATGGGCAATCCTTTTTGCGCTCTGGACAGACATGTCTTGTTTTACATGGAGGACCTGCGTTCTTAAAAATAGTTGGAGCTACTTTTTTTACCTCCTGTAACATTTTATTTGCAAGTTTTCGTATCTCCCATTGAGCATGAAGACAGCATCGTAATTCAAAAAAATTAATCAAGGAGCGGGCATTCATAGTCACAACAATATTTGTGCAAGTGGCATTTGGAAGCACATAACGCGAGTCTTCTGCCGGGATGTTCATTTCTAGGAGTTTGTTGTATTGTTTCCAGATAACGTCCATGGTTTCTTCATAGGCTTTTTTCATTTTTTTATCTTTTTCTATTGTAGGAGGAATAACATAATTCGGCTCATTAAGATTGACGTATCGTTGACTCTGCTGAGCATAGCTAGCGATTCTATGCCGTACAAGTTGATGTGTCAAGGACCTGCTTACATCACTTATTGCGAACGTAAAACAGGTGTGTTCGACAACGCTTGTGTGACCTAGTTTCATTACATATTCAAGTATGGTTTTTAATTCTTTATCTGAGGATTTATCTAGATCTTCAGGTTTTGTCTTACTATGTGTAAGTTTTGCAGCCATCGCAGGTAGTTTTTCTGGGTTTGGAGTAAAGCCAATAAGTTTTGCATTCATTAATTTCCCCGTAACCAAAATAACAATAGCCTTTAATATTTTTGATGTGAAAAATTCTGATTTAAAATTTACAATATCTTTTATCGATGAATTCACATATTCTGAGCATTTTCGTTTAAACCGCAAGTTTTTAAAAAGTCTTATGATTACCCTCGGTTAAGAACGAGAATAATTTGGGAGGAAAATATGTTAGCGTTTGTCGTTACAACCATCATCTGTTTCATAACCTATCTTCTTCTTACGACAGGGAGTGGAACTAGGATTTTAGGGCTTTGGAGTCTCTATGAGATTTTGTTTGGAGTGATTCTCTCACTCATTGTTGGATTCATCGCACGAACAATATTTGTGAAGGATAATTTTAGAATGGCAAATCCTGTAAGATGGATCACATTTCTCGTGTATGTCATCGGGCCTTTTTTTGTCGCGATGGCAAAAGCAAACCTTGACGTGGCATATCGAGTGATAACCGGTAAGATTAACCCAGGTATTGTAAAAATCTCTCCAGACCTCAAGACAGATCTTGGGATAACATTACTTGCAAATTCAATAACACTTACCCCAGGTACGTTGACTGTGGATATTGATGAAAACAAAAATGATCTTTACATTCACTGGATAAATGTTAAAAAGGAAGCGATAGCAAAAAAACCTGTTGATTGTAAATACATCTGCAGTAATTTCCATAATTGGATTAGGAGGATTGCAGAATGATGGCATTTGAATACTTGATTGTTTTTTTAGCGCTTTTACTTTGTAGTATAATGGCCATGATTAGAGTCATCCGAGGACCAACTGCACCAGATAGAATCGTTGGTTTGGATACGATAAACACCATTGTGATTGTTCTTATGGTAGTTTTTGGTGCTGCATTTAATGAGGTCATCTATATCGATGTTGCAATTGTCTATGCTTTGCTTTCATTTATTTCTACGTTATTTATCGCAAAATATTTGGAAGGAGGTGAGTTCTAAATGTTTGAAATTATCATTTATATTCTCTTAGGGGTTGGCGTGTTTTTTAATCTTCTTGCGGGTATTGGGTTGTTGCGTTTTCCTGATGTCTATACGAGGTTGCATGCTGGTACGAAATGTACTACTTTTGGTTCAATCTTTCTTGTCGGTTCAGTGGTTCTTCTGGGTTTGAAAAACTGGTGGATTGGGGATACAAACGGGTCTGTTCTTGCAATTCATTCCATTGTTGCTCTCGCGGCAATACTTATTACAAATCCAACCGGTGCTCATGCGATTGCTCGTGCTGCTCATCGAAGTGGTGTGAAGCCAATCGGAGCTGTTGTAGATGATTTAAAAAATATGACTGTAGCAAAGACGATGAAGAAAAAATCTGCTGTAAAGAAAAAGTCGGAGGCGGAAAAATAATGTCAGAAGAACTATTGATAAACACAATCCATATTGTACTTCCTATCTTAATTGTCGCAGCTTCTATAGTTGCCGTTTTACTAAAAGATCTGCTTGCAGCAGTTATTGCTGTTGCTGCAATGAGTTTACTACTTTCTCTTGAGTTTTATATTCTTCAAGCACCTGATGTTGCAATCGCCCAGGCAGGTGTAGGAGCATGTCTTACTACTGCGATTTTTATCATTGCAATTAAAGGTACAAAACGGATGGAGGGAGAGGCATAATGTCAAAGAGAAATCTTGTTGCAGCAGTTTTCTTTTCTATAGTTGCAGTGATCTTTATATTTTCTGCTCTTCTCATGCATCCATTTGGTGTATTGGATGAATCAGATATGGATGATTACGTTATTGAAAATACACAGGAGGAAACAGGTGCAAATAACGGTGTGACATCTGTCGTGTTTGATTATCGAGGTTTTGATACGCTTGGCGAGGCAACGGTTCTGTTTACCGCTGTTGCAGGTGTTATTATGATTTTTAGGAGGCTGAAAAATGACTGAGATGTCAAAGATTGTTCGAACCATTACTGCTATTGCTTTTCCTTTCTCTATGATCTATGGGTTGTATGTTATTGCTCATGGTCATCTTACTCCTGGTGGGGGGTTTCAGGGGGGTGCTGTTGTTGCTTCAGCCTGTGCAATGGTTCTTGTTGCCTTTGGATCAAAATGGACGCTTGATAAGATAAAGGAAAAACGACTTTCGGTGTTTGAAAGCATTGGTGCAATTGCCTTTATAGGTCTTGCATTCTTTGGGCTTATTTTTGGCGCTGTATTTTTTAATAATTTTCTTGTTGGAAATGATTACTTATTTGGCATCATTCCAGTTGTAGGCTCTGGTCTAGCAGATATCAATACAGCTGGCGTAATTCCACTCATGAATTTTGCTGTAGGACTCAAGGTAATTGCTGGGCTCTTTGCAATTGTTCTTGTTATGGCATATGCAACGACCAATTATAAGGAGGGGAAGAAATGATTTACAATATTCCTTTTATTGCAGTTGTATGCCTGATTCTTATCGGGTTGTATGCACTTGTTTTCAAGAGAAATCTAATCAAAATGGTAATCGGAATTACTCTGATTGAAAGCGGAGTGAACCTATTTCTTATCACTCTCGGATATAGAAAAGGAAGCATCGCCCCGATCTACACGAGTTCCCCTGGAGGAATTATGGCATTGCCCATTCCTCAAGCGTTAACACTTACAAGCATTGTCATAGGAGTGGCTGTTCTTGCATTGATGTTGTCACTTGTAATTCACATATATAGGCATTACGGAACATTGGATGTAAGAAAAGTCAGGAGGTTAAAAGAATGAATATACCAGCGTATACTCCTGCATTAATTGTTGCTGTCCCACTCCTAGGCGCGTTTCTTACTCTACTTATAAGTAGAATAAATGACAAGCTACGAAATATCTTTGTTATCTTAGTACTTGGATTGAATTCGTTGCTTGTTGGGCTTCTTGCTTTCAATATTTTTACAAAATCAACGCCCGATTCACCATTTATTTATACCTATATTTTCGGTGCAAAAGATGTTACTCTTCCAGTAGTACGAATTTTATTTGAAGTAGATGCTATGAGTATTTTCATGGCAATTATCGCCTCAATATTGGTGTTTGTTGCTGTAATCTATTCATGGTCATTTATGAAGGAAAACACGGGTCTTGACAAGTATTACACACTTCTCCTTCTCTTAACTGCAGGCATGCTTGGAATGATGCTCACTGGAGATATGTTTAACTTCTTTGTATTCCTTGAAATAACATCAATAGCCTCCTGTGCACTCATAGCATTTTGGACTAATAAAGCAGAATCAGTTGAGGCTGCATTCAAATATATCGTGATAAGTGCAATAGGTGCATTGTTCGTCCTCTTTGCCATAGCACTGCTCTACGGTCAATATGATGCACTTAACATTGCGGTTTTGTCAAACGCAATCCAATATACCTTCCTAGATAAAATTGCACTTGTATTGCTCATAGTAGCCCTTGCTATGAAAGCAGGAATTGTACCTATGCATATGTGGCTTCCCGACTCATATGGCAGGGCGCCTTCTACAGTGACTCTTGCTCTTGTTGGTGCAACGCTTGCAAGTTTGTATGGAGTTTTAAGAGTTATTTTCACGTTATATGGAAATATTCTGTTGGAACCTGCTAAGTTTGATATTCCTGTGAATATGTTTATTGGATGGTTAATTATCCCACTTGCTGTAATTTCTATTATTGTTGGAGTAATTATGGCTCTCAGGCAAACTGATTTTAAAAGACTTATCGCGTTTGCCGCGGTTGCAGAAATAGGATATATGTTTCTTGCCATTGGTACAGGACTAGCTGCCATGGGTACTGCTTATGGCAGAACTGCATTAGAAGGTGGAATCTTTCATATTATAAACGATGCACTTGATGTAGGTCTCTTGTTTTTAGTTGCTGGCGCCATCTATTATGCAACAAAAGAATGGTCACTGGATGAAATGGGTGGACTTGCAAGAAACATGAAATATACGACAATATTTTTCATCATAGGACTTCTTGCAGTTGCAGGCATGCCTCCTTTCAATGGATTTGCTTCTAAGCTGCTTATCTACGAATCAACGTATCAACTCAATCCAATTCTTGCGATTGTAGCAATTCTTTGTAGTATACTTCTCCTTGCAACATTTGTAAAGGTGTTTCATTCTGCATTTATGGGACCCAAGCTACCGAAATTCAAGGATGTAAAAGAGGTTCCAAAGAGCATGCTGTTTGCTATGGGAATTCTTGTATGTATCATCATATTCTTCGGTCTTTTCCCAAATTTAGTACTAGAAAATATTGTTCGACCAGCAGCAGATGCACTTCTTAGTAACGCGCAATATTTAAGTATGGTTTTAGGGGGTGCCTAACTATGTTTACAATTGAGACAGGAAGCGGTTTTTGGACTCCACTTGTTTGGGTTATAGCAATCGTTGTTGCCTTTCTCGTAATGTATATTTTGAGAATGTTTGGAAACAAAACATATAAAAAAGATACAGAACAAGTGAAATCATTTCTTTCTGGGAATCCAGAATATCCAAAAGAAAAAATGCATATTAAAGCAAGTAATCTATACTGGGGATTTACAAAAAGTATGGAGGGATTTTACAAACTATTGTGTAAGATGCATACGGGAAATGCAAGTGATTATGTTCTCTGGTTTGTAATCATTTTAGCTATTTTCCTTTTAATTGAGGTGATGTAAATTGGATATACATGCAATGTCTGAATTTGTTTTGTTTCGAGTAATATTAGGCACTCTTGGCATCACAGTATTTGGAATAATCTTTGGTTTGCTGTATAAAGGTATAGATCGTAAGATAGCTGCTCATATGCAGGGACGTATTGGGCCTCCTATAAGACAGCCATTTAGAGATGTAGTAAAACTGTTTACAAAAGAAAATATAGTACCTGAAAATGCGATACCTTGGATCTTTAATCTTGTACCACTATTGGGTCTTGCTGCAGCGATATCGATTTTGCTTTATTTACCACTTGGTGGTTTTTCGCCAGTACTCTCACAAAGCGGGGATCTTATCTTAATTCTTTATCTGTTAATCATGCCCTCTCTTGCGATGGTTATCGGTGGTTTTTCTTCCGGCTCTCCTTATGCTATTATTGGTGCGCAAAGAGAGATGGCAACAATGATTGCCTATGAATTCCCACTTGCTATTATCATAATAAGTCTTGCTTGGAAGTTAATTCAAATACCAGACATTGGAAATGTATTTACTTTATCTGTTATTTCTGGCACTCCTATCTGGAATAATGTTACAGGGCCATTAGGATTCATTGGTTTTGCAATACTTTTATTTGTACTTTTGCTTGTAACCCCCGCGGAACTATCAAAAATACCGTTTGATTCACCTGAGGCAGAAACTGAACTAGCCGGTGGACTTCTCGTTGAATATTCTGGTAGAAACCTTGCGATGTTTTACTTGACTGATGGGGTGAAAACTGTAGCTATGGCATCAATTATTGTAGCGTTGTTCTTCCCATATAATCTCTCTGGCTATCTCTCCGGGTTGGGTAGTTACGTAGGATTTGCTGTTGACATCTTGTTTTATTTGCTGAAAGTGTTTCTTGTCATACTCTTTTCAGTGACATTAATACGGGTTGCTATTGCACGGTTAAAAATCGATCAAATAGTGTATACTTATTGGATTCCACTTACTCTAACGAGCCTTGTAGGATTGATACTTGTTATGTGGGATGGAACAGTGATGACTCTCCTTTCTTGATGTAAATATCTATAAAAAACTAAGAACTCATTCCAGAAATATCTGAAGCACATTTATTTCGAGCTTTAGGAGCAATGAGTGTTACTGATTCCACAACGAGCTATAATTTGTTTACAATTATAAGGTTTTTCGATTAATTAGATGTAAAGGTTTTTTTTATCTCTATGTAATGTCAAGTAAGATCGGTAACATTATTTGTCAAGGAATGTTTCGCTAAAATAGGAAAGTATCTCTTTGATTATAAAATATCAGGTAACACCTCATCTCCTTAAGAAAATGTTACCGATGTCTATTGACTTTACACTCTACAAACATTTATATACGAATTATTTCTATAAATATAATGATTATTGGGAGGAAATATATATGAAAAATACGATCGTTGGTATAATTGCCCTATTTCTGGTTTTTAATATATTTTCACCGATGGCAATATCTACTGATCTAGCGCAACGATCTAAAATAATTACCTTCAAATCATATGTCGATTTTGAGTATGATACTAGTGCATTAAATGAACCACTTGCAATTGATGAATCGGTATCTATACCAATTAAAATAAAATATTGGACTAATATTCCAGACGTGTTTAGGATAATTCCTTTTCCGTTTAATAACATGATTCTCTTTGGCTCAATGATTGGTCCAATGCAAACAATACATTTGGAGG